>Ga0316231_1001547_pt1 | contig 24976 bp, 16 predicted proteins | sample TBH18027metaG_FD_206002 | JGI IMG/M metagenome (GOLD analysis project Ga0316231, IMG submission 206002) | Freshwater microbial communities from Trout Bog Lake, Wisconsin, USA - TBH18027 | ecosystem: Environmental > Aquatic > Freshwater > Lake > Hypolimnion/Profundal zone | place: USA: Wisconsin... | reverse complement strand
GCTAGTGTAGTGTATCACAATTGACTAGACATAAAGGATTTTTCATGCAAAATCGTTGCCGATGCCAAAAATTGCCAGCGCGGTGGTCCTTTCCGAGCCCGAGCGAAATCAATTAGAGAGTTGGGTGAGAGCCCAGTTCACTCCACAGCAGGTTGCGCTTCGCTCCCGCATTCTCTTGATGGCTGCCGAAGGTAAACAAGACTTGGAGATCGCCGATGAATTGGACGTGAACCGCCATACTTCGGCCCTATGGCGGAAACGCTTTCAGACGCAGGGACTGGACGGTGTCTGGGAAATTCAACCCGGTCGTGGTCGTAAGCCTGCGTATGATGAAACCAAGGTGGCAGCCATTGTAGCAGCAACTCTGCAGACCAAGCCAAAAGGCTCGACACATTGGAGCTGTCGGACGATGGCGCGAGCGCAACGAGTCAGTCCGAGCACCATCAGTCGCTTGTGGCAGCAACACAATCTGAAGCCCCACCGGACCCGCAGTTTTAAACTCTCTCGGGACGTAAAGTTTCTGGAAAAGCTCACCGATGTGGTTGGACTTTACCTAAATCCTCCGGATAAGAGCCTGGTTTTATGCATTGATGAGAAGAGCCAGATCCAGGCCTTGGACCGCACTCAGCCGGGTCTGCCGCTCAAGAAAGGCCGTTGCGGTACCTTCACTCATGATTATGTCCGCCATGGGACGACGACGCTATTCGCAGCGCTGGAAATCCTGGAAGGCAAAGTTATCGGCCAATGTTTTCCGCGGCATCGCCACCAGGAATTCCTGAGATTCTTGCGGCAACTGGACGATGAGTTTCCCGAGGAGTTGAAACTCCATTTGGTATTGGATAATTATGGCACCCACAAACATCCTAAAGTCCGGTCCTGGCTAGAGCGCCATCCTCGATTTACTCTGCATTTCGTTCCGACCAGTTCGAGTTGGCTCAATCAAGTGGAACGGTGGTTTGGTGAGTTGACGCAAAAGGCGGTGCGCCGCGGAACTTTTATTAGTGTCGCGGAGTTAAAGGAGGCAATCGAACAATTCCTGCAAGCATGGAACGAAGCCCCCAGACCGTTCGTGTGGACGGCGACGGTCGAGAAGATAATGGTTAAAATTGAGCGGGCACGCCAAAGGCTGGAAGGGATAAAACCTGGCTGGTCCAAAAGAAAAAAGCGCAAAAAGCGGAGATAATATGTCTATCTATTTACGATACACTACACTAGCAACTCGGATTTGAAAGCGCTCAAATGCAATGCTGACGCGGTCCCGTTGCTCACCGTGATCCATTTGGAGATCAGCGGCAGGCCGTCGAACAATTCGTAATGAACGGCTACCGTCACCTTCTCGAGCGATGACGGCGCGGTGTAGCTGAATGTCAGGGCTATGCCAGGCGGCGGCCACAGTGCGGGATTCGCCATCCATTCCAACCGCGGCTTCCATGGAAAACGCGCCTGGGTTTTTCCCACCTCAAAACCAGCGCAGCGGAAAGCCGAGGGCTGGTTGGTCATGGCTTCGACCCATTCCGGAAGCAAATAATTTTGGATGGGCTGGCCCAGCAAGCCGCCAACCGGATAATCCTTGCCGTTCAATGTGAGTATCGCCTCGGGGCGCACGGAGCGTAGTTCGCTTTCGCCGGTCATCAGATTCTCCAACGCGACGGTGGCAGCATTAGGGGCCACCCGGAAGACACGACGAACGAGGCCGTTATCAAGCGCCACTTCGTTGGAATTTGAGGTTCGGTAAACGCCCGCTTGAAACGGCGCCGGGTTGATCATCCAGTCAGCAGCGGGAGCCTGTGCCGGGAGCGAAGGAAGCGCCATGATCGCTGTCCCGTATCCGCTGTCTGCGGCGCAGAATGCAGCAACCACACACCAGATGAAGCTTCGCGACATGATTTTCACCCTGAAATGATGCTGTCGAACCGGTCGGCTGGCCATTTTGCGTTGCAGGTCATCCCTTGGAAGGCAAGAGTGGTCGGGTTTGTCGGGACACATCTCCGCGTCCGTGGTCGAAGAACCTGGCCACCGCTTGGGTCCGGGAGCGGACGTGGAGTTTTTCGTAAATATGCTCGATGTGGGTATGCACGGTGCGATAGGAAATGTTCAACCGCTCGGCCACTTCCTTGTACAGGTAGCCCTTGGCCAGATGGTCGAGCACCTCCCGTTCCCGGTCCGTGAGCGACCGCATATCGCTGGAAATGGCGGCGGGGGCGGATTGCGCGAAGGAATGGATGATCTTGCGGGCGATGTTGCTGGCCATCGGCACGCCGCCTGAGGAGACATTGCGTACGGCGTCAATCAGTTCCGCGGATTGCACGGGTTTGAGCAGATAGCCGCTGGCCCCGGCGGCCAGCGACTGGAAAATCATGTCGGTGTCGTCATGCACGGTCAACATGACGATCTGGGTCTTGGGCAGCAGCGGCGACAGTTGCTGGACCGCCCAGACGCCATTCTGATCGGGCAGGTTGATGTCCATGAATACCACCTTGGGGCGCAATTGCGGGATGGCATTGACAGCCGCTTCGGCGCTGCCGAAGCTGCCGGCGCAAAAAATGCCCGAAGCCTGTTTCAGGATGTTCGCCAGCCGCTGGCGCACACCGGCATCGTCTTCAACCACAGCCACGCTGATGGCAGGTAAACTTGTCATGTCGCCCGCCAGTTTGCCGCAGGACCACGGTGGGCGACAATATGCAATTCTGCCGATGGCGCGACCGGGGGCAAGACCTCGCGGCCTCATGGTTCTGCCGGCTTTTCCGGTTGCAAGGGCACGCGCAATTTGATCACCGCTCCTTTTCCGGGCGCGCTGCGGCATTCGGCCTGGCCGCCGATTTCCTGGAGCCGTTGCTGGAGGTTTGTGAGTCCGCTGCGGTTGGGCGCGCTGTTGCCGGCCGGGGGTGGCAGCGGCGGGTACTCGAATCCTTTCCCGTTGTCTTCGATGCTGAACGTCAAGTGGTCGCCTCCCAGTTCGAGCCGCAGCCAGACTTCGGTGGCTTGGGAATGTTTGACGATATTGTTAAGGGCTTCGCGGGTGGCCAGAAACAAATTGTGACGGGCCGCGGAACTGAAGTAACTGGCGGGCAACAAATCCGGCAATTCCAAGCGGCACGCGACGCCGGCGAGGCGCAAAAAATCCTGGGCGGATTTACAAATGAAGACCAGGGATTGTTCCACGGTTTCATTTTTCCGGCTGATGGCCCATACCGTTTCATCGAGCGAGCGGGCCAGCGCCCGGGAGGAGGCAAAAATCTCCTGTAATTTGGCTTTAGTTTCGAGCGGCTTTTCGACCACGGCCTGGGCCGTGTCGCTCATCAAGGCGATCTCCGTCAAGCCCGCGCCCAAATTATCGTGCAGGTCGCGGGCGATGCGCTGCCGCTCCTCTTCGGCGGCTTGCCGGGTTTCGAGCAGCAGCAATCGCCGCTGCAACCGGGCGCGGCCAATTGCCCAGGCGGCAAACACCAGGGCGCCCATCAGGCTGATGGCGGCCATCGCACGAACCGAGCGGCGTTCCCACAGGCGCGGCACGATCTCGATGGTGACGGGCTGCTGGCTTTCCAGCCAGACGCCGTCCGGGCCGCCCGCCATGACGCTGAAGACATAACGCCCCGGCGGTAGATGATTATAGTCGGCCATGCGCCGCTGTCCGGCTTCCGTCCAGCCGTCTTCCAGGCCCTTAAGCTGATAGCGAAAGCGGATGGACGGCTCCAGCAAGTTGGGCAGGGTGAAATGAAATTCAAGCCGGCGCAGGCCCGACTTGAGGCGGAACACCCCATCGCTGGCCGGCGCTTGGACGTTGCCATCGCTGGAAACTTCTTCAATGGTCACCGGCCATCTGGTTCCGGTGCGGCCCAGGGCGGCGGGATTGAAGACGGCCACGCTCGTCTGGTTGGGAAACCAGAGGCGCCCATCCTGATCGCGCGCCGCGACGGGTTGGCCCCAGCCAGAGCAGACGGCGGTGTTGAGTCCTTCCGCGACGGTCAAGTGGCGTCCAGGCAACGAAGTGGCGCCCTCGGCCGCGCATTTGTCCAGCAATTCCTTGGGGCAACCGAAGATGCCATTGGCCGTGCCCAGCCAGAACCCGCCGGATCCATCCGCAATCAAGGCCATCAGATAATCGCTGGGCAAGCCGTCCTGGCTGCGCCATTGGTGGACCTGGTCGCCATGCAGGCGGAAAAGGCCTTGGCCAAAAGTGGCGAGCCAAAGGCTGCCTTGCGCGTCGAACAACAAGGTCCGGATTTCGGCATTGTCAATGGGTGAATGGGTGACGTAGCGTTCAAATTTCCCGCCCGTCTGCCGGAACAGGCCGGCATTGCGGATGGCGACCCAGATGCGACCATCGGAATCCTGGCCAATGGCGCACACATCATGCGATCCCAAATTATCACGATAATCAATGCCCTCGGCATTCCTGAAGATTTTTACCACTCCGTCTTTGTAGCAGGCTAAGCCGGCATTGTTGCCGAGCCAGAGGTTTCCATCCTTGTCTTCAAACAACGCCAGCACCGCACCCGCGGAGAAGCCCGCGACTTTCTTGAACTGTTCGTTTTCCAGCCGGAACAGCCCGCCCCTTAAGCCCGCCCAAAGATTGGTGTGCCGATCCTCGAAGAGGGCGAAGGCATACAGTGAACCGAGGCCTTGCGCGCGGTCGTAGCTGGTCCATTCCCCGTCGCGATAGCGAAAAATCCCGCCGCCGTAAGTTCCGACCCACAAACTGCCGTCGCGGCTGGCGCAGGCGGTCAGGATGACGTGGGGCGGCGACGCCGCTTCGGGATTGAGTATATTCACCGCCCGCGGATGCGCCCGGAAAAGCTGGCCGCCCTGGAGGCCAAACCACAAAATGCCTTCCTGGTCGCGCATGAAGGCGTTGACCGTGGTGTCGGCCAGCGGTCCTTCCTGAGTCAGCGGCTCCCACGCGCCCGCGGCCGTCCAGTGAAAAACGCCGCCCCCGCCCGTGGTGGCCCAAACGCCGCCGGTTTCGTCTTCCAACAAAGCCCCTATGGTGGAGCGCATGGAGTCCTGCGGCCAAGGATAGGGAGCGGCGGGTTCCCGCCACTGGCCGTCCTGGAAACTGAACACCCGGCCACCCAATCCCCGGGACGTAACCGTGGTCGCGGCCCACAGACGACCCTCAGCGTCGGTTGTGATGGCTACCACAGGCTCGGTGGAAGGCAGGGGCGTGGCCGGCGCGGCCAATTGTGCGCCATTCCAGACCACCAGCTTGCCGCCGGCCAGGATCCACAGTTGTCCCTGAGCGTCGGGCCGCACTGCGGTGACTTGATCGCTGGGGAGTCCGTTCGTTTGGGTGAACAGTTGCCAGATGCCATTATGATTTCGGCGGAGACCGGCTGCCCCAGAGGCCACCCACAGGTCGCCTTGGGCATCCTCGGCCAAGGCGGTCAATGGCTTGCCGCCGGTGACTGCCGCGGAAGCAACCTCCGTGAATTTCCCGCCGGCTCCTTGCAATAGCCGGCCTTCCGTGGTCCCCACCCACAACCAGCCTTGACGAACCGCCAGCAGGCAGGAGACTTGATCATTCGCGGGGAGGGAGAATTGTTCCGCCGGCAAAGGCTGGAACTGAACTCCATCAAAGCGCACGAGGCCAAGGTCGGTGGCGATCCAGAGAAATCCATCCGGTGTGCGGGCCAGGGCTTTGATGTCGCCCCAAGCCAGGCCGTCCTCGCTGCTCCAGCGGTGCAGGAGATAGTTGTTTTGAGGCCGCGGTTCGGCCGTCAGGCCTGCCAGCGCCATGCCTACGGTCAAGCCAACTGAGAGCAAATTCTTGCAGCAGGATTCAAATCCACTGGCCAGGCTATAGATTTCACGCAGAGAGCGCATGGAGGACCTAGCGCCGCGTGAGGGCACGCGGCCTACAGGCCGGGAAATGCGTTGGGTGGTTTCCCACATTGCGTGGCGCAGTCTATGCGCGATCAGGCGGCCGGTGCCAGTCAAAAGCCAATGGTGGTGGGTTGGAATTTGAACGCGGCCGGTATGGGAGAGAGTTGTGAGGTGTTTTGCTGAAATTCTGGCGGAGGCCCCCATGACAAAATTGATCGCAAACTGGTGTTCCTTTGTGTTTTAACAGATGGACGCGCAGGCGCCAGCTGGTGTGGACCACGCGCGAAGGCGCGCAGGGGGCCGGTTGACGGCGCGTCAACGGGCGGCACGCGAGGCACGTGCGAGACTGAGGGACCACAGGACTGAGAGCGGAGAACGGAGTGCGGGGGAGGGGACGGACCGGGAAACACCCAACATCCAACATGCAGTGAAGGGCGGAGGACCGAGGTCGGGACGTATCGGCAGTATTGCCGATACCAAGCAGGGTGCGTTATGCTATTATTGGTGAGCCTGACAGATGTCAGGTTGCGCCCTGACCCGTTGGCGGAGGGCCGAATTTGAACCAAATTTAACCAAAACGCAGCCAACCCAAATGAAAGACAAACCACCGGAGCCACAGCACATGAAGATACCTGCAACCCTCAAAACCACCTTAACGCTGGCCTTTACCCTGGCCGGCTTATGGTCTGCGCAGGCCGCCACCGACACATGGACGGGCGGCAGCAGCACCACGGGCAACTGGAGCGATGCCGCCAACTGGGGCGGCACGGCGCCCAACGCGACTGGCGACAGCTTTGTTTTTTCCGGCAGCACCCAGCCGGTCAATACTAACGACCTGGTGACGGCGAGCAGTTGGCTCCAGTTCAGTCCCAGCACGGCTTTGACCATCTATGGCAATGGGGTGACGAACAGCGCAGGCATCACCAATTCGTCGCAGAACAACACCTTGAATTTGCCGGTGGGGTTGGGTGCCAGCCAGACCATTTTCATCGCCAGCGGCACCAGCTTGACCCTCTCCAACCTGATATTTGCCGGCAACTATACCGCCACGGTGCTCGGGGGCGGTGCGCTCAATCTGAACGGCAGTTCGGTCAATCTGGCGAGTCTGGGCGCAACGGCCTTTATCGCCACCAATCTGGGCTCTTTCGACTATGTGAACAGTGCTGGCGCGCTCAACTTCACGGTGGCCACCAGCGGCACGACCACCATCAACCGCCTGGGCACCAATGTGAACATCACCGCCAGCAACTTCGGGGTGGGCCAGAACGGTCCAGGCGGAAGCGGCACTTCACAGACGGACAATCTGTATCTAGGCCAGACCAATGTCATTGACGCCGGGACCATTTATGTCGGCTACAACTCGGCGGCAACCGGAAATGCGTATCTTCGATTCGGCGGCGGGATCAACAGTCCTTCGCTGGTGATTCGGGGTTCGAGCGGGGGAACGAGCCGCGCGAATTTGAATGTGGGCTACATCCAAGGCTCGGACTATGCCCAAGGCCAGGGCACATTCGATTTGACGAACGGGGTCAGCAACAGCACGCTGGATGCACTGCTTGGCACGGTGATTATCGGCTACCGGACTGGCGGCGGCGGCAACTTTTCTTATTATGGCAATGGCACATTCGTATTTGGCGCCGGGACGTTGGATGCCACCAGCATAGTTTTGGGCCAGGCTGACACAAAAGCCAAAACTGGCAATGGCACCCTGACCGCGAATGGCGGAATGGTGAAAGTCCAGACCCTCACGCTGGGAAATCAAACCGCCGCCGTTTCCGCGGGCGCCGTCGCCGCTAACGGAACCCTGAACGCGAACCCGGGTTCGTTGATCGAGGCGGCGCTGATTCGTTCGGGCGCCGGGGTGGGGGGGACGACTACCAACGTGCGGACCATTAACATCAATGGCGCCACTCTGGCAAATTACGATGTCAGCACCAGTTTGGTGGTGTCCAATCTGGCCGTCACGCTGGCGGGCGGCAACGCCAACACGCTCCAGTCCAGCGCGGGGCAGATGATTGCATTCACCAATAATGCACGACTGGTCGGCACCGGCGGTTTCACGGTGACGGGCGGGGGCACGGTGCAACTCTTTGGCACGAACACGTACAGCGGCACCACCACCATTAACAATGGAACGCTGGCGCTGGTGGGGTACGGTTCGATATCCAATACTTCCCTGATCACGGTGGCGGGCGGAGCGACGTTCGACGTTTCCGGCCTCACGAATGCGTTTGTGCTGGGCAGCGGCCAGACGTTGTCCAATAGCGCTGCGGCGACTGGCGTCCTCAATGGCAGTTTGAACACCGCTTTCGGCTCGGTTTCACTGACCTATGCCGCTGGGACGCCGGCATTGAATTTGAACACCGGCACGCTGAACCTTTCCTCCAGCACGGTGTTCACCATCAATAATACGGGCGCCTCCCTGCCGATCGGCAGTTATGTGATTATTTCCACCAATGCGGGCGGGCTGGTTACTGGCACGGCGCCGTCTGTCACCGTGAACGGCGGCGGGGTGGCCGCCGGTTGGGCCCTGGTGATCACCAATGGCGAGCTGGCGCTGAACGTCTTTGGCCGAACCGATACTTGGACCGGCGGCAGCGCCACCACCGGCAACTGGAGTGATGCCGGCAACTGGGGCGGCACGGCTCCCGATTCCGCTGGCGACACCCTGAGCTTCTCCGGCAGCGGCCGGCCCAGCAACACCAACAATTCCGTCTCCTCCGTGATCAGTGTGCAATTGAACACCAGCGCGCCGTTCGCCCTTTACGGGAATGCACTGACGCTGGTTGCCGGCATGACCAATTTCGCTGGCAACAACACTTGGAATATTCCGCTGACGTTCTCTGCAAATCAGAACTTTAATGTGGCATCCGGCACGGCACTGACGCTGGGCGGGACGGTGGCCGGCAGCTTCTCGTTAACCAAGACCGGTTCGGGCACGTTGGGTCTGGCCGCCGCCGACAGTCGCACGGGCAATACCATTGTCAGCGGCGGCACGCTGGCCTTGAGCGGCGCCGCTTCCATCGCGGGCACGCCTTTGATCAGCCTGGCTGGCGGGACTACGTTGGATGTATCCGGCTTGACCAGCACCTTCGCCCTGGGAGGCGGACAGATTTTGTCCAACACCGCCGCCGCTACCGCGAACCTTAACGGCAGCCTGAACACGGCCTCCGGCGCATTGTCGTTGAGTTGCCTTGCCGGTACGCCTTCGTTGGCGGTGGGGAATGGCACGCTGACCCTTTCGGCGAGTACGACCTGCAGCCTCAATAACATGGGGGCCGCGCTCCCGGTGGGCACTTATGTGATTATTGCCACGAATGCGGGTGGACTGGTGGCGGGAACGGCGCCGGGGGTCACGGTGAATGGTGGCGGGGTGGCGGCTGGGATGAGCCTGGTCATCACCAACGGAGAGCTGGATTTGATTCTGGCCACACGAACGGATACGTGGACTGGGGGCAGCAGTGCGAGCGCGAACTGGAGTGATGCCGCCAATTGGGGCGGGACCGCGCCGAACCCGTTTGGCGACAGCCTGATTTTCGCGGGCACCACGCAGCCGATCAATACGAATAATTTTGTCAGCACGGCCACTTGGCTGCTGCTGAATCCCAGCGCGCCATTCACTTTTTACGGAAATGCCGTTACCGTTGCCAGCGCGGTCACCAATGCGTCCCAAAACAACATTTGGTATAACCCGCTGGTTTTGGGGGGCAACGTGAATTTTAGCGTGGCCTCGGGCACGACGCTGACGCTGTCGAACGCAGTTTCCGGCACGGGCCAGGGGCTGTCGCAAACCGGCGGGGGAACGCTGAACCTGGGCAGTTTGGCCAACACTTTCACCGGACCAGTGGCCGTGACCGCGGGCACATTGGAACTGGGCAACCTCACGGGGTTGGAGACCTACGCTTTCCCCGGCAGCGCCCTGTTCGTGAACAACGCCACGCTTTACTTCAACGGTAACAACAACAGTTCAGCCATCACTCACACCTACAATTTTCCCAATCTGACGGGACCGATTGGGTTGACCAATGCGACCCTGTCTTTCCAAAGCGGCTCCAGCACCACGAAGGCGCTCAACGCGCCGGTGAGCTTCGGCGGCGCCAATATTGTGAGCTACACCTCGTCGAGTTACACGCATGAGCTGGATTTCGACGGTGCGGTCACGGGCGGCGGTACGCTGGTCTTCAACTGGAACGGCACGACCACGGGCCGGAGCATTGCGGTGAACAGCAGCGGCAACAGTTTTGCGGGCACCGTGATTCTGGGCGCCACTCCGGCAGCGGGAAATTTCAACCTGAACTATTCGCTGGGGCCGGCTGCTTTTGTGGTCTCCAATGCTTGGACGCTGGTGAACGGAGCGACCAACAACTTGGACAGCGCGACGGCGGTGACGCTGGCAAGCTCCAGCTCGGGCTTGAACCTGAGTTCGTATGGTTGGAGCAACTCGGCTGCTTCGTTGACCATCAATGCGGGCACCGTGACCCTGGGCAACGCCACGGTGGGAACCATCGTGTCCATTGGCAACCTCTCGGGTGCCGGGGGCACCATTATCAACAACGGCAGCATCGCGTCCTTACTGACGGTCAATCAGACCAGCAACCTCACTTATGCGGGGGTGATCACGGATGACGGCAGTGCGCCCCTGTCTTTCACCAAGAACGGGCCGGCCATGCTGACGCTATCCGGAGCCAACACCTATGCTGGCAACACCACGGTCCGCGCCGGCACCTTGGGAGTTTCCGGCTCGCTGGCCAGCCCCACCGTGACGATCAGCAGCGGCGGCACGCTGGACGGCAACGGCACGCTTTCGGGGGCAACGGTTGTCAATGCCGGTGGCACGCTTAGCGCTGTGGATAATGCGGCGTTCAACTTGAACAACCTGACATTTGGGGCAAGTTCCTCCGACCGCCTCACACTTACTTTGCAAGGTGATGGCACCACCGTTGCCGGCTATGTGGCGGTGGGCGGCAGCTTGGTCAACAACGGAACGGTGACGGTCAATGTCGTGGGCGCGTTACCCTCTACGACTGGCGCCTACACCCTCCTAACTTATTCGGGCGCGATAACCGGCCCGGGCACGTTCGTCAAAGGCTCTCTGACTTCCGGTGTGTTCGGATATCTCACCAACAATGTTGCCGCTTCGGCCATTCAACTGGTGGTCACGGGCAGCGATTATTTGCGCTGGGTTGGCTCGCCCACCAACGACTGGGATTTAGTGGGCAACAATGACTGGCGGTTTGGCAGCAGCGGGCTGCCGGGGAGTTTTGCCAACAGCCAGAGCGTGGTGTTTGACGACACGGCCTCGGGCTTCACCGTCAATGTGGCGGCTGCGGTGGCTCCGGGTGGCGTCAATTTCTCCAACAACGCGAATGGTTATCTCTTGGCTGGCAGCGGCAAGATCACTGGCGGCACCACGCTGGCTTTGAATGGCGGGGGCATCGTGACCTTGGCCACCACGAACGACTACACTGGGCTAACGATGATCAACGGCGGCACCTTGCAACTCGGCGATGGCACGGCCAACAACGGCACTGTCAACAGCGGCATCACCGACAATGGCGCGCTGGTCTTTGCCGATCCGGGCAATCAGACATACGCGGGAATCATTAGCGGTACGGGCACCGTGGCCAAGACGGCGGCGGGCGCGCTGACGGTATCCGGTGACAACACTTATACCGGGGCGACCACGATCAGCGGCGGTACGCTGGTGGCGGGAAACACGAATGCTTTGGGAACCACCGATGCCGGAACCACGGTCAGTGGTGGCACGCTGGATGTGAACGGCCAGAACCTCGGGGCGGAGGCGGTGGGCATTGCCGGCCAAGGCACGGGCACCAACGGAGCGGTGATCAATAATGGCCCGGCACAGACCCAGGCGTTGCAATCACTAACCTTGAATGCCAATGCGACCGTGGGCGGCAACAGTCGCTGGGATGTGCGGGGCAGCGGTTCCACTTTGAACCTGAATGGCCAGACCCTGACCAAGACCGGCACCAATCAGATCACCGTGGTGCAATCCACGGTTTTGGATGGCAATATCGTGGTCAACCAAGGCGAGCTTGGCTTCCAGGCGGGGGCCAGTTTCCCGACCGGTCTGGGTCTGATCACCGTGAATCCGGGCGGCACCTTGGGCGTGAGCGACTGGGGCACGGCGCTGCAAGTCAGCCAACCTGTGATGCTGAACGGTGGCACGTTGCTCTCCGATAGCGGCGGAACCACGGCGACCTTGGCGAGCGCCGTTGCTCTCACCACCAACAGCACCATCATCGCCAATTGTCCGCTTTCGCTGGTCAATGCCACCAACGCCGTGGGCGGCACCGGCAATCTGACTGTGGGCGGCACGTCCACCCTGATACTGGACGCGCCCACTAACACTTGGCTGGGCGGACTGGTTATCAATTCGAACGCGACGTTGCAAATTGGCAACAACGACAGTAATGGATCGTTGCCTGCGACCGTTACTGTGGTAACCAATAATGGTCTTCTGGCTTACAGCCAATCGGCTGATATGTATTTCACCCAGCCGATGGTGGGCACGGGGGGGTTGGAGCAGGCCGGTCCAAACACCATTACCATCACCAATGTCCAAAGATACACGGGCGGAACCGTCGTGGCTTCTGGCACACTGACCTTGGCGGCGGGCAACAACACGCTCTCCAATGCCACCACCCTGGCTTTTATCGGCAGCGGCACGCTGAATTTGGGGACCAATTCCCAAGTCGTGTCCGGCCTCACCATCAACAATTCCATGAGCGGATCCATCCAGGGTGCGGCGGCGCTCACGGTGATTGGCGCCAATAGCTTGCGGTTGGGCAGCACGGGGAACACGACGCCCGCGCTGGATATGTCCACGCTCTACAAGTTTAATTATAATGAGCCAAGCAATGCCTTTAGTGTGGGTGGTCAAGCCACGGCCGCAAATTCCTCCGGTTCACTGAACCTGGCTTTGACCAATACTATCACGGCCAGCCAATTCGGTGTGGCTGACAATGGCGGCTATCCCGGTTACACCACTGCCGGGACGCTCAACTTGGGCTTGATGAATGTGATCAATGCCAACCTGGTGGCCGTGGGGTATGGCCATTCCGCCAACGGCGGGTTCGCCGCCACCGGGACACTGGGCTTCTATTCTGGAACAGCCAATCCGTCGCTGGTAATCCGCGACGCCACTGGCACCAATCGGGCGAATATCACCATCGGCTACGATGCTGGCTCGGACTATTCCGCCGGTACCGGCACGATTGATTTGGTCGCTGGCGTGACCGGGGCCAGCACACTCGATGCGCTAGTTGGCAATCTGATCATTGGCCAGCAGAATTACAACAACGTTAATCTCACGGAGACGGCCACTGGAACCTTCACCATGGGGAACGGCACGTTGGACGCGACCAACATTGTTCTGGGTCAGAAAACACTGAATGGCGGGAAAACCAGCAGCAGCGCTGTCGGCACGTTTTCCTTGAATGGCGGCACGGTGAAAGTGAATTCCATGCTCATCGGCGATCAAGAATACACCAATGGTCCTAGTGTCACCGGCAACTTCAATTTGAACAGCGGCGCTCTCCTGGCCGGCACCATTAAAGCGGGTGTCGGTAGTGCCACTCGGACCTTCAACTGGAACGATGGCGTCATCCAGAATTACAATTCCGGTACTGATCTCACGATTGCGGGGATTACGCTGGCGCTCACCGGTTCCGGCACGCCGACCTTCAACCTTTCCGCTGGCCGGACGGGCACCATCGCGAGCTCGGTGACTGGCAGCGGTGCCTTGGTGAATGCCGGCAGCGGCACCCTGATCCTCAATGCGGACAATTCAGGATTCTCTGGCACGCTGACCAATGCGGCGGGGACATTGTACGCCAACGGACCGATGAGCAGCGGCACCATTGAGGTTTACCACAGCGCCGTGCTGGCCGGCAGCAATATGGTGGGCACGATTCTGATTGATGCCGGAGGCATCATTCAGCCGGGCGACATCAAGACCAATGGGGTGTTGAGCGCCAGCACGCTGAATCTGGGCGCCAGCGCCACGGATATTACGTATAGCCGGTTCAACCTGGCCACGGGCACGCAGATATCCAGTTCCGCGTTGACGGTTAACGGTACAAACGTTGTGAACATCACCGGTCCGATCACCGCTGTCGGCACGAACAACCTGATCCTCTACAGTGGCTCGATTGGCGGCAGCGGCATCGGCGGCTTCAAGCTGGGTTCCCTGCCCAACGGGGTGACGGCTTATTTGGTGAATAATGCGGGCACCGCCGTGCAGTTGGCTGTGACTTCCGTATTCACGGTCAACACCAACCCGCCGGTGCTGACCAATTCCATCAGTGGCAGCACGCTGTCCCTTACATGGCCGACTGATCATTTGGGGTGGCGACTCGAAGTTCAGACCAATTCCTTGAGCACTGGCCTGGGCACAAACTGGGCGACGTGGCCGAATTCGACAAATCTGACCACGGTTCCCATCACGATCAACCCGGCCAGTCCGAGCGTGTTCTTCCGCATGGTGTATCCTTGATACCGGTTTGGTTGGGTCCTCGGCCTCGTGGTCAAAGGACTTAGCAACCGGCAGATCGATGATCGTTTGGGGCTGAAATTTTACACGGTGACAACCCCGGTGCTGACCAACGGAACCTTTGGCGCGGGACCCGAGATTTTTGCTGATACTGCGGCGACAATTCCGACGGGATTTTACCGCATTGTTTCGCCTTGAAGCTCAAAGTAAGGCAGGCGTCTCGCCTGCCCCGGGAACGCGCCAGCGCGAGCAACGCATCGGCTTCGCCAACGCGGGGCAGGCGAGACGCTCGCCCTACTCTCCACAAAAAGGGTTGACATCAGCGAACCAGTGTACTATATGTACTAGTACAGTGAAATTCAGTTTTGCCATCAGCACCGGCTCGAAGGTCGCGATCTACAAGCAGATCACCGATCAGGTGTGGATGGCAGTCGCGACCGGCAAGCTGGCGGTGGGTGACCAACTCCCGAGCGTCCGCGCCCTAGCCGAGGAATTGGTGGTCAATCCCAACACCATTGCGCATGCCTACGCCGATCTGACGCGGGACGGATTGATTGAATCCCGGGCCGGACGCGGCGTGTTCATTGTCCAGAAGCGCAAGGTGTTCACGCCGGAAGAGGCTTGGCGTCGTTTGGAGCCGCTGCTGGACGCCGCCATTGGCGAGGCCATGGCGCTGGATTTCACCCGCCAGGAATTGAAGGCGGCGTTTGACAAAAAGCTCGATCTGTGGACCAAAGCGAAGGGAGGCAGTTCTGACCATGAATGAACAACCCGTTATCTGCACGCGCGATCTCACCCGGTATTTCGGCGGCAAGCCGGCGGTGGAAGGGCTGTCGCTGGAGGTGCCGCGCGGCAGCGTGTTTGCCTTTTTGGGCCGCAACGGGTCCGGCAAAACCACCACGATACGCATGCTGTTGGGACTGATGCAGCCAACGCGGGGCGGGGGAACCATCCTCGGCCACGACATCCGCGCCCTGCCTACGGCGGCGCGGGCGCGTATTGGCTATCTGACCGAAGAACATCAATTGTACGGCTGGATGAACGTCAGGGAGTGCGGCGAATTTCAGTCCCGCTTTTATCCCCGCTGGAACGAAAAAGTTTTTCGCGGCGTGGTCGGGCATTTCAACCTCGGACTGACCGCCCGGGTGAAGGATCTCTCGCGCGGAGAGCGGGCCGGCCTCTGTCTAGGCCTGACGTTGGCACCGGAACCGGAACTGTTGATTCTGGACGATCCAACCTTGGGCTTGGATCCGGTGGCCAGCCGGTCGCTGGTTGAATCCATGGTCTATCTCACCCGCCGCTCGGACCGGACGATTTTCTTTTCCTCGCACCAACTGGCTGATGTCGAACGGGTGGCCGACTGCATTGCAATTCTGGACCGCAGTGTGCTGCGGGCCTGCTGTCCGCTGGAAACCTTCCGGAGTAGCGTGCAGCAGGTGCGGCTCCGATTCTCGGGCACGCCGCCACCGCTGCCGGCCATCCCGGGATTGTTGCAGGCCATCCGGGCAGAGGGTGAACTCCGGTTGACCTGCGTGCATTACAACGGTCCCACCGAAAACGCCTTGCGGGCACTGGCGCCGGCGCAATTGGAAATGGTCCCCATCAGTCTGGAGGATGCCTTCATCGCCTACCTCGGTGACCGGGGCGAGAAATCGTTCATTCTGTCGGAAACGGAGGCAAAATCATGAACACGATCATACGAAAGGAAATTCGCGAAAATTTCAAACTGGCCGTGATCGGTTTCTTCCTGTTTGCGCTGATACTGGAGGAAAACTACCGCACCAGCACCGGCTTTTATGCCCGGCTGGCCCTGAAAAAGGCCAACTGGGATTATGACCATGCGCATCCGTTGCTCTCTGCGTCGGTCATCTTCGCCACCGGCTTGTTCTGCGCCATTTTTGGCGCTCTTCTGGGCTGGCTGCAAATTCACAATGAAAGCCACCGGGATCTGTGGGCCTTCCTGATTCATCGTCCGCTGTCGCGCTCGAAGATCTTCCTCGCCAAGGCCATTGCCGGGATCGGCCTTTACACGTTGGGCTCGGGTCTGCCGTTAGCGGGCTTGATCGTGGCGACCGGGATGCCGGGCCACATCGCTGCGCCCTTTGAATGGGTGATGGTCCTGCCGCTTCTTGCATGTTTTCTCACCGGCATTGTCTTTTATTTCGCCGGCATGTTGACCGGCCTCCGGCAGGCGCGCTGGTATGTGAGCCGCGGGTTGGGATTGGGCGCGGCCTTCATTGTCTGCCTGGGCATGGCGAAAACAGAGGAGTTTTTGCCGGCGCTCATCCTTATCTTGGTGGGCGGCGCGATTCTGGCCACCGCCGCCTGGGGCGGTTTCATGAGCAACGGCTTTTATGCCGGCCAACCGGCGCTGGGCCGACGCGCATTGGTGGGTTCCTCGATGTTGGGGTGCCTGGTGGTGGTCGGGGCGGCGCTAGCCTTGCTTGATTCCAGGCTCCCGCAGAAAGAGTACACGTGGTCGCGCTATGAAATGACCACGAACGGCACGGTTTACATCATGACTCAACCCGCCGGCAAACCCATCGAAATCACGGATCTCAACGGAGCGCCGCTCTTGGATGCCACGACCGGCCGCCCCGTCGCACCGACCGACTTCTATCGTTCGCTGGCAAGAGGCAGCGTCATGATCCCAACGGAATTTCCCGATTTGACCAACGATCCAAGCTGGTCTCGTGGCAGTTATCAGCAAAGCATCCGTTACTTCAGTTTATGGCGGCAGACCGAGGACACCCTCTGGTTTTGGAACCCGAATGGGCGGTTATGGGCTTACGACCTTGCGTCGCGCCGGTTCCTCGGTAGCCTGGGCCCCGACGGCTTCGCGCCGGGCAGCCGCACCGGCACCGCTCGTTTCCTCCGGCCAGAAGGCTCCTCTTGGAATGGACATTACAGTGACTGGTACCCCGCGCGCACATTGTTCACGCACCACGCCGTGTATCAACTGGATCTTGATCACCGATCCAGCAAGCGGTTCATTGATGTTCCCGACCACGACCGCATCGGCGGTGCAGCCGACGTCTCGTTTCGGCCCGATGGCTGGGATTACACGGTCATGGTCACCACCAATTCGGTATCCTTGCTGACCTCGGACGGCAAATTGGTCTGGCAAACCGCCTACGCGCCGGCCTATCCGGACTACAACTGGATTGACGTTATATTCCTTGAACCGTCGAATCGGTTTGCGCTCTGGTTCCATCCGCGGGATCAGTCAAACAAAACGAACAACCTGCCGTCACATTTTGTCTGGCTCGCCACCGGCCAAGGAGTGCTTACAAATTTGGATCTGCCTCCACTTGTTTCATCCTTAGGGGCCTGGACACCAGCTTGGTTTGGTGTGGGGATGCCGCCAGTCCTCTGGCCCTGGCTTTACGGCCACTGGAACGAGGCTGGTCTTCTCTGGTACGAGTCCGATCTTCTGCGCTTACCGCTGCTATTGACTCTGGTTGGGGCGGTCCTGTCTGTGGGCGCAGGCTGGTGGTTGGGCCGGCGCTATCATTTTCCGGTTGCTTCCCAGTTAAAGTGGGCCGTTTTCCACTTGCTTACCGGCTTGCCCGGCATTTTGGCCTTCCTCTGTGTGCAGGAATGGCCGGCGCGCGAATCCTGCCCCAACTGCAAGAAATTGCGCTTGGTGGACCGGGAAAAGTGCGAATACTGCGGCGCGGGTTTTGCGCCGCCGCCGAAGAATGGAACGGAAATATTTGAACCCGCTGGCGGCTCGTCGGCTGGCTCAAACTTCCCCGGGCCAATTTCTGGGTGAGCTTCAGACGCAAAACTTCCGTGGACCGGAGCGCGGCCTCCAGGCACGGCTCGTTGGAAATGGTCGCCGTCGAATCGTATCAGAGGCCGGCGTTCCGATCGCGCGGCTCATGACCAGTGAGCGGGCCTAAAATGAACGAGGTATGAAGTCGAAGTACCTCACCCCAGCCCACTCCATTCACCTTGCGCGGTGGCGCGCAAGGGGCGGTTGACGAGGCGTCAACCGCGGCACGCGAGGCGCGTGCGCTCCCCGGACGCGGAGTCAGGCTGCGCAGATATGAGTGGTGCGGCGAGATGACTCAGCCCGGCGCTCTGCATTCACCTTGCGCGGTGGCGCGCAAGGGGCGGTTGACGGGGCGTCAACCGCGGCACGCGAGGCGCGTGCGCTCCCCGGACGCCTTCAAATCAAGAATTGGGTCAAGCTGCGCCCAATGAATACAGCAACTGCATTTATGATTTCCAATAAAGTGGAAAACCTGCTTGAATTCGCAGGTGAAGATCAATGCCCGCGCGTGCGAATTGCAGTTGACCCACCCGTGGAAGATCGCGGGCACGGATGGCACCCGCGCCTGCCAAACCATCATCGTGGAATTGAGCGATGGCCGGGGCATGCGCGCCTTCGGTGAAGCCGCCCCTTCGGAGTTGTGCGGCGAATCCGTGGAACGGGTCATGCCGTATTTGTCGCAATTGAGCCCGGCCCATTTATCATTCGAGGACGTCTCAGGCAGTCTGGCCGCTCTGGAGAAAATACCCGGCCTGCCGATGGCGGTGAAGTGTTTGATTGACCTCGCGTTGTTGGATGGCGCGGCCAAGCGGGCCGGACAGCCGCTTTACGATTATTTCGGGCTGGGGTTTCGCGAGCACCAGCATGTCACTTCATTCAGCATCGGTTTGGATGCGCCGGAGATGATTCGCCTAAAGGTCCTGGATGCGGCGCGGTTTCCGGTGCTAAAACTCAAGGTGGGCAGTCCGTGCGACCGGGAAAATCTGGCCGCGTTGCGCTCGGTGGCACCCTACAAACCTGTGCGCGTGGACGCCAACGAGGGCTGGAAAACCAAGGAGGAGGCTCTGCGGATGATCGAATGGCTGGCGGCTACGGATCAGCACCTCCAGTTCGTGGAGCAGCCGATGCCGCGCGACGCAAGCGACCGGGATTTGACCTGGCTCAAGGAGCGTTCACCGCTTCCGCTGTTTGGCGATGAGGCTTGTCACACGGTGGCCGACATCCCGCGCTGCGCCGAAAGCTTTCATGGTGTGAACGTGAAATTGATCAAGACCGGCGGCGTGAGCATGGCCAGGGAAACCCTGGCGGCGGCGCGCAAAGCCGGATTGAAAACCATGATTGGCTGCCTGATCGAGACGAGCGTGCAAATCAGTGCCGCGGCGCAGCTCGCGGAACTGGCCGATTTCCTTGACTTGGATGGCAGTTTGCTGATCACCAATGATCCATTCGCGGGCGTGACGGCGGAGCAGGGGATGCTTTCGTTTGCCGCCGCAAAAGAGAAATATGGATTGCGAGTGAGTCCGAGGATAACAAGATCATGAAAAACACCTGCTTATTCGCCGCCCTTGCGGCCACGATGTTTGCCTGCGGCTGCCAGACGTTGCCGCGTGCCGGCCGGCCCGAACCGCGCCAGGGCGACGAGATTGTTGCCGCCGGCCAGTTCTTTCACACTGGCGCGCGCGTGGTGCTGTGGCTGGACCCGGGCGGGTACGATGCCTATCGCGTGGAGCGGCGCTTCGCCCCCGCAGAGGACTCGGATTGGCAAACTTCCCAGGCCGAGGTGAAATCGCTGAAATGGCCCAACCGGTTCGGCCTGCGCCGGGCCTCGCTGACCACCAACGAAATCGAGCGCGTGCGCGGCGGCGGTTGGGATCTGCCGCTGCTGCGGCGCGTGGTTGACCAGTTCGTGTTGCACTTCGACGTGGCGGGCACGAGCCGGACTTGTTTCAAGGTGCTGCAGGATGATCGTGATTTGAGCGTGCACTTCCTGCTGGATCTGGACGGCACCATTTATCAGACGCTGGATTTGAAGGAATGCGCCTGGCACGCGACGACTTCCAACGACCGCTCGGTGGGGGTGGAGATCGCCAATATGGGCGCGTACCCGGCTGGCGGCCCCAATCCATTTGCGGAATGGTATCGCACGAATACGATCGGTCAGACGGTCGTCACCATTCCGGGCCGGTTTGAGGGCGGCGGCATTCGCACCCCCAATTTCACCGCCCGCCCGGCGCGCAACGAGCCGGTGCATGGCGCCATTCACGGGTACGATCTGGTGCAATACGATTTCACGCCGGAACAATACGCGGCCTTAACCAAGTTGACGGCGTCCTTGTGCCGGATTTTTCCGAATCTAAAATGCCGCTATCCCGTGGACACCGACGGAAAGTTGATTGCCCGCAAACTGCCGGATGCCACACTGAAACATTACCAGGGCGTGCTGGGCCACTATCATATCCAGACGGATAAAGTGGATCCGGGTCCGGCATTCGATTGGGACCGGGTGGTTGGCGGCGCCCGCAGCTTGCTGGGGCTCGATTTGCCCAAAGCCGCGTCCACGGAGCCCTTGCTCACGCCGCGCCAACGGGATCTGCGGCGCTGAACCGCGGACGGAGGGCCACCCTCCTCCGCGGTCCGGCTGGATGGTGATGATCAATGAAATTTCGACATGGTTACACAAGAACAAATTGCCCGGAAACTCGGTCTCTCCCGCCAGCTTGTCACGTTTGCGCTGGCCGGGTATCCCCAGGTTTCCGAAACGTCGCGCCGGCGCATCTTGGACGCTGCGCAGGCCATGGGCTACCACCCCAATCCGCACGCGCGGGCGCTAAAGCGGGGACGCACCGGCATCCTGGCGCTTTGGATTCCCGACCAAATCTCCAAGCATTATACTGCGGTGGCCCGGGAGTTGAGTCATCTGGCCAAAGGAGCTCGGCACGAGCTGATCATCACCGACGTGGGCAATGATCGGGCGGTGGAGCAGGTCTTGTCGCATGTGCCCATGGACGGCGTTTTTGCCGTGGACGCTCCCCATGCGGTGGAGGCGCATCTGCGCTCCGTGGTCGCGCGTTCAGTTCCGGTGATCAGCGTTGGGGCGCATCGTTCCGACCAGACTGATTCTGTGCAAGTGGACCTTTTTGCGGGTGCGCTTCAGGCCATGCAACACCTGATTCATGCCGGCTTCCGCCGCATTGTTCACGCGACTTTTGAGCCAGCCAGCCACCCGGGCGCCACCCGCTGGCTGGCCTATGAACAGGCCATGCGACAGGCGGGATTGTCGCCGGAGTTCTTCCACTATCCGCTCTCGGAGCAGCAGCGTCCCATCGTGCGCCAATCCATCCAGGCCTACGTCCGCTTGCACGACTGCCCGCAGGCGATCTTTTGTCATTCCGACGACGTGGCACTGGGCATTTATCGTGGCTTGTGCGATTTGAAACTGCGCGTGCCCCGCGATGTGGCGCTGGTGGGGTGTGACGGCATTCAAGATACCGAATACGTGGAGAGTCCCATCACCACGCTGGTGCAACCCGTGACCGCCATGTGCGAAACGGCGTGGCGATTCCTGCGCCAGCGACTCGAAAATCCAAAACTCCAGCGCCAGCACGCCGTCCTGGCGCCGGCCCTCGTTATCCGGGAATCGTCCCGCAGGGCCCAATGACTCTGGTGACAAATCATGAAAAAGACACATCATTCCTTGGACGGACCCGGTCAGCAGCTGTTTTGGAAGCTCACGCTCACGGCTCTTTGTGTGGGGGTCGGAGTGCTGCTCGCGCATTATCTGTTCCGGCTGATTTGAGCGACAATGCAGAAATCGGCTTTCAAAAGACAGTCGGCGTTGAGAGTGCTGGTCGGCGTCTATTTGTTTCCGCTATGCTTGGTGTGCTTGCTTGGTTTTTGCGGCGGGTGCATCCTTCCCATTTCACACGAGCGAATCCATGTTCATGGGGTCACCGGTCAGATCGTCAGTGCCATTGACAATACCCCGATCTAGGGCGCTTCGGTTTTCGGTGCTGAAAGTACAGGTATGACCGCGGACTCTGATTTCACCGCCGCTTTCGCCAGCGCGGCACGCCAACGAACCGCAGAGATTTTATCTGTGTCCATCGGTGTCCACTTGCCGCGCTGGCGCTGGCGCAGCGGGTCTGTGGTTAGAACCGTGTTGCTGCAATTTTTTCAATGGCGGGCACAATTTTATCAATTCACGGTCGCCGGAATTCTCGCTTAAGGTGGCGTCATGAAAATGAACACGCTGAAACGTCCATCCGCCGTCCGCCGCCGCAAGATCAGTTTCGTGGTGTTGCTGGCGGCCAGCTTTGTCTGGGCCTGCCTGCCGGCCCGGCCCTTCTGTCCCATCGAACCACTGCCCGCCGGCATTGTGGACATGCACTGCCATATCGCCGGGATCGGCGCGGGCGGTAGCGGCTGCTTTGTTTCGCCGCGTTTGCGGAATAATTGGCGTTTCAACATCTATTTGCACAGCTTCGGTCTCACCAAAAGGGAAATGTTGGAGCAGGGCGACGGCTTGGTTGCCGACCGCATTTCGCAATCCGTCGCGCAAAGCAAATACGTGCGCAAAGTCGTGCTGCTGGCGCTGGATGGCGTCATTGGCGCGGATGGGCAACTCGACACGAATCGCACCGAGGTTTATGTGCCGGATGAATTTGTGGCGGAGGTTTGCGCCCGGCATACCAATCTGCTGTTCGGCGCGTCGGTCAATCCGTATCGGCCCGATGCGCTGGCGCGGCTGGAGTGGGCCAAAGCCCACGGCGCGGTGCTGGTGAAGTGGATTCCGCCCGTAATGGAAATCGCCCCTGATGATCCCAAGCTGATTCCGTTTTACAAGAAGCTGGTGGAGCTGAAATTGCCCTTGCTGTCACACACTGGCGAGGAAAAATCGTTTTCGCGGGCGGATGAGGAATTTGGCGATCCTGCCAAATTGCGGCTGCCGCTAAGCCTGGGTGTCACCGTCATCGCCGCGCATATCGCCTCTTCGGAAAGATACCAGGGCGAGCGCGGCCCCGACCGGCTGGCGCGGCTGATGCGCGAGTTTCCCAATCTGTATACGGACATTTCCGCGCTGACGCAGCTCAACAAGCCGGGCGTTTTGCGGGAGGCGTTGACCAAGCCGGAATTTTCGGGGCGGCTGCTCTACGGCACGGATTACCCCCTCGTCAACACGGCGCTGGTTTCGCCGTGGTATTCCTTTCACCTTTCCCTCCGGCAGAAATGGTCCATTTGGCGCACCAAGAATCCCTGGGACCGGGACGTGATGATGAAGCGCGATCTCGGGGTGCCCGCGGAAACATTTGCGCGGCCCGCGGAAATGTTTGGGAAGATGCATTGAGGCACGGGTGGCAACCATAATTCCGCCGCTTCACATGCCCGGTTGCAACCTTAATCCGAGGGCTGTCTCGAGAAAAGCATGGTCGGGTTATACCCCATAGCCAGAAACTCAGCCACCCGGTAGTGTGTTCCAAGATGAACACAAAAAACATCGTCGCTGTAATTCTCATTGCGCTGGGCATCGTGGTGCTGGCCTCCATGGGATTGACCTTCACCACCCCGGGCAAATCCATAGAATTCTGGGGAATGCATCTGGGGACCACGGACAGCCATTTTATCCCTCCCATCGCCGGCGCGCTCGCGCTGATCGGAGGAATCATTTTGCTGCTGGTGAAACCCAAGAGAATCGGATGAACGAAAGCACTCCATCTGCCTGCGCCATTACCTCGGAAGTTCTGCGGCCTCTGAAATGGAATGAATTGGTGCGCTGCGGCGACTTTGTTGAGGATGGACGCAACGGGTTTGAGCCGTGGGTGGGTCCGAGCGGCTTCCGGGCCGATGCGTTCGTGAAGCAAATTTACCGGCGGCTGGGCCGCCAGCCGACCGGGACCAAGAAACAACAATGAAGATACTAAAACGAATCGGTCGGAGCTTTATTGGGGTGCTTCAACAAGTCTGGTCGTTTCCATATACCCTATCCGGAATCTTAAAGCAAAGACGGGAGCGAACCGTCCTGAAGGGACTTGAAACCGAGCGGCTCGACCGCATTCGCAACCCGTCAAAGTATCTGGGGAAGTGAATCTATCTGCTCAGTTCAAAGCGTTTCCCAGTCGACATTTCGAGTCTCTGACAGATCCCAACCGCCCACCGCAGGTTCGGACTGCGAGAATTCCAATGGGCTTTTGGTTTGGAGTGCTTTCATGAGCGGGCCATGCCCCCGGTCCGGGGAGATAACCGGAATGTGCCTTTCAAGGGGCGATCTTATCACTTACCCACTGGCGGGCATCATTCAAACTGTTCTGCACCGATTGGTAAGCCGTTTTCGTGCCGGCCTTGACGGTGTCCCAGGTGGATTCCGTGGCATTCTGGGCATCGGCCAATTGCTGATTCAGCTTCGTGGCCTGATCGCGCAGCGCTTGCAGTTTCGGCTTGGCGTCGGCTTTGACCGCGTCGCTGGAGCTGTCAACTTTTGCCGCGAGCTTGTCCAGATCCTGATTCAGCGTGGCCAATTGGCCCTGCATGAACTTAACAAATTCGTCTTTTTGCGCGAAGGTGTAATCCTTCATATCCTGCGCGGCCTGCTTGGTTTCGGTTTTAACCGTATCGAGCTGCTGGGCGGTGGTTTTTTCCTTGTCGCATCCCGCGGCCAAGGTGGCGGCGGAAAGGAACGTGATGAGCAATGTTTTATTTTTCATAGCCCGTAGCATCGTCTGAAATACCTGCGGCGGCAATGGGGTGTTCACCCCATATACAGTTTGGGCCGGTTGCCCGATATTTAGCTGAGATTCTTGAATGAAAAATAACGGTTTCCAAGCCAGCGCTCTGAAAACGCTTTTGCCCAAGTGCCCCACGGGCAT
>Ga0316231_1001543_pt1 | contig 25036 bp, 17 predicted proteins | sample TBH18027metaG_FD_206002 | JGI IMG/M metagenome (GOLD analysis project Ga0316231, IMG submission 206002) | Freshwater microbial communities from Trout Bog Lake, Wisconsin, USA - TBH18027 | ecosystem: Environmental > Aquatic > Freshwater > Lake > Hypolimnion/Profundal zone | place: USA: Wisconsin... | reverse complement strand
TCGCATTCGTGTTTGTGGTCATGGTTGCAGACATCGCATTCGTGTTTGTGGTCATGGTTGCAGACATCGCATTCGTGTTTGTGGTCATGGTTGCAGACATCGCATTCGTGTTTGTGAACCCCACGGTCAGACGCCGATATGCCGTCGGTCAGGGTTTTATCTTTGACTCTTTTTTTTGAGCGGCCCACTTTTTCACCTGCTTTCATAACCGTTTATTAATATAATATGTAACCTTGATAGGATGGGTGAATTATGTAGTGTTACACGGTAAATAAAACCAAAAAGAAAAGCCCTCCGGGAATCCCGGAGGGCTTGAAAACTTATCTCTTGATTTTATTAGGCTTTGGCAAGCCGTTTATAGTTATCAAGTCTTTCAGCCGCGTCTTTGGCTGTTTTGTCGAAAAGGGCCTCTGCCACATCAGGGAACTGCTTCTTGAGCGAGGAATACCGCACTTCGCCCATGAGGAATTCCTTGAAGTCGGAGGTCGGTTCTTTGGAATCCAGGCTGAAGGGGTTTTTGCCGGCGTCTTTGAGGGTCGGATTATAGCGGTACATCGCCCAGTAGCCGGATTCAACAGCCTTTTTGGCTTCCAGCTGACTCTTGCCCATGCCTGCTCTGAGGCCATGGTTGATACAAGGAGCATAAGCAATGATCAAGGACGGTCCCGGATAAGCCTCGGCTTCAGCAATGGCTTTCAGGGTCTGGTTTTTGTCAGCGCCCATGGATATTTGCGCCACATAAACATAGCCATAGCTCATGGCCATCATCCCAAGATCTTTTTTCTTGGTTTGTTTGCCGCTGGCGGCAAATTTCGCGATAGCCGCGGTCGGGGTGGATTTGGAAGATTGTCCGCCGGTATTGGAATATACTTCGGTATCGAAGACAAAGACGTTGACGTCTTCGCCGGAGGCCAGTACATGGTCCAGACCGCCGTATCCGATGTCATAGGCCCAGCCGTCCCCGCCGAAAATCCAGTGGGAACGCTTGACAAAGAAGTCTTTGTTCTGATAGATTTCTTGGAGCTGCGGGGCTTTGGCCTGCTCAGCTTCCAGAAGCGCGGCAAGCTTGTCGGCCCGCTCCCGGGTGCCGGCGCCATTGTCCTTATCAGCCAGCCATGCTGCCATGGCTGCTTTCAGGTCGGCGCTGACGCCAAGTTTCATGGCAGACTCGACATGGGTGGCCAGTCGGTCGCGGAGTTGTTTTACGCCGATGTACATGCCCAGGCCGTATTCGGCGTTGTCTTCGAACAGGGAATTCGCCCAGGACGGACCATGACCGCGGTGATTGGTGGTGTAAGGTGTGGCTGGTGCACTGGCGCCCCAGATGGATGAACAGCCTGTCGCGTTGGCGATCATCATCCGGTCGCCAAACAGCTGGGTGATGAGTTTGGCGTACGGTGTTTCGCCGCAGCCTGCGCAAGCGCCGGAGAATTCAAGCAGCGGCTCTTCGAACTGGCTGCCTTTCACGGTTTCCTTGTTCATGGGGTTGGCTTTGGGCGAAAGCTGCAAAGCATAGTTCCATAGAACCGCCTGGTCCAGCTGGGTTTCCTGCGGTTTCATGATCAGAGCCTTCTCCTTGGCCGGGCAAACCTGCTCGCAGTTGCCGCAGCCTGCGCAGTCAAACGGGGAAATGGCGATCCGGAAGGATAGGTCTTTGGCGCCGACAGCCGGTTTAACGGTGAAACCGGCCGGAGCGGTTTTTACTTCAGCTTCTGTGGCCAGTACCGGCCGGATGGATGCGTGCGGGCAGACATAGGCGCATTGGTTGCACTGGATACACTTGTCCAGTTGCCATTCAGGCACATCGATGGCGATGCCGCGTTTCTCATAAGCTGCTGTTCCGGGGGGGAAGGTGCCGTCTTCCATACCTAAAAATGCACTGACCGGCAGTTTGTCCCCTTCCTGACGGTTCATCGGAATAAGGATGTTCTTGATAAAGGCAGGAGCGTCGCTGCTTGCGGCCGCTTCGTCCTGGGCACCTTTCCAAGACGCGGGAATCGTGATTTTCACAATCGAGCCGATGCCTTTGTCGATGGCGGCATTATTCATGTCGACAATCTTTTGACCCTTGTTGCCATAGGAGCTTTCTACAGCTTTCTTCAGATACTTGACAGCGTCTTCCACCGGAATGATGTTGGCAAGTTTGAAGAATGCCGACTGCATAATCATGTTGATCCGCCCGCCCAAGCCGATTTCTTGGGCGATTTTTACGGCGTCAAGGGTGTAGAAGTTGATGTTGTTGTCGGCAATATAGCGCTTCATGGCGGCAGGCAGCTTTTCCTCCAGTTCCTTCTCATCCCAAACGCAGTTTAGAAGGAACGCGCCGCCAGGCTTCAAGCCCTCCATCAAGTCGTATTTAGTGACATAGGACTGGTTATGGCAGGCGACAAAGTCCGCCTTGTTGATGAGATAAGGGGCTTTGATCGGCTGTTTGCCGAAACGCAGGTGGGAAACGGTTATGCCGCCGGACTTCTTCGAGTCATAGGCGAAGTAAGCCTGGGCAAACATGTCGGTATAATCGCCGATAATTTTGATGGCGCTTTTGTTGGCTCCGACCGTCCCGTCCGAACCCAGTCCCCAGAATTTACAGGCGGTGGTGCCCTTCGGGGTGGTGTCGATATCCTTGCCTGCCGGCAGCGACTTGAAGGTGACATCATCCACAATGCTGATGGTGAAACCATCTTTTGGCTCAGCAAGCTTCAGGTTTTCAAAGACCGGGAGAATATGCGAGGGGGTAACGTCCTTGGAACCCAGGCCGTAACGCCCGCCGACAATGACCGGCTGCCAGTCCTTCTTGCGGTAGAAGGCGCTTTTGACGTCAAGGTAGAGCGGCTCGCCAAGAGAGCCTGGCTCCTTGGTACGATCAAGGACAGCGATCTGTTTCACGGTTTTCGGAATGTATTTAAAGAAATGATCCAGGGAGAAGGGACGATAGAGATGGACTGTTAGCAGACCGACCTTCTCGCCTTGGGCGTTCAGGTAGTCCACCGTTTCTTCGACAACGTCGCACACCGAGCCCATGGCAATAATGATGCGGTCCGCATCTTTGGCGCCATAATAATCGAACAGGTGATACTCTCTGCCTGTCAGCTTGGCGACTTCGCCCATATAGTCTTCCACGATCTGGGGGATGTTTTCGTAGTACCGGTTGCTGACTTCTCTTTCCTGGAAATAAATATCAGGGTTCTGGGCCGTGCCGCGCACAACAGGATGATCAGGATTGAGCGCCCGGCGACGGAAGTCTTCGAGAGCATCCGCATCGACAAGTTTGCCCAGTTCGTCGTAGTCAAGGACTTCGATTTTCTGCACTTCGTGGGAAGTCCGGAATCCGTCGAAGAAGTTCACAAAAGGTACCCGGCCTTTGATCGCCGCCAGATGGGCGACCGCGCTGAGGTCCATGACTTGTTGGACGCTGCTTTCAGCCAGCATGGCAAAACCGGTTTGCCTGGTGGCCATAACGTCCTGATGATCGCCGAAAATGCTGAGAGAGTTTGCCGCCAGGGCCCGGGCGCTGACATGAAAGACACCGGGCAGGAGCTCACCGGCGATTTTGTACATGTTGGGAACCATCAGCAGGAGACCTTGAGAGGCTGTGTAGGTGGTAGTCAGCGCACCTGCCTGCAGCGAGCCGTGCACCGCGCCTGCAGCGCCGGCTTCGGACTGCATTTCCACAACCTTGACCGATTGTCCGAAGATATTTTTTCTTCCCTCGGATGCCCACTCGTCCACATATTCGGCCATAGTCGAGGAAGGGGTAATCGGGAAGATTGCAGCGACTTCGGTAAATGCATAAGATATGTGTGCCGCCGCGGTGTTGCCGTCCATGGTTTTCATTTTTTTCACGGATTCGACGCCTTCTTTCTCAAAATGTTGGGATGTTGCGAACAAAACAATCTTACTACCAAGTTGTTTTGCATACTATGTTAGGGTTCATCTTTATTTTGCATTTTCCTTTTTTACGGAGAAAGTTCACCAATTCACAATATTTCGTAAATTCCATGCCATGAATTGCCCTAAAGACAAGAAGAAGCCTCCAGCCGCTCTGGAGGCTTCTTTCATGCAGCGCAAAAGCATATTTCTATTTCAGTTTGGCCGGCATATTGTCGCGCCCCTCCACCGCCTCAAATCAGGCTATGCTGATGGCTTTCTGCGGACATATGATGGTGCATAAGGAGCAGCCGTCGCAGCTTCCGCCATCAATCTGAAGGCCTTCATCAGCCTTCAGCGTCAAGGCGCTGTAACCCGAATCGCGGCAAATGCCGACACACAGACCGCAATGTACGCAGAGGCTTTTGTCAATTTGGGCGATCAAAGTGTTATCTTTTTTCAGGCCGGCGAAGTCGGTTAACCGGTCAAGCGATTTTCCGACAAGGGCCCGCACCGATGAGAGCTTCTTGCGGCGAAGGTATTCGGTCATGCCGCTGATTAAGTCATCAATGATGCCGTAGCCTTGAAGCATCACGGCAGTGCCAAGTTGAACGGTGCTCGCGCCAAGAAGCATGTATTCGGCGGCGTGTTCCCAGGTCGCGATGCCGCCGATACCGGAGACAGGCAGGGAGATATTCTGGGCCAGCTGAGCAACCACCCGCAGGCCAATGGGCCTGACCGCCAGACCTGAATAACCGCCAAAGGTGGAATAGTCGTACACCGCCGGCTGAGGCACAAATGTTTCAAGGTCCACCCCCAGCAGGCACTGAACAGTGTTGATGGCAGCGAAACCATCTGCCCCGCCCCGCACGGCAGCCTTGGCAATATCGACAACACTGGTGACGTTGGGGGTGAGTTTTACGATGACAGGAATATCTACCGCAGTTTTGACCCAAACGGTAATCATTTCGGTTATATCAGCCACTTGGCCGATAGCGGCGCCGGCTCCCTTTTCCGGCATGCCGTGGGGACAGGAAAAATTGAGTTCGAGAGCGTCAGCCCCTGCGGCTTCAAGAGCCTTGGCCATTTCCCGCCAGTCACTCCTGGTGACTTCGGCCATGATGCTGGCGATGAGAATACGGTCAGGATATTTTTGCTTTATTGCGGTAATCTCGCTGCACCATACCGCAAAAGAGCGCTTGGTGGTAAGCTCAATATTCTCAAAGCCTGCGACCTTGCCGGCGTGGTCGCGCCAGACTGCGAAACGGGGCCGGACATCCACGATTTCCATATGGTCAGGTTTCAGGGTTTTGGTTACCGCCCCGCCCCAGCCGAGGGAAAACGCCCTTTCAATCATCTCGCCATTGGCCGCAGGCGGCGCCGATGCCAACAGAAAAGGGTTGGGAAACGTAAGGCCGCAATATTTCACTGACAAATTGGGCTGAAATCCGTTTTGGTTCATATTATCACCTTATCCGACTATCTGGCAGGCTATGACGGCATTGCCGGCCATGGCTTCCACAAGATCGTCAATTCTGACCTAAATGATTTGCGGCTTCTTCCGCTTCAGCAGCTTGCCATTTCCTGCCGCGCCGGTAAATTTTCCACCGTCGGCGATCAACTTGCCGCGGGCTATGGTAGCCACAGGATAGCCGGTGACCGGGATTCCTTCGTAAGCTGTATAGTCGACATTCTCGTGGAGGATGTCTTTGCTGATGATCCTCTTGGCAGCCGGATCAAAGATTACGATATCGGCGTCACTGCCTACAGCAATAGTACCTTTTTGTGGGTACAGACCGAAAATTTTCGCCGGGTTTGTGGCCGTAAGGGCCGCAAATTGCTGCAGACTGATCCTGCCTTGACCGACGCCGCTGCTATAAAGCACCGCCAACCGGGTTTCAATGCCGGGAGCGCCATTCGGTATCTTGCCGAAAAATTCCCGCCCCAAGTCTTTTTGACCTTTGAAGTTGAAGGAACAGTGATCGGTGGCAACTACCTGCAGGTCGCCCCTCTTCAGCGCCTGCCACAAAGGCGCCTGGTTTTCCTTCGGCCTCAGCGGCGGGGACATTACGTATTTAGCGCCGTTAAAGCCAGGTTCTTCGTAGTTGTCATAGGACAATACCAGATACTGCGGACAGGTCTCGGCCATCACCGGCAGTCCCTCTTCCCGGGCCCTGGCCACTTCCCGGAGCGCATCCTCACAGCTGAGATGGACAATATAAAGCGGCGCTTCCACCAATTTAGCCAGTCTGATCGCCCGGGCGGTAGCTTCACCCTCGGCGAGGGGCGGCCGGCTGAGGGCATGATACTTCGGCTCGATCTTGCCTGTCTTTTGAAATTCTTTAGTATAGTAATCAATTACATAATAGTTCTCGGCGTGAACGCTGACCAGCCCGCCGTGCTGTTTAGCAATCAGCAGAGCTTTCATTAATACATCGTCATTCACCCGCAGACCGTCATAGGTCATGAAAAGTTTGAAACTGGGAAATCCAGCGGCGATGGTCTCAGGCATTTCGGCGATGACAGCTTCATTCATGTCAGTTACAGCCACATGCAGGCCATAGTCGATGGGACAATCCGCCGCTTTGCTGAGCCAGCTATCAATGGTCTGAGCCAGAGTCTGACCCTTGCCCTGAATGGCGAAATCAACGATGGTCGTCGTACCGCCACAGGCTGCAGCAGCTCCCCCTGTGAAGAAATTGTCGGCAGTCACCGTCCCGCCGAAGGGCATATCGAGATGGGTGTGAACATCGACTCCGCCGGGCAGGAGATATTTACCGCCGGCATCAATGACCTGACAGGCAGACACATCAAGTGTCCGCCCTATCAAAGCAACCTTTCCGTCTATGACGGCGACATCACCGTCATAGACCTCTGAAGCGGTAACAATTTTGCCGCCTTTTATCAGCAAATCATACTCTGTCATGCTTTGGCCTCCTTGCATCAGGTTAAAGGATTAGGCTTTGTTGGCCGATTTCGCAGCCTCCGTAGCCGGCACACCCCGCATCAGTATCAGGTACATACCGAAAGCGACACCCAGGCCGACGAACCAGGAGTAGTTGAACAGCCAATCCATCGCCGGAATGAATTTGCCGACAAGGGCCGAACCGACTCCGGCAGCCAGGGCCAGCACCGCGGACCAGTTGAAGCCGCCTGAGTAAGTATATTCTCCCTCGCTCAGGTATAAATCGGCAAGATTGAGTTCTTTCTTGCGAACAATATAGTAGTCGGCGATCATAATGCCGGCAATGGGACCGAGAAATCCGGAATAAACCCCCAGCCAGTTGAAAATGTACATACTGGGATCAGACATCAGCTTCCACGGCATGATGGCAATCCCCACGAGGCCGGTGATCAGCCCGCCGGTTTTGAAAGAAATGTGTTTAGGCAGCAGGTTGGCGAAATCATTGGCCGGCGAAACGACATTGGCGGCGATGTTGACCGACAGAGTGGCCACCAGGATGCCGAAAAGCGAGAGAACCAGGATGATCGGGTTGTCAAACTTGAGCAGCAGCTCGGAAGGATCCCAGATGGCCTTGCCGTAGACGACCAGTGTCGCCGAGGTGATGACAACTCCAATGGTGGAGAACAGGGTCATGGTTGTCGGCAGACCGATAATTTGCCCCAGGATCTGCTCTTTTTGTCCTTTGCCGAAACGGGTAAAGTCAGGAATGTTCAGCGACAGGGTCGCCCAGAACGCGATCATTCCGGTCAGGGATGGGATGAATACCGGGAAGAAGGTGCTGAAAGTAGTGAGTTTGCCGGGATCGTCCAGAATGGGTCCCAGGCCCTTGGCTTCGCCGACGATCCAGTACAGGAGAGCACATGCCATTACCAGCACTAAGGGTGCGGCCCAGTTTTCAAATTTTCGGACCATGTCCATACCTTTGAATATAATCCAGATGTTGAGGCCCCAGAAAATCATGAAGGTTATGAACGACGGCAGGGTCATGCCGATAATGCTGATATCACCACCGAAGGTTTTCCATGCCGGGAAGAGCGCCGCGGTAAAGTTGTTGAGCGCCGACCCGCCGATAAAGGTGTTGATGCCAAACCAGCCGCAGGCCACCCCTGCCCTGAGCAGAGCGGGGATATTAGCCCCGGTTGTACCGAAGGAGGCGCGGGCCAGCACCGGGAACGGTATGCCGTATTTGGTGCCAGGATGGGCGTTTAAAAGCATGGGTATAAGGACGATGACATTACCCAGGGTAACAGTGAATATGGCCTGCTTCCAGTTCATCCCCAGAGCGATGAGGCCGCTGGCCAGCATGTAAGTGGGCACACAATGGGCCATACCGATCCACAGCGCGGCGAAATTATAAGTAGTCCAGGTCCTCTGGGCGATGGTCGTAGGCGCCAGGTCTTTGTTGTATAACGGACTGCCGGTAACATCGACACTGAGTTCCACCATGTCGTTATTGATACTCATAACATGTTCCTCCTAAAAAATTATTATCCTTCACTATTGCAAAATCGGTCGCAGCGTATGCCGGAGTTTGGTATCACCTCCCCAAAAATACGTAATGCCGCCTGAGGTTGTTTGACCCTCTGGCGGCATTGCCATGTTCGGAATATTAAATTGCGGTATTGGTCTGGAAATGGACCTTTCTTCTTGAAAAAAACATAATGACGCTATAAGTTATAGCGTCATTGCTTTTCTTCGGTGGTTCTTAAATATAGGTGTTATTTTGTAATAAATCATAACAAGGATTGGGATTCTTGTCTATGTGCCAAACGAACAGACATTGAATGATTCACTGTGCATCTTCACAGTCCAAGAAATTTCTTGGCCATCAGGGCAAACTCCAGCTTGACCCGGTCACGGGGGTTGCTCAACTTGCAGCCTGTGATTGTCTCGATCTTCTTCAGCCGGTTTTTCAGAGTGTTCCGATGCACATACAGTTTTTCGGCGATGTTGTTAAAATTGCCGCCCTCCTCAAGAACCTGAGACAGAGTGTTTACAAGATCCCCTTCATGCTCGCGATTGTATTCGTCAAGTGCAGAGAGGACTTCCTGGTAATAGTTCTCCAGTTCGGTCCGGTCGACCTTGAACAACAGCTTGTAGATTCCCAGTTGGTCATAGCGGTAAATACCGTCCTTGCTGGTCAGAACTCTCGCCGTTTCCAGGGCGAATTTAGCCTGTTCGAGGCTTTGTCGGATTTTCTCGGGCCGATCCTGGGGCGAGCCGATGCCGACACTGACACAAGTGCCGGGCAGCAGCCCTTCCAGCCCGGCGCGCAAATCTGCGGCGATGGTGCCGCTAATTTGCTCTGTGGCCTTACCGGCGGCAGGCAGCATGATGACCGCCGAATCCAGCCGGATATCATAAAGGGCTTTTTGGTCATATTTAGCCAAGACTTTCTCAATGACTTTCTGTTTGTTGATCTTGACGTTGATCATCCGACCTTCATTTTTCACGCCGATTTTATCCAGGTAGGAGGCAAAGTTGTCAATCTTCAGCATCATGATCTGATGAGGAAGGGTCAGGTTGTAGCCATAGTGATCAGCCCGGGTTACCAACATGGCCAGATACTTGGTGTCGCCGTAAAGGATGCTTTCGAACAGGTCGCGAATCGACTTATCCTCGGTCTGCTTCTCGACAATATAGGCACAGATGCTTTTGGTGACCTCCGCCAGTTTTACCTTCCACGGCAGTTCGAATACAGGGAATTCCAGCTCATTCGCAAGATCGACGACTTCCTGCGGTGTTTTTTCAATATAAGGTCCGACATTGATAACCAAGCCGGCCAGATGCTTGTCAGCCGCTTTTTTTACCATTGCCAGAAGATCTTCGCCGCTATTTTTGATGCCGATACCGGTGATAAACAGCAATTCGCCGCTTTGCACCCACTGGGTGGCGTCAGGAACATCGCTTACATGCACCCAGCGTACGATTTCATCCAAACCGCCCTCGCCGGCAACCAGCTTCAGTTGCTTCAGCTTCGGCAGAGCTGTCAGTTCCAAAAGCCTGACAATCATCGTTGTTCACCTCACACAGCAGAATAAACAAAAAAGAGCAATGGACAAGCGTCATTGCTCTTTAAAAATTATCTTTCCGGAAATTTATGATTTTACTGTATGATAAACGTTTCTTGGCAAGATGTCAATGGTTTTCGCGCGAACACCAATCGGTGTGGCGATGCAGAGGTGAAACTACAGGATCGGGAAGAAGGTCACAAGCAGAACCATGATGAACGCCACTATGGTTTTCCACACAGTCAGAGCGAAGATGTCTTTATAAGACTGGCGGTGGGTCAGGCCGCAAATCGCCAGCAGGGTGATAACAGCGCCGTTATGGGGCAGGGTGTCCATGCCGCCTGAGGCCAGGGAGGCAATCCTGTGCAGCAGTTCGGGATTGATCCCGGCCTGCTGGCCCCAGTTCATATACGTCTGGCCCATAAGCTCCATGGCAATGCCGAGACCGCCGGAGGCTGATCCGGTTACGCCGGCGATGACGTTGACCATCAAAGCCTCGGACAGCAGCGGGCTGTTGCCGATATGGACGCTCATCAGGAAATCAGACACGCTCTTGAACCCGGACAGGGTGGCGATAACGTTGCCGTAGCCGACCTCGGAGCCGGTGTTCATGATTGCCAGGAGTGAACCCATGATAGCCACCTGAGATGACCTGCCCAGGCCGCCCACTTTTTCGAACCGCTTGTAATTCATCGCCACACAGACAACAACGGCGATGCTCAACGCAACAATCAGAGCCCAGATTCCGGTTACGTTTTGCAGCGTAACTCCGGTGGTAACCCCTTTCAGAATAGCCGGATCCCATTTGGGAATCCAGGCTGTGAAAACGTAGTTGCCGATAAGCACCAGCAGCAGCGGGAGAGCCGCAATAAAGCCGCTGGGCAAATTCGAAGCATCCACCGCTTTGGGGTCAGGCTCGTTGATATGGCCTTCGCCATAGCCTTCACCCGCGGCGACGAGTTTTTTCCTCCGCCATTCCATATAGATGATACCACCGGCAAGCAGCAGCACACTGGCGATAATGCCGGTCATTGGGGCAGCGTAGGCGGTGGTGCCGAAATATTTGGTGGGTATGAGGTTCTGAATCTGAGGCGTGCCGGGCATGGCGTCCATCGAGACGCTCCATGAGCCGAAGCCGATGCAGGCCGGAATCAGGCGTTTAGGATAATTGGCTTCGCGGAACAATGCGGCAGCCAGCGGGTATACGGCGAAGGCGACAACGTGAGTACTGACGCCGCCATACACCAGGACGACACAGGAAACGATAATCGCCGGCACAGCCCGTTCCTTGCCAAGGGCGTTTACAATCATGATCGCGATTTTTCTGGCTGAGCCGGTGTCTTCCATGACCTTGCCAAGAACGGCTCCCAACATGAAGAGCGGGAAAAAGTTCTTTACAAAGGCTACGGTTTTGGGCATGAACAATTCGGTGTAGGTTGGCAGAATGGGCAGCCCTGACAATAAGCCGGCCAACACTGCGAACACCGGCGCGAAGAGAATAACTGAAAATCCGCGGTATGCAAAAAACATTAATAGACCGAGACTTAAGAAAATCGCCAGTATTTCCATGATAAACCTCCCATTTATTCTTGTTGGATTGCTTTGACCTCGGCTTTAAAAACGCCTTACGACGAGAAAGATGCTATAGCCCGCTGAATCGGGCTTTTCTTTTTTCAACGAACGCCGCCATTCCCTCCTTTTGATCGGCCGTGGCGAAGCACAGACCGAATACTTCCGCTTCGTAGGCTTGGCCTGACTCAAAATCAATGTCCATTCCTTCATTCACAGCAGCTTTACACAGCCCAACCGCTACCGGCCCGCGGGACATGATTTTTTGCGCCATATCCCTGGATGCGGCCATCAACTGCTCAGGAGCTACAACTTTGTTGGCAAGACCGATACGGTAAGCCTCTGCAGCGTCGATCTGGTCACCGGTAAACAGCAGTTCTTTGGCCCTGCCTTTGCCAACAAGCCGTGGTAGTCTTTGGGTTCCGGCGAAGCCAGGGATTACTCCCAGCAAGACTTCCGGTTGGCCGAATTTGGCCTTTTCGGAGGCAATCCGGATATCGCAGGCCATAGCGAGTTCGCACCCGCCGCCGAGGGCGTAGCCGTTTACTGCCGCGATTACCGTTTGGGGCAGATTTTCTAGCAGATTGAACACCCCTTGGCTGAACTTGCCCCAAGTTCGCGCTTCAAGGGGAGACATAGCCTGCATTTCGGCGATATCCGCGCCGGCGACGAAAGCTTTGTCCCCGCTTCCGGTGACGATAACCGCCGCCACATCTTTATTGGTCGCAATCTTCTCCAGTAAATCCTTGAGTTCGTTCATGGTGGCCCGATTCAGGGCGTTGAGCACCTTGGGGCGGTTGATGGTGACAATCCCAATGCCGTCCTCGACAACAAAGGTTATATTGGCGTAGCTATCCATATGATCGCTCTCCTCATAGGCTTGCTTCTTAACGATTAGTGCTGATATTCATAGAATCCTCGCCCGACTTTTACGCCAAGTCTGCCGGCCTTTACATACTTTTTGAGCAGCGGGCACGGGCGATATTTGCTGTCTTTGAAGCCCTCATAAAGCACCTCCATGATATACAGACAGGTGTCCAGACCGATCAGGTCGGCCAGAGCCAGCGGTCCCATGGGGTGATTCATGCCAAGCTTCATTACTTTGTCAATGGCTTCCGGAGCGGCGACGCCCTCATAGAGACAAAAGACGGCTTCGTTGATCATCGGCATCAGGACCCTGTTGGAAACAAACCCCGGGCCGTCATTGACTTCCACCGGTTCTTTCCCCATCCGGATGCTGACTTCGTGGATGGTGCGGTAAGTTTCGTCTGAGGTTTCCAGCCCCCGGATGACTTCGATCAGCTTCATTACCGGTACAGGATTCATGAAATGCATGCCTACAAATCTGTCGGCCCGCGCGGTGGCGGCGGCCAGTTCGGTTATCGGCAGAGAAGAAGTATTGGTGGCTATGATGGCCTGGGGCGGGCAGAGCGCATCAAGTTCTTTGAACAGCTGGCTTTTCGTTTCCAGGTTTTCGACAATCGCTTCAATCACCAAATCGCAGTCTGCCGCATCAGAAAGGTCAATGGTCCCTGTGATTCTTGCCTGGATGGCCGCCTTTTCCTCAGCGGTCTTTTTGCCTTTTTCCACATCCCGGGCGAGGTTTTTGGCAATAATGGCCTGACCCCGGTCCACAAATTCCTGTTTAATATCCCGCAAAAAAACGGAGTACCCAGCCTGAGCGGCTACCTGGGCAATACCTGCACCCATCTGTCCGGCGCCAATGACCATAATATTTCGGATGTCCATCGCTATCCCTCCGCGCATGATCAGCTTAAAGCAGTTTTATCACAACAGCATCACCCTGAGCGGCGCCGCTGCAGATGGCGGCCAGCCCGTAAGCACTGCCGCGCCGCTTCATTTCGTGGATCAAAGTAGTTAAAATCCGGCCGCCGCTGGCTCCGATCGGATGACCATAAGCGATAGCGCCACCGTTCACGTTGACTATGTCCGGATCCCAGCCGGTGATTTTTCCGCTTACCAAGGTTACCGCGGCAAAGGCTTCGTTGGCTTCAATCAGATCGATGTCGCCAATGCTCATCCCGAGCTTTTTCAGCAGCTTGTTGGCCGCCAGTCCGGGAACGGTCGCGATATAGGCCGGATCATCGGCCACCATGGCGTGGCCCACGATAGCCGCCAGCGGCTTCAGCCCCAGTTTCCGCGCCCTTTCGGCGGACATCAGCAGCAGCGCCGACGCGCCGTCGTTGGTACTAGGAGCATTGCCAGCGGTTACTGTATTTTCAGGGTCGAACAATGGCGAGAGCTTGGCTAGTGATTCATAGGTAGTTCCTGGCCGCGGACCTTCGTCGGTGTCGAAGATAACGCTGTTCTTCTTGTCGGCTATGGTGACCGGTACGATCTCGTCCTTCAGGAACCCTTTGCTGATGGCGTTTACGGCCCGCAGCTGGCTGCGCACCGCCCAGGCGTCCTGCTCCTCGCGGCTTATACCATACTCTTTGGCCACGACCCCGCCATGCACCGCCATATGACGGTTGTAAAAGGCGCACCACAAGCCGTCATGGATTAGCAGATCGGTCATGGTGGAATGGAACATCCGCTGGCCCCAGCGATGGCTGTGAATGACAAAAGGGGCGTTGGTCATGCTTTCCATGCCCCCGGCGACTATCGTCTCGGCGTCGCCGCAACGAATGATCTGGTCGGCCAGGGTCACGGCCCGCAAGCTTGAGGCGCACACCTTGTTCAGCGTCTCGGACGGCACTTCTTTGGGCAGACCGGCCTTAAAAGTCGCCTGCCGTGACGGAATCTGGCCGCAGCCGCCTTGCAGCACCTGCCCCATGACCACCATGTCCACATCTGAACCGGCGATCCCGGCTCGCTGGACGGCTTCCTTAATGACAATGCCACCCAGATCGGTCGCCTGGAAACCTTTGAGAGCACCACCAAAGGTACCGAAAGGCGTCCGCACCGCGCTTACAATAACTGTTTCGTGCATCCTCCGATCCGCCTTCCTTTACGGTTTTTTCATGATCATGACAACCGCTTTGCCGGACACGACCGTTTCGCCGCGCTGATTCGTAATATCGGTTTTCAGCACCAATCGGCGCTTGGCGTCGATTTTTTCAAGCACCTCGGCATAGGCGGTAATAGTGTCGCCGATTTTTACCGGGCCGACGAATTTTACTTCCTGGGAAAGATACAGCGCGTTGATTCCAGGCAGGCAGCAGCCCACAAGGGTGGAAATAAAGGAAGCTGTCAACATTCCATGAGCTATGCGTTCACCGAACATGGTGGTTTTGGCATATTCGGGATTGACGTGGATGGGATTGAAATCGCCGATAATGCCGGCGAAATTAACAATATCAGCCTCGCTGATCATTTTGCTGATCGAGGCGCTTTCCCCGACTTCAATCTCTTCATAGGGGCGCTCCACAACAAAAGCGGTGTGAATAGGCATCTCATCTTCCTCCTCTTTACCGACTATTTTAGGATATGGCCGGCGATGACCACTCTTTGAATCTGATTGGTGCCTTCATAGATCTGGGTAATTTTCGCATCCCGCAGCAGGCGTTCCACCGGATACTCCCGGGAATAACCGTAGCCGCCCATAACTTGTATCGCGTCAAGAGCAACCTTGACGGCGGTGTCGGAGGCAAAGGTCTTGGCCATCGCCGCTTCCTTGCCATAGGGCAGACCGGCGTCTTTCAGATAGGCGGCGTGATAAACCAGGTGCCGCGCGGCCTCGATCTGGATAGCCATGTCGACAATCATAAACGACACGGCCTGAAAGGCGGAAATAGGCTTGCCAAACTGCTCGCGGACCTTGGAATACTTCAGGGCCTCTTCATAAGCGGCCTGGGCGATGCCCACCGCCTGAGCGCCGATGCCGATGCGGGCGCCGTCAAGAACCACCATGGCGATTTTAAATCCTTCGCCCTCTTTGCCCAGCATGTTGGTCTTGGGAATCCGGCAATTATCAAAGATGAGTTCAACCGTGGATGAAGCTCTGATGCCCATCTTTTCTTCCTTTTTGCCGATAGAGAAACCGGGAGTGCCTTCCTCAACGATGAAGGCCGTGATTCCTTTGACCCCTTTACTCCGGTCCAGGCTGGCAAAGATGGTGTACACTCCCGCCGGGCCGCCGTTGCTGATAAAACACTTGGTACCGTTCAGCACATAATCATCGCCGTCAGGGACGGCAACCGTCTGCACCCGGGAGGCATCCGACCCGGCGTTGGGTTCGGTCAGCGCGAAAGCGCCCAGCCTCTTGCCGCTGGCAAGATCGGGGACGTATTTTTGTTTCTGCTCCTCGGTGCCGAAAAGATAGATCGGCATAATCCCGGCGGAAATATGAACAGCCATAATGGCCCCGGTGGCAGCGCAGGCTTTCGATATCTCCTCAACAGCAGCGGCATAGCTGACCGCGTCCACTTCCGCCCCGCCGTATTTTTCCGGGATTGGCAGGCCCAGAAGGCCAAGCTCAGCCATTTGCTTGATATTATCCCAGGGAAATTCCTCAGTGCGGTCGTATTCTGCGGCCCGGGGGGCAATCTCTTTGGCGGCGAATTCTGCTACTAATTTACGGAGATCTTGTTGTTCAACATTTAATAACGCCATGTTCTAAAGTCCACTCCTTTATTTCGTCTTTGCTTGAAACTCGGATTTGACGCCCATAAGTCCGGCCTCGAAAATCCTTTTGTCCATCAGTTTGAGCTGAGGAGAAACCTTGACCGGAAACTCAATATGGGCAAGCACGTCTTTTTCCAGCTCGACCCCGGGAGCAATTTCGGTCAGCACCATCCCCTCCGGCGTCAGCTCAAACACCGCCCGCTCGGTGACATACAGAACAGTCTGTCCTGTTTCCCTGGCGTAGACACCGCTGAAAGTGACCTGGTCGACTTTCTTGACAAACTTGCGGCCAGCGCCTTCTTTTACAATCCGCAGCTGCCCATTCTCCACCACGACTTCGAGGCCGCCGGCGGTCAGAGTACCGCAGAACACAACCTTTTTGGCGTTTTGGCTGATATTGACGAACCCGCCGCAGCCGGCGATCCTGTTGCCAAATTTGCTTACATTGATGTTGCCGTCCTCGTCGGCCTGGGCCAGTCCCAGATAGGCGACGTCAAGGCCCCCGCCGTCATAGAAGTCGAACATATTGGGATGATCCAGGATCGCCACCGGATTATAGGAGCAGCCGAAGTTGAGCCCGGCAGCGGCGACGCCTCCCATGGGACCAGATTCGAGGGTAAGGGTGAGTTCCTCCAGCAGACCTTCTTCATTGGCAACAACCGCGACTCCGTCCGGCACCCCGATTCCCAGGTTGATCACCGCGTCAGGAACCAGTTCCAGGGCGCAGCGGCGGGCAATAACCTTACGCTCGCTCATCTCCATAACCGGCAGATTGTCCATCGGGCGACGCAGTTCGCCGCACAGGCACGGGTCATAGGCCACTTCGTTGGTCTGCCAGTGATACTCAGGTTTGGCGATAACGATGGCGTCCACCAGCGCTCCCGGAACTTTGACCTGCTGCGGATGCAGCGTCCCTTTGGCAGCGATCCTCTCCACCTGGACAATGACCTTTCCACCGTAACGCTTGGTGGCCTGGGCAATATGGAAGGCCTCCAGCAGAACGCATTCCTTCTCCATGGTGATATTCCCGTCCTCGTCGGCGGTGGTCCCCCGGATAAAAGCCACATTGATTTCCAGCGGCTGATAGTGCAGATACTCTTTACCGTTGAAGCTGACTACCTTGACAATGTCCTCGGTGGTCATGGCGTTGAGTTTGCCTCCCTCAACCCGCGGGTCGGCAAAAGTCTTCAGGCCGACATGGGTGATTACTCCGGGTTTGCCGCCTGCCATGGCCCGGAACAAATGCAAAATGACTCCCTGGGGAAGGTTGTAGGCTTCAATTTTGTTTGCCGTGATGAGCTTGCCAAGTTTGGGGGCCAAATTGTAGTGACCGGCGATTACCCGCTTTACCATTCCTTCCTGGGCATAACGATTGATGCACTTGTCTTTGCCGTCCCCTTGCCCGGCGGCATAAATCACGGTTAATCCCGCAGGCTGACCGGTGGCGACAAACCTCTTTTCCAGCATGACACTGAGCTCTTCAGGATGGGAGAAGCCGACAAACCCCTGTACCGCCAGAGTATCTCCGGGTTTTACCAGGTTGACTGCTTCTGTGGATGTTAGGACCTTGCTTTTCATGAACATTCCTCCTTGACACCTTGGATTGCCGAACCATTCTTAATCTTCTTATTGCAAAAAGCGTGCCATGTTATAAGAAAAAACCCCACCCAGTGCAAACCCCGGCAGTACGTGATTTTTTCCACAAACTCTTTCCCAGGCAGACCGCTGTTTTTAGAAAATTGGCAAAAATGCCAACTGCAAAAATGCCAATAGGCGCAAAAAAATCACCCCATCAGGGGTGATCCAATCTGTAGACAAAGCTCTCTTGCAAGCATACGGCAGGAAGCGGGAGGGGTTTTCCGCAGCGGGATTCTTATCCCCAGCCGTCAGCAGCTTTGCTGCCGGTAACGGCGTAGGATATTATCCGTAGCGGAGGAATTCCCCTCCCGCTTCCGTATTTTGTCTTCACTCTGAATCACCCCATCAGGGGTGATCATCAGGTCGTCTTGCCTGATCGCTTGTTCCGCTTTCTGATCAAGGTTGTGACATCAACTCCAAGGCTCTTGGAGGCTTCTTTCAGCGAACCGCAGGAAGCGATGGCTTCCTCGATGATCTCGTCTTCCAGCAGGGCGACGATATCTTTCAGCGGCAGACTGGGCTGCCACAGCTTTTTCGCGCCGGTTAAGCTGGCGATCTTGCCGGAAGTATGGATCAGGTTGGTCAAGCCTGTATTCTCAGCGATATCTATGATGTGACTAAGCTCGATGACCGGCTCGTCGACGATTACCACCATCCGTTCAATAAGGTTGATGAGTTCGCGGATATTGCCCGGCCACTTGTACTTTAGCAGAATATCGGTTACTTCCGGGGAGATTGTCTTGCTCTTCTTGTAGCGCTGGTTGGCTTTCTCCAGATAAAGCGCGATCAGCGGCGGTATATCCTCCTGCCGTTCCGACAGCGGCGGAATACGGATAGGGATTACATTAAGGCGGTAGTAGAGATCCTGGCGAAAATGGCCTTTGCTGATCAGCTGGTCGAGCTTGGTGTTGGTAGCGGCAATGATTCGGACGTCAACGATAATTTCTCTGGTGCCGCCGACACGGTAAAACTTGCTTTCCTGAAGTACATTGAGCAGCTTAGACTGCAGAGCCATAGGCATGTCGCCGATTTCATCAAGAAACAGCGTTCCCTTGTTGGCCAGTTCGAACAGCCCGGCCTTGGACTTTTTGGCCCCGGTGAAGGCGCCTTCCTCAAAGCCGAACAGCTCGGATTCCAGCAGCGACTCGGGAATAGCGCTGCAATTGACATGAATGAAGTTGCCTGTGGCGCTGCGTTCACTGATGGTATGGATTTTTTTCGCCAGCGCGGTCTTACCGACTCCGGATTCCCCGGTGATTAAAAGCTGCAGATCGGTGTCGGCTACTTTCCGGACCAGTTCATAAAGTTGTTCCATTGTTTTGCTGTGGGTCAGACTCTGACTGTTGTCCGCTTTTGCCACCTGAATAGCTTTCAGTTCGCGCTGAAACCCTTTGGCCAGGTCTTTGGCGTTGCGCAGCTTTTCATGCAAAGTATTCAGATCCGAAATGTCGCGCACATCGGAAATCACCCTGATGACTCGGCCCATTTTATCTGTCAGGGGGGTGCTTGATACCACCGCTTCCTTGCCGTTGGCGAATTTTATCACCGAGCTGCAGGCTTCAAGCTTTTGTATCGCTTGCAGCATACAGGAGTTGGGAATGATGTCGTCATCGAGAAGTTCCTGGACCCCCTTGCCGACAGTCATTTCCCGTTTAAGGCCGGAAATTACGATAAACGCGTTGTTCACAGCCAGTATCTTGCCTTGACCGTCAGACACCACGATACCGTCGTAAAAGGTATCAATGAATTTCTGCACCCCAATTGCCGAATCAGCTACTTCACACCACAGGTGATCAATATCGTTAAAATCACCGAACCGGCGAAAAAAGACTTCATTCCAACCCGGATTGTCCTCAAGGGGAAAGATGTCAAGCAGCACCTTTTCAGACATCGATGTTTTGACAAGCCGGGGCACCAGTTCGCCGCCGAGCCAGTTCAGGCGAAGCCAGGGCAGTACTTCTGTGACCCGGGAACCTATCAGCGAGTCTGCTTTCAAAAGCATTCTGGCCTTCTCATTCGCTGACCGGACCACTGCCTCATGATCGATGATCAAATGACACCAATGCTGATTGATTGATCTGTTCATCATTTTTCCCCTCTGCTCGTTGTAGCGACTGCCCTCATTTCGGGAAACTCCAGGAAAAAGCTTCGCCCCTCCGCCAGAGCGATCAATTACGACTATTCTGAATTTTGAGCTGCTTTGATCCCGATTGGTGCACGATGGCAGGGCCTGCTTATGTACCGCTGCTACAAGAGCCTGCCCTGCCATCGTGATGTTATTTTCTTATTCGTCAGCTGCCATCACTATCCTGCTTACAAGCAAAGAACTTCAAGAATTGGCGATCAAGGCATGATCGCGGGTTGCTTTGACTTTTTCGAAGATCAACAAAGCAAACCCGGCAAGGATAATCATAACCCCCAGAGCCCCGAACCCATACATATAGGATCCGGTGGCATGTTCGACCAACCCGACCACAAAGCCGGCGGTTGTTCCGCCGCCGCCTGCCCCGAATCCGTTAACTATTCCGGCAGCCGGTCCGACGGCCTCCGGTTCAACCGACGACTGAACAACCGACCAGAAATTCGGTGTAAAGCTGCTGGCATGGAATCCCAAAGCAATAGTAATTCCGGCCAGTTTCAGATAGCCGCTGTCCACCATCGGCAGCATGATTAAAAGCAAGCCGGGGAGAAACAGGCCCAGCGCCGCAATAAGGATCCTTTTTCCGGTTCGGTCACTGATGAAAGCCATCGGCACGGCGAGAGCAACCGCAGCGAAATACGGCAGCGAGCTGCCAATGGCCTGGGAAGTACCTGTGAAGCCAAGGGATTTCACCGCCATAGGTATCCACAAGGTTATCCCCCAGAACAGCATCCCTTGGGCAAATTTAACGAAAACCAGCAGGAAAAACGGCGCTCCGCCCAACGCTTTTAGGGTGAGTTTAATTTTTTTATCTTCCTTGGGAACCGCAAACGGCGCCTCGGATTCCTTCTTCAGCATGGTCATAAAGACAGGCAATACCACGACGAATCCAAAACCGCCGGTGATATAGAATACCGCCTGCCAGCCGAGGGAATCGTAGATGGCGCTCAGGACGATAAAGCCTATGGCCAGAGCCAGATACTGGCCATAGTACTGAATAAGACTGTTGGCCCGTGACAACTCATCGGGTGCAAACCAGGCCCGGGCGAATCTTGACTGCTGCGGCCAATATATGCCTTCGGTTACGCCGATGATCAACCGGAAAACGATCAGCATCGTGATCGATGTCACCCAGCCGGTGAGTATTGTGGCTAATGACCAGACGGCGAGGGTCCAGATGGCCACCCATTTGGGATCAAATCTCCGGGTCAAAACGCCGCCAAAAACGTTTGCAAAGGCGTAACCCCACAGAAAAGTAGTCAACACCGTGCTGGACACGATTGCTGAAAAGTCAGCCCCTGCATAGCCAAGCTCTTTGGACAGCGACGGCAATACGACCGACAGGTTGGCGCGATCAAGGAAAGAAATAAACAGCCCAAGCATGAGCGTACCGCCGACTCTAAGCCATTTTGAATCCATAATATTCCTAGCATCCTCTCTTATGCAGCAACTGAGCCGCGATAAATGTGGTACTTGCTTCAGAGTTTATTTTACCAGGAACTCTTCCATCGCCTGTTCATCGACGTGCACGCCGAGCCCCGGCCCCTCTGGCACCTTGACTACGCCGTCGGTGATCTTTATCGGGTTTACCAGAACTTTTGCCGCCATTTCGTTGGGGTTTGTGTCCCACTCCAGGAGCATCGGCCTGGGGAAGACGCACCAACTCTGATAGTTGGGTATGGATGCAAGCAAATGCAGCGATGCAGCCATCCCTAAAACAGTCCCGAAAACATGAGGATGGAATTCCACCTGAAAATCCAGGGCCAAGGCCGCTATTCTTTTACCTGGTGTTATGCCGCCGCAAAGCGGAAGGTCAGGCTGAATAATATCGACAACCCCGTTCCTGATGGCCTCTATGTAGCCGTTCATGGTGGTTTCATACTCACCGCCGGCAATAGGAATGCTGCTCCTCTTTCTCAGTTCCTGGTACCCGACGAAGCTGTGCCAGGGCAGCGGTTCCTCGATCCATTTCACTTTGCACTCTTCCAGCAGCGGCATCAGCTCCAGGCAACTCATGATGTTGTACCCCTGATTGGCGTCCACCATCAGAGCCACCGAGTCGCCAAGCCTCTGCCGGGCCAGGGAGACTCTTTTTGTATCCATTTCTATGCCAAAGCCGATTTTCATTTTCAGAGCTGTGAATCCCTGGGCTTTGGCTTTGTCCAGATCCTGGCCCAGTTGGTCGAGGCTCTCGGGCTCGTCTTCCTTGTAGCCGTACCCGGACGCGTAGGGCACGAAGCTGTCGCCGAACTTGCCGCCGAGAAGTTCATAAAGCGGCACTCCCAGCGCCTTGGCCTTCAGATCCCACAGGGCGATATCAACACCGCCCACCGCACCCATCGGGATTCCTTTCTTCGCCTGGGCGCGGTACCAGTGATATTCGATCCTGAAAGGATCAGCACCGACAAGCTTGTCTTTGAAATAGGTTTCAATAATCCGGGAAATGCCCTGAGGCGGGCCATAAGCCTCGCCCCAGCCGGTTACACCTTCATCGGTGGTGATCTTGACCAGGGTAACCGAGCGTTTGGAAATCCAGTCCATCGAGTTGGTAAACCGCCGGTCAACCGTATATGCCAAGTGATAGGTCTTGATATCTGCTATTTTCACCGGTTTCTCCACCCTTCCCGCAAAGTTATCCTTATTTGCAGCTTGCCACGATGGCTTTGAATTCCTCAATAGTCAACAGGCCCCTCTTTTCGGCGCCCTGGGCCTTGACCTGATTCAGGATCTCGGCAACAGTCGCGTCAGGAACCTGAATCTTCAACTGATTGAGGAAATATTCCACAGAGGCTTTGCCGCTTTTCTTGCCAAGGACGATGTCGCCCATCCGGCCAAAGTACCGCGGGTCGGTGGCAAACATGGCCAGAGGTTCCTTGATGACCAGATCCACGCCGATACCAGATTCCCTGGTATAATTGCGCTTGCCGGCGACCGGTTTGTTGGCCGGAAGGGGAATTCCGGAAATGTCTTCAACCAATTGGCAAAGCTCCATCAGCTTGTCTAGCTTGTAATCATTGTCAGTCCCCAGGAGTACCTTCATCGCAACCATCAATTCTTCCGCGGCGGCGTTGCCGGTCCTTTCGCCCAACCCGTTGACACAGGAATGGACGACTTCCGCTCCGGCTGCGACCCCGGCCAGTTCGGTGGCTACGGCCATGCCAAAATCGTTGTGGGTGTGGATTTCCACCGGAAGGCCCCCGGTGAGTTTTTTCATGAGACGGACAAGATACTGAATAGCCTCAGGCAGGCAACAGCCCATGGTGTCCACAACTCCCACCGAATTGGGCGGAGAGTTTTTCATGATCCCGGTCATAAGCTGGACAAGGTCCTCTTCCCGGGCCCGGGTGGTGTCGTAAGGAAAATAGACGGCGTATAATCCCTGGCTTCTGGCGTAATTGATACAGTCTACGCTCTTTTCCAGGACATTTTCCCAGGTCCATTTGAACTGATACTTCAGTTTGGGATAACCGATGGGAATTTCGATGACGACGCCATGGGCGCCACAGTCCACAGCCTTGTCGATATCCTCCCGCATCGCCCGGGCAAAAGTAAATATCTTCGCCTTAAGATTGCGCTTACAAATAGCTTTGATTGCGTCATAGTCCGACTGGGAAACCGCCGGCATGCCGGCTTCGATTCGTTCTATTCCCACTTCATCAAGTTTTTCGGCAATCCTGATTTTGTCATCCACGCTAAAGACCAAGCCAGGCGTCTGCTCGCCATCCCGCAGGGTCGCGTCATGGATTTCCACTTTGGGCGCCCTTTTGATGGCGTCGGCAACTTCGGGATAGTCGTTGTAGGGGCTTGCCCACCAGGCGTTTTCTTTGTAATGCGTATTCTTCATTTTCATTCTCCTTTGCAATATCAATAAATTAGGGAAACCATTATCTGCTTGGGATGACCACAGACGCCCCCGGATGATTTTGTCATGCCCCGCCCGCTTTATCGGCCAACAGTTGACCAAGGCTCGACCACTTGGCGGAAACATAGACAATGCGGCCTAAGCTCCAGGAATATCGACTGCCGATTGTCTTGGCCCGCTCCGTCTCGCTGATCACCGTAAAGACCCGGCCGGGACAGTGCTGAGCGCAGCTCGGTATTCCGCCCCCCTGACGCCGCTCAAAACAAAGCGAACATTTTACGGCGACATTTGCAGACCAGGACACCTCAACCGCCCCGAAGGGGCAGGCCTGCTGGCAGGCGGCGCACCCGACGCAACCGGCGGCATTGATCTGTACCGTGCCGCCGCCTTCCCGGTAAATGGCCCCGGTCGGGCATACGTCCATACAGGCAGCCTGGTCGCAATGCTGACACATGGTTGGAAGGCTGTCCTTGTGCAATTTGGCGTCAATATTCCGGGGACCGACGTCGACCACCAGCATCGGGCGAGGGCCGACTTCCAGCTCCAATTCCTGCTTGCAGGCTACTTCACAGGCCTTGCATCCCCAGCACCTGTCAATATCGATAACCATGCATACCCTGTTATCCATTTCCTCCAACTCCTTCCTTGCCAGGTCTTCTAGTCTGCCTTCGCCGCTTTCACGCGGCAGAGGATGCCCCGCATGGACACCGTCCCGATTCCTTCGGCGTATTGGCCCCAAGGTATGACCAGATTGATATTCTCTTCACCCCACCAGCCAGGCGAGGCTTGAATGACATCCGGCTGGAGACCTTCGGTCAGTCGGGCGTATCCGCTGGCCATCCCCGTCTTGGTTTCGATCACCATTTTGTCGCCGTCGCCGATCCCGTGGCGGGCAGCCGTCTCAGGGTGAATAAATACCGGTGGCTTCGGGCACATCTCCCGCAGAATGGGGTTCTGCCGGTTCTCGGTGTGGCGGAAAAAGGGAACCCGGCCGCCGGTTGTGAGGATATAGGGATAATCTCGCGCCAGCTCCGGCGTGCTGGTCGGACTTTCAAAAGGCTCGGTATAGGGCGGAAGAGGCTTGCAGCCGTTTTCCGCCATGAGGGAGGAAAAAAGCTCGATTTTTCCGGACGGGGTTTTAAAACCGGCCTTTTCATACTGCCAGAAGCTCAGCGGGGCGTAAATTCGCCGCTTGGCCTGCAATTCCCGCAAAGTCAATCCTATCGGTTCCAGCAGGTGGTTGTAAAGGTCTTCCGGGTCTTTCCAGAAATACTCGCCAAGACCCAACCGGTTGGCCAGATCGATGACAATCTCCACATCAGAACGGGCTTCGGCCAGCGTAACCGCCTTCTGTTGGACGATGGTGTAAGTATAGGAAGTCTGGAAGGATGAAATGA
>Ga0316231_1001542_pt1 | contig 25065 bp, 21 predicted proteins | sample TBH18027metaG_FD_206002 | JGI IMG/M metagenome (GOLD analysis project Ga0316231, IMG submission 206002) | Freshwater microbial communities from Trout Bog Lake, Wisconsin, USA - TBH18027 | ecosystem: Environmental > Aquatic > Freshwater > Lake > Hypolimnion/Profundal zone | place: USA: Wisconsin... | reverse complement strand
CCTTCAGTTAAATGATAGATGATAAACATTATCAATTAACTACACTAATATTATACCTCGAAATCTGGCAATTATAAACAGGGTGGACTAAATAATTTCAAAGTATTCTACTTATTAAGGCTGAAAGTCGTGTAACGGGATTCGCCTCAGCAATGGCGCGCCCGAAAAATGGTTGCAGCCGGATTCCGAACGACTTTGCTCCACGTGCCAAAGCGGCGTCAATTATGTATAATATGTGTATGGTCAGGGAACCAATGTGGTCGCTTTTTTTCGGTAGTGCAAACCGACGCGTTGGCTGGGGATGGCCACTGGATCACAAAAAGAGGAATAGCAGTCGCTTACAAGTTTGCGACTGAGAATTTGGAGGCTTTCATGCTGTTTGATACCCACATGCATACCCGCTTTTCCACCGACTCGACCATGGATATCGAGGATGCCGTGGCAAAAGGTCGTGAACTTGGTATGGGGATCACCTTTACCGAGCATCTGGATCTGGATTATCCTAAACCCCAAGCCTTTATTTTTGATATCGACGAATATTTTGAGGCTTATTCCCATTATCGCGGCGATAAGGTGCTGCTTGGCATCGAAATCGGCATGCGCGGTGAGCTTGCCCAGGCAAATCGCACGGCATTGGAGAAGTATCCGTTTGACTTTGTCATCGGCTCAATCCATGTTATCGAAGGTATCGACATTTACGAGAACCAGTTTTATCTCGGCCGCAGCAAACGGGAAGTATACGGTCAATACTTCGCTTCCATGCTGGAGTGCTTGTCCTGCTATGAGTTTATCGACAGCTTGGGGCATATTGACTATATCGCCCGCTACGCCCAATTTGATGATCCTGAACTGCACTACAGCGAGTTCGCGGATTATTTTGATCAAGTCCTGGCCACCGTGGTCGCCAAGCAGAAAGCACTGGAAATTAATACCCGCCGGCTCGACCAGCCGGAAACCGTCAAGGCGCTGATTCCCGTTTACCGCCGGTTTGCCGAGCTGGGCGGGCGCTGGGTGACCCTAGGATCGGACGCCCATACCCCTCAGGATATCGGCAGACATTTTCCTCTGGCGCTGGAAATTGCCGACAGGTGCGGCCTCAGACCGGTTTGGTTTGACGCCCGCCAGCCCCACTATGTAAAATTGTAAAGCGCAGGCTGTTGAAAAAGGCCAATCTGCGTCGTTGAAAGCGATCGCATCGCCACTGAAGCGTCGTGCGCCTGCTTTTCCGGGAACGCTCTCGCCGTACCCCCGTACTGTCGCCCCGAGCATATCGCCTTCCATGGCGTGCTCGGGACTAGGCCATCCAAGGCCGGCGTCGAGCGCTTCCTCGCGTCGACCCGCACATTTTGCGTAAGATCATCGCTGGGTGACATCGGGCGCTAGAAAGACCAGCGTAGTCAGAACGTAAATCTCGACCTTTTTGAACAGCCTGATCGCGTCTCAAGAATGTGAGGAAAAAACAAAAAGGGAAGCTTTCGCTTCCCCGAGTTGTTTAGAAGTCCCAGGCTGTTCAAAAACGAGCAACGACGCTAGGCGAAGTTTTTCAACAGCCTGTTATTCGATTTTGCTGACTAATCCCTGAATGAATGGATACTTGTACAGTTCGCCATTCACTGCCTTGACGCCGGCGATAATCGAAGTGACCAGAAGAACCAGCCAGAGGATCGCCACAACGGGAATCAGCAGTAAACCGACAAGCAACATGCTCAATAGACCGACAATGACGGACACGGACAGAATGGCCAGGTGAGCCACCAAGGCCTGGCGGGCGTGGTCGGCAACAAACGGGTCGTCTTTTTTGAGCAGGAAAATAACCAGCGGGGCGATGAGAAATCCCAGCCCGCCCAGCAAGTAGGACAGATGGGCAATGATTGCCAGCAGTTGTTGTTCGCCGGTGATCTTATCCAAAGAAAATCCCTCCCATAGTTATTGTAACGGCTTTCTGTCCTGGTGTATATAATCGTTATTACAATATATGCGACACAAATGGCAAATACCGCCTTGCCTGTGCGGCAGAGGAATCTGGACGCGCTGTGCAGAAGAATTCAGTAGTACTATACGGAGGTGAAGTTTTTTGCAGCTTTGGACAGCCATACAAGAGCGGCGGAGTATCCGGAAATTTAAAGCCGACCCGGTATCCAGGGATGTTATGGAAGGGCTGATCAAAAAGGCGATGTGGGCGCCGTCAGCGATGAATGCCCAGCCCTGGAAGTTTGTTGTCCTCACCGGCGCTCAAAAGGAGCAAATGATTACGATTGCCGCGAAGTGCCTCGTCCGTATGGATGAGAGGCTGAAACAGCTGTTTCAGGGCGATATGCGCAATCTTATTCACGAATATTTCAAAGATCTGGGCGGTGCGCCTGCGGTGGTGGCGGTCCTGACCTCCAAGCCGGATACCCAGGGCTATATGCTGGCTAGTTACGAATCTTCCGCTGCTGCATTGTATAATTTTTTGCTGCTGGCCCATGAGGCGGGTCTGGGTACTTGCTGGATGACTGGGCCGCTGTGGGTCGAAGACGAGATACTGGAATTCTTGCAACATCCCGAGTGGCGCCTGGTTGGACTCACGCCGGTGGGCTATCCCGATCAGTCGCCGCCGGCGCCGCCGCGTAAAGATGAGACCATCGTCTGGCTTGATGAAAAATAGGACGAGTATGGATAAACAGAAGTTTGATCAAATTATTGAACGCAAGAATAGTGGTTCGGAGAAATGGGATGCACTGGGCGAGGTTTTTGGCGCCAAGGACCTGTTGCCGTTTTGGGTGGCGGACATGGATTTTGCCGCGCCGCCGGAGGTGGCTGCTGCCATTGCAGCCCGGGCCGCGCACCCGGTTTATGGCTATCACAGCCGCAGCGGCGGTTATTATGAGGCTGTGACCAATTGGCTGGACAGGCGTCACGGCTGGACAGTAGCCGCAGAATGGCTGTCAGACACCCCGGGAGTGGTCACAGCCATCAGTGTGGCTATTCAGACCTTTACCCAGCCAGGGGACAAGGTCCTGATTCAGTCGCCGGTCTACCCCCGCTTTTTTTCCTGTATCGCGCAAAACCGGCGTCAGCTTGTGGTCAATCCGCTGCGTGAGGGCGAAGACGGCTACAGCATCGATTTTGATCATTTCGAACAGGCGCTGGCCTCAGGGGTCAAGATAGTCCTGCTGTGCAGTCCCCACAACCCGGTGGGCCGGGTATGGACCAGACAGGAGCTGCTCAGGCTTGGGGAGATTTGCCTGCGCTACGGCGCCCTGATTATCGCTGATGAAATTCACGCCGACATTGTTTTTAAGGGCTACCGGCATCTGCCGCTGGCTTCACTGTCGCCCGAACTTGCTGCCAGCACCATTACCTGCATTGCTCCCAGCAAAACCTTCAACATAGCCGGTCTTGCCGCCTCTATGACGGTGATCGCCGATCCCGGTCTGCGGGCACGGTATAATGAGGCGACAAGTGCCCTGAATATTTGTGAGGGCAATATATTCGGCAACATTGCCCTGGAGGCGGCTTTTAGGAATGGCGACCAGTGGCTGGACTGTCTGCTGGGATACCTGGAGGACAACGCCGATTTTTTGTGTGAGTTTTTCGGGCGGAACATTCCCGGCGTCAAGGTCATGAAACCGCAAGGAACCTATCTGGCTTGGCTGAATTGCCGTGAGCTGGGGATCGACCCGCCAAGTCTCAATTCTTTTTTCGTCCGTCAGGCGAAAGTGGGTCTTAGTGACGGAGCACGGTTCGGCGCTGAGGGACAGGGTTTCATGCGGCTCAACTTCGGCTGTCCGCGTCCGATGCTGCGGGAAGGCTTGGAGCGGATCGCCATGGCCTGCCGCAGAGCAGGCTGTTGAAAAACTTCGCCTAGCGTCGTTGCTCCTCAGAACGCTTGCTTGCGTACGCCCGGTACGCGGCGCGGCGCGCTCTTCCGGTGCGCCTAGCCATGCTCGTTTTTGAGCAGCCTGGGCTTCTCGTTACTTTGAGTGTTGCCGTAATGGACGGCAGCACTTTTTGTTTAGTCCGCGCCGGGTATGACCCCATTTCCCAGCCGGTGCTTTGACCGGATGGAGGGACAAATGATACAATAAAAAAAGAAATAAATGTCTCAGTCTGTCGGACTGAATATCGATAAGGGAGAATACTGTATGCCTCAGACGGTGAAACGGATTTATGTTGAAAAGAAGAGCGGCTTCGATGTTGAGGCCCAAGGCCTATATTCCGAGTTCAAACAGAATCTGGCTATTGAGGGTCTGGAGGCCGTGCGGGTGGTTAACCGCTATGATCTGGCGGGGGTGAGTGACGACGAATATGTCCGGTCCCGTAATACCATTTTCGCTGAGCCGAATCTGGATGATGTTTATGACGAGAAGCTTCCTGTCGCGGTGACTGACAGGGTGTTTGCGATGGAATATTTGCCTGGCCAGTATGATCAGCGGGCCGACTCGGCAGCCCAGTGTATCCAGATTTTGACCCAGAAGGAACGGCCCCAGGTGGTTACAGCCAAAGTGATTATTCTGCATGGCGACATCACCGACACCGAGTTTGCCAGAGTCAAAGCCTACTGTATCAATCCGGTGGAGAGCCGTGAAGCGGCCCTGGATAAACCGGACAAGCTGGAACTGGAAGCCCAAATCCCGCCGGATGTTACGGTGCTGACAGGATTTATCCAGATCTCTGACGAGAAATTGCGCCAACTCTTCGACGATTTGGGACTGGCGATGAACTATGATGATTTCAGGTTCTGTCAGGACTATTTCCGGGACAGCGAGCGGCGGGATCCCAGTATCACCGAGATCAGGGTGATTGATACTTATTGGTCCGACCACTGCCGCCACACTACTTTTTTTACCGAGATATGTGACGTGTCTTTTGAACCAGGCCGATATTCCCGTCCGATTCAGGATGCTTACCAGGAGTACCTGGCGGCCAGGGACTATGTTTACGGCGACAAGAAAAAAGAACTGTGTCTGATGGATATCGCCATGATGGGGATGAAAGAACTCAAGGCCCGCGGCCTGCTGGACGATATTGACGAGTCGGAGGAAGTCAACGCCTGCAGCATTGTTGTCCAGGCCCAGGTGGACGGCCAGCCTGAAGAGTGGCTGGTGATGTTCAAAAACGAAACCCATAACCACCCGACCGAGATTGAGCCTTTCGGCGGGGCGGCTACCTGCCTGGGCGGCGCCATTCGCGATCCGTTGTCAGGGCGGTCCTATGTCTATCAGGCGATGCGGGTGACAGGCAGCGGCGACCCCCGGACAAGAATCAAGGACACCTTGCCTGGCAAGCTGCCGCAGCGCAAAATCACAATTTCCGCCGCAGCAGGTTACAGTTCCTACGGCAACCAGATCGGCCTGGCAACCGGCCAGGTGGCCGAAGTGTATGATGAAGGTTTCATCGCCAAACGGATGGAGGTCGGCGCGGTAATAGCCGCCGCCCCCCGTCGCAATGTCGTGCGCATGGCGCCTGTTCCCGGGGATGTTGTTCTGTTGGTCGGCGGCCGTACCGGACGGGACGGTTGCGGAGGGGCCACGGGTTCGTCCAAGGAACATACGGTGGATTCGCTGTTCACCTGCGGCGCCGAGGTCCAAAAAGGCAACCCACCCACCGAACGCAAGATTCAACGGCTGTTCCGCCATCAGGCTGTCAGCGCGATGATCAAGAGATGCAACGATTTCGGCGCCGGCGGAGTGTCGGTGGCCATTGGTGAACTGACCGATGGTCTGCGGATCGATCTTGATGCTGTGCCGAAAAAATACGAAGGTCTTGACGGCACCGAACTGGCTATATCCGAATCCCAGGAGCGGATGGCGGTGGTTGTCGCCGCCCGGGACGTTGCCGAGTTCGAACGTTTCGCCGCCGCTGAGAACCTTGAAGTAACAAAGGTGGCGGAAGTAACCGGCGATAAGCGTCTCAAGATGGTCTGGCGCAAGCAGGCGATTGTCGATGTCAGCCGTGATTTCCTTAATACCAACGGGGTGCGGCAGACGACGACGGTGAATGTGAAAACACCGCCGGAAGGCGAAAATTATTTTGCCGCTCAGACGGCGGAATGCTCTGACCTTAAGGCCGCCTGGCTGGCCAATCTCAGCGATTTGAACATCGCTGGACAAAAGGGCCTGGTAGAGCGGTTCGACAGCACCATCGGCGCGGCTACGGTCTTGATGCCTTTTGGTGGCAAGTATCAGGCCACCCCCAGCGAAGGGATGGTGGCAAAGCTGCCGGTGCTGGAGGGGGATACCACCACCGGCACGATCATGACGTACGGCTATAATCCGCAGATTGGCAAGTGGAGTCCCTTCCACGGCGCGCTTTACGCTGTGGTGGAGGCGGCGGCCAAGGTTGTGGCCCTGGGCGGTGACTACCGGAAGATAAGGCTGACCCTCCAGGAGTATTTCGAAAAACTCGGCCAGGATTCCAGCCGCTGGGGCAAACCCTTCAGCGCGCTGCTGGGCGCCTATCATGCTCAGAAACAGCTTGGTATTCCGGCGATTGGCGGCAAGGACAGCATGTCTGGTACCTTCATGGACCTGAATGTACCGCCCACACTGGTGGCTTTTGCTGTTGATACTGTTGACGTCCGCGAGGTGGTGTCCCAGGAATTCAAGCAGGTTGGCAGCAAAGTTGTTCTGATTCCGGCCCCCCGTGACGCCGATGAACTGCCTGATTTCGCTGTCCTGGCTAAAAACTTCACCAAGATTCACTCCCTGATCGCTGCCAGAAAAGTGCTGGCGGCTCACACCGTAAAGATGGGCGGCGTGGCGGCGGCGGTCAGTAAAATGGCTTTCGGCAACCATATCGGCCTTAAATTTGCCGGCCAGGTCGTCCCATCCAGCCTGTTTGCTCCTGAATACGGCGCGATTATTCTGGAAATGGATGCCGCCATCGACCTGGAGGCGGAATTTGGCGATGTAGTCTACCGTGAACTGGGGCGCACTCAGGCCAGGTCGATTACGGTGAACAGTCTGGATATTATGCTGGAAGAGGCCTGCGCCGCATGGGAGAAGCCGCTGGCAGGAATCTTCCCCACCAGAGTCCAGGCCTCCAGCACCCCTGAGCCCCAACCAGTCAACGATGCCAGGCGCAATTCGCACCGCCCGATGGTGCAAGTGGCCAAACCGCGGATACTGATCCCGGTTTTTCCGGGGACAAACTGCGAATATGACAGCGCCCGCGCCTTTGCCAAGGCTGGCGGTTTGGTTGAGACGCTGGTTGTTCGAAACCTGTCGGCAGCCGATGTCGAAGAATCGATAGCCGCGCTGGTGAAGCATATTGCCAATTCCCAGATCATCATGCTGCCTGGGGGCTTTAGCGCCGGCGACGAGCCGGACGGTTCAGGCAAGTTCATTGCCACCATGTTCCGCAATCCCCGCATCAGGCAAGCGGTTACGGCCTTCCTGCAGCAGCGGGACGGGTTGATGCTGGGGGTCTGCAACGGGTTTCAGGCTCTGATCAAACTGGGGCTGGTACCCTATGGCGAGATCATTGACGAGTTGACCCCCGACTGTCCCACCCTCACTTTTAACAAAATCGGCCGCCACGTCTCCTGCCTGGTTCGCACCAAAGTGACTTCGACCCTGTCTCCCTGGTTCAGTAATCTGACGGTGGGCGAAATTCATACTGTTGCCGTTTCCCATGGCGAAGGACGGTTCGTCGCCAGTGGACAGGAAATCGCCAGAATGATCGCCGGCGGGCAGATTGCTACCCAGTATGTCGACTTTGACGGCAAGCCTGCCAGTGACATTCCTTTCAACCCCAACGGCTCGACTGAGGCGGTGGAGGCGATCACCAGTCCTGATGGCAGGATTCTTGGCAAGATGGCCCATTCTGAACGGGTCGGGTCCTGTGTGGCCAGCAATGTTCCTGGTGATAAAGACCAGCGGCTGTTTGCCGCCGGGGTAGACTATTTTAAATAAGTACCATGCGCCAAACCTCGTCCCGGCAACTATCGGGACCGGGTTTGGCGCTTTTTTCAAGCCGTGATGGTGTTGCAAGATGAGTATAAACAAGGTTGCTGAGGCGTATACTTGATGGTGAAATAGGTAAAAGGAGGACAAGGCAATGAACATGAAAGTCATGACTGAAGTGGATAGGCTGGTGCTGGAGAAATTCGTTCCTTTTCGCGAGCGGATTATTGACGCGGTTCAGAGTAAACACCCCCATATTTTTACGATGATTAACGCTTTGATGGCCGGAAAGCAGAACAAGGTCGGCCTGCAGGTGACCGAAGGCGGCAAGATGGTTGGCGAGTATACGATTAACCTTGACGGGATGAGGATATCCCGCACCGATACAGGTAAGCTGGAGTCGGAGTTCCATCATCCGTTTTTGGGCATCGTCAAGCCTTATGCGATCATTGAGCGCGGCAAGCTGGAAAAATTGATCGCCGACGAGCCCGCCTTTAGCGCCGACCTGCTCGCGACGATGGCCAGGCACTTGCCTGATCTGACAATCAAATTCATGACCTGATACAGCGGCGGCAACAGCTCGCCGCTGTTGCCGTTTGTCGGCAGGAAACCGGATAGTGATCGCCGCGGCGGGGGAAATTATAGTAAGCGTCAAGGAGGAGCCATCGTGAAATTGCTGCTGCAACCCCTACCTGTCCCGATCTTTCACTGGGTGATGTTCGTTGTTTTGCTGCTCACTGGTCTGTATCTTGACAGCCCGCCGCTATGGCTCGTGCTGCCTCTGCGGCATGTCCGTAAGCTGCACGGCGTATTTGCGGCGTTGCTGATGACCAATCTGGCTGGGCAGATTTATTACTATGTCTATAGCCGCAAGTTTAGCGAAGTCCTGCTGCTGCCGCGAGACTTCGCCAACTTTCGCAGCTTCATGCGCTACTACTTGTTCATCACGGAGCGACATCCCAACTTCGGGCGTTACAATCCGGGGCAAAAGTTGCTGCTCACCGTCTGGGGGCTGGCGGTGCTTTCGGCGTCGGTTACCGGGCTGGCGCTGTTTTTCCCTGACGATTCTCTCTGGCTGCAGAAGTTATTAGGCGGACTGGGTAACATCCGAATCCTTCACTACCTTGTGGCGATCATTTTCGCCTCGTCCATTCCGCTGCACCTGTATCTGGTTTTTACCGATTATGTTCAAAAGGGGCCGTTACCACCCGAACAGCATAAAGAGACACACCGCGACCGACGGTCGCCTTGATTCCCCCGGCGTTTTGGGAACAACGGCAGGAGTTTGCTGCTGCGTGCTGAATGGTTTAATTATGAATACTATTCAAGGGGCTGATGCAATGAAAAAGGTGAAACTGGCGTACGGCACAACCGGCATGACCATTGCGGTTCCGGACGACGCGGTAGTTATTGAACCCCATCATTTTGCGGGACTGACGGACGAACAGGGCGCGGTTGCGGCAGCGCTGCGCAAGCCGACAGGAACCCCGCCGCTGCGGGATATGGTAGGAGCCTCCGCCAAGGTGGCTATTGTAATTTCCGACATAACCCGGCCGACGCCGAATGAGAAATTGGTGCCCTGGGTGCTGGCGGAGCTAAGCCACATCCCTAAAGACAACTTTGTGATCATCAATGGCCTTGGCAGTCACCGCGCCAATACCCGGGAAGAACTTATCCAAATGCTGGGCCAGCAGATCGTTGACACCATTACCATCGAGAATCACGACGCTTTTGACGACACAAAGCTTGTCAAGGTCTGCCGCAACAGTTATGGTTCTGACGTTTTTCTAAATAAAACCTATCTGGAATCAGACTTCAAGATCGTGATCGGATTTATCGAGCCCCACTTTTTCGCCGGGTTTTCCGGAGGGCCCAAGGGGATTTCACCCGCTGTGGCCGGAATAAAGACCATCCTCGATTTTCATAACGCCAAGATGATCGGCCATCCCAACAGCACCTGGGGGCTCATTGACGGTAATATCCTGCAGGATGCGGCCACCCAGAACTGCCTGGCAGCCAAACCTGATTTCATGCTCAATGTGACCCTGAACGGCGCAAAGGAAATCACCAACGTTTTTGCCGGCGACGTGATCGGCGCCCACCGGGTCGGTTGTGAATTCGTGAAAGACAACGCCATGTACGCTGTTGACCAGCCGTTTGATATTGTGATTACAACCAACTCCGGCTATCCGTTGGATCAAAACCTTTACCAGACCGTCAAGGGGATGAGCGCCGCAGCCCAGATTGTCCGGCAGGGCGGGAGCATCATCAGCGTCTCGGAGTGCTCGGACGGAGTACCCAATCACGGCAATTACGCCAAGATCCTGCAGATGCGAGATACGCCTCAGCAGCTCCTGGATATGATCAACGACCCGGCTTTTTCGATGTTTGACCAGTGGCAGGTTCAGGTCCAAGCCATGATTCAGCTCAAAGCCGACTGCTATCTTTATTCAACCTTGGATAAAGACACGGTGGAAAAAGCCAAGTTTACGCCTATCAACGATGTGGAGAAAACCCTGGCGGAATTGATGACCCGCTATGGTCCGGCTCCCCGGGTGGCTGTATTGCCCTTTGGGCCGCTTACCATTCCTTATGTAAAAGGATGATTTCCCCTTTTTCGCCGCTGTCTGTGTTCTGATGCGGAGGAATCAAATCAGTCTGTCTCCAGACTGGAGATCAAAGCAATCAGCGGAGCGCGGCCGATCAGCGGTCAGTTTTCGCAGCAACTGGTATCCGTCATCCATCCCCTGGGCGCCGAGAAGCAGCAGCAGGTCGCCGGATGAGGCTGAGTCCAGGGCTGCGGTCAGGGTCGCAGGCAGGGTTTCGCTAAATTGATAGACAGTATTTTCAGCTTCAAGCGCCTGGCAAAAGGCGCTTTTTTCTTTCGGACTCACCATGTCCCCTGCACCGACGCTGCCCTGACTTGCGGTGACGAACAGGGCGAACGGCCGGGTTCGCCATTGCTCAGCCAAAGCCTGGGCGTTGGCGGTGTTGATCGCGGCGCCCCGGCAGCCGCGAATGGCGGCTACCACAATCAGGCGGTGATGACGATAAGCGCCGAGGGTGTCAAATACGGCGTTGATGCTGCCTGGATTAAGAGCTGTGTCGTCAACCACCGTCAGCCCCGCCAGATGAAAGACTTCCATTCGCCGGGTTATGGCGCTGAAAGTAGCCATGGCTCTGACAGCGATTTCAACAGGAACGTCGTGCAGCAAGGCTGTCGTGATCGCCATCGCGGCATTCTCCACGTTGTGGCGGCCCGGCAGCTTGAGAAGGACCCGGGCCGGACCGGGCGATAGGCGGTGGCCGCCCAGTGTGGTCAGGACCTCGGTAAAGTCAAGCTGGAAGGTGCTGCCCCTGCTGCTGCAGTGGATGATCTGGGCCTCCACGTCGGCCGGCGCCGTCACCGCGACAGTCACCACCGGGCCGGGGTGACGAGCGGCGACGGAGCGACAGTAAGGGTCCGAGGCGTTGATAATCAGTGGGGTATCGGTCGCCAGCAGGGATGTAAAGTTCTCTTTGGCGCGGCGGTAAGCGGCGAAGTTGCCATGAAAGTCCAGGTGGTCGGGGCTGATATTTGTCAGTATGCCGCAGGAAAACCTGACTCCATGGACCCGCTGCATTTCAATCCCCTGCGCCGAGACTTCCATGGCGGCGTGGGTAACTCCGTTTTGGCGCATCATGGCCAGATACTGCTGCAGGGTCAAGGCGTCGGGGGTGGTGAGGGTGCTGGCGAAGGACGTTCTGCCAGCGTTGACGCACACTGTGCCGATCAAGCCGGTGGTAAAGCCTGCCTGGCGAAAAATGTGCTCCAGCATGAAGGTCACGGTGGTCTTGCCGTTGGTGCCTGTGACTCCCGCCAAAGCCATGCCGCGAGAGGGGTGGCGATAGAAACAGGCTGCAAGCTCAGCCAGCGCCTGGCGGGCGCAGGGTACCTTGCAGACTGGAATCGGCAGATCCGGCAACCCTTCAGGCATCTCGGTGACCACCGCCAGAGCTCCCTGTCTGGCAGCCGCTGCGGCAAACTGATTGCCGTCGGCCGCCCGGCCGCGAATGGCAAAAAATAAATCACCAGGCTTTACCTTGCGGGAATCGCAGGCCAGCCCGGTCGCTCTCTGCAGCAAACTCAGCAGATTTTCCAACTTTTCACCTTCTAAGCAAAAATAACACTATATAGTACTGCGACAATGCTCATAAGGTGAGAAAAAATCCGCATAAAAAGGCCACACGCCTTCCATACTACCACCGAGGTGGGAGTGTGCGTAAATACCGGTACTTCAATGCCGCCCTATTCGTAGTCATGATCGCACTAGTTGCTGCGGGAGCCTTTACACTACTACGCCCTCCTGCCCAAATGCCTGCGCCCGAAATCGTCCCGCCCCCTGAAACGCAAATGCCTGTTCCTCAGCCGATACCGGGAGTGCCGCAGTTTGATGTCAGCAAGTACAAATCCGAACCGGTGGTTTCAGTGTGGCTGGCTGACAAGGGCTATGTCGTAAATATGCCGCTGGAGCAGTACCTTGAAGGTGTTGTCGCACAGGAAATGGACCCCAGCTGGCCGCTGGAAGCGCTCCGGGCCCAGGCGGTAGCTTCGCGAACCTTGACCATCAACGCCATGGAATCCGGCACCATTCGAGCATTACACCACACCGATGTCAGTACCGCAAAAGACGAGTTGCAGGCTTTCGCCCCTGAAAAGATCAATAATAATGTCCGCCAGGCGGTAGCGACTACCCGCGGGCAGATCCTGCTCTACGCTGGCTCATTAGTGAGCGCCTTTTATAGTTCAAGCAACGGTCAGATCGCCGCTACCAAGGAAGAGAGCTTTCCTACCCAAATCAGACAGCCGACGCCTTATCTGCAGCCGGTCACCGACAATAGCTTCAAATATACCCCAGCCAAATTCCAGTCCTGGACGGTGATCATCCCGGCCGGAGAAGTTGCCGCAGCGGTAGGCTACGGTGGTAATCCGGCTGATGTCACGATTCTGGAAAAAGGACCATCAGGCCGAATTCTGTATATCGGCGCAGGGGACAAAAAAATAAATGGATCTGAATTTCGCAAGGCAATCGGTTACGACCGGCTGAAGTCAACCCTGATTACCGCCATGACCCATGATGGCGGACAGTTCACCTTCCAGGGAGCAGGCTGGGGCAACGGGGCCGGTATGTGTCAATGGGGCGCCTACACATACGCTCAAGACGGCTGGAAGGCGGAAAATATCCTCCGCCATTACTACGTAGGCGCCGAGATTCGCACTCTATGGGATTAGAGTGGGAGTGTAGACAAAATACGGAAGCGGGAGGGGAATTCCTCCGCTACGGATGATATCCTACGCCGTTACCGGCAGACAAGCTGCCGACGGCTGAGGATATTAGAAAAACTAGACTCGGGGGTTCTTCCCGAGTCTTAGCTTTTCTTATCCATGATTTTGGGCAAATCCCGCTGCGGAAAACCCCTCCCGCTTCCTGCCTTATGCTTACAAGCGAGTTTTGTATAGGCCCTTTTCATGCCGGAAGGAATGGTTTATGATATAAAGAGAGTTAATGCGGCGGGGTGAGATAGAATGGAGCCCAAGGGAAAACCGACCGGACCAGCCTGTCTTGACTGCGCTCATTACTACATTACCTGGGACAAGAACTTTCCCTTTGGCTGCCGGGCGATGGGTTTTAAAAGCAAGGCTGCCCCGCATCGGCTCACAAGGCAGCTGTCAGGGATGGCCTGTCTGTCTTTTGTCAAAAAGTCCTAGTCTGGGAAGTTCTTCTCCAAAGAGCTGACAGGCGGTCGGGCTAAAGAGTGAATAGAACGATCACAAACAGAGCATTTATAGCTATAGGCCCAAAACGGGAAATGGGTTTACAGCGAATAATGTTTTTTCATTTTTTTTGGGAGGTTGTGCGTTATGGCTGACGATCGACTGCCGGACTATCCCCTCTGGCAGTATTTGTATCAAACCAAAGCCAATCCGGCGCAGGATGTGCTCCGCCGGCTGGTGGAGACCAAGGGAGAGGAACTGGCCGCCATCCGCAATACTCCTTTCCGCAAAAGTATCGAGGCGGAAAAGGTACTGGCTGAGGATATGGCCAAACACGGCTTTTGGCATTCTGTGACCAATCGGAAATATCGGCCGCTGTTTAAACAAGGCTTGAATTTCGAAATCGATTTTTATCATCCTGACCTCGAGATCGCGGTGGAGGTGGAGAAGGGTGAAATCAGCAACATCTGGAAAAATATTTGCAAATTTGCCGAATCACCGGTCGTCCGCCACGGAGTGCTGCTTGTTCCGGTTGTGCGGCAGGGGCAGCAAACCAGCAGTGAATTCTACCAGAACACAATCAAGCGACTGAGTCATATTGAAAAGATATTTTCTTTTGTCGAGAGTCTGCTGATCATTGGTTATTAGGCAAAACGCCGCTTCACCGAAAGGGGAATAAGCGGCGTTCGCTATTGGCAATGCTGGCCAAATTAGGCTATAATAGATTCATGTTGACAGGGGAGAATATATGCGAAAAGTCGTTGTCACCGTAGTCGGCACCCAGACCGACGGCAGTGGCGGGGAAGACCGGATCGAACTGGTCACCACCGGAACCTGCCAGGAAAAGAACGGGGTCCAGTACATTACCTACCGGGAAAGCGAGATTTCCGGTCTGGAGGGTACGACTACGCTGCTCAAGGTGTTTGGCGATCACTTTGCTGTTATCCGGATGGGAGCCGTGGAGCATAAACAGGAGTTTTTTCCGGAACAAAAGTGCTACAGCACATATATTACGCCCTTTGGCGCCATGAAAATGTGCGCATATACCAAACGTATGGAAGTGACCTTAGCGCGTTGCACCGGGTCTTTATTTGCCGAGTATGATCTGGAGATAAACGGCCAGTGGCAGAGTTCCAATACGTTGTCGGTCACGATACGGGAGGAAGAATAGCGATGGAAGTAAAGGAATTACTAGCCGCAGCAATCACCGCAGCGGCTGGGCAGGCGATGGCGGCCGGTGAACTGCCGGTGGTCGAATTGCCGGAGGTCATGCTCGAGGTGCCGCCGCAAAAGGAATTCGGCGATTTTGCCACCAATTTTGCCATGCAGTTGGCCCGGTCGGCTAAAACCAACCCCCGCCTTATTGCCGAAGCACTGGTGGCCAGACTAAACGCCGCCGCCGCGATGGACAAGCACCTCCCGGAGGCTCACAGCTGGCTCAAAGAGGCTAAGCTCGCCGGTCCGGGATTCATCAATTTCTACCTCCGGCCCCAGTGGCTTTATGATCTGTTGGCTGAAGCTCTGGTTGCCGGCGAGGATTATGGCAAAGCCAAACTTCGTTCCGGTGAACGGATTCAGGTCGAATTTGTCAGCGCCAACCCCACCGGCCCCCTTCATGTCGGGCACGGCCGGGGAGCGGCGGTGGGCAGCGCCCTGGCCAACCTCCTGAAAGCGGCCGGATATGACGTCCAGACCGAATTCTATATCAATGACGCCGGCAATCAGATCGAAAACCTGGCGGCTTCGGTGGACGCCCGGTACCGGGAACTGCTGGGGTATCAGGTGGACTTTCCCGAGGACGGCTATCACGGCCGGGATGTTGTGGACACAGCCCAGCGGATCATTGACGGCTGCGGTACGCGCTATCTTCTGGTGCCGCCGGGGGAGCGCCTTGCGGTTTTCAAGGAGCTGGCTCTGTCCGAGAAACTGGCGGCTCTGCAAGACGACCTTGAGGCTTTTGGCGTGACCTTCGACGCCTGGTTTTCCGAACGGTCCCTTTATGCCGCAGGGGCGATTGACGCCACTTGTAAGCAGCTGCAAAGCGGTGGTTATATTTATGAAAAAGACGGGGCACTCTGGCTGAGGTCCACCAGTTATGGCGACGACAAGGACCGGGTGGTAATCCGGGATAACGGCATTCCGACTTACTTGGCGGCCGATATTGCCTATCATCGCGATAAATTTCAACGTGGTTTTGAGCGAGTGATCAATATTTGGGGCGCCGACCATCATGGCTATATCAGCCGGGTCAAAGCGGCGGTTGCGGCTTTGGGTTTTGAACCCGAACGGCTGGAAGTGCTGATTCTGCAGATGGTTAATCTGTATCAACAGGGTCAGTTGGTGAAAATGTCGAAACGCACCGGACAAGGGGTCACCTTGACCGAACTGATCGAAGAAGTCGGCTGCGATGCTGCCCGCTTTTTCTTCATCATGCGTTCCATCGACAGTCAGCTGGATTTTGATCTTGACTTGGCCAAGTCCCGGACCAACGAGAATCCGGTTTACTATATTCAGTATGCCCATGCCCGGATTTGCAGTATTTTTCGTCAGGCGGCAGAAGCGGGGATTGTCATGCCGTCGGGAGCCGATGCGAATCTCTCCCTCTTGGTCAGCCCTGCCGAGATTGACCTTATCAAAAAAAATGGCGAGTATCCTGCTGAAATTGCCATGGCGGCCCAGGAACGGGCGCCGCATCACTTTGCCCGTTACGTCCATGACCTGGCCGGGTTGTTTCATACTTTCTACAATCAGTGCCGCGTAATCGGCGTCGAACCGGACTTGCAGGCCGCTCGACTGGCTCTGGTGGGTGCGGTGCAGAACACTATCCGCTCGGCGCTGACTATTTTAGGGGTGGCGGCTCCCGAAAAAATGTAGAAAACTGCGGCGCGGCGAAAGCGGCGTTAAGCGAAGTCGGCCCTTTACGGGCCCGGCATGAGGATAGTTTATCAACTCCCTGAGGAAAAAGAGGATTTTATCCCCCCGCGGTGAATAATACCATGTAATTTTGGAACGATTTGGGCGGAGGGAACTGAATATGGCAGAAATTGCCAGTCAGATGACGGAAGTTGATGTAGCATATCATGTTTTGGCAGAAAAAGGGACAGCGCTCCATTTTCGCGAATTAATCAGTAAAGTTCTGGAAAAGAAGGGTAGGCCGCTCCATTCTCTCGCTCATGCAATGGCGGAGGTTCATACCCAGATCAATATGGACAGCCGTTTTGTTCATATGGGCAAGGGTATGTGGGGATTGGCCGAATGGCTGCCGCAAAAAGGCGGCCGCGCTGTTGAGGAAACGGCGGCGACCGTTTCGGGCGTGACATTACGTCGGGAAAAACTACTGGCAGAGATCCAACAGGATTATCCTTCGACTTCTTCGGATGCCGAAGAAAGCGAATAATATTTTGGGCTGGATGATGACAAGCATTTAGGGAATACGGCTATGACCGCTTTTTAGGAGGATTTATTTATGGCGAAATATGTTTTTGTTACCGGGGGGGTTGTATCTTCGCTTGGCAAAGGTATAACTGCCGCGTCTTTGGGTCGTCTGCTGAAAAACAGAGGATTCAAAGTCACCATCCAGAAGTTTGATCCCTATATCAATGTTGATCCGGGGACCATGAGTCCTTACCAGCATGGCGAAGTTTTCGTCACCGAGGACGGCGGGGAAACCGATCTGGATCTTGGACATTATGAGCGGTTTATCGATATCAACTTGTCCAAGAGTTCCAACGTTACCGCCGGCAAAATTTATTGGTCGGTCATCAGCAAAGAGCGTAAAGGTGATTACCTGGGGAGCACGGTTCAAGTCATTCCCCATATTACCAACGAAATAAAGGAACGGCTGTATCGGATTGCAAAAGAAGACAACGCCGATATTGTCATCGCTGAAATCGGCGGAACTGTGGGCGACATTGAGAGCCTGCCTTTCCTGGAGGCCATTCGCCAGGTCAAGAAGGAAGTCGGCCGGGATGATGTAGTCTATATCCATGTCACCTTGATACCCTATATCTCGGCAGCCGGTGAGCTGAAAACCAAACCTACTCAGCACAGTGTTAAGGAATTGCGCAGTATTGGTATTCATCCTGATGTCATTGTCTGTCGGACAGAACATAATATTTCGACTGACATGCGGGAAAAATTGGCTTTATTCTGTGATATCGACATCAACGCCGTAATCCAGAACAAGAATGCGGCGAGCATATATCAAGTGCCGTTGAATCTGGAAGAAGAGGGTTTGGACCGGATTGTTCTCGGAAAGCTCGGCCTGAAAAACGGCAAACCTGACATGAGCGAGTGGCAGGCGCTGGTTGACAAAATTGTCTGTCCTTCCAAGAAAGCTACGATTGCTATTGTCGGCAAATATGTCGCCCTGCAGGACGCCTATATGAGCGTTTCCGAATCACTCAGACATGCTGGCATCGCCAACGATGCCGCCATCAACATCAAATGGGTCAACGCCGAGGAAATTGAGGCGCCGAACACTGATCTGGACGCTTGTTTCAGTGATGTTGACGGTATTTTGGTGCCAGGCGGATTTGGTGATCGCGGCATTGAAGGCAAGATCAAAGCCATTCAGTACGCCCGTACCCACAAGGTTCCCTTTTTCGGACTTTGCCTGGGAATGCAGTGCGCTGTAATCGAATACGCCCGCAACCACTGCGGATTTACCGGCGCCAACAGTACCGAGTTCAATCCCGATACACCTCATCCGGTCATCGATTTGATGCCAGAGCAATTAGCGGTGGAAGAAAAGGGCGGTACCATGCGGCTGGGGGTTTATCCCTGCAAGGTCATGGAAGGCACTCTTACCGAGGCGGCCTACCGGGATGAGATCATCTACGAACGACATCGTCACCGGTTTGAGTTCAACAACGCCTACCGGCAGCAGCTTACTGACGCCGGAATGGTCATCGGCGGTACCTTGCCCAGCGGGCGACTTGTGGAAATTATTGAAGTAAAGGATCATCCTTGGTTTTTGGGTACTCAGTTCCATCCGGAATTCAAGTCCCGTCCCAACAAGCCCCATCCGCTGTTCCGCGATTTTGTGAAGGCGGCGCTTACTTCGCAAAACCCTTAATGAAACCTGTTCAAGTTGCTTTAAGAGAAGGCTGTTTAAGAGTTCCGGCGTGCTTCCCGGGGCTACTGTCCGATCAGTGCTTCCAGTCCGAAGGCTAGTATCTCCGGGATATTTCGCGGGGCACACCAGGACTGTGGCTGGACGGTACACATCGGGAAGAACTGCGGGCCTTTTAGACAGCCTTTAGTTATCCGACAGTTACTTTTCCGGTGAATTGAGCATAGTAATCAGGGGAGAATTGTCTATAAAGGCGGGGATGTCTGTGTTCAAGAAGTCAGTTATCTTGGTTATTGCGGCAGTTATTGTCGTATCAGTGGCGGCGGCCGCGTTTTGGGGACCAGCGGCAAAACAGCGTACGATGGCGCGGGAACAAAATAAGATAGCGATTGTTTATATCGATGGCGTGATTATCGGCGGCCGGGGTCAGGGAAGTTTACTGGGAGGTTCCGGTGGCACCGACGCCATTATCCGGCAGATTCATGAAGCTAGGGATGACGCCAGCGTCAAGGCTGTAATTTTGCGGATCAACAGTCCGGGCGGCAGCGCCCCTGCCTCCCAGGAGGTTGCCGATGAGGTGAAGAAGCTCAAGGCCAGCGGCAAGCCTGTGGTCACTTCGATGGCCGATGTGGCGGCCTCCGGGGGCTACTGGATCGCGGCGGTAACTGATAAAATTTACGCCAACCCGGCCACTATGACCGGCAGCATCGGGGTCTACATACCCTACGCCAACTGGGAGGAACTTTACAACAAAATTGGGATTCGCCAGGAAAAGATAAAAAGCGGGCCCCATAAGGACATTCTGTCGCCTGATCGTCAGATGACGACAGAGGAGAGGGCCATTATCCAAACCATGGTCGACGATCTGTACGACCAGTTCGTCACAGTGGTGGCTGACGGGCGGCACATGGATCCGGCCAAGGTCAGACAACTGGCTGACGGTCGTGTTTACACCGGCAGTCAGGCCAAGCAGGTGGGCCTTGTCGATGAACTGGGGACCATGTACGATGCCATTGACGGCACGGCTCAACTGGCTGGCATCCAGGGAAAACCGCAGATCAAGGAGTATGGTAAGCAAAGCCCTTGGCAGATGGTGTTCGGTTCCAACAGCCAGTTTAGTCTGGAAAATATTCTGTCCGGGCAGTTGAAAAACGAACTGCCTATCACTGCTCCGCTGGCATTGCCGGAAAAATGGTAGGTGAAGACTGATGGGAAATTTTATGGAAAATCTTTATGATGTGCTGTTTCGTCCTGCCGCCGCCATGCGGCAGATCGCTGCGGCGAGGATGATAGGTCAGGCTATGGCGGCTTTTCTGCTCAGTGTACTGATCCCGGCTGTCGCGGCTTATTTTGCTTTCCGGACCGGCAGTATGGCAAAGCTTCTGTCCCTTGTCCTTGTGGGGCAGACATTGGGCAGCCTGCTTTTCTGGTTCTGCGGGTCGGCTACCTTGAGTCTGATCGCTGAGTTTTTCGGGGGCCGGGGCACAGCTGTGGGACTATTCGCGGCCCTGGGCTTCACCCATGCTCCCCGGATCTTCGCGGTCCCTTTCCTGGTGCTGGCTATGCTGTTGCCAGGGATAGGTTCGACGGTGATGACTGCGATCGTCTCACTGGCTATTCTCTTTTGGACGCTCACTCTCGACGTCTTAGCCATCAAAGGGGCTTATGAGCTGACCGGAGCCAAGGCTGTATTAGTGCTGATGACGCCGCTCTTGGTTGTCGGTGCGGCGGCAATCGTTTTCCTGGTCTTTGTAGGAACGGCCTTTCTGCCGGGGTGGGGCTGGTAATGTGGCTGAGACTGGTCGGGATAGGGCTTATCAGCATGCTGCTTTTTGCTGGCTGCGCCAAGGACAGGCCCCCGGTCGCCGGATTGGCGCCATTGCCTCAGACGGCGGGAGCCGCCTGGGGTATACCGGATAGTCTGATTATTACCGGTGACGGCAACAGTTATCGTATGGTTCAGGGCGCTTCGCTGGGTGCGGATTCAGCGCTGGAACTGGCTGCTGGCGGCCAGGGAGGTCTGGAATTCTTTCGGGAAATTAGTGCTGCCCTTCCGAGTCAGTTTGGTTTTCGGCTCCATTTCTTGTCGACTCAGGGGACCGGCAGGGTTAGGTTAAGCGCTCTTGATGCAGACAATCGGGTTGTTGCGACCGTGGGTTGGGTGGTCACCGGCTCATTGCCGGCGGGTGGCAGCCAGACCAAGTGGCTTGACCTGCGCTCCGACTCTAATTTTCAGGGCAGCTGGCTGTCTGTCACCGGTGCTTCTGATGAGTGGTTCGCCAAGCAGTTGCCGCCAGGCGCCTTAACAGGTGTGGCGAAATACCGACTGAGTGTGGAAGTCGGGCAGGGCCAACACGCTCTGGTTACCGCCTGCCAACTCACCAGCCTGCCGGCGCGGGCTCTTAAAGTTACCCCTGTGACTGGCACTTTTGCGGTAGTCCTCGGTGATAGGATCAACCTAGAGGTTGATGTTGAGAATATCGGCGGCGGAGTGCTCGCCGGTACGAAGGTGGAAGTAGTTGAGCCTTATGGTTACGGTCTGATCGCTTCGACTGACCGGACTCGGGTTTTGGAGCATCTTGGTCCAGGAGAAAAGCGGCGCCTGAACTGGCAGGTAAAGGCCCAGCGCCCTGACACGGTCAATCTGGGAAAACCCTGGAATGCCGGGTTCGCAGTGGACGGTGTGGCGGTGGCGGCTGAAGTGGCGGTGGCGGTGACCGATCCCCGTCCCGGCAAGGTATTTTATGTGATGACCGAAGACTTGGAGCCAATTGATTCTGCCGGCTACGCAAGCGCGTGGGGCAATGCCGACGGCTGGCTCCAGCCTCAGGAACTTACGGTGCAGATGGTGACCAAGGCCGAAAAAGCGAACAGTATTGCCGAGAAATACGGTGCAAAATGGACCCACTACATTGCCTGGCCGGTGGTAAAAGCCGCCGAGTGGGCGTCTGGTCAATCCTCCAGCGGCCAGTGGCCCAAAACCGTTGCAGCAATCAAGCAATCGGTCCGCGATCAGTCGGCCCGGGGCCATGAATACGCAGTCCATCTTCATTCCGACTATGATCCTTGGCTGCCTGGAAACGTTCTGTCTTATAACCCTGAAGTGGATGGGCTGTGGGCCAATCACCTGCGGCACGGCTGGGCGCACTCTGTAGGGTCTGAAGGAGGAGGATTCGGGGACTATACCAGTCGTACGGGGATGCTCTATGCTTATCAGCGCATTTTGGATGAGCTGACAAGCGCTTCGCCAAACGGACAGCTGGTTACTTCTCGCGCCGGCTCCTTTGATTTTGGCAACGGTCCGACCGAGGAGGCGATGAGCACCCGGGTCTACCGCAAGGTGGGCCTGCTGGCCAGCAGCGACGCTGACGGCAACAAGGGCGGTATCACCGCCGAGGACTTTGGCCGGGAAATCTATCTGGCCAAGCCGGACGATATCGGCGCTACCGCCAAGGACCTTACCAATCTGGGACTGGTGGAATTCCGGCCTACCCCGCGGGAATGCATTGATTACAGCAGCCAGACCGCCGCTGAAATGAACCGCAAGGCCGACCAGGGAATGGCTGCTTTTGCCCCGGAAGGGGTGGTCAGACCCGGCGTACACGCAATTGTCGGCTTCACCCACATGATGTTTATGCTGGGAGCTGGCGACTGGCAAGCCACCCAGGGAGGCCAGTTCGAAGCACTGGATGGCCATTTGCTCTATCTGCAGCAGAATTATACCGCCAAGGGGCTACTCGCCTTCGGGACCGCCAGTGAACTTGTGAAAGCCTATCTGGACTATTACTCGCCCCAGCCTATAGCGGTGTACGGTCCGCGCACTGTCGACGGCTGGGCCGCGGCGGAGTACCCGGTTGTTATTTTAGGGAAGGACATTCCTGTTGATTCAAACCACCCCCACACCGTCACAGTAAAATATCCGCTGTATTTCCGGGACTCGGCTTATCGCATCAGCGTTTTGAAGAATGGCACACCAATATACAGCACCTGGGGCCTGCCCACACCTTTCAATGACATCAATTTCACTTTTGACGACCCTCAGGCCCAATATTCCCTAAAGATTTATCATAATGAAGTTCTTTATAAATTTTTGTCGATTGCCCGGGCGCTAAAGGCCAAAATCGGTCTGAAATGATAAATAAAAAATATTTTTAAATGATTTCCAAAATATAGGAGGATATTTGTCGTCGGGTGCTGAATAGAACTTTAAAGACAATAGGCAGGAGGTTCTGTAGCTATGGCAACGATCAAGCCCGTAATACTGGTGATTGATGATCAACCCGGAATCAGGCGCTTGTTGGTAGAAGTGCTAAGCGAGGAAGGATACTCGGTCGTGGAAGCGGCCAACGGCTATGACAGCTTGCAAAAAGCCAAAGATCACCGCCCCGGCTTAATCCTGATGGACATGAAAATGCCCGGTATGGATGGTATCGAAACCTTAAAGGAATTAAAAAATCTGGGTATCGGCGACAAAGTTATTATGATGACGGCCTACGGCGAATTGGATTTGGTTACCGAAGCCAAGGAGATTGGTGCCGCCGATTATATAACCAAACCCTTTGACATTATTGCTCTGTGCCAGATGATCGACCGCAACCTGACTGGCAAACAATCCTCCGATCAACTGATGATCAGCTGAAGACCAACACCCGGCATCGTCGGGTGTTTTTTCTTGCCTGCCTCATCGCAGCGCACAGACGATATGGGGCCTTTCATATCACTCGGTGCTAAAGGCGAAGTCAGTCTTTTTTTTTGCAGGAATTCTCGGCTGCTCGGCGAAGTAAAAAAGGGATGAGGGGGATAGATATGATTATCAACACTATTTCCACTTTGGCCTTATATTGTTCACGTTGCGGTAAAATACAGATGCACGATATTTCCCGCTTTGACCTGAAGAATGCCGTAGGCCGTGAACTGGCTTGCAGTTGCAGCCAGAAACAGGCTACCATCACCGGTACGGGTCATGGGCAGTATCTGCTGGATGTCCCGTGCGTCGTATGTGAAACCAATCATATTATTTGTGTGGATATAAAAGACTTCTGGCGCGGCAAGGTGAATAAAATATATTGTACCATGGCCAATCTCGAACTGGGCTTTAGCGGTAACCGCCAGGCCATTGAACAAACGATAGCCGAGCACCAGCGGGAGTTTGACAGCATTGCCCGGGAGGTTGCCCATGATGATTTTATCGACAACCCCCAGGTCATGTTTGAAGTATTGAACAAAATACATGATATTGCTGAAGACGGCGGAGTTTTTTGCCGTTGTGGCGGCGGCGTGATTGAAGCGGATGTTCAGCCTGCTTACATCGAACTTGTCTGTATGCAGTGCGACGGGCGGCGCGTGATTCCGGCTAAGACCGAGGCCGATTTGCTGCAGCTGGATAATCTGGTTACCATCGAGATCGGGCCGGGCCGTCGTTCCCGCCATAAGCACTAGTTGCGAGGCAAAGGAGGGTCAGGCAATGAACTTTGGGATTGGCATGCAGGCCGGTTTCCAAAGTTTTTCTTTTTATGGACAGGGTCACTAAAGGGAAAAATATACTACTGGGCCGGGCGTCTGTCGGGATGACAGGGGAGTAGCATGTTGCAGTGTGCCTGGCAGGTGATTGAAGGCTGACTGCTGTGATGGCGGAGGATTTGAATATGCGAAGACGGCTGTGGCGTCTTGTGAAAATCCAGGGAAAGCGGCTGCTCAGTCTGCGTGGCGATCGCCGGGTCATTGCGCGGGGAATCGCTGTGGGGATAGCTATGAACTTCATTCCCACCATTGGTCTGGGGGTGCCGGTAGTGTATTGGTTTGCCAGAATGGTCCGCGGTCACCGGGTCGCGGCCATTGTCAGCACGATGAGCATAAAGGCCGCTTTCCCGCTGCTCTATATTCTGAATTACATTGTCGGCGAAATCATTCTGGAAGGCCATCTGGTGTATACTTTAGACTGGCATATTGCGATTAAAGCCGGGGCGGGCTTTTTTCTCGGATCGGCGGTCAATTTTGTGGCTGTTTATATCTTGGCGTACTATTATTCCTTGTGGCTGCTCAGAAAGCAGCAGGCCAGAGCCATCGCCCGCGTGAAATAAGCGAATAAAGTGACTTGTCTACAGCCTGCAACCCTCTTGTACCAAGGGGTTTCAGAGTGAAGACAAAATACGGAAGCGGGAGGGGTTTTCCTCCGCTACGGATGATATCCTACGCCGTTACCGGCAGACAAGCTGCCGACGGTGAGGGGATATTAGTGAAACTGGGCTCGGGTAATTTACCCGAGCCCTTAGTTGAACTTATCCATGGTAATGGGCGAATCCCGCTGCGGAAAACCCCTCCCGCTTCCTGCCTTATGCTTGCAAGCG
>Ga0316231_1001523_pt1 | contig 25247 bp, 19 predicted proteins | sample TBH18027metaG_FD_206002 | JGI IMG/M metagenome (GOLD analysis project Ga0316231, IMG submission 206002) | Freshwater microbial communities from Trout Bog Lake, Wisconsin, USA - TBH18027 | ecosystem: Environmental > Aquatic > Freshwater > Lake > Hypolimnion/Profundal zone | place: USA: Wisconsin... | reverse complement strand
AGGCTACAAGTAAGCCCGCCGCCGAGATCGCCAGCGCCGTCAGTAGCACGGCCAGCGCCCGCTTTCTACGCCCCGTAAACGGAGCACCCAGTAGCACCGCGCAGAACATCACCGCCCCGCCGCTCTTCCATGGAAGGCGCGGTGAGCGGTTGGCCGCAGTAGTCGTGGTTGTGATCGTCAGCTTTGAGTTTCCCGTCGTCCTGGAGGCGAAGCTGACTGAAGGCGCGCTCGCCGAGACCGCCGAGGGCGTGCCATTGATCGGGCTGATGCTGGTCGCAAACGAAACCGTCCCCGGGTAGTTGGTTGCTGTCAGGCTGAGGTTCAGCTGCACGTTGCTCCCTGCCTGGATCGTGATCGAATTCGAGGACGCGCTGAGTGTGTATGTTGGCGGAGCAAGTGCCGCGTACAGCGCGCCGCCGTTAATCGAGCCCAACCCCGTCACCAGGTCGTAGCCGGCCGTGGCCTCATAACCCACCAGTCCGCCCACGCAACCCTTCGATCCCGCGGTACAGGGCTGCGCGTTACTGCCTGTCGTGATGTCATGGAAGATGGCCGCATATCTCGTCGGGTCTGCCGCCAAGCTGTAGAGCGTTTGATTGAAGTTTCCCTGCTTGCCATACTTCTCCACCAGCAGGGTCACCATTCCGGCAAACGAGGGTGCAGAAGCCGACGTGCCGCCCACTGCCATCAGGCCGGAGTTCGAGTCGCGAAAGCCGTCGATGCAGCTTGGACCATCCGTCTGCGACGGGTCGGTGGCGGAGGCGAACTCTTGCGTGCACAACAGGTAGGCGTCGTGATCGGCGGATGCGGAGAAGGCAACATCGGGCACGAATCTCATAGGCACCCCGCTGAAGTTGCCCGGAGCCCACTGCCAGCTCGGCATGGCGTAGTACAGGCTCACCCCACCGCCACCGGTGGAGGTTAGCGTATTGGTCGGATCGAGCGATTGATCGTAGGCCGAATCGTTCCAACTCGTCTCAGGAATGTAATGCAGCGCCGAGCTAATGATGTCGGCTGTACCGCTGTAGCTCCAGTACTCATTCGCGCCAGGCTCGGGGCGGTCGGCGCTTCCGTCGGCGCTGAACGTCGTCCCGCCAACACCGGTCACGTATGGGCTGGAGGCCGGGTAGTCCGCAACCGCTCCTTGCGTGGCAATGCTACTTCCCTGGTCGCAACCGGCCGCTCCGGCATCGCCTGAGGAGTTCAACACCGTCTGTCCCTGCGCTACGGCTTCTTCCAGAAACCCATCGAACGCAGCTCTCATGCTCGCCGAGAATTGGGTCTCGCAACCCGCGTAGCTGATGCTGACGACGGGTACCACCGCGCCATCCACCTTGTAGGTCGTCACCAGGTAGACCGCGGCGCTGAACACGTCTTGCCCCGGATCGTTGGCCGCGGCATATACGAAGTCCACCGTAGCATTTGGGGCGATGCCGCCCGACCATTCCACATCCAGGTCGGCTTCGCCGACGTCGCCGACGCTCTCGCCCGCCACGTCGGTGCAATCCGCCGTGCTGATGCAGACCATGTTCAGCTTCGTCGCGCCTAGCCTGGCGGCCGCGCGGAAATCATCGATGTCCGCCTGTGGGAAGTAGGTTTGCCCCGCAATCCCAACGTGCATTCCGGTACCGGTGTAACCCGCGTTGTAGATCGATGCAACGTTGTAAATGGTCGCCCAGTCACCCGGCGTCAGGAAGTGATTTCCCGAAAACTGCGAGGTGAATTGGGGATCGAGACGCTTTACGACCGCCTGCGGCTTCGGCCGGAAGCCGCCGAGCCCACCAATCCCTGCCACCACGCTTGCCAGCCCTCGTGGAAGCGCGATCTCCGTCGCGTTGCTGAGGCGCGTGTCGCCGCCAATTCTGTATTGACGAATCTGCGTTCGAAAGGCCAACTCCGCCTGCGCCACTGTCCCGGAGAACGTAATCAGGTTCCGCGACGGCGCCACGTTCTTCACCGTGAAGCCTTGCATTTCCAGCCAACCCTTCACCTGGGTGAGGTCTGCCTCCGTCAGTCCAAAGCGTGCACCGAATTCCTCCTGTGTCAGCCACTGGTGATACTGAGCTGACTTTGGATTCTGCTGTGCCTCGACCAGAGCATCCAGTTCCGCCTTCTCTGCGACACTCGAAGCAATGCTCAGCGTCATCGTCTCCAGTCGCATGCTGGGACTCACCCCGCCCAAGTCACTCGCCTGCCGTACCAGAGGATGTACAGTTCCCGAGAGTGTCACCACCGGCCCTGAGTTCAGCTCCCGCGCGATACGATTGGGGCGCTGTGTGGTCTGGGAAGCCAATGGCGCTGTCATCGCCAGAAACACGGCCGACGCGGCTATCCACCACTTCCAGCTGTTTACCGCAAGAAACTGGTCATTGAGCTGCTCGTCTCTTTCAATTGCCTGATTCAGAGAGCACCTCCGGAGCGAACGCCTCGCCATTTCCTCGTGTGCGCCGACGTGTAGACGACAATGACAACTCTGGTGCAAATGCGCGACGTGCATCCCCGTTCCTCCCACGCGCCTGTTTGTTCGTGATGAAAAGCTGAACGGTGGTCTCGAACTCCTCAATCGCTTCACGAAATGCGAGATAGGCCCGATAAGCATGGAAGAGCGCGTAACACTCTTCACATCCACCCTTGATGCCCCCTTGATCGTCTTTCACGGGGTTGTAAGCGGGATGCCGGGAACATCGACCCTTGAGGCGATACACAACCCGAAACGCCATTTTGAACATGTAGCTCCTCTCGATTGCCATAATACAATATCATAAATAGTATTGATATTACTGTTATGTTTCTTGGTTCATTTGGAAAGGGCTGCAATTGGCGGGGCGTTGCCGTGCTGATTCGACGTGAATGTGGCGGTTGGCCACACGCCCGCGCAATTCGGAAATGTGCGGCGCTGGCGGCCGGCACCAACTAGTTCAGGCACCTTTCAGCAGGAAAGTTCTACAATCGTCTGCTAAGGCCAACGTTAATTTGCTTGAGATGCAAGCAACATACTGTAGGCCTTCGTGAGCCGACCGGGCAGCGCGTGGCGGCAATCACCGCCCCATTTCGAATCTCGAGGTTCACCGTATGATGGCCCCGAAGAAGGAGAAGCCTTGAATCTAGATTGGCAGACTATTCGACCGTTGAGTGGATCGAGATCCTCCGGTTTTGAAGAGCTGTGTAGTCAACTGGCACGGGTGGAGCCTCCGACAGTTGGAGAGTTCATTCGGAAAGGCCGACCCGATGCGGGAGTCGAATGCTATCGAGTCTACTCAGACGGAACAGAATGGGCGTGGCAAGCTAAGTATTTCTTGGCGCTCGGATCAACCCAATGGTCAGAAATAGACTCCTCCGTCAAGACTGCGATAAAGAAGCATCCCCGTCTGAGCCGCTATTTTGTGTGTATTCCCTTCGACTTGCCGGATGCGCGCTTAGACGGTAAACAGTCCGCCCGCGAGACCTGGAACAAGCGCGTATCGAAGTGGTCCGAATGGGCCAGACAAGAAGGAATGGACGTGGAGTTCGTTTGGTGGGGAAGCCACGAACTTCTACATCGCCTTCAAAAAACAAACAATGCGGGTTTAACAAAGTTCTGGTTCGACGCGACCGTCTTCGATGAAACATGGTTTCAGCGACAGTTGGAGGATGCAATCGCGGTCGCAGGACCCAGATATTCGCGGGAACTGTCAATCGCATTGCCGATCGCGACCGAATTCGAAGCCTTCGGGCGATCTGACCGTTGGCTCAAGCAAGTCAAGAATCTCGCCAAGGAGGTCCGCCGAGCCGACCGCTTGCTAGGCTATCGCTCGACTCAAGATGACAAATCGCCAGGGACTCTCGCCGAGCTTCAAAAGCTAAATCGAAGAACAATCGACGCTCTTGTCAAGGCTACAGTCGAACCTATAGGCGACGTTGACATAAGGGCAATCACGGACTGCCTCGCCGCCTCAGACCGGGAAGCAGAAACGACAGCCGCTCGGCTGAGCCTAGAAGCACAGAACTTCGAAAAGTCTGGTGCCGGGTCCGGAACAACTGAGAAAGGCATGTATAAGCCAAATCCATATCGCGAAGCCTGGACGCACGTCCGCGACTTGAGAGCAACCGTGCACGATGTCCGGCGTTTTCTTTCGCACTCGTCTTCGGTGGCTAGCAGCACTCTCCTCGTGGTCCAAGGTGAAGCTGGAACGGGGAAGACGCATCTTCTCTGCGATGTAGCAGTGGATCGACTTAAGCATGGTCTTCCTACTGTGCTTGTTATGGGGCAGAGCCTCGTTCGTTCCGGATCACCCTGGGCTCAACTGCTGGAGCAACTAGATGTGAGCAATCTGTCTGCCGAGGAGTTTGTAGGTTGCATGGAAGCAGCCGCCCAGGCAAGCGGAAGTCGTGCCCTCCTGATGATCGATGCGATCAACGAAGGGGCTGGCAGGGACATCTGGCCTACGCACATTTCATCGTTCCTTTCAAAGATCACTCGATCCCCATGGGTATCTGTCGTTATGAGCGTGCGAACTCGCTATGAGGAAACCGTGCTCCCGCCAGAGGTGTTGGCAGGAGCCGCGAGAATCACCCATTCCGGGTTCGCCGATCGCGAATACGATGCAATGCAAGTGTTCTTCAACTTCTACGGGATTGCACTCCCTTCGGCACCTCTATTCTCGCCAGAATTCCAGAACCCTCTTTTCTTGAAGACACTATGTGAGTCACTTCACCGACAGGGCATTCGGGAAATTCCACGCGGCCTTCAAGGAATTACAGCGGTTTTTGAACTGTATCTACATTCTGTAGATATGAAGTTGTCCCACGCCCTGAACTATGACCCGCAGGCTGAGCTTGTGCAAAGAGCCCTTCGCGCTTTCGTACAGCACTTCCCGTCACACACGGAGAGATGGCTAAAGCGCGCGGACGCGCAAGGCCTAATCAATTCGTTTCTACCCGGAAGAAACTTCGCCGAATCCCTATATCGCTCCCTGGTTGACGAAGGAGCTCTAATCGAGGATATCCGCCAAGCCAAAGACGGCCAGCGCATGGAGAACGTTTTCGTCTCATATGAGCGCTTTGCGGACCACCTTGTTGCAGAGTCGCTGTTGACGGCAAGGGTACGCGGCAGGAGGCGTCCACTTTCAGCTCTGGACAAAGATAGAGGGTTTGTCCCGAGTGGACTGTTAAAGGCCTTGTGCATTCAGGTTCCAGAGCGTTTCGGCACCGAACTGATGGACTACCACACTAGCAGCCGGGGCTATTGGGGAATCGACGACGCGTTTCGCGAGAGCCTTACTTGGCGCTCGCCTAAAGCGTTCAGTGACGCGACGAAGCAGTGGCTGAATGTATTCAGCAGCGAAAGTGAACAGGACTTCTCCGATACCACCGGAGTGTTGCTCTCTGTCAGCACAGTCGTGGGGCATCCGCTGAATGCTGACTATCTGCACGGGCGGCTTATCGGAATGTCGATGCCCGAGCGCGATGCCTCTTGGGGCATTGCGATTCATCATCTGTACGACGGCCAGAGTGCAGTGCACCGGTTGATTGAGTGGTCTCTCGCCCTGGAGAAAGACGCCCCCGTTGATGTGGATACCGTTGATCTCGCGGCTACCGCGTTGGCCTGGTTCCTTGCGAGCTCCCATCGCTATCTTCGGGATCGAGCAACCAAGGCCTTGGTCTGTCTGCTAACAGGAAGAATCAATGCGGTCATCAGACTTCTCAAGAAGTTCCACGCTGTTGATGACCCGTATGTCCGGGAGCGCATATATGCCGTCGCTTATGGCGTAGCAATGAGAGAGAACACCGCGTCAGAGTTAAAGCTACTCGCGGAGCATGTCTATGCTTGTTTCTTCTCCTCTCGACGTATTGAGCCACATCTCTTGCTCCGCGATTATGCGCGGGGAGTGCTGGAGCGAGCGCACTATTTGTGCCAGCTTCCCCCGGAATTCATGCAGGCAGCTCGGCCTCCGTATCGCAGCAAGTGGCCGCGCATTCCTTCTCAAAAAGCCTTAGCGCCATTCATGCCGAATTATTCCAACACAGAGAAGGATCCGTATCTCTGGGCTCGTAATCGGATTTTCAACAGCGTTATGGATGACGACTTTGGACGTTACGTGATTGGCACAAATTCATGGTCGACTGATTGGCTTGCGCTTCGTTTGAGCGCCCCTCGGTGGGAATCTAAGGGGGCGAGACTCGCTCAATTCCGCCAGGCGCTGCCCGCTAAAGTGCAGCGCATCTGGCAAGCTTACGAGAACGCAGAGGCCGAGTTGTCCAAACGGACTTTTCCTTTGCTCGTTGCACGATTGGTGCCTAAGAAAGATAAACAAACCATTTCTGCATCAGAGAAAAGGCTCCTCGCGGCGGCGAAGAAGAGGGTCGAGGCGGCCCGCTCAAAGCTGCTGGCGGCCCTCCCGGCAAAAGGACGGCGCGCGCTCCAGGCAATCTGGGTGAGTCGGGAGGATCATCCTCCCAAGTTTGATCTCCGGCTTATACAGCGCTACGTGGTGAAGAGAGTGTTTGATTTGGGATGGACTACTGAGAGATTCGGACGTTTTGACACCTATTCAGCGGGGTATCACGGTCGCGATGCCTCGAAAGCAGAGCGCTTCGGAAAGAAATATCAGTGGATTGCGTACCACGAAATATCCGCCTATGTGGCGGACAATTTTCAGTTCCTTGAGTCTCTTGGTGGAGAGGAATCTTGTTCTTCATACAAGGGGCCGTGGCAGGATTTCTTTCGCGATATCGATCCTTCTTCAACAATGTCCAAGGGACTAGGGGGTGAGGAGAAGGCTGGACTCAATGCCTGGTGGGCACCCATGGATTACAGGGCTTGGCCTGCTGCTGATCAGGGTGATCTCTGGGTGAGTAAGTTCGATGACCTTCCTTCGGTTAGAGAGCTGATATTGATTCGCGAACCAAAGTCAAAACGAAACTGGGTGAACTGTGAAGGTTCATTTCACTGGAAACAACCTATCCCCGACGGACTTGAAGGGTCTGAACTTGAGCGCCGTGAGATTTGGTATCACCTCTCCGCTTATCTGGTTCGTTCCGGGGATGTGGAAGCGTTCCTGAAATGGGCCGAAGGCGTGGACTTTTGGGGTAGGTGGATGCCTAATGCTCCGGATGCGCACAACATGTTCCTGGGAGAACACCACTGGTCCCCTGCCTCTCACTTTTATGACCGGGCGTACTTTGGTGGTGAGGGATGGGTGACGCCTAACCACGGTTGTCCCATCTCTGTCTGCCCGAGTGGCCTTCTATACCAACAGTCGCCGCAAGGCTTCGATTGCTCGATTGAGGACGGGTTCTCACTGCGCCTGCCAAGTCGTGCTCTCATGCAAGCAATGAAATTGACTTGGACTGGGAGATCAGCGGACTTCTCGAATGCCGAGGGGCGTGTGCTCGCGTTCGATCCAGCCGCTCATTTTCCGGGGCCAGGTGCCCTTCTTGTCGATGAGACTGCCGTATCGTCGACATTGAAGAATCAAGGGCTCTCACTGTGCTGGACACTCTTGGGCGAGAAGCGGGTCGTGGAGCCAGGGATGCGATTGGGAGGAGTGAGGTCACTCCGCCTCTCTGGAGCGTATACGATTGCGAATTCTCGTCCGGTCGGCTTTATGAACGTATTCGAAGACAAGCCAGTCCGCGGTAAGAATATCGCTAGGCCTCTAAAGAAGATACATACCATCTGATGCAGCCGCAGGTTCTTGCCGCCATCGGCGTTATCGAGGTAAGTGTCCGCCATTGCATTTGTGGACTTTTACGATAAGGACCGCTCGCGGCCGAGGCTGTGGCGTTCTGACTATGCTGCAGCCATCGAAATCACTTCGCCAAATGGTGCTGAGTGGTCCTTCGTGGCTGCCCACAGGACTGGATGGCTCGGTGCATTGTCTGGGAATGCGCCCTCAAGGTCGGTGAAGACCACGAGCGCCTGCGGGTATAGGCACTGCTCCTCGATGTATTCAAAGCAGGGGCAGAAGCTGGTTCCACCGCCACCAACTGGTTCGAGCGTAATTGGCGCTCCTTGGTCAAAGACCTCAGCGTTGTGGACCTGAGTGTCGAAATAGAGCACATGCACCCGCTGGGGCCGACGCTCCGAGATGATGGAGTTCAATTCATCTTGGAAGAGTCCAAGCTGCCGGCGGTTGATCGAGCCGGAACAGTCCACGCCGACCACAATCTCACCTACACCATCCTTGCGAATGCTCGGCAGGTATAGGCCTGAGTCGATGTGGCGCCGGTTGGGAGACGACCAGGAGTAGTCCTCGGGAATTGCAGCGGCGAATGAATTCCTGAGCGCTGCCCTCCAATCCACGGTCGCCCTGTCCGCCGCTTCCATGACGCGGCGCACTCCGCCCGGGGCTTTTCCAGCCATGCGAGCGACAACTTCGGCCTGTTCAACAGCTCCAGTCCAGCTCATCCGCTGCTTTTCGATCTGGTCGCTGGTCGCCGGCGCGCCTTCCTTGTCGGGATTGGGCGCATCGATGACCTGTCCAAAACCGCCGTCTGTCACTGGAACCTTGGGCGCGGCAGTTCCCTTCTCGTCTCCCTGAGCCGAAGGATCCCCGCTCCCGGAATTCGTGGTGCCGTTGCCTTGGCCGCCGGCAGATTCGCCGTCTCTGTCCTCGGCGATCAAGTTGTATATCCGCTCCGCGCTCAGGTCTCGAAACCGTGGATCGTAGAGTGCCCCGGCAGGGAGAGCGAGGTTCGCATCCCGAATGAGCGGGTTGATGGCGAAGTCGCACGCGATATTCCAGCGTTTTAGCGAGCGTGTCCCCCGCCGAGTGTGATGTTGCAGTGCCGGATGCATAACTTCGTGCGCCAGGCAGCCAAGCAGTTCAGGAGGCGTCAGCTTCGCAACGAATTCAGGGTTGTAGAACAGCGAGACGCCATCGGTCGCCATGGTGTCGATCGATGGTGTCTCAACGTCCTTGAGCCGCAGGATCAGGACCCCGAAAAATGGGAAATCTAGCAGCAGTTTTGTTCTGCCTTGCTTAAGCCGCAGGGCTGGGGAAAGTCTCACTACACTCATAAATTGCACCTTTACGGTAAGAGCAGATAGGCATCAAGAAATGCATACGTATGCAGATTGCAGAACAAGCCTAAATGCTATCGGCATCGCGCAAACAGCCGATGCTGAGAGTGAGTGCGCCAGGCTTGTTGACTTGAATGTCGTTGGGACCAACCAGCGTGCATGTCGCTGCAACCTGTCTAGGATCAAGGATGTCACCAAAGATATCTTCGAGGATCTTCGCCTTCACCCCACGGGTTTTTGAGGTTTGCCCAAGGTGTACGAAGGCGTACGCTAGAGCGAAGTTCCCGAGCACATCAGCCACTTGGATGGCGCGCGAGTTCGCATCTTTCAGTACGCGAAGGCCACCGATTGCAAGGTCGGGCGAGTGCGGAAACTGCTCCTTGCGGTAAGCGTTATATGCAGCCGTTAATAGTCTCGCTGTAGGCACGGAATGTCCGCGCACTTTCGCCGCACTCGATCTAAGCAGCTTGGAAATATCATCGGAGTCAATCTCAATCTCAATTGAATTGGCCGACGAACCACTCATGAGTCGCTGCAACGTGATCATTCCCGGAAACAGATGCTCACCTATCAATAGCACCGACGCATCGGTTACGCCCGCTGAATACATTGCGTTCGAGATTATTCGTTCGGCGAATGGGACCAAGTCAGCTTTCCACGATAAATTATTTAGCGTAAACAAAAGGAGGCTGGAATCGCTCTGCTCCAGTTCTCGGCGAGAGGCTGCTAGCAGAGCCCGATAGTCAGCTTCTTGAGATTTCTTGAAGCGCTTCCCGTGAAAATGCTTGACCGCGCAATTCTTTACGGCAGCGTCAATAGCGTCGATGCTGGCCAATGGGAAAAGCGCATATGTCCAGCCTGCTGACAGCTGGGTTTCTGTTGCGACTTCGTCAATAGCTGCAATTACGTGCATATGCTGATGGACCCGAAGTATGGTGCCGCAAGTACTCCGAACTCGAAGGGTAGTATGAGACTTGCAAGGTCACGATGGATCTCAGATCGTAAGTGCAGAACGCAACTCCGGGAATGCCTCGTGAATTAATGTGGTCACGGCGATCCAGCGCGTGACCCTTATCGCGCCACTCTCCTGATACACTGCGCTCTGGACTCCGGCTACGCCAACTCGCACGTTGTGCCAATTTCCTGTGGCTATGTTTTGATCCCCTACTAACCAGACAGGACACCCGCTAATTCCTTTGAGGTCTCTGGGAAAAGCAGCCGGGGATCCATCGCGTTTGTGTATCTCTGCTCGCGAACCATCGCTAAGGCTAATTCCTTTGGAATCGGCATCCAGAAGGAAATGAAGTTTAGGTTGATATCCTTCGATTGTCGCCAGATCACCGCTATACGATATCGCTGTGTACTCGAGCGGCTTGATGATCAGCTTCTCATCGTCATTCCTACTTGGAGCCACCCAGATTCCCGGAAAACCGAACAGAACGAAGACTCCGGACGTCGGCACATCAAAATTCACTTCTGAAAGCTGGATGAATCGCTGGCTATTGAATCGGGGAACGAGCTCATCGGGAAGCCGGTAAACTGCTACATCAAAGGGATCCGCAACCGAACCATACTGAAACGGTGCCGAGCATATCCAGTTTCCGCTAACTGCCACGAAGGAATTGGAACCACAAGTAATGCCAATTGTCTTTCCAGCCCCCTCTGCAATTCTTATCGAGTGAGCGGCAGTGACAACGAATCGCTGATCCCCGACCTGGAATAATGCGCCTGTCGCGAAATGGTGAAGACTCTTATCGCTAGCCATTAGAACGATCGAGACAACGCTGTCCCAAACCCATTTAGGGATCTGCGCGCCAACTCTTCTGTTGGTCTCTGCTTGAAGGCGTCTTTCTTCGTTGCTACTTGACATATCGTTCATTCGCGCCTATTGCAGACGGAGTGTTGATGTATTTGATCCTGGACTGTGGCCCCCAATATAATCTCACTGATTACGACCATAGATTGGCCATCTCGGCCAACCTATGGCTGCAGTGTCAAAAAATTGTCACTACAGGCATAAATTGGCCACCTCTACAACCGTAAGTTGGCCGCAAACGGTGGTTATCAACGAAGCCATTCCACCAAACTGCGGGCTGTCCAAGGCTAAAGTGGCCGCGAGGTCTCCTATCCAGGCATATGCTGGCCACGGGCGCTGTTTCACTCTTTGCAATGTGCTTATTATTTTGATTCCGACTATTCAGTTGGTAATGTCTCAGTAGAACTGCTGAATACAAAGGGAAGTTAGACCTCTTCCTTCCGTCTTCCTTCCGTCGAAAAGGATTACATGGCAGGGCGATAAAACGAGCAGGAACGGCCAGATTTTCGTGCCACGCTGGGGTACGCCTGGACTAAACTTTCGTTGGAGCACTTCATGACTGAGCACCAGGCATCGGCACAAATCCAGTACGCCATTGACAACACGCTCACGGTTCCGCAAATAAACGCATGGAACCTGGACCTTGAGCAGTTTGTGTCACGTTTACACGATCGCGGGTTGAATGCGTTCACCGATGATGCGGCTCTAGATTGCATCCCACCGGAGGCGTTCAGCGGCGCTTATGCCTCCGGGGCTCGGTTCTACCAGTCAGTTGAGGAGGCGCTTCGTGAACTGTCGCCAGAGGAACACCGGGCGATGGCGGAGTACCTACGGGCTAAAGCTGTTGAACTACGACAGAGAATGCCTGAAATGGCGTTTCTCCTTGCTGGCCAGCGTTTCAACAAAGATGCGCAGTGCGCACGAATCGTTCGTATCACAGCCGACCTGTTTCCCAAATGTGAGGTAAGGTTTGATCTACAACAGCCGACTGAATGGATTCGGGCAGGATTCTTCCACCCGCCCGGCCATTCCATCGGGGCGACATTACACGAGCAGGTGCGGAAAGCCGCGGTGTGGAGCGACCGCGACTTGGCAAAACAAATTGCGGCCAGACTCGGTGCATTCGCGGAAATACCGCAGTAGATGGAGCCCAATCATGTGGGGCGCCGTGGTTGAAATGCGTGGCGAAAGTGGGCGAGTCCGCCGTTACCACGCGGTTGCCTTTGCTATTTAGAGATGGCATCACTTCACTGCATTAACCGGCTTCATGACTGTTGGATTGTATTCTGCAGACTGAAGCACTCAGTGCGGATCTGCAACCATAATATGGCCACCACTGATTACAACCATAACTTGGCCAGAACGGCCAAGTTATGGTTGCAGTGTCAGAAAGGTTTGTCATGATGCCATTAGCTCCATGTAATCGGTCATCTTCGACAGGATCTGATCCACGTCGGGTGCTGGCGCGGGTTGGGGTGCGGGATCGGTTGGCTTCGGATCGGGCATTTGGACCTCCACGGCCGTAGCTTCCATTGCTCTGGAAACATGACCGATGGCGGCAGACTCATCCAAAGCGTCATAGCCGCGAAATTTCATTGCGTGCTTTATCTTGGCTGCGAGATCATTCGCAATTCCCGCCGCCCGCGCGCGCGCCGCTGGATGCTCAGCAAGGTCCTGGCGGGTAAAGCTGGCGAGCCGCGAGTTTGTCTCCTGCGCGAGCGCCGTCAGCTCTTCGTCGTTCGTTACGTTCAGTTGCGGAACGAGGTCGGCAATTTCCGACACATTGCGCAGAGTAGACGTGTGCAAACGTGCTTTCGGCCGTTCCAATTGCGTAGCGAGGCGGGCAACCGACTGCATGAGGCGCGACCACAGCTCGCACGTGGCGCGCGTGAGGGACTGCTTCACCTGCTGATCGATCTCGCGGGCGACGCGAGCTTTTTCCTCCTCGCCAAGGGTGACGCGGAAGTCCTCGCCACAGGGAATGGGGAGAATGTCAGTCGTCAGGTCGAACTTCTCAGTGAGCTTCGACCAGTCCGGGTAATCGCTGTCGCGATACAGAAGGCCAAGGCTGCTGCGGGCCTGTTCGCGATAGGTTGGATAGGCGTCGAGGAACTCCCGCACCAGATTTCCGTACGCTGTCTTGAATTCGCTCATCTGGTTAGTGAACTCGAAGTAAAGGTGCGACGGGAGCAGGCGGTAGCCCTCGTCCGACCAGGGTAGCGTCACCTTATAGAAGTACTGGCGAATCTGGCCTGCGAGTGTGCGCAATTCCTCCAGCTTTTCGGCTTGGTCGAGCAGGTGCTTGTTATAGCGGCCAGCATTGGTGTTTGCTTCGTGGGACTGTGCTACTTCCTCGGACACGCGACGGTCGTGCTTACGTGCGGTCCACATCGTGATATGGAGACAGATCAACATGGCTTTGTCGGAAATCATTTTGTTTCAAGCTCCAGGCGTAGCCCCGGATTGGCCGGAGCTACGCGAGTAAATCGCTGTGAGTGACAGCAAATTGGGTGAATTCGGGGGTGGTCGCGATGGCCCGTTCACGAAGCAACGCATCGCGCATGGACAGGACCTGCAGCTCATCGGGAAGACGCTCAGGGTAGAGCTTCGCCTTCGCAATTGAGCTATCGGTGATGCGGCGGCCGAGGGCCGTGGCAATTGCGATTTGGGCAGACGGATCGCTGGGCAGGGGCGCACCGGTGGGGTTCAGGAGAATCTCGTCAATCGACGGGAGGGCGTGGAAAAGATTGAGGAAGCCGATGAACTCCGCGGCCACGCCCTCGCCCACCGCACCCTGAGTCAGGTGCATAAGCAGCATCTCGTAGGCATCCGCCGTGATGCTGGCCTTCCGGGCATCGATTCCGTCCATCGCCCTGGATACCATCTCCCAGGAGCGCGGCGTCGGCCAGGCATTGACGCCCGACCGCACGGCAGAGTCGTGCAACAGCTCCGTGCGGAAGCGAAGGAATGCGATGATTTCCGGCCTGATGCCGGCCTTGCCGGCCCAGATGCACCACTCGCCAAGGTCCGGTTCCAGCGTGAGATGCAGGAAGCGGTTGAGCAAAGGGCGAGGCATGGGGTGGCTAACGCCACGCTCGGAAGCGGGATTGCCTGCGGCAAGCACCGACCATCCATCCGGAAGTCGATAATCACCAAGCGCACGATCCAGGACGAGCTGATAGCAGGCGGCCTGGGTCATCGGGGGCGCGGAGGTTAATTCATCGAGAAAGAGAATGCCTTCCCCAGTTGTGGGGAGGAAGTTCGGCGTGATCCATTCCGTGCGGTCATCCTTGATGCGCGGCAAACCACGGAAGTCGACGGGATCTAGCTGGACAGCGCGCACGTCGATGAATTCGCGCTTCAGACGCTGCGCTACCTGTTTAACGAGTTGGGACTTTCCGACGCCACAGGCGCCCCAGATGTGGAGTGCAACGTTTTGAGGAACGGCGGTGATCAGTGCCTCAACGAGGTGAGAGGGTTTCATGAGTATTTTCCTTTGAAATGAGAGACGGCCTGGTGAACGCCCTCGGGACGAAGGGTAATGAGTGGCATTCACGGTTATGGACGCGTGCGGCTGTGTTCCAAGAGGAGGCGAAGATAGACGGGCAAACTGCGGCAGTGGGTTGGCTTGAACGGCACGCGGGTAGACTTTGGTTACTTTTCGAGTCGCCAAAAGGCTTAAGGGTCGGCATTTGCCTTGTAAAACCACGGAACCACAGTACAATTAGGGCGAATCAGAGCTGAAAAATGGGTATTCCTGATAATTGGCATCTGGTCGATTGCCATGCTTAGTGTGGTGGTGTTCTTAAACGTTTATTCAGTCTCATAATTATTTCTTAAAAAGAGGTGACCCATGGTTAGTGTTACGTCAGATGCGCCGACGAACACGCTGGCCCAATCCGGATCATCGCCTCAGACGAGAACTGCTCCGCCGGGTTCGCAATCGGCGCCGCAATTCAACGAAGACTGGTTGGCGATGTGTATTGGTCTGCTTGTTTTTGCTCTTTCACTTGCGCTTCTATTCGGTGTGGACCTGCTGGGCTGGGGAATTACAACCTCGGTTTGGATCAATCCAGCCAAGGCTTTAGGCGCAGCCTCCAAGAATTACGCCGCCCTCCCCGCTGTTGTATCCCTTATTGGAACTTTTCTATTTATGTTGGTCATTCTGGGGATCGGGGCGAAAAAGCTTGGAACAGACGTTAAGAAATTCGCCAAAGGTTTTGCCGTAGTATTTGGGCTCAGCTATCTCTGCTGGTTCTTCGGTAGCTGGGCATACATCGCCGCAACTCCCAATACCCGAGGCGCCTTCAAAATCGGTTGGTCGTTGAACCTGACCAACGAGTCAGGCTTCATCATTGCACTGCTTTGCGGACTTTTCATTGGCAACTTCATGCCGGGTGTCGCGGGATGGATCAAGGAAGCAATCCGCCCCGAACTGTACATTAAGTCCGGCATTGTGATCCTCGGCGGCTTTCTAGGCATCGCTGCACTCGATCAGCGCGCGTTGGCCACATCGGTTATGTTCCGTGGTATCTGCGCGATCATCGAGGCATATCTCATCTACTGGCCTCTGGTCTATTTTGTCTCGCGCAAGTATTTCGGCTTCAGCCGCGAGTGGGCCGCGCCTCTTGCCTCTGGAATTTCCATCTGCGGCGTCTCGGCCGCAATTGCAACCGGCGGAGCGATCCGCGCACGTGCAGTCGTTCCGGTGATGGTTTCCTCTCTGGTCGTGGTGTTTTCGGTAGTTGAGCTGCTGATCCTTCCGTTTGCGGCCCAGCACTTCCTATGGAAAGAGCCAATGGTCGCTGGTGCCTGGATGGGTCTGGCGGTCAAGACCGATGGAGCTGCAGTGGCCAGCGGAGCAATCGCCGACGCGCTGATCCGCGCACATGCAGCCACGCAGGGCATCAACTACTCGCCGGGTTGGGTGATGAACGTTGCCGCGACCGTGAAGGTCTTCATCGATATCTTCATTGGAGTGTGGGCGTTCGTACTTGCCTGGGTATGGGCAGCCAAGTTCGACAAGACTCGCGCCCCTGGCGATAAAGTCAAGGCGAAGGAGATCTGGCGGCGCTTCCCGAAGTTTGTGCTTGGTTACGTAGCGACTTTCGTCTTCGTGCTCGCCATCGGAATTTACGCTCCACACACCATTGGCAAGGTGAAGTCCGCAATGGGACAGGCGAACGTTTTCCGCGGAATATTCTTTGTCATGACGTTTTTCAGCATTGGCGTTGTTTCCAACTTCCGCAAGCTTTGGGAAGAAGGCATCGGCAGGCTGGCAGCCGTTTATGTACTCTGCCTGTTTGGCTATATTATCTGGATCGGTCTGGCTATTTCATGGCTCTTCTTCCACGGCATGATGCCGCCGCTCCTCAAGGGGTAAAGATATGGCAACTCCAGTAATGGCTCCTAAGCCTACGCAACCGCGGTTCGCGGAAGAGATCCGCAAAATGGAATACGAACCGCTGGATATAGTTGAGAAGAAGTTGATCTGGTATACCTTCGCTACCGGAATCGTCTTACTCATCATTATGGTTCTGCTAACTCGCTAGAGCCGCATCATCTCCGGTGTCGCGGGACTTGGTTCGTTCCGCGACACTTGTTGTTTCTATTGGGCGGGTGGGTCATCGGATTACCCTTCTGCGTGTCTGAACTTATGTTGTCCAGTCAGCGCCCAGTACCCGGATCGGAGTGCCAGCCAGGAAGGCGCGGATATCCTCCACTACTTCCCCATATGCGCTGCGTAGACTTTCGGCGGTGACGAAACCGAGATGTGGCGTAAGCAAAACATTGTCCAAACGCAAAAGAGGATTGTCGGCCCGAATTGGCTCCTGGTTGTAGACATCGATCGCGGCGCCAGCGATCCGATGGTTTCCCAGCGTATCGAGTAGCGCCTGCTCGTCAATGATCGGAGCCCTTGAAGTATTGATCAGATATGTGCTGGGCTTCATCAGTGCAAGCTCAGTTGCTCCAATCAGTCCGCGGGTACGTTGGCCCAGGACGAGGTGAATGGTAACGAAGTCAGCGCGGCGAAATAGCTCTTCTTTCTCAACCCGCTGAACGCCCAAAGAGGCGGCGCGCTCCTGTGTGAGGTTCGGGCTCCAGGCAATGACCTCCATCTGGAAAAGCTTGGCAACCGCGGCAACCTTACTGCCAAGATCGCCGAGGCCGACGGTGCCGAGAATTTTGCCACTCAGCATGGTTCCCAGCGTCGACTGCCATCTACCCTCGTACAGCGACCGATTTTCGGCCACGATGTTGCGAGCCAGGGCCAGAATAAGTCCCCAGGTCAATTCCAACGTTGTGCAGTGGGGCATATGCGTGCCGCAGACTGGAATTCCGCGCTCCGCCGTTGCCTGCTGATCGATCGAGATGTTGCGCCAGCCGGTAGTGACCAACAGCTTGAGGTTGGGCAGTCGTTCGATAAGCGTCCGGGGGAATTTCGTCCGCTCTCGCATAGCTACGATAATTTCGAAGTCACGCAATCGCTCGAACAATGCATCTTCATCGGTAATCGTATCGTGAAATGCCTGTACGGTGACGGCAGGTTTCAAACTGTTCCAATCCGCCAAGCCGACAGCGGCACGTTGATAATCATCAAGAATTGCTAATCGCATTGTGGGATTCCTGCCTTCTCTATCTTCCTGCCTGTAGTCGCCTGCCGGGCATCAGGGACCCGGTAACTTGCCGTAAAACACGGGCATGCAAAGGCGCTGGAAATCGAAAACTACTTCTTCGTCGGCGGCGCGGCAGGCAAGAGATTCTTCTCCACTAGAAACTCGCCCAGCAGGTCACCAGCAGCGACGATGATCTTTCCGCAGTTGCTCTTTTGTTCCGGCGATTGGTATTCGTAGATTTGTAGTACCTTGCACGAGTTGTCGCCAAACCGGGCAACAAAGCGTTCGCCAAGCTCGCGTGCATAGGTGTACGCCGGTTCGCGACTCCCCTCTGGGCCGCTCCGTCCGGTCAGCAGGCTTAGCACCATGATCGATCCTGAGAAGGCGCCGCAAAATCCTGCTTTTCCAGCTCCGCCGCCGCCGAAACAGGTTGCGATCCGCATCGCATCGTCACTGAGGGCAAAGGGAAGTTGGCTGCGGAACGCGTGCAGTACCGATTCGGCGCAATTGCAGCCCTGCTTGTGAAAATCGTCAATCGTTAAGTGACCTTCTTCTTTCATATTTATCACGATCCACTCCAGATTCCATCTGTCAGTTGAGACTCATGCCCTTAGCCCCTTTCGGGATTACGAACATCGGAGCCGTTAGTCACAGCAGACATACAACTGCCACAACAGCCAATTCTCAACTGCAGTCGACTATCAAGATCTTCCGTCAGAGAAGTGATGCGGATTTTAACGCGGTGCGGTCCGGGTTGATGTGTCAGTGGTCACAGTGACTCGTGAGATGATCAGAAGCAACGTAGGGGCTAACTGCGGAATCGATTCTTCGCCTGCCATAAGCGCACAGCAATAAAGTGCTTCTCTGCGATCTTCAGTGACTCCCATCGGATGGAACGGATTGGCTCCTGAGCGAATTGAGCGGACTCTGCCCCGCGACACGATCCCGCAGCAAGTTGATCTCTTCTCCCCTCCTCGCCCAATCCGCGATCAGGGCCTCAAGGGGCCTTCGGGCAACCGATAAGCAGGCGGAGTCGTCGTCGGAGGCAGAAATGTCCAAGAGGATCAAGAGTAAGAAGTTCATGCGACTCTCCGCAGGAATAGGAGTTGCACTATTCACTGGATTGATGATGGGACAGGCGTCTTGAACCCTTGAGAAGGTTGCACAGCCGATGCGCCGCCTGAATGTTGTCTGGGTGGTCATCGCGCCATGCCGCTCCCATACCTTTGGGCTCGATGTGGTCGGGCACGATGTCCTTGCAGTCGGTAAACGGCAGGTGACAGATTCCGCAGTTTCCTTTTTGCGCAGCGATTTTCTGGGTGAGCACTTTCCTTAATTCCGCGGGTGAGCGAAGTTCCCGGTATCCTCTGGGATGATTCGGGTCGTCGATTCGCTCGACGCCCATTGTCAGGTGTCGGGCCTTGGGTGCTTCCTCGCGGCCGCAACAGACGCGGGAGTGGTGAATGGGACAATATTGGTTTCGGTGAAGTTTCATTGTGACTCCGGATGAGGTGGATCAAAGTCTGAAATGACCGCTGAGACCTGGGGGACACCCCTCGCGGGCGCGAGGGGGAGAAACTCCGCTTAGCGGGGTTGAATCCAAAACGCACGGGGGCTAACCCGCGCGCTCGGACGCTGTGGACTAATTAGCTCGCTCAGACTCTCTCTTGAAGTTCATGCTGCTAGACGTAGAACTTGAGCGGCTGCTTTTCAGCGTCACGGGCGGAGCCCATCGTGAGCACGTCGCCCACCTTGTTCGCGAAGCGTATCGTAACGGGCAGCCCGTCATTGTAATTGCAGGCGTTGTAGTTGATCTTCGTTAGGCCCATGATGTCGGCAAGCACGGTTCGTATGTCGGGAAGATCGCCAGTGCTGCGGAGAATGGTGATCGAAAGCGGGTTCGGAGTTTCCGGGCCAATATAAGTATCCAGCCGTGGCACGAAGCCGTTAGTCCACAGCAAGGCGTTACGGTCATCAAGGATGATGGCGGTTCCTCGCATCACCGGGTAATCGCCGTTGCGAAACAGCTTAGATTCGCCATGAGTCTCCTTGATACGAACTCCCACAACGTTCGTGCCTTGCGGAGCAGCCTCCCTGAATGCATTCCATTCATCGTCATTGAATGTCGTCCGACCGTGAATAAAGAACTCTTTGGGAGCCTCGCCGTGCTTGTCCCTGAATGTTTCGAGCACCCGGGCAATGAGTCTTTTCGCTTCGGGGGCCTTCAGGTGGAACTCGAAATCGCCGGTTTTCCATGGGCCGTTCGCACCTCGAAAGACGACAGCGTCTCCCTCATTGAGGAACATCTGCGCCGCGCAGCAGGCATGCTCCTTCGGGTCGTTCGGGATCATTTTGAAGACAAGGCCGATGTAGCAAACGCCCGGTCTGACGTGCGCCAGCTTCCACGGCGGTTCCGGCTGAGTTTTGTAGTAAAGCCCGGTCGCCAGATTCCAAGCGACCGTCGCAGAATCCTGTAGCCCTCGGATCGGGTAGCCTGCCCGGTTCAAGAACTTATCGGGTGCCAGTGTCGTCTCGCGGATGAGTTGCGAAGTGTGTCCTAGCTTAAGCAGCCGCGCCTTAACTTGCCTGTGAAAATCCGGGACATCGTCAAAGATGGCTTCCCCACTTTGGTCAATGACGTTGACGAACAGCGGAAGGTCTCTTCGTTCCTTCTGGCTCTTGCCGAATTCACCTTTCATCAGATCGAGTCCAGTACGCCGCGCCAACGGCTTGCAACGCTCGAAGATGATCTCTGGCAAAACGAATATCCAGACATCGATCGTCTTTTCTTCGTTCTTGTCATAGCTTTCGACCAGGGTCACATACCGATCGACCGCTCTCCGTACCGCCTCGTATTGGTTGAGAGTGCGGGTGGCATCGTCGAGAGCTTTGGCATCTACTGTGCGCTCGACAAACTCGCCGGGGCTGATCATGATGCCGAACGCTTCCTCCAGCCCAGGAAAACCTGACAGGTGCAGGCGATGCTCTTTATCGGTTTTCTTGCGCGGCGGAATGGCGGTAAAGCCGCCAAGAGCAATGGCCCAGTTACGGAAGTAGGATAATCCGTCCTTCGTTCCGATGACCCCAACCGAAATGTCACGCGGTCGCGGCGGGGCAGCATAAGGCCCATAGAGGAAGAGACCGTCCTTTGGATGATCGCAGGTCTGGCCGTGGCCGAAGGACAACTCAGGCTCTTGGATATATATGACTTCGAGGGATTTCTCTGGCAATTTCATCAGTCCTCATCCCCCGGGTTAAACATCCCGAGTGTCGAGTCATCGGATTCCTCTGCATCGTCCTCCATCGCGTCCGGAAGCGCGGTTGTGACGGGCGACGTGAACAGCATCGGTCTGTCATCGAGCGTGATCGCGCTCGAGCCGGATAGGTGCACCAAAATAACCGTCGAATCGCCTGACAGCAACTCGAGAAACGCTATCAAGCGGCCATGCCACACTTTGTTACGCCAGCCCTTGCAGATCGTCCTCCGCAAGCGGTGCTGCACATCGGTGTCTCCAATGACGCCGCCAGCCCGATTGCCATTCAGTTCTGCAAACAATACGCGCGCTTTGAGCTTGAAATGAGGAAGCGGCCAGAAGAACAGCGATGCGGATACGCCATATTGCCAGACCTTACCGCCTGCACTGTTACGCAACATAGAGGACCGGCGCAGCCCCTGCCGCCCCCACGGGACTCTCTTACCCAACGGCATCTGCGTCTCGCTGACGTGAAACGCCGTCTGCGAGGCGAAGGCATGCTCATAAAGGCCCTTTGAACGGCAGAGATTTTCCCAGGCTCGTCTAAACAGGGAGGAGATCAGGTTTCTCGCCTCGTGGGGTCTTATGCCCGGGGATTGGCTTCCATTTTCGACGAGATCAACCAAATTAAGCTCGCACTGGATTTCGAAGATGGCAAAGCTGAAGTCACGCTCGACTTCCTCCGGCGACGCGAACGAGAAGAAACCGCGCTGGTATATCTCGGCCGGAACGATGCTTTCACGGCACGCTCGCACCATCGATTCGTGATTGATCGGCCCTGGCGGGTAGTAGTAGCGGATTGTGTCCGGGACACTGGCGACGCGAAGCCAATTGGACGTGAGGACTTCAGGCGCATTCTCGACCTTAACAGCCAGCCGCTTACGGTAGTTTTCCCAGTTCGGATTGATCGCGGACACGGTCGCCGCACGCGGGACGCCCTGCTTTTCTAGCGTGTCCAGCAGGTCATACAGGCCATCTGCCCAGCTTCCCAAGAGATCGACCCACTGAAGTTCGCCGATGCCGAACAGTTTCTTGAATGGCTCAAGGCGAAGCGGAATGATGAAGCGCGGGTCATTCAGCTCCTTCACCAGGTCCGTGGCGATGCCGATTTCCTCCTGGACGCCGATCTTGTTGAGGGTGGCATCGCGGCAGCATAGGAGCATTTTCACTGCCTTGTTTTGCAGCGTGTCGGTGATTTGCCTGCGCCAGCGGTCACCTGGCTCAAGAGTGAGGATGTCCGCAAAGACTTTGTACCCAGCGGCCTCGAGGCGCGGGGCAATCCAGAGAACAAATTCGTCGTCCTCGGGCGTGGCCTTGCTGATGAACACGACCTCCCGCGTTCTGCCTCTTGCTCCTTCGGTGGCGTTATGCACAGTGGACATGATCGCTACAACTCCCCCTTAAACGCCTTGTCGAGGATGGCGGGGAGCATAGCATCCAGTTCAGGGGCGATTTCGCGCTGTAGTGCTTGCACCTTGTTGATAATCGCAAACGTGCCGATAGCTCTTCTCTGGTCTGAGAGTGACGGCATGGAGAACCTAATCTGCAAAAACTGTTCAGGCCTCGTACGCTCTCTTCTCGCGCCGACGCCCCGCGTAGCATCCTTGAGGAGCGACCAAAAGAATTCTGTTGGAACGAGTGCTGCCAAGTATTCGGGCGAACAGCGATCCCCTTTGCATCTGAACGTACGGTATTCAGGCGACACGAAGTACCCCTCAAGCTCCTGGGGGGTCATTGCAACCGCGCCCTCCCATCCCTTGACCTGGCTCATAACGAGCGCGCCCGAGTAGAGACGATTGAAGACACGATACGTCGTCTGGCCACCAAACACTGGCGGTTTGGCGAATAGGCCGCCACCAAATCCTCTCACTCCGACTTGGGGATAGGGCACGCCCATCTCGACCGGCACCGCATCCTCGTCGAGTCCGAGAAAGCTCGATAGCGGCTCAGCCTGAGACGATGCCAGAGCGTCATGCATGGAGGCGACGAATGCAGAGACCTCTTTCCTAGATTCGTCTAGCAGCCTGTGCGCCTCATCAATCTTTGCGGTGAGATCTTCGATGCGCGCGACAATTCGGCGCTGTTCATCGAGCGGCGGCAGTGGAATTCCCAAAGAGAGAAACTGTTCGGGCGAGACAGTTTCACGACGTGCACCCATTCCTTTGGACAATGTCTGCAGGTCCTGCCAAACGGATTTGCGCTTGCAGAACCATTCGAGGTAGGCGGGGAGCAGACAGTTTGGTTTTGTCGTGAACGTTGGGAACACCGGGGACAAAAACCAGCCGTCGAAATCGCAAGTGACCCGAGCCAGGGCACCTTCCCACGCTTTGGGCTGGCTAATCACAAAATCATCTGGCACGAGTCGGTTATAAGACTTATAGCTTGTTTCTGCGGGTCGCAACGGGCCTCGTTTGAAAAGGCCGCGTCCAAAGCTATACACCCCAGCCAAATTGACTTGGGCGAGTTCTGACGATGGGACCGCGCGGTCAGACAGTCTCACAACATCCCCGAGCGGAACCGTTGCCCACGCCCAACTCATGCGCGCGCCCCCAGAGCGACCTTGATCTCAGTCATCAGATCAGCAATGCGTAGTTCCTTCTTAAGAATGGAATCAGCGAGTTGCTCTGGCGGCAGGTGCTCGAAATCTACCTTGGCGCGCGGGTTTTTTCGGTCGAGGTTGCAGTTGGCGTCGAGCAACTCCTTCGCCGATACCTTCCACGCTTGTTCATTCTCGTTACGGGCGCTCCACCAATCCATGCAGCCTTTAAACTCCTCGAACTGCAAGGGTTGGGTCTTGGTGTAGTTCTTACGGCCTTCGGGCAATGGCTGCTCGTAGTAGCACACTTCTTTCGTCGGACCTGAGCGGTCGAAGAACAGGATGTTTGTCGGAATGCCGGTATATGGTGCGAACACACCATCGGGCAGCCGCACAATGGTGTGCAGATTGAACTCCTTGAGGAGCTCTTCCTTGATGCGCGCGCATACGCCGTCGCCAAATAGCGTGCCGTTCGGCACAACGACCGCCGCGCGCGCGGGGCGCTTGACGGCAGTCTGCTGGCGCTTCAGCTTGCGCATGATGAGTTGAAGGAACAGGAGCGCCGTCTCGGAGGTCTGGCGATCTTCCGGGAAGTTCCCCTGAATGCCTTTCTCCTCTTCCCCGCCGAATGGTGGATTCGTGACGATCACATCCACGCGCTGCCGTTCGCCGATCTCCGAAAGTTTGAAACGCAGGGCATTGTCCGGGTCGATCTGCGGGGAGTCCAGGCCGTGCAGCAGCAAGTTCATTTGACAGAGGAGATAGGGCAGCGATTTCGGTTCGCAGCCGCTGATCGCCTCGGTTTGGAGCCGCTTTCGGTCGGCGACGGTCTCCACCTGCTTCTCAAGGTGCTTGTAAGCTTCCACGAGGAAGCCGCCGGTGCCGCTGGCCGGGTCGAGCACGGCCTCCCCGAGGCGCGGGTCGATGACTTCGACCATGAAACGCACGACCGCCCGTGGCGTGTAGAACTCGCCCGAGTCGCCAGCCGAGTCGCGCATTTCGCGCAGCATGGACTCGTACAGGGCACCAAGCGTGTGCAGTTCGTCGGAGGAGGTGAAGTGGATGCCAGCCACCTTGTTGATGATGTCGCGGAGCAGATACCCGCTCTTCATGCGGTTATCGACGCCCTTGAACACCGTTGCAATCACATCGCGCCGGTTGTCGCCGTTGGAGCTGGAAAGCGAGCGCAGGTAGGCGAAGAGCCCCGCGGCCTTTTTGCCGTCTGGCCGAACGGCTTCGTCAGCATTGATGAAGGCAAGCAATTCGTCGCCGGTAATGCCCTGCGGATCTGCGGCCCAATCGCGCCAACGATACGGCCCTTCGATAGCGGCCTTGAATTTCTTGCCGGCGAGCTGCGCTTCTTCCTCGCGCTGTATTTCGATGTCGTCGAGGAACTTCAGGAACATGATCCACGTCAGCAACGGAAGGCGATCCAGGTCGCCGTTGAGCCCCTTGTCCTTGCGCATAATTTTGCGTGCTGAGCCAATGAGGCTTCCTAGCATTTGGGCCGTGGTCATGGGGGCGGCGCCGTTCGCGCCATTTTTCTTTGCTTTACTAGGAGGCATAGAGAAGTCCTTGCAGATCATTTACGGCTTGTCGAAGCAGCAAAGGGCCTCCGAACAACTTGATAATTTCGGCAGGCTGGCCGTGGGTGGAGATGGGGGGAACCTTCAACACGTCCGGCAAAAGGAACTGTGCATCACCGTGTTCCGCGTATTTTTCCAGAAGCTCGTCGAGCACCTGACGGGCTTCGGGGGAGAATTGCTCGAAATAGTCCTTGCGCTCGGACCTGAGCTGCTGTGCGCGCTCGCGGCGAGTGCGAAGCGGCGCATTGAAAGCAAGATGGCAAAGCAGGTCGAAGGGGTCAGCCTCGGGCTGGCCTGTCTGTTCCGCCAACTCCTGGAAATCGATTCCCCGCTCATTGAGGGCAGCAATAATATCGCGCCGCTTTTCGGCGTCGGCCCACCGACCGCGCAGTTCAGCCGAAGTGCGCGCAATGGAGCGGACGCTTTCCGCAGCA
>Ga0316231_1001522_pt1 | contig 25261 bp, 25 predicted proteins | sample TBH18027metaG_FD_206002 | JGI IMG/M metagenome (GOLD analysis project Ga0316231, IMG submission 206002) | Freshwater microbial communities from Trout Bog Lake, Wisconsin, USA - TBH18027 | ecosystem: Environmental > Aquatic > Freshwater > Lake > Hypolimnion/Profundal zone | place: USA: Wisconsin... | reverse complement strand
TATCATCCGTAGCGGAGGAATTCCCCTCCCGCTTTCGTATTTTGTCTTCACTCTAAGTCCGCAAATTTTTGAGGGCTTTTGTATTTCCTCTTTTCACCCATTTCTCCATTTCGTACCGTTGGCCGGTGGCGTAGAAATAAGTCCCCTTGCCTTCGGTCCTGCCATCAACCCAGCAACCTTCATAGCGGTCACCATTGTCAAAAATACAAATCCCGCTGCCGTGCCGCTTGCCCTGCAATAGATTGCCTTCATACCGCTCATCAGGCTTGCCGGCGATATGCCATTGCAGAACCCCTTGGCCGCTGGCATAGCCTTCGGCATCGACGCCGCCGGACCAGTTGGCTGTCCGGGCAGTTGGCTGGGGGTCGTCATCCCAGACTTTGTTCCCGCAGTCAGTCTTACTCCAGATCCCGCCATAACCAGAGAACCTGCCAGCGGTCCAGTCGCCGTCATAGCGTTCACCATCGGCGCGGATATAAACTCCCTTGCCGTCCCGTTTGTCGTCGACCCATTCCCCTTCATACCGGTCGCCGTTGGCATAGGTCATAATTCCCCAGCCATGCTGATCGTTATAGGAGAAGTCACCCTCGTAACGATCACCATTGGCAAAAGTTAAAAGCCCCTTGCCTTCCCGGATGTTGTCAATCCAGTCGCCCTGGTAGCAGCTCCCGCAACTCCAGGTGATAATTCCCTTGCCGTTTTGAAAATGGTTGACAAATTCGCCTTCTGCCCGAGCGCCGTTAGCATAGGTAATGACCCCTTTACCGCTGTATATTCCGCCAGCCAAAGTTCCTTCGTATCTTTCATCAGGACTTCCGTCCATATACCACTGGAGAATCCCTTCGCCGCTGGCGTAACCCTCGGCGTCGACTCCCCCGGACCAGGTAACAGTCCTGTCAGGATGCGCCGGATAGGCACAAACTTGATAGCCCTTGTCCGTCAACCGCCAAGCTCCATAAGGCGGATAGGGGGCCTTTTTTTCTTCCATGGCCGATAAACACCATCCTTTGGACAGATTTGGCTTGTGCAGAAGCATTCGCTGAGGCGGCGGTAATTTCCTTGATGGAAAATGATTATTTTCGACAATGTTCTACAATTTGACGAAGGGAAATGACCGGGGATGGAGAATTTCAGCAAAAAAGTGGAATAAGGTTCTAACATATCTGAGTGTGCGCGGATGGCGCAGCGCTGAACATAGGGCCAAGGGTGAGCGGTAAAGCATGGCATATGGAGGAATGGAAATGGCCTATTGCGGGCAATGTGGGACCCAATTAAATCCGAATGCGAATTTTTGCGGTAGTTGCGGCGCGCCGGTGGGTGGTTCGCAGCTAGACGCGGCAGTGAAGAGAGATGCCCAGGCGCAGCAAGCGGATGTTCACCGCCCCCTCAACAAGGTTGCTGCATTTCTCGCCGGTTCCGGCAATCAGGCCGCTATATTCTGCGGGTTGATCCTCTGCCAGTCGATGGTGCTTATTCTTGCCGGCGATATCCTCGGCGGTGTTGTGGCCGGGAAGGTCTGCCTGGCTGTCTATCTTATCATTGTGCGCCCGATGCAGAAAAATGACCTCGAGGGTGCGGACAAAGCGGTCTTCGTTTGTATCTGGGCCTTTGGCGCTGTGGGCCTGATCTGGTTTTTCAAGGGCTTTCCTGCTCATGCCATGCTTTGGTACGTCGGGGTGGTTGGCGTCGTCACTGCTCTACAGGGATACCGTATTCGGCGGATGATCGGAAAAATGCGTAAATATCCGGTAGAAGGATGATAGCTATGAACTGTGCAAACTGTGGCAGCAAGGTGGACGAAAAATTCGCTTATTGCCCGCAATGCGGAACAAAGAAAGCCGCTCAGGTGGAGGCGACAGAAGGACCAGCCGCCGCGCCGAAAAAAGTTCCGTTTTATAAAAAACCGAGAACCAGGATGGCGGCCCTGGCATTCATATTGGTCGTCTATCTGTCGCACGCGTTATTTTACAGCGTGAAGACCCCGCCGACGCCTCACCCTGAGCTCAAACTCGAAAAATATACCAATGGCTTTTTCTCGATGGAAAAGCCCAAGGACTGGCAAGTAACCACCGGCGGCAAAGGGGCGTCATTTTGTTACCTGGCTCAGGACCCGGCCGATCCGCTGCGCCAGATTGTTTATTACGGCGAATTCGGGCCGGTATACCTCAGTGAGCGGCAACAGCAGCTTGATCGATACTACGCATCCATGACCGGGATTCGAAACCCTTGGATTAACGCGCCTGTCGTCGTTCCGCTGACCCCTGAGAACTATTTGCAAAATGTACCTCAGTTGCTGCAGACCCAGGCGATCCGTTCCTTCATGGCGGCGGTCCCGGCGTGGCAGAACATCCAGATTATCGAAGTCAAACCCCAGGGAAACGTTTTCCCGATTCCCGGGGCGCAGACTGCGCTGATCCGGGCCTTATTCACCCAGAATAATAAGGTTGGAGAAGGTCTGTTCCTGGTGACCGCGTTCCTGCTGCTGCCGGAAAACGGCTCACCCGGCAGCGGGCTGGGATATTCATTCTCCTTTACGGCGATCACCGCCCAGCAGCATGATTTCCGGTTTATCGAGACAAGCCTGATCAAGTCGGCCAACAGTGTTGAATTTAGCAAGGAGTATTTGGTCCAGGCCGCCAGGGACGCCAATGACCAGTGGGCGGGAATATTTGCCGCCGGACAGACCCTTAGCAAGTCGACAGATATCATGATGAAGGGTTGGCAGCAGCGGGATAAAGTGTATGACATTATCGCCGAAAATCGCGCTGACTCCATCCGGGGTGTGCAACGGGTGTACAATCCGGACAACAAGGAAGTTTATATCGTAGACAACCGTTTCTACGACAACTATAACCTGAATCGCAACAAGTTTGAAATGAAGAATCTGCAGCAGCTTCCCGCCAATTCTCCGTTATTCCTGGAGGAGGCCCTGAATGGGGCCCAGCATATTCGCTAAGGAAGTATCCAGAGGCTGCGACAGGAAGAACGCATGGCGGATGAGATTATTACAGGTCAGGTGTTTCTAAAGGTTCCGGGTGATGGGGATATCGCCCGGAACCTTTCTGCTTGAAGTATACCGATGTTAGAGTAGGATAAGCTTTCTACAAGGTATTTTAAAAGTATTGTTGAATTTCAGATACATTTAAAGCCTTTGAACAACTCCAGTATTGTATTTATCTGTGAAGGCAGGGATGGACATGGTTACCTTTGTAATCATTGACGATGATATCAGTATCCGAACAACCATCAGAAGTATTATCAAGCAGCATATGCTGGGGGTTGTTATCGCCGAGTGTGAAGATGGTGCGCAGGCTGAGCAAGTCATTTGTGAGGTTCAGCCTGATATTGCCCTGGTAGATTTGCTGCTGCCGATTCAAGATGGTATCAAACTGATGAAAAAGGTTCATCCGCTGTGCGCAGAGACGAAGTTTATCATGATTTCCCAGGCCAACAGCGAGCCGCTGATTACCCAGGCCTATCAAAGCGGCATCGAATTTTTTATTCATAAACCCATTAATGTGCTGGAATTCGTCTCAGTTATCAACAAAGTGCTGGATTACCGAAAACTAAAGCAGACAATGTCCCTTATCTGTCAAACAGCAGCCCAGCATTCCAATACCTCACCCCATGTTGCCAGTGCCGAGGAAGGGATTGTGCAACAAAGAATGAATGCAGTGTTTTCTGACCTGGGAATCATCGGTGAGGTGGGAACCAAAGACATCTCCAGGATTGTGCAGATCGTTGATGGTCATATGAGCCGGAAGGAAAATGCAAACTATCAACTGAATCAAATATTTCAGCATCTTTCCGGGCAAGTAAGCCAAGATGCCAAGGCGATTGAGCAACGGGTACGGCGAGCTATCAGTAAAGCTTTAGAGAACACGGCCAGTCAGGGAATTGAGGATTATTACAACGAAAGATTTCAAAATTACAATACAACCTTGTTTGATTTCAAAGAGGTGCGCAGGGAAATGGATTTCATCAACAGCAAAGGTAAATATCGTGGCCGGATTAATATCAGGAAGTTTGTCGAGGGTTTAATCTTCATTGCCAAGCAGCCTGAGAAGCCGGCCAATTTCAGGTGAGACTTGTCCGACGAAAGCGACAGGGTTATACGCAGTAACTTCCGGTTAGTTCCGGTAGGATTTGGTGAGGTTGCCATTACAATAGAATCGGAGATATAGTAGCCAGATTGACTCATTGTAGGGAGTAGCTGACATAGAGGGGGAGTTTATGATTGCCCTTAGGCAACAGAAGTCTCTGACCGACCTGTAAAGAAATCTGGAATCTCCAAGAATAGTAAAGCAATAAGGAGTGATGGCATGTCAGACCTCGTTCAGCCGAAGAAAAAGTATTCTTTAAGCGCTCAGATCTTTATCGGCATGGTAATAGGAATCATTATTGGTTATATTGTTCCTGACTTTGGAGTGTCGTTGAAACCATTTGGTGACCTGTTTATTCGAGCCATTAAAATGATCGTTGTTCCCATTATCTTTAGCTGCATAGTAATGGGTGTGGCCGGCACTGGAGATTTCAAAAGACTTGGCCGGTTTGGTCTTCGCACACTGCTGTGGTTTGAGTTTGCCACGACCATTGCACTCCTTATCGGTGTCTGGTCGATAAACATTTTCAAGCCAGGCGTCGGGCTGAATATCACTGCAAATGCCGCTGATCTGGCAGCCGCCAAAGCCGCGGCTTCGAAATCAATCGATCTTGTGCAATATTTCCTGAATATTATTCCCACGAATATTGTTGACGCCATGGCCCGTCAAGACATGCTGCAAGTAGTCATCTTTGCCACTATCTTCGGCGTGGCGACTGCGGCTCTCGGGGAACGGGGAAAGCCCATGGTTGCGTTTGCCGACATGATTGCGCAAATCATGTTCAAATTCACCAGTTATATCATGAAACTTGCCCCTATCGGCATCGGGGCCATGATGGCCTGGACGGTGGGGAAATTTGGCCTCGCGATGCTGATTCCCCTGGCCAAGCTTATTCTGACGATGTATGGCTCTTTGCTGTTTTTCCTTATCGTTGTTCTGGGCGGGACGGCGGCTTTCTTCAAAATCAGCCTGTGGCAGATACTCAAAACCATCAAGGAACCCTTCATGATCGCGTTTACCACCACAACCGGGGAAGTAGCCATCCCGATCGCCATCGAAAGGCTGGCGGAGATGGGGGTACCCAGGTTCATTTCCTCCTTTGTCATCCCGACAGGCTATACATTTAATATGGATGGTGCAACCTTGTACATCGCCTCAGGGTCGATGTTTATTGCCCAAGCCTACGGAATTGATTTATCGTTTTCGCAGCAAATCATGATAATATTGACGCTGATGCTGGCAACCAAAGGGGTAGCCGGTATTCCCGGAGGTTCGTTTATTGTTCTGGCTGGCACCCTTTCAACAGTCGGTCTGCCGGTGGAAGGTCTGGCGCTTCTTCTCGGCATCGACCGGATTCTGGACATGGCCCGCAGCGGCTGTAACATGATCGGCCACTGTGTGGCGTCAGTTCTGCTGGCTAAATGGGAAGGGGTGCTGGGCGATCCTGTCGAGAAGGATACCGCGACAAGCGTGGACGCCTAGGCCAAGAGGAATCCTGGGGTAAGTCGACAAGGGTCCTGTAACCAAGGGATAAGCCGTAAAAGTATACAAGAAGATAGAGTCAATGCTAGGAATTGACTCTATCTTCTTTCTGTATTGCCGATATGATATACTGAAAAATATCTTTGCCGGCAGGTGATAAAGTGTTTCGATTACACCGAATTTTAAATGCGCAGCATAAAGTAATCCTTAATACGGTTTTTTTAGTAGGATTGACAAGTGTATTATTTGTTCAGCCTTTTGATAACCATTTTCGGTTTACCTTTGGGGTTGTGGTGCTATCTGCCTTGCTGCTGTATTTTTCGAAATTACCGATCATTACCACTTCGGTTTTGAGCGGACTGGTGATCATGGCCACCCGGATTGTAATCTATATTTTGTCTGATGCTTCCAATTATGATTTGGTTACCGCCACGTTGATGAGTTTGCCTGCAGTATGTTATTATGTGTTTTTTGGGCTGGGTTTTTATCTGTTGAAGATTCGTGACAGCATCAGAAATATTCCGCTAACTATTTTAAAAATCAGTTTTACTGATTTTTTTAGTAATATTCTTGAAATCACAATCCGACATACATTCAGTATCAGTGAATCGGTAGGATTTCTGCCACACCTTGTCGGGGTAGCTTTTTTTCGGGCGATGCTGGCCTATTACGGCTGTTATGCCCTAAAGCGTCACCGGGCGTTCATAGTTGCTGAAGAGCACCTGAAGCGGTATACGCAGCTGATCATGGTGTTTGCTGAAATAAAGACCGAAATGAATTATTTGCAGAAATCCTCCCAGGACATTGAGAAGGTTATGGAACGCAGCTTCTTGTTATATCAGCAGTTGGATTCCTGCCAACCTGAAGCCATGACAAGGGAAGCCGCCGCCGGGGAGGCCTTGATTATCGCCAGAGATATCCATGAAGTCAAAAAAGACTACTACCGGGTTATGACTGGGATGGAAGACATGGTTAGCCCTGCTGTCAAAGAAAATGGCATGAGTATATCGGAAATTTTCTATATGATTGAGCACAATACCAACCGTTTTTTGAACCACTATAGCAAGAAGATCGATATCAGCTATCGTTTTGCCGATGATATCAGAACAAACAACCATTATGCAATTATCTCTATTTTAAACAATTTAATCATCAATGCCATCGAAGCTTGCGATGAGCACGGAAGTATAAAAGTTAGTCAGTCGCGAAAGGGGCCTGATGTCCTATTTTGCGTCCAGGACAATGGCAGCGGTATTGAGGACCAGGATTTTGCCGCGATTTTTTCCCCAGGCTACTCTACCAAGCATTCGGCAACTACTGGGAAGGTATCGACCGGATTAGGTCTGGTGCATGTGAAGAACCTTACTGAGATGATGGGAGGGAACATTCAAGTAGCCTCCCAGTTGGAAAAAGGTACTGAGTTCAGCGTTACCTTGCCATTTAGTAATTTAATCAGGGATCAGTGAAGTTCTCTGCTTTTGGGCCCGGAATAGAACCTGACAGGCAGCCGGCAAAGTGTATGCCGGCTGCCTGTTAGTTTTGCGGGACCTATTTTAACTCACAAACCATGGGCGCGTCGCATTTGGCCAATTTCCGGGAAGGCCGCTTTGAGGGTCTGAATATCTTGGTCATAAGTATTGGCGGCCACTCCAAGGCTCTCGGCAACGTCACGCCAGGTGTTGTTGATCTTGCGCATTGACAGCACATCGGTGATTGGCTTTCCGGTGTTTTTCGCCAGTTCGTTGGCTACGGCGATGTCCCGGGCCCGGTATCCCAGCTGCATCAGCCCAAGGGCAGTTGGTTTGGCTATGTTCAGTCTTTTATCCAGCAATGTCGCTGCAATGTCCTGACGGGTTGCCTTTCTTTGTTCCTTGGTTATCCCCAGGGATTCGGCAACATCTTTCCAGGTATTGTCGTAGGATTTATTGGCCATGACTTTTTGGAGGGACTGACCACCGGCCTTGGCTAAAAAGGACGCCCGGCACAGAGTAATAAAATTCACGCCCCTGTCGTGGTAGGTTAGGACTTCTTCTTTATCCACACCAAAGATGTCGGCTATCTTCCCGGCCACTTTGTCAGGATCAAGATGACGATGCTGAAAGCCCGGGCTGGCAAAACCGTCAATCTCCGCGGCTTGCGCCATAAATGGAATCGCGATACCTGCCAGAATGAATGTCCCCACCATAAACCCGACTACCATTTTCTTGTTCCATAGTTTCATTTGCTGTTTTCCTCCTTTTTTTCGCGAGAAGCTGTTTGGGTGCTGTTTTGTTGCCAGGCATCAAACTTTATTTGTTGCTTGGCTGTGAGTTGTTGGCGAATACTTTGCATTGCATCCTTGCGTAACTGGTGGATTTGCCTGCTGATTTCAGTAAAATCCATAGAGCTGTTTCCTGCCGTTTCCCAGGCAGTTTCTTGGGCGCGTTCCAGGATTCTGGCTGTTTGAATCTTTTGTTGCCGCGTCAAGTCCAGACTTTGCAGCGGCTCTTTACGGTCTTCTTTCCCTGACTGCATCCAGGTTAACAGTTGATCAATGGATGTTTGCTGGTCGGGTGTGAGTTTTTCCTGAATCTCTTTCAGGGCTTTTTTGCGAATGGCGCGAATGTCATTGCCTTCTTTCCTGAATTTGCGCGGATTGTTGGCGCTTTGATTTTCGGACTCCACCTGCCGGACCTGTTCATTGGCCTGGCGGATGACAGCCTGAACGGCGGCTTTTTGCTCGGCAGTCATGGTAAGCTGGTCAGCAGGATTGGCAAAAGCGGTCATCCCGGCGAGGAAAGTTATTCCCAAAAGAATAAAAAGTGTTGTAAGTAGGTTTCCCCGCTTTAGTCCATGATTAATTGTCATCACCCCCGGCTCTTTTGGCAGGCCCATAGCTCTATTGCCTGAGCCCATTATAAAATTTGAATATGGCATTCATGTGGCAATTTACCGCAATCATAAAAAAAGCCAACCGCTTTGTCCAAACAGTTGGCAAGATCGTTTGTGTTTTACGCAATTGGGAATTCTAATGTGAATGTTGTTCCCTGGTTTTTGCTGCTTTCTGCTGAAATAGTGCCACCCATCGCTTCCGCAAGGCTGCGGGTTATCGGCAGGCCCAAACCGCTGCCGCCGGATGAGCGGTCCCGCGATTTATCAGTTCGATAGAAGCGATTCCAGATAAGTGGCAACTCTTCGGCGGACATTCCCTCGCCTTGGTCGGTAACGGAAATCTTCAAACAATTACTGTCTTCAATCATAGCGACGCTGATGTTGGAACCTTGCGGGGCATGACGAATGGCGTTGCTCAGGAGATTGTCAAAAACCTGGGCCAGGCGGTCCGGGTCACCCCAGACAAAACGTCTGTCAGTTTCCAGACTTAGCATCAGGGAAAGACCCTTGGTCTTCAGTAAATCTTGAATCTTATCCGACTGCTGCTCAAGAAAGGCCCGCATATCCACACGATTCCAGCGAATATTCAATTTGCCGGCTTCAAGCTGCTCCATATCTAATAAATCGCGAACCATTCTTGACATGCGCAGGGTTTCTGAATTGATCTTGTGTAGATATTGGCGATAATCGTCAGGGGTGCTGGCAATACCGTCGATCAGGGCTTCGGTTATTGCCTGGATACAACTCAACGGGGTTTTGAGTTCATGGGAAACATTGGAGTAAAATTCCCGCCGCGTTTGCTCGCTTTGGGTTATGGAATCCGCCATGGCATTAAAATTTCTCCCCAGATCGCCAAGCTCGTCATTTCCGGTTGTCGTCGTCCGGCAGGCGTGATCACCGGACGAGAAATGAGCGGCAGCCATAGCAATATTGGCAATAGATTTTGTCAGACTGCGGGACATGAGTAGTCCCAATACTATGGCCGCCAAGATGCCGACAAGGATGGGGATCCAAAAAATCATTCTGCCGAAACCCTGTGCCCAAAGGTTTTTTCTATCTTGATAAAGATACAAGAGGGCCGGCTTACCTTCGATCTGGGTCGGTACCGCAATAGTAATCGAAGGTGGCATCAGGTCGCTGTCGGATGGTTGTGAAGCAGGAGCGAAAGCATTGCGGCCAGTGCGGTTGACAGACCAGCCATCCGGAGGGCTGCCGCCAATGACGCTGCCATTTGCATCTGTTGCCCAGATGGTTGCGTTGGCGGCCCTGCCCAGCAGTTGCCATGTCCGCAAATCCGGGACCGGCCTGGCATCAGCCTCGGCTGAGAGAGTATCGGCAATTTCGGTTGCCCGCTTGTGCAGGGCGGGAGGACCATTACCGTTATATATTACATAGAATAACAAGCCGCTCATAGTCAGGATAAGCAACAGGATAACCAAAAGATGACTAAGCAAATGCCGAAAATAAATTGAGCGGGGCCTGATCATCAGCTGTTCACCTCGAACTTATAGCCGCAGCCGCGGATGGTTTGCACATAATCTCTGGCTTTACCCAGCTTCCGGCGGATTCTTTTTATTGTCGTGTCCACCGTTCGCTCGTCACCGTCGAAGTCATAGCCCCAGATATTGACCAAAAGTTGTTCCCTGGAAAAAAGATCTTGGCGATGGCGGGCCAGGAAAAACAGCAGTTCGAATTCTTTGGCTGATAAATCAACCCGTTTGCCATTAACCTCTATGCTTTGCGTGCCTGTATCGATAGAAAGCCAGGGAAAGTCCAATGTTTCGCTGCGCGACGGCAGTTTCCCATTGCGGCGGAGGACCACTTTGATTCGGGCCAGCAGCTCACGCGGGCTGAACGGTTTGGTTATGTAGTCATCTGCACCTAGATTAAATCCGGCAATTTTATCATTTTCGTGCTCGCAGGCGGTCAGAAAAATAATCGGTACATTGCGCGTAATCGCCCGAGCAACCTCCCAGCCTGTCATGCCAGGCATCAAAATGTCAAGAAGCAATAGGTCCGGCTGATGGATCCCTTCCAGCTCCAAGGCACTATCGCCGTCTTTAGCCAATAAAACCTGGAACCCTTCCGACTCTAAATACCAGCTGACAACCTTGCGAATGTCTTCTTCGTCATCCGCAAGTAATATTGTAACCAGAATAATCACCTCATTTTTTGCAAATATATTTTCATTATAAATTACAATTGTGTCAAATAAATGTCAGGATGCATCGAAGGTTCCGGGAGACTTTGATATTGCCCTGAAATCCCGGGGTGTTTACTGTTTGTGCTATTCATCCGATTTTTGCGAAGAAAAGGATATTCTTTGATCAGTGATCATTGAATTGTTTATCAATCCCAAAATGAAGAAAAAGCGCCAAAGTTCTTTGATATGCTGCGGTAATTGAATTGGGGGACATTGTCGTAAATGATCAACTAAAAATAGAGCACTAAGGGTAATCCATGGACCATAATGGGTGAATAACAAGTTCGCGTTGTTGGTATCCTATAAAATAAGATAATATTCGGCCTGCAGCTGCTTTTTTATACAGCCAACGCCGCTGGAGATAGGCTTTGCGGAGGACGGTTATGGAACAAGAGGATATAAAAAAGGCCGAATTTCTTAACACTCAGCTGGAGAAATTGGTACGGCATCTTGAATCGCTCCGTATCGCCGATTATATGGAACTGTTGCAGCGGCCGACCCGGCTGATATTCGTCAATCTGGTCGCCGGCATTGCCCGGGGGCTGGGGATAGCAATCGGAGCCACACTGGTCTTTGCCCTTATGCTCGAAGTGTTGCGCCGGCTCATTTTGTTGCACATACCGGGAATCGGCGAATTCATCGCTGATATTGTTAGCATCGTCGAAAGCAGAAACGGGAAATTTTAAACAGGAGGGTTATGATGACTAAAGACGTATTCGACGCGATGCGTGAAAGTCACAGCGTCAGGAACTTCAAACCCGAGCCGGTACCCGAACCCACTCTGACCCGAATCCTTGAAGCCGCTTGCTGGGCTCCAAGCGCCGGAAACCTGCAGCCCTGGTACTTTTATGTTGTAACCAACGCCGACATCAAGGAGAAAATTGCCGCTGCCTGCCATGAACAGTCCCAGGTGACCGACGCGCCTATCGCTATTGTCGTAATGGCCGATCCGGCCCGCTCCAACGAACGCTATGGCGAGCGCGGGGCTCAACTGTATTGCCTGCAGGATACGGCGGCAGCCAGCCAAAATATACTTCTGGCTGCAGCAGGGCTGGGGCTGGATGCCTGTTGGGTGGGCGCTTTTGATGAAGTAACGGTCCAGAGGCTGGTGGAGGCGCCTCCCCGGCTGCGGGCCGTGGCGATTATCTGCCTCGGGTTTGGCGATGAGCGTCAGCAGCATAACAAGGAAAGATATCGCGTAGCTGAAGTGACCAAGATACTTCATTAGGAGGGATGGCCTTGGACCCTCAGAAACTTAGCCAATTCAAAGCCGAACTGCTGGAAACTAAAGACCGGCTGATTCACGAGATAACCCGCCTTGAGGAGACTGGAATCGGTGATACCATGGCAGATTCGGTGGGGGAGCTGTCGGTATACGATAACCATCCCGCCGATCTGGGTGATGAGCTGTTCGAACGCAGCAAGGATGTGGCGCTCAGGGACAATGCCCATCTATTGCTGGAAGAAGTGGAAGAAGCACTGACTAAAATCATTGATGAGACATACGGCTTATGCTCCGAATGCGGTAGACCGATAGCGCTGGAACGCCTTGAAGCTCTGCCGTGGGCAACCCAATGCGTAGCCTGTCAGCGCCTGGAAGAGGGGCAGGATTTGGCTTCGAGGCCACTGGAGGAAGAAGTGCTGGCTCCGCCGTTTCACCGGACTTTTCTGGACACAGCCAAGTTTGCCAATGTCGGCTTTGACGGCGAGGACGCTCTACAGGCGGTCATGCGCTGGGGCAGCTCAGATACGCCGCAGGATATACCAGGATCCTATAATTATAAAGCCCTATGGCCTAACAGCAACGAGCATGAGGGCATTGTCGACCGGATGGATGCCATTCCGTACGAACCCGGACAAAGTCGCAGCCCCTACAACGAAAAAGCTGCCCGCCGGCAGAAGGAGAAGGAAACCGAGCAGCATTAGCTGCCCGGTTTCTTTTCAGGCTGAAAAAAACTTTGCCTGGTGCTTGCTTGCATCCCATGAACATTCAACCTCATGCGAAGCTCGGTGAAAGCCGAGCTTTCTAATTCAGAAAATTGCAGGAATTATTACAATACATGCCTAAGTAACTTAAATGATATTGGCGAGAGGGAGAATCTTAGCTTGAACACCGTACAGAAAAACGCCTTGCTTAGTGTGATTACGCTGGTTTTTGCCGGGCTGGTCCTGTTGGGAAACCAGAGCGACGGCGAAATGAAGGACATTCCCTGGCTGCTTATCGGCGGGCTCGGGGTAGTCACGCTGTTATTCGGAATGCTGCAGTGGCGGCGAAAAGTCGCACCACCGGCTTCTCCTCCTGCAATCAAGAAAAAATCGCGCAAACGCTAGAGCGACTGGTTGGAGGGCATAAGGGAATTCTTACAGGGAATGCTACTTCAGCGGTTGCCGGCAGGCACAATTTTGTTGTTGCCGTTTAATATATATAAAGGTAAGCAGGGGAGGTGCTCCGGATGGCCGAACCGACGACCAAAACTGTATATGCGGTCAAATTCGGCGTTCTGGGCGCGGCGATAGCGGCCTACCATCTGTTACCTGAGGTCCATGATTTTGTTTCAACTGGTGTAGGGTATTTACAGAGCCGTAATTTCGAAGGCTTGCGGCTGCTCATCCTTTCATACGGTGTTTGGGCGCCTGTTACCTCTGTCGCCCTTATGGCGGTCCAGTCCACCATCCCGCTGGTGCCGGGATTGGCCATCACCATAACCAATGCCTGGATTTTTGGCTGGGAATACGGCGCGTTGTATTCCTGGGTGGGGGCTCTGCTCGGAGCCATGCTGGATTTTGGTATCGCCAGGTGGTATGGCCGCCCGGTGGTGGAGCGGTTTGTAAAATCCCACCATCTTGACGTCACTGACCGTTTTTTTCAGCACCATGGGGTCCTGGCTGTGTTTATCACCAGGTTGACGCCGGTCATTCCCTTTAAAGTGATCAGTTACGGCGCTGGATTGACCAATATTTCGATTTATCACTTTATTATGGCCACAGGAATAGGGCAGACCCCGGCGATTGTGCTCTATTCGATTCTGGGGCAGAATCTGACCCGCAGCCTGCGCTGGACTGTTGCTATCACCTCTTTGCTGATTGGGCTGGGCATTTTAGCCTATTGCTACCGCGACAAAATCGAAAGACGCTTATTTTCGAACAAAGATTAGCATTTGACGCCTGGTTTTTTTTCCAGCCCTTATGGTATAATAAGGTTTATTAGGACAGGGAGGTGATAATCCATGTATGTAATTAACAGCGAATGCATTAAATGCGGCGCGTGTGCTTCTACGTGTCCGGTTGGCGCTATCTCCGAAGGGGAATCGCAATACGTTATCGATGATAAGTGTGTCGACTGCGGCTCTTGCGCGGAAGTCTGTCCGGTGGGTGCCATCAGCCCGGGTCAGTAAAGACACTCTGAAGCGTAGCTGTTGCTACGCTTCATTACGTTATGAACCCCTGCGGGGATTGATAAATATTGGGGAAATAGGTGATGTGTGTGAAGACGTTAGCCCTTATCGCCCATGACCGCAAGAAGCAGGAAATGCTGGCTTTCGTGCGCGCCAATCAGGATTTGCTTGCAAAGTACGATCTGATCGCGACAGCCACCACCGGCACGCTGATCGCCGACAACACCTCCTTGGCAGTTACCAAGTATCTGTCCGGCCCTCTGGGTGGCGACCTGCAAATCGGTTCGAAGATAGCCTGCCAAAAGGTTGATGTGGTTATTTTTCTGCGCGACCCGTTGACGGCCCAGCCGCACGAACCTGATATCACGGCGCTGCTGAGGGTTTGCGACGTCCACAATGTGCCTGTGGCCACCAACGAGAGCTGTGCCCAGCTGCTGCTGAAAGCCCTGGCTGAGAGTTAACCTGCCTGAAGGATGGGAGAGAAAGTTTTTGCCAATATTGCTGCTAGCCGTTGTTGTGGTTGTTCTTGACCAACTGGCGAAATACTATATCCAGGCCCGGATGGTTCCCGGCATGTCGATTCCGGTGATTGACGGCGTTTTCGATATTACCTATGTGCTTAACCCTGGCGCGGCTTTTGGCATCCTGGAGCATCAGACGGCCTTTTTCCTGGTGGTGGCGCTGATTATGATTGTCGCCATCTGTTACTATTATCCCCGCATTCCTCCCGGCTACCGGCTGCTTCGGATCGGCATCGGTCTGCAGGTAGGCGGGGCGGCTGGGGTCGCCCTTATTATCTACAATACCCTGTATTTATCCGGAAAAAAGGATGAAAAAAAGTGACGGTTTCTGTTCATGTTTTTCAGGTTGATGAAACAGATAAGAATGAGCGTCTGGATGTGTACCTGACCCATAAGCTGCCGGAACTGTCGCGTTCGCATATTCAGAAACTGACGGCTGCCGGGCAGGTGACGGTTCAGGGAAAAGGCGCCAAAGCCAACCACAGGGTTCAGGCTGGTGAAACCGTTCAGGTGACCATGCCTGACCTGAAGCCGATGGAGGTTCTGGCGGAGGACATTCCTCTGGACATCTTGTACGAAGATGAAGATGTCGTGGTGATCAACAAATCCCGGGGGATGGTGGTGCACCCGGCCGCAGGCAACCACCAGGGAACGCTGGTTAACGCTTTGCTGGGGCATTGCGAAGACTTATCAGGGATAAACGGCGTTATCCGGCCCGGAATTGTCCACAGGCTGGACAAGGATACCTCCGGGGTGATGGTGGTGGCTAAAACCGACCGCGCTCATCTGAGCCTGGCTGCCCAGATAAAAGCCCGCACCGCCGGACGCAAGTATATCGCCATCGTCCACGGCAACGTCAAGGCGGAAGATGGTTTTATCGACGCGCCCATCGGCCGGCATGCCGCCGACCGCAAAAAAATGGCGGTGACTTTTCAGCACAGCCGGGAGGCCAAAACCCACTTCCGGGTGGTGCGGCGCTTTGGCGAATATTCTGTTGTGGAGTGTCGGCTAAAGACCGGCCGAACCCACCAGATCAGGGTCCATATGGCTTACATCGGTCATCCGGTGGTCGGTGATCCCAAATACGGCCCGAAAAACCGTCCGTTTGCCATTGCCGGACAGGCGCTCCATTCTGCTGAACTGACTTTCTGTCACCCTGCTTCCGGTGAAGAGCTGGTTTTTCAGGCTCCTCTGCCCAAGGATATGCAGGATGTTCTGCATTCAATCGAGAAACAAACATCAAGATAGCGAAAGGAGGTAATAGCGGTGAAGCTGGTGGATAAAACCGTGCTGATGGACGACAAGGCGGTGGCGAGGGCTTTGATCCGGGTGGCCCATGAGGTCATCGAAAAGAACAAGGGCAGCAAAGATCTGACCCTGGTCGGGATCAGGACGCGAGGGGTGCCGCTCGCCAGGCGTCTGGCCGCCGAGATTGAAAAGATCGAAGGTGTTCAACCGCCTGTCGGCATTCTGGATATCACGTTGTATCGCGACGATTTGTCAACCCTCGGCTACCAGCCGGTAGTCCATGAAACCGAGATTCCTTTCGATATCAACGACAAAACAATCATCCTTGTGGATGATGTGCTGTTCACCGGCCGCACGGTGCGGGCAGCCCTGGGGGCCATCATGGATATCGGCAGGCCTAAATCAATCCAACTGGCGGTACTGGTTGACCGCGGCCATCGTGAACTGCCGATCAGGGCGGACTATGTAGGGAAAAACGTGCCTACTTCGCGCAAAGAAATAGTCAGTGTTCAGCTAAAGGCGACCGACGCGGCGGAGCAGGTTGTACTCCAGGAAATCGCGGAATAGTCTAGGCTGTTGAAAAACTTCGCCTAGCGTCGTTGCTCCTCAGAGCGTTTGCTTGCGTACCGCTAGTACGCGGCGCGGCTCGCTCTTCCGGTGCGCCTAGCTATGCTCGTTTTTGAACAGCCTTGGGTTTATTGACATACTGGAGTACCCTCCAGAATCGGAGGGTACTTTTATGTTGTGGTACCTAAAATCCTATACACGAAAAGACATCGTGATATACGCTGACTACTTTTTTCAGTGAGGTCAATATCATCTCTATGTTTTAGGTTGGTCTATTTTGGGAGGCATTAAACAAAATTTTCCTTATAGGTGTTTAAAGTGATGGTATTTATCTGGAAAATTGTCCGTTTAATGTAAAACAGGGCTATTGCTGGCTTCCTGGACCTTGGCACAGCGGAAAGAACCTGAAAATTGGCAGTCAAAGGTGATATATTTGAAAGCTGACCCTGCGAAAACGTCGAAAATAATCGGGAATAAGAGTTTCATGTCAATGATAGGCATAATAAATTAGATACATTACTACTATCATAGTGATAAATCTTGTTTTTGATACCACTACATATGGATTGGCCTTGATAAAGAACATCAACATGTTGTGGTAAGGACATAAATAGAGGGATAAGCGTTAGCTTATCCCTCTCGATCATTTTCCGCTCAGCAGCTGTTTCACTATAGCCTCATCAGGGGTTACGTAGATGGTTTTCTGGCGGTCGTAGATGACGAAACCGGGTTTGGCGCCAGCCGGCTTTTTCACATATCGCCGCCGGGTGTAGTCCACCGGGACGCTGGCTGACTGGCGGGCCTTGCTGTGATAGGCTGCAACAATGGCCGCGGCGCGGAGGGCTTCCTCCGAAGGATCGAGGCCGCTGCAGCGCAGGATGACATGGGAGCCGGGGATGTCTTTGGTGTGGAACCACAGGTCGTCAGGCTGGCCCTGTTTAAATGTCACCAGGTCGTTCTGGCGGTTATTTTTGCCGACTAAGAGGACCAGGCCGTCAGGGGTCCGCGCCGCCAGTGGAGCGGCCGGTGGCGCCGGGCGACGCTTGCCGCTTGCTTTGAGATATCCGGACAGGATCAGTTCCTGGCGGATTTCGCCGATTTCATCGAATGTATCGGCGTCTTCCAGGGCTACGGTGATGCTGTCCACATAAATCATTTCTTCGCGGCACGCTTTCAGTTGGGACGCCAGAGAGTCCTGGGCCCGCTTCATTTTATTATATCTGGCGTAATACTGCTGGGCGTTTTCCAGGGGGGAGCTTAAGGGGTCAAGCGCGATGGTGATCTGTTCCTCCGCCGGATTTTCGGCGTACAGGTTGGGCAGGATGACCTCGCTGACCCCTGAAGGGAGGGTGTTGAGATTGGACATGAGGATATCGCCCTGACAGCGAAGGGAGTCCGCCAGACCGGCGGTGGCGGACTCTTCGGTCAGAGCCGCTTCCTTGCGGGTCAATTTAGCCAGTTCACCTGTCAGCAGTTTTTGGAGCAGGGTTTTTTCCGGGATATCCACTTTGCCCTGGAAACCGGCGGCAAACTCCACGGCAGCGCTCATGGTGGGGAAAGTGCGGAGTTCTCCTTGACCGAGGTGTTCCAGCGGGAAAGCGGCTATCCCCAGCAGGCGGGAGCTGTCAGCGCTGACAGCGATGGTCGGCTGGATGTTGCCTTGGGCCAGAGGGCCCATGATATCGGTGATGGACTCAGCCAGAGCGGCGGTGTCGGCGTCATCAAGCTCTGAGACCGTGATATCGGCCTTGAGTCCGGCCCGCCAGGCGATTTCCCGGGCGGTCAGCGGGCCGATGCCGATGGCGGAATCGATGATGGCTTTATTCAGTCCGGCCTGGGCTTTGGGGTAGAGTCGGATACGGTCCGCGAATTCGGCTGCAGTCATAGCCAGCGGGCTGGTCCGGGCCTGGTCGGGGGGAGGGAGATACGGCCGGCCCGGCAGAACCTGGCGAACCCGGCTCATCGCCGCGCTGACCCGCCTTGCGGCGTCGATAATGACATCATCCTGCACCAGGATGATGTTGCTGTGTTTACCCATAATTTCAATAATTAACTGTTTTGTGACAATAAGACCGCGTTCGCCCCGGATGTCAAAGTGCAGTCTGACGATACGATCCAGTCCGTGCTGTTCGATCTTGGCGATGCGCCCGTCAGAGAGATGCTTGCGAAGCAGCATCGAAAACACCGGCGCAGTTAGGGGATTCTCAGGGTGGCTGTTCGACAGATGGATCCTGGGATATTCAGGATTGGCCGACGCAAGCAGGGCAAAGGTTTCGCCCGGCTGACGCAGCCAGATGATCAGAGTGTATTTGTCAGGCTGAAATATTTTATCAACTCGTGCCCCGACCAGTTTGGCATTCAGTTCGCTAACCAGCGGCGACAGTGACAGTCCGTCCAGATTCATGCTAAGACCCCCCGGTAAATATCGGCATCAGTATACCACCATCAGCCGCGCCGGGTCAAATCAGGTCTAATTGCGCCAAGGCTGGAATAACATGGATAAAAGAAAACATGTTAGCGGGGTGGCCGAGATGGAAAAATGGTACGCTCGCAAAGCGGAAGAGGCATTGTTGTATTGGCGGACCGATGAAGAGGATGGATTGGCGGCAGGCGAAGTCAGGGACAGGCTGCAACAGTTTGGTTATAACGAAATGGCGGAAAAGCCGAAGATTGCCTGGTGGCGACGGTTTTTCGCCCAGTTTCAGGATTTCATGGTGCTGGTCCTGCTGGCTGCCACCTTAATTTCCGGTCTGCTGGGAGAATACGCCGACGCTGTTACCATCCTGGCGATTGTGCTGATCAACGCCATACTGGGATTTGTCCAGGAACACCGGGCCGAACAGTCGATGGACGCTTTGAAGCGACTGACGGCGCCCACGGCAAGGGTTGTCCGCAATGGGACAGTGCAGCATATCCCCGCCAGGGAACTGGTGCCGGGGGATATTTTGCTGCTTGAGCCTGGTGATATTATCGCCGCAGACGCCAGACTGGCGTTCGCCAGCAACCTGGAAGCAGAGGAAGCGGCACTGACCGGCGAATCACTCCCGGTACGCAAGTTGGCTGACCGGGTATATTCCGAGGACGTGACCCTTGGCGACCGCAAGAATATGGTATTCGCCGGTACGATGATAACCAGGGGCCGGGGCAAAGGCATTGTCTGCGGTACAGCGATGCACACCGAAGTCGGACGCATTGCCGGGATGATCCAGTCGGTGGAAGACGACGAGACTCCCTTGCAAAAGCGTCTGGACCATCTGGGGAAGTGGCTGGTCTGGGGCTGTCTCTTGGTTTGCCTGCTGGTGGTCGTCACCGGCGTGGCCAAAGGAGAGCCGCTGTTTTTGATGTGCATGACAGGTATCAGTTTAGCGGTGGCGGCCATTCCTGAAGGATTGCCGGCCATTGTGACAGTGGCGCTGGCCCTGGGAGTGCAGCGGATGATCAGGAAAAACGCCATTGTCCGGAAGCTGCCGGCGGTGGAGACGCTGGGGTGCACCACAGTAATCTGTTCCGATAAAACAGGTACCCTGACCCAGAATGCCATGACTGTCCGGAAAATATACACAGGCAACCATTCCTATGAAATCAGCGGCGTAGGCTATGAAATTAAAGGAGAATTCTTCCTTAACAAGCAGGAATTTGACGCCAAAAAGGATAAATGCTTACAGCAATGCCTATTAATCGGGGCTTTGTGCAATAATAGTGTTCTAAAGCAAAACAATGTCGGCATCACCGGTATCTGGCGCCGCCGCGGCGGGGCGGGCTGGTCGGTGGAGGGCGACCCCACCGAAGGGGCGCTGGTGGTGGCCGGGGCCAAAGCAGGCATCTGGCGAAGTAATATCGAGAAGAATCAAGTTAGGGTGGGAGAGATCCCCTTTGAGGCGGAACGGCGCCGGATGTCGGTGGCTTACCGCCAACCCGACGGATCAGTCCAGCTTTATTCCAAAGGCGCCCCTGACACGGTTCTGGAATTATGCCGTTATTATTTTGACGGCGACCGGGAAATGCCGCTGACTCCAGAACTGATTTCCCGGATTGTCGGAGCCAATGAAACGATGACCTCCAGCGCCCTCAGGGTACTGGCGGTCGCCTACCGCCGTCTGGCGCCGGCGGAGGCGGTGAATATCGGAGAGGATTGTGAGCGTGAGCTTGTTTTTGCCGGACTGATGGGGATGATCGATCCGCCGCGGGAGGAAGCCAAGCAGGCCATTGCCGTCTGCCGCCAGGCAGGGATCAAAACAGTGATGATCACCGGCGACCACCGCAACACCGCGGTTGCTATCGCCCAGGAGCTTCGGCTGTACAAAGAAGGCGTAAGTCTGGCTGTTACCGGCCAGGAGTTGGATGGGATAAGTGACCGGGAACTGGCTTCGATGGTGAATAATGTCGCGGTGTACGCCCGGGTTTCACCGGCGCACAAGCTGCGGATTGTAAAGGCCCTGAAACTAAGCGGGCATATTGTGGCTATGACCGGCGACGGCGTGAATGATGCTCCGGCGATAAAAGAGGCCGATATCGGAATTGCCATGGGACTTACCGGCACTGATGTGTCGCGGGAGGCCTCCGCCATGACGCTAGTGGACGATAATTTCGCCACCATCGTGGCCGCGGTGGAGGAAGGGCGGGGCATTTACGATAATATCCGCAAATTCATCAGGTACTTGTTGTCGTGTAATATCGGCGAGGTCCTTACCATGTTTGTGGCGGCGTTGGCAGGGTTTCCGCTGCCGCTCCTGCCTGTGCAGATTTTGTGGGTCAATCTGGTTACAGACGGGCTGCCGGCTATGGCCCTGGGGGTTGACCCCAAAGAGCCGGACATTATGAACCGACCGCCGCGAAATCCGACGGAAAGCGTGTTTTCCCGGGGACTCAGCCGCAAAATAATCTGCAGAGGGCTGCAGATCGGTATCAGCACCGTCCTGGTGTTTATCCTGACCTATTTACTCAAACATGACCTGGCGCTGGCCCGGACGATGGCTTTTTCCACGTTGGTGTTTTGCCAATTGTTCCATGTTTATGATTGCCGCTCTGAAATGCTGACGATATTTGAACTCGGCCTGTTCAGCAACAAGTATTTGCTGCTGGCGACCGGTTGTTCCACGATGATGCAGATGGCGGTCATCTATGTGCCGTTTCTGCGGGAGATTTTCGGCACCGTGCCGCTCACCGTCACCGAATGGCTGGTGATTTTTACGGTTGCAGGCTGGACCTTTATTCTGGGAGCGCTGAAACATTTACTCTGGCGTAGGCGGCTTCCGGCACGTTCGCTCTTGAGTCGGGGGTAACTTATTTAGTATAATAGAAGGCAACAACAAGAGGCCGTTCGCGCCACAGGTGCGGCAAGGGTCAACAAACGGAGGTTATGGGATGCAGTTCAGTAAATGGCATGGCCTGGGCAATGACTTTGTGATTGTCAACGGCTTAAAGGAAAAAGTTTCGGATTATAGAAAAGCGGCGATTGAGGTCTGTGATCGTCATTTGGGCGTTGGTGCTGATGGACTGGTGTTTATCCTGCCTTCAGCAACAGCGGATTTTCAGATGCGTATTTTTAACTCCGACGGCAGCGAAGCCGAAATGTGCGGCAATGTGACCCGGTGTGTGGCCCGCTATGTTTACGAGACAGGTTTAACCGACAAAAAGGCAATTACGCTGGATACCCTGGCCGGTCCCATCAAACCCGAGCTGGTTATCACCGGCGGTGTTGTCACCGGCGCCCGGGTGGATATGGGTCAGCCCCGGCTTAATCGGGCTGAGATCCCGATGACCGGCAACGGGAGCGAGCAGGCGGTGAACGTGCCGCTGGAAATAGACGGCCGCAGCTTTTACGGCACGGCGGTCTCTATGGGCAATCCGCACTTTGTTGTCTTTGTTGATGATATGGACTCGGTGGATCTGTCCGGCGTCGGGCCGAAACTGGAAACCCATGCCGCCTTTCCGCGAAAGATCAATGTGGAGTTTGTTCAGGTGCTGAATAAAAAGGAACTGCGGATGCGGGTATGGGAACGCGGCGCAGGCATTACCATGGCCTGCGGCACCGGTGCCTGTGCCACGCTGGTTGCCGCGGTGCTCAATCATAAAAGCGACCGCCAGGCGACCATCCATCTGGACGGCGGCGATCTTGTCGTTGAGTGGGGGGCGGATGGGCATATTTATATGTCCGGCCCGGCGACTGAGGTTTTCCGGGGAGAATATTTGCTCAAACTATAACACAATCTTGCTATATCGGAACCTGGGCTGGGATAAAAGCAGCTGTGCAAGGACTGGCAGCCTGCCTTTTGAACCAGCCTCTCCAAAGAATCGAAGGAGGACAAGTCTATGGCTTTACTTAACGAAAATTATCTGAAGCTGCCGGGAAGTTATCTGTTTGCCGAGATCGCCAGACGTATCAATGTGTTTAAGGGTGATAACCCGGAGGCCAACATCATCAGGCTCGGGATCGGCGACGTGACAAGGCCGCTGCCGCCGGCGGTCATCACGGCAATGCACAAAGCGGTGGATGAAATGGGGCAGGCGGCCACCTTCCGCGGTTACGGACCGGAGCAGGGCTACGGCTTCCTGATTCAAAAGGTCATTGAAAACGACTACACCAGCCGCGGTATCGCACTAGGCGAAGACGAGGTTTTTATCAGCGACGGGGCGAAAAGCGATGTCGGCAATATCCAGGAGATTTTCGCTGTAGCCAACACGGTGGCGATTACCGATCCGGTCTATCCTGTCTACCTTGACACCAACGTGATGGCCGGACGGACGGGTGAATTGGGGGGGGACGGTAAGTTTACCGGCATCACCTACCTTCCCTGCAACGCCGAGAACAAGTTTACGCCTGCTCTGCCCAATACCAAGGTGGATATCATCTATCTGTGTGTTCCCAACAATCCCACCGGAACCGCTCTGTCCAAAACCGAGCTGAAGAAATGGGTGGATTACGCCAAGAAAAGCGGCGCCGTCATTTTGTACGATTCCGCTTACGAGGCCTACATAACCGAATCCGATATTCCCCACAGCATATACGAAATTGAGGGTGCCAAGGAAGTCGCCATCGAGTTTAGGTCATTTTCCAAGACCGCCGGCTTTACCGGGACAAGATGCGCCTACACGGTAGTTCCGAAGACGGTCATGGCCGTGACCGCCGATGGCACCCCTCATCAGCTGAACAAGCTGTGGAACCGGCGTCAGACCACCAAATTCAACGGCACGCCCTATATCATTCAACGAGGCGCTGAGGCGGTCTATTCGCCGGAAGGTAAGCAGCAGGTGAAGGCGGTGGTGGATTATTATATGGCCAACGCCAAAATCATCCGCGAAGGGCTGATTTCACTCGGCCTGGAAGTCTATGGCGGCGTCAACGCCCCCTATATCTGGCTGAAAACCCCCAACAACCTCGATTCCTGGGACTTCTTCGACAAACTGCTGGGCGAAACGCATATCGTAGGTACACCGGGAACCGGTTTCGGCCCGTCGGGGGCAGGCTATTTCCGCCTGACAGCCTTCGGCAACCGGGAAAGCACCGAAGAAGCTATTATCAGGATCAAAACCAGACTGAAGATTTAAACCATGAACCCGGCCCGCTTATGCGGGCCGGGTTCACTCTCTTATTAAAAAACCGCAACAAATTGGATAAAATCGCCACTTCCGGGAAATAACTAGTCTTAGTATGACTAGGAGGTGTCCCGGTGAGAGTTTGCTGGTTGGTAATCATGTTGTTACTTTGGTTTGCTGTCCCGGTAGCTGCCGTTGTGCCAGTTAACGCCGACTCCATTGCTGAGGCTCAGGAGTATGGGAAAACCAAGGCTAACAGGCCGCTGGACGAATTTTTCCAGCCCTGGACGGTTTATGAGGAAAAGAGCGAGAAACTGGATGAGACCGGGGAACATGTCTATGTGTACACGCCGTTTTTGCTGCTGGCTTCCGATGCCAGGGATAAAACCTTGAACACACAACCCATCCGTCAGGCTGATGCTGAAAAGATTCTGACCGATTATAACGGCTATGTCATCTTCGGGGTGGTTGTGTACGGCGGAACTCCGGACTTTGCCGACAAGCTGATAGTATCGGTGAAGCAGGGTACTAAGACGGTGAAAGCATATAGCGATAACCGGCCGTCGAAAGCGGAAAAGGCCTCATGGTCCCCGGAACAGTCTCCGGTTTATGTCTGCAACTCTTATTTCTATTTTAGAAGCAAGGATATAGCCATTGACAAGCCGTTAGTGCTGCAAATCAGCGCTGCCGGCAAACAGGATCGGCGATTTTACTTTGATTTGGCACGATATAAGTGATTGGGATCAATTTTGAGGGGGTAACCCCCCTTTTTTATTGTTGGCGAATAAAGGAATTACAGGTCGCAGGAGAGAAGTAATTTTTGAAATCAAGGGTTAAAGCTTTTTTTTATCGCGAATAATAACAACGCAAAGGATGGTGCAACACTCAGTGCTAAAGAGCATGACGGGGTTTGGCCGTGGAGAGTTCATGGACGCCGGACACCGCTTTATTGTGGAAATTAAAGCTGTCAATCATCGTTATAATGAAATCGTCATCCGCATGCCCAAAAATCTCGGTTCCCTTGAGGACAAGATTCGCCGGTCGGTGGCGAATACTCTGGTCAGGGGACGGATTGACATTTTTATTACCGCGGACGAATATGGACAGCGGACCAGGGCCGTAAGGGTTGACAAAGAGTTGGCAATCGCTTACCATAAAGCATTGAAAGAACTGGGTGATTTGTTCGCAGTGCCGGCAAGTGAAAACATCTATCATATCGCCCGCTATCCGGATGTCATAAAGGTCGAGGAAGTGGCGGAAGATATTTCGCTGCTGTGGCCGAAGCTGTCCCAGGCTATCGATTCGGCTGTAAATAATCTTATGACCATGCGTCTG
>Ga0316231_1001519_pt1 | contig 25264 bp, 19 predicted proteins | sample TBH18027metaG_FD_206002 | JGI IMG/M metagenome (GOLD analysis project Ga0316231, IMG submission 206002) | Freshwater microbial communities from Trout Bog Lake, Wisconsin, USA - TBH18027 | ecosystem: Environmental > Aquatic > Freshwater > Lake > Hypolimnion/Profundal zone | place: USA: Wisconsin... | reverse complement strand
ACCCATTCCGGCAATTGATAACCACCCATGGGCCGCACAATCACCCCCAGCTTCTGCATGGCATCAAACACCGGCTGCCCCTCGCCCACGCGCACTAGGATGAAATTGGCGAAGGACGGAACATATTCCAGCTTCAACTCCCGCAGCGACTGGGCAAAGAAGTCCAGACCGCTGAGATTATTCGCCCGCGTCTTGCGCACGTGATCTTCATCATCCAGCGCGGCCAGCGCGGCGGTTTGGGCCAGCAAGTTGGCGTTGAATGGCTGGCGGATTTTTTCCAGCGTCGCGATCAGTTCCGCGTCGGCGATGCCGTAGCCGAGGCGCAGACCTGCCAGGCCGTAGATCTTTGAAAATGTCCGCAGCAAAATCAGGTTCTTCCGCGCACCGAGCCGGATGAGCGGGATCAAATCCAGCGGTTCCTCCAGGAACTCAATGTACGCCTCGTCCATCACCAGCAGCACGTGGTCTGGCACCTCGTTGACGAAGTGAATCAACTCCCCGCGGTCGGCGAGCGTGCCGGTGGGATTATTGGGATTCGCCACGAACACCAGGCGCGTTTGGTCCGTGATGGCGCGGAGCATGGCCGGCAGGTCATGCCCGAAATGCTTCGCTGGCACGGTCACCACGTCCGCGCCGAACATTTTGGCGACGATGGGATAAATTGCGAAACAGTACTGCGACACCACCACATTGGTGTCCGGCCCCAGCAAGGCATGGCCCACGAACTCGATGATTTCATTCGAGCCGTTGCCCAGCACGAGATTGGCCGGCTCCACGCCGCGCTTCGCGGCCAGCTTCTGTTTCAGGTAAAAGGCGTTGCCATCCGGATACAGGTGCACTCCCGCAATGGCCTGGCGCAGCGCGGCAAGGGCCAGCGGCGACGGTCCGAACGGATTTTCATTGGACGCCAGCTTGATGATGGAAGCCACCGGCAAGCCCAGTTCGCGCGCGACCTCCTCAATGGGCCGGCCGGGCTGGTAGGTGGGCAAGGTTTTCAGGAATGGATTGATGTTCATAAATTATTTAGGTTGCACCTCGGGAACGGAGCGCTGGCCTCCCGGCCCAGCGCGTCGCCGCCCGCTGCGGCTCACCGAGCCGCGCTTCGATATCGAGAATGGAATATCTATTGCGTCAGGTTGAACGTGCCCAGCTTCGATTTATTCGGATTGCTGCCGGCGGATTGGTTTGCCGCAGCGTAGTGGCTTTCAAAAACTTCCCCGCTGCTGGCGGAAACAAAGGTCAATTCCGCATAAGAGACGGCTCCCGTCTGGCTGGGATCGGTGTAATTCAATTGCAAAATGGCGGTGGTCGGGCTGCATGGGGTGAGCGTGTAATTTCCGGCATGCGTGGTCCCGCCGGTCTCGACCTCACTAAACGAGCCATCGCTGCCGAAGGTGGTCGTGAGCATCACCACGCCATTGGTGGAAACCTTCAGAATCGTGCCGGCTAGCGAGGCGGGCACGAGCTCGGTCACCGTTGAAAACGTCATGATTCCCGCGCCGGAACTGTGTCCGTTGGTCCAAGTGCAGTTGGCGGTGCCGGTGCTGGTGAAGGTCAAATACACGGTGGTGTTATTGGTGGTGTTCAGCGAGCTCAACATGCCGATGTCCAGATTGGATATCACCGCGGTATTCGGGCCGGTTCGGAAATAGTCGTAGCTGCCCGCGCAATAATCATTCGCGTTGGTGTCGCCGACCGTGCCGGTCTGACTCCAAGTGTCGTCGCTCCAAGTCACGTTCTTTGCCTGCGTGCCGGCACTGGGCTTTAAGGTTCCTTGGTAACCCGCGAGCGAGGCCGGCGCCAAGCCGCCCAGGAAATTGACGGCGTTGGTGATCGAGAGATTGCCGGCCGCATCCACCGCATAGGCTTGCAGGATGTTCGTGCCGAAGCGCACCGGCAGATTGGTTGCGGTCCAATTTGTGAAGCCGTTGCTAGTCTGCGCCGCGGCCCAACCTCCCTGGTTGATCTGACACCAGACCTCGGCGACGCCCGCATTATCTGTGGCTTTGCCGGTTGCGGTAATGGCCGAATTGGTGCATTTCTGATTGGCGGCCGGGTAGGTGATGGTGGCCACTGGTTTCGTCACATCCACGAAATTGGCAGTGAGGGTGAGATTGGTGGACATGATGAAGGGCAAGGTCGTGTTGGTGGACATGTTGGTGGACGTAGCCGACATTTCAGTCCAGTGGTAGAAGGCAAATCCATTGATGGCTTTGGCTTGCATGGTGTAGGTTCCGCCCAGGGCCAGCAGCACGCCGTTGTAATTGGGGGTCAAGGTTCCCTGTCCCACCACGTTCACTTTGAGCACCGCGCTGGGCACGTATATAAAGCTAACCGAGTTCGTTGGGGAGACGTTGCCGGCGGCATCCACAGCATAGGCTTGCAGAGAATTTGTGCCGAATTGCACCGGCAGATTCGTCGCGGTCCAGTTCGTGAAGCCGTTGCTGGTCTGCGCCGCTGCCCAAGCCCCCTGATTGATCTGGCACCAGACTGCGGCGACGCCCGCATTGTCCGTGGCTTTGCCCGTTGCCGTAATGACCGAATTGCTCCACTTCTGGTTCGCGGCCGGGTAGGTGATCGTGGCCACTGGTTTCGTCACATCCACGAATTTGGCGGTGAGGGCGAGATTGGTGGACATGATGAAGGTCAAAGTCGCGTTAGTGGTCAGGTTTGTCCCTTCGGCCCAGGAGGCAAAGGCAAACCCATTGATGGCTTTGGCTTGCATGGTGTTTGTTTCGCCGAGAGCCAGCAGCGCGCCGTTGTAATTGGGGGTCAGGGTTCCCTGTCCCACCACGGTCACTCTGAGCACCGCGCTTGGCACGTAAATAAAGGTGATTGAGGTCGTCGGGGAGACATTGCCACTCTCGCTTACCGCATACGCCTGAACTGTGTTGGTCCCGGGAATCAGATTCAGCAGCGCCGACCAAGCGGCGGTGCCGGCGGCATTCGTCCAGCCACCGCTGTTTAGCTGGATATGCACCGCCACCACCTGCCAGTTGTCACTGGCTTTTCCTTTGACGGTGAACACCGCGTTGCTGATCCGCTGGCCAGCCACCAGATTGGTGACGCTCAAGATCGGATGGTTGGTCTCCACAAAATTCGCCACCAGCGTCAGATTCGTCTGCATCACAAATCGGAAGGCCCGGCCGTTGGTCGCCACTCCGCCCAGCCAATTGGTGGCCACGGTCGAGTTGGTGACCAAGGTCCAGTTGGTGTACATGGTCCAATTCGTGAACACAAATCCAACCGCGGGAGCGGCGGTCAGCGCATAGTTGGTGCCCAAGGGCAGCAACTGGCCGTTGAGGTTCGGGGTGATGCTCCCGAGACCGTTGGTTCCCAACTTTAGAATGTCTCCCGCCAGATATTTCACATGCAGGGTGTTCGTCGGGGAAACAAAGCCAAATTCGTTGGCGGCATAGGCCTGGATGACATTGGTGACGCCGTATTCCGGCATGAACTCCGCGGTCCAGCGGGTGGTGCCGGACGCGGTGTGCCAGCCACCCGAGTTGGCCTGATACCAAACGGCGCTGATCGTGGCAGTATTGGAGGCGACGCCGCTGACGGTCACCGGCGCCGAGTACAGATTGGTAAGCACCTGGCCGGGCACCGGCGCCGCAAACGCGAGGCCCGGGGTGGTGATCAGTATAAAATTAGCCGTCACCGTCAGGCCAGGTGACATGGTGAAAGTCAAATTGGTGCCAGTGCCCAGGACAAAGCCATGATTATCGGTCCAATTCAGCAGGAAATAATTGCTCGCGCCCGTGGCACTGACCGAATAGCTGGCACCCACCGCCAGCGGCGTATTGGTATAAGCCGGCGCCACCGTTCCCCGACCGTTCACCAGCACGGTCAGTGAATTGGTGGCGGGGGCGGATTGGCTGGTGACATTCACGAAGGACAAAAAGGTGGTGCTGGCGCCGATGGCGCTTTGCACCTCGACATAAACCGGATGATTGCCGGGATAAGCGAAGGCGTGCGATCCCTGCACGCCCTTTTGGCCGGCGGCATTCGCGGTGATGATGCCGCTGCTGGTGGTGTCGTCACCCCAGTTGATGACGGCGCTGAAATTCGCGGCGGTGCTGTTGGTGACCCCGTTGGTAAAGGTGGCCAGCAGCACATTGGTGAACGGCACCGAGGCCAGCGCGGCCACCACATTGGACTGTCCGGTAATCGGCGTGTCGCCGAATACAAAGGTGTAAATCTTCTCGGTATAATTGCCCACGGACAGCCCAAATTGCTTATAAAGCCACCAATTTGCATTGTAGTTGTAACTCACATCAAAATACACCGTCACGGGCCCCACATAATTTGCGGCGGGCCGCAGGAGCAGGCCCAAACCTCCATTTGTATTCTTAACGTTGTAGGTCAGGGTTTTGAACACGGTGTTGAATCCATAATCCTCTGAATTGGGAGCGCCATTGGCGGAGGCTTGGTCGGCAAACGCCGGATACCAATACAATAGATCATTGTCCAATTCCACGGCCGTTAGGGAGTTGGTCAAAGTGACATTCTTCGGCCCCACCAGGTTGGTCACGGTATTGGGGTAAAAAATTGGCTGGTTGTTGGTGTTGATGTCGGCCACAGTCCTGACGGCAAACGTGTTGGTCGCGAGCCCGCCGGCGCCATCCGCGGCAATGAGAGTGATGGTGCCGCTGACGCCCGGCACATTGGTGGCAGTCAGGGTGATCACGGTGTCCATCGTATCGTTGGTAAAGCCGGCCTGCTGGATGATCACTTCGGCCAGCGGACGGCTGTTGGTATCCAGCCCGGTATTGGCCACATTGGTCAGCACGTCAAACCCGCGCACCAACTGCCCGAACAGCGGGTAACAAAAATCAAAGTTCCGCTGGGCGCCCTGGGTGACGAAAAATTGCGAGCCATTGGCGTTTTTCCCGGCGTTGGCGAGCGCGAGTTGGCCGCTGCCGCTGAACATGACCTCGGGATGGTATTCATCATCGTAGGTGAACACCAAATGGCCAGTGCCATTGGTCAACGGATCGCCGCCTTGTATGAGCGTATTCGCCACCACCCGGTGAAAGATGGTGTTGCTGTTGAAAAAGCCGGACAGCGTCAGGCCTTGAAACACGTTGACGGTATGGGGCGCGTATTCGGGAAACAGCATGAAGGTCAGGTTGCCGAGATTGGTAACGGTGGCCATGCCGTCCCGGAACGGGGTGAGGTAAGCGCCCGGCGCGTTGGTGGCAGCCGCTTGCGCCACGGATAACTGCCAGAATGGATTATTCGTGTGCAAAATCACCGCGATGCCGTTAGTGCTGCTGGCCACGGTATAAGTCAACGGCAATCCCGAGGGCGAAGTGGCGGTAATGGGCAGAATCAGCGATTTGCCGGCGGGAATGGTCACGCTGCCAACCGGATCAATCACCGGCTGCGCCCAGCCCGATCCCGTCACCGAAGCGGCCAATAATAGAGCGGCGGCGTGCCGGCGGAAATGACTGGTAAATGATGCCAGGGTCACGTTCGATTCCATTAGCTTTTGCATGGTTGGCATTGTGGTCAGAATTGCCGCCGGTGGCAATCATGTTTTGGCGTGGCTCAGGCATCCCTGCCTGACGTGGAGGGCGGGCTTCCCTGCCGCCCGGAACCGGTGTGGGGCGGGCGGGGTGCTGACAACATCCCAACGCGCTGCGGTCGACACGGCGTTCTTTCCGCCGGGCTGGGCCGCCGTCGCGCCGTGCCGGCGTCTTGGCGTGCCGGGGAAAGTTCGACTCTATGGCAGGCAAGGATGCCGGCCGCTGCATCACTCCTTATGTTTCATTGGCTTTTTTGCATGAGTCTAATGCTCCGGGATCCGGCGACAGAACTTTTTTTGCTAAGCAATTGACAATTTATGCGAAGCCGCCATGTTCTTTCCGAGGCAAAATAGCGACCTGTAATGGTACCGAATCAACATCCTTATCTGGTGCTGGCAATGCTCATCGCATTGGCGGTGGGCTTTGCCTTGGGGCCCCTAGCCCTGGCCTGGCTCTGGGCGAAATTCTTTTCCCCCCAGAAACCAGGGAAGGACAAGAACGCCATTTACGAGTGCGGCTTGGAAGCCAAGGGCGATGCGTGGATCCAATTCCGCTCCGAATATTATCTCTACGCCATCATTTTCCTGGTGTTTGACGTGGAAACCATTTTTCTGCTGCCCTTTGCGGTGTCCTTCACCACCCTGTCAGCGGGGGCGTTTGTGGCCATCCTGATCTTCATCCTGCTGTTGGTCGAAGGCCTGGTCTGGGCCTGGCGAAAGGGGTTTTTGGTCTGGAAATGAACTGATTGCCATGATTGAAGAAGGCTTAAAAAACGAACTCCAAAAACAAGGCGTCTATGTGACGACCTTGGAGGATCTGTATAATTGGGGCCGGGCGAATTCGGTGTGGCCACTGACGTTCGGCCTGGCCTGCTGCGCCATCGAGATGATGGCGGCGTCCATGGCGCGGTTCGATCTGGCGCGCTTTGGCGCGGAAGTATTCCGGCCCTCGCCCCGGCAGGCGGATTTGATGATTGTGGCCGGCACGGTGACCAAGAAAATGGCGCCGCTGGTGGTGCGCCTGTTCAACCAGATGCCCGAGCCCAAATATGTGATTGCCATGGGCGCCTGCGCCATTTCCGGCGGGCCGTTCAAGCAGGGCTACAATGTGCTCAAGGGCATTGACCGGTATCTGCCGGTGGACGTGTCCATTCCGGGCTGCCCGCCGCGGCCCGAGGCCCTGATCCATGCCATCATGACCTTGCAGCAGAAAATCCTGGCGCAGAAGCTCACGGGACCGAACCGTCCGCGCCATTTGAACGCCGCCGTGCCCGGCGAATTTCCGGTGCCGGCCTACGGTGAACATGATCTGGAACCGCCGAAGAATCCCGACCTCTGGCATCCGCCGGAGATCAAACGCTAAATCGTGGAAACACTCGAACAAATCAAGCTCCGCCTCGAAGCCGCGCTGCCGCTGACCAAGCTCGACATCGTGCCAAACGAATGTCCGGCGGGCGACCGCTCGCTGCTGGTGGATGCCGCCAGTGGTTTCGCCGCGGCTAAATTTCTCCGCGACGACGCACTGTTGAAGCTGGATTACTGTTCGAACGTCACGGGCATTGACTGGCCGGAGAAGGAAATCACCGAGAAAATCAAGGTGAAGAAGACTGTGGACGGCGTGGAAAAGGAAGTCGAGGAGGTCAAAAAGACCCTCCGCCCCGGATTTCTGGAAGCGGTGTATCACCTGTACTCGATGGAACTGAAACACGGCCCCGTAGTGCTGCGATTGCGCACGGCCAATCGCACCGACCGCACTCGGCTGCCCTCGCTCACGCCGCTGTGGCGGGGCGCGGAGTTTCAGGAACGCGAGATCTATGATCTGTACGGAGTGATTTTCGAGGGGCATCCCGATTTGCGCCGCATTTTGATGTGGGACAATTTCGTTGGTTTCCCCATGCGGCGGGACTATGTGTCGCCGGACGATTTCGAATACGAGCCCACGCCGCACGATGAAGTTTTGACGGAGGCGAAAAAGCACTACCCAGCGGAGCCGAAAGCGGAGGTGAAACCATGAGCGCACTGGCCGAAATGCCCCCGAAAAATTTCGAGGTGACGCCGAAGCTTGACGCCCAGGGCGAGCCGATGGGCGAACTGCTGGAAGTCTCCATGGGACCACATCATCCGTCCACCCATGGCGTATTTCGCATGGATGTGGTGTTGGATGGCGAGGAAGTGGTGAAGCTCAAGCCGGTATTCGGCTACCTGCACCGGAACCACGAGAAAATCGGCGAAAACATCTCCTATCTGGCCACGATGCCGTACACAGACCGGCTGGATTATTTCTGTTCGATGACGAACAACTGGGGTTACGCGCTGACCATCGAGAAGCTCGCTGGTCTGGGGGTGCCCGAGCGCGCCGAATACATCCGGGTGATCATGGCCGAACTCACGCGCCTTCAGAATCACACCTGTCTCATCGGCTTTTTCGTGCAGGACATGGGCGCGCTGGGCACGCCCATGATGTATGCCTTCCGCGAACGCGAAAAAATCCTCGATCTGTTCGAGTCCGTCAGCGGCGCGCGCATGATGTGCAATTACATGCGCTTTGGCGGCGTGCGGGTGGATGTCAACGACGCCTGGCTGGCGCAGGCAAAAAAAGTCACCGATGAATACAGCTTTTTCCTGGACGAATTCGAGAAGTTCCTGACGGCCAACGAGATTCTGCTCGCCCGGACGCAATTCGTGGGCGTGCTGCCCAAGGCCCTCGCGGTCAGCGCCGCCATCACCGGCCCAATGCTGCGCGCCGCCGGGGTGAATTACGATCTGCGCAAGGTGGACAAGTACGGCATTTACAGCCGGTTCGATTTCCGGGTGCCGGTGGGCGAGCACGGTGATATTTACGACCGCTACATGGTGCGGGTCTTGGAAATGCGCGAGAGCATCAAGATTTTACAGCAGGCTTTGCGCGACATTCCCGCCGGTCCGGTCATGGATCCCAAGGCGAAGCTGCGCGGTTTCCGTCCGAAAGCCGGGGAGGTTTATGGCCGTGTGGAGGGACCCAAAGGCGAACTCGGTTTTTACGTTATCAGCGACGGCTCACCAAATCCTTATCGTTACCGAGTGCGTCCACCGAGCTTCATCAATCTGACGATTCTGGAGGACATGTGCTTGGGCCACAAAATTTCCGATGCCGTGGTCATTCTCGGCAGCGTGGACATTGTCTTGGGCGAGGTGGACCGATGAAAACTCGCATAAATTGGATGTTGGATGTTGGATGTTGGATGTTGGATGTTTCCGATTGGAAATTTCCGAACATCGAACATCCAACATCGAACACCCAACATCCAAAGGATTCCCAATGTTAGGCGAGCAAATCATCAAAGGCATGGCGGTGACCGCCAAGAATTTCTTTGGGAGCTATGTCTCGAAGGAGCGCCTGACCACCGTGCAATATCCCGAGGAGCGCCTGGCGCAGAAGGGCAATACCCGGCAGTTCCCGATGCTGGTGTTTGACAACGATCCGGAAAAAGGCCTGCGTTGCGTGGCCTGTCAGATTTGCGAGAAGGAATGTCCGCCGCAGTGCATCTACATTGTCAAGAGCAAGGACAAGAAGCCCGATTACAAAGGCCAGCCGCAATTGTATCCGGCGGTATTCGATATTGACGTTTCGGTCTGCATGAGCTGCCAGATTTGCGTGGAGGTCTGCCCGTTCGAGTCCATCAAGATGAACACGGAGTTCGAATTGAGCACGGACGACCGCTTCGAGGGGCTGCTCTTGCACAAGCAGGATCTCGCGAAATCCAACGACTATTACCGCCAGTTGCATCCCGACGACGCCCGGGAATCCGACGCTGTGCTGGCCGCCGAAAAAGCCAAAGCCGAAGCCAAGGCCAAGGCCGCCGCGGAAGCCAAAGTAAAGGCAGAAGCCGAGGCCAAAGCCAAAGCCACGGCTACCGCTGCGGCTGCGCCAATCGGGGCGCCGGTTTCAGCACCAGCAGCGCCGGCCCCAGTGGCAACCAAACCGGCGGCAGCAGCGCCGCCGAAGCCGGTAGCAACGACACCAATGCCGCAGGCACCGGCGCCAAAGATTTAACATGGTCCGAATGGAACCTAATGACGGCGTATCGGCGGTTGCCGGTGCGCTGAAAGCGCAAGACTTGAGAGCCCAGGGCAACGCCCTGGGTTCGGAAGCCCATTGCGCCTATAGCCCTGAAAGGGCGGCACATTTTGGTTGCGCCCTCTCAGGGCTGGTGGTCGCTTTAACCCATTTAATAACCCAAGGCGTTGCCCTGGGCTGTCATATTGTGGGCTTTCAGCCCCTTTCCCTTTCAACCCCTTTAACCCATGTTCGATAAGCTCGATCAAATTTTCGTGACCGCCCTGCACTGGCTGGTGGGCTTCCTGCCGGAAGCCTGGCGGCCGGCCGCCAGTTCGCTGATTTGCATCGCGTTCATCCTGATGGTGTTTCCCGCCCTGTTTTCCATCGTCACGATTTTCGAGCGCAAGGGCATTGGCCGCATCCAGAACCGTTACGGCCCCAACCGGGTCGGCATTCCGTTCACGAAAATCCGGCTGGCGGGCTTCGGCCAGTTCTTGCCAGACGGCTTGAAAATGCTGACCAAGGAGGACATCGTGCCGCGGAATGCGGACCACATCGTGCATTTTCTCGCGCCGGTTGTCCTGCTGATTCCTGTGCTGCTCACTTATGCCGTACTGCCTTTCGGCAAGAACATGACCCTGGCCGATTACGACGCCGGCCTGCTGTTTTTCCTGGCCGTGGGCGGCGCGGTGGAGGTTTCGGTGTTCATGGCTGGCTGGTCGAGCCGCAACAAATACTCGCTGCTGGGCGCCATGCGCGCCATTGCCCAGATGCTCAGCTACGAAATCCCGCTCATTCTGAGCGCCGTGACGGTGGTGATGATGGTCGGCTCGCTCAACCTCTCCAAAATCGTCGAGGACCAAAATCAATACACGTTTGGCCTCGCGCACTGGCATGTGTTCACGCCGTGGGGCCTGGCGGGCTTCCTCCTCTTTTTTGTCGCGTCGCTCGCCGAATCCAACCGCACGCCTTTCGATTTGCCGGAAGCGGAGTCCGAAATCATCGCCGGTTATTTCACGGAATACTCTGGCTTCAAGTTCGCGCTGTTTTTCCTGGGCGAATATCTCGGCATGTTCGCCATTACCGGCCTGGGCATCACGCTGTTCTTGGGCGGTTGGACCGCACCGCTCGCGTGCTTGCAGTGGATTCCCTCCTACGTCTGGTTTCTGTCGAAGATTCTGGCGATCGTGTTTGTGTTCATCTGGATTCGCGCCACGCTGCCGCGCTTGCGCATGGATCAACTGATGAACTTCGCGTGGAAATTCATGCTGCCGCTCGCGCTCATCAATATTGTGGTCGCCGGTATCTGGCACTACATGGCCTTGCTCCCCGGCTGGGAGCGCTGGCTGGTTTGCAGCGCGATTCTGGCCGGCGCCTACGTCATGTTCGGGCTGGGCCTCATGCACAGGCAAAAACTGGGCACCCGCGTGTACAAATTTGCGGAATGAAACTGAGAATTTAACCATGCCCATCACCCTCATTCTCACTGCCGTCGTGCTGCTGTTCGCGGCCGTCGCCGCCATGAGCCTGCGCAATCTGGTGCATTGCGCGCTGATGCTGGCGATTTCGTTCTCCGGCATTGCGGCGATCTATTTGCAGCTTAACGCGGAGTTCGTCGGCTTCACCGAGATTCTGGTCTATGTCGGCGCGGTGGCGATTCTGATTGTGATGGCCATTTTGCTGACCCGCAGCGGCGAGGCGCCCGATCGAAGCGTGCTGACTTCCGGCTGGGCGGCCGGCGTTGCAGTCACGGCCATGGTCTTTGTGATCCTCGGTTGGGCCATCTTGAACAGCACCGGGCTGCCGCCAACCGTGACGCCGGCGCCGTCGGCCACGGTCAAGAACATCGGCGACGTGCTCATGACGACCTACGTGCTGCCGCTCGAAATCATCGCCCTGATGCTGACCGCCGCGATGATCGGCGCAGTGATCATCGCCTTCCGCGAGGAGGAGCCGAAGGAAAAGACGAAGATGGAAGATGGAAGATGGAAGGTGGAACAACCGTCCACCCTGTCCACGCCAGCCTCCAGCCTCCAGCCTCCAGCCTCAACCGGAGAAAAAGCATGACGACTTTACAAATCTGCCTCCTCACTTCCGCGCTGCTCTTCGCCACCGGCTTCGCCGGGGCAGTTACGCGGCGGCACGCCATCCTGGTGCTGATCGGCATCGAATTGATGCTCAACGCGGCCAATCTGAATTTGATCGCCTTCTGGCGCTTCGGCCCGCATCCCGAACTCCTGACCGGTTTCATCTTCGTGCTTTTTTCCATGGCCCTGGCGGCAGCCGAAGCCGCCGTGGGGCTGGCGCTCGTCATTGCCATTTATCGCCACAAGAAAACGTCGAACTTGGATGAAGTAAGGGATTTGAAGGGCTAAATAAATCAGTGAAAATTTCAACACTTAGACGCTTGGTCGCCAAGACGCATCCCGATTCGGAATCGGGATTGCCCCTGTGCGCCTTGGCGGCTTGGCGTTAAAGAAAAAAATGAATTGGATCGTGCAATATCTGTGGTTGATTCCCGCGCTGCCGCTGGTGGCGGCGGGCATCATTGCGGTGAACAAGCAGCCGCAGCGCAAGCTGGCCGCCTCGCTCGCCATCGGTTCGATGGCCGTTGGCTTCCTGCTCTCGCTCTGCGCGTTTGCCGCCACCCTCCACCACGGCGAGGGAGTGTTCCGCGAGGTGTACAGTTTTCCGTGGATTAAATTTGGCGGCCAATGGATGGACATCGGCTGGGTGCTGGATCCGCTCACCGCCGTCATGCTGATGATGGTGACTTTCGTGGGCATGTTGATATTCATCTTCAGCGTAGGCTACATGGCCCACGACCAGAACTTCATGCGGTTCTTCTGTTTCCTGGCGCTGTTCGCCTCAGGCATGCTCGGCGTGATCATCGCCAACAACCTGTTTCTGTTCTTTGTGTCGTGGGAAATCGTCGGCCTGACCAGCTATCTGCTTATCGGCTTCTGGTACCACAAGCCGAGCGCGGCGGCGGCGGCAAAAAAAGCCTTCATCACCACGCGCATCGGCGATCTCGGCCTGCTGCTCGGCATGGTCTGGCTCTACGCGCAAACGGGGACGCTGAATTTATACACCGCCGACCACACCGGGTGCCTGGAAGCTTCGGCGCTTTCCCAAATGGCCACCCACGTGACCATCGGCGGACTCGGAGTGACGACGGCAATTGGCCTGCTGATTTTCCTCGGCGCGGTGGGCAAATCCGGCCAGGTGCCCTTGCATGTCTGGCTGCCGGACGCGATGGAAGGCCCCACACCCGTCAGCGCGCTCATCCATGCGGCCACGATGGTGGCGGCGGGTGTTTTCCTCGTGGCGCGGGTTTATCCGCTCATGTCCTTTGGTGCGCCACTGACGGAACACGGCGCGTCCGTCACCACCGCGTTGACCGTGGTGACCTGGGTGGGCGCCATCACCGCGATTTTCAGCGCGAGCATTGCGGTGGCCCAAAACGACATCAAGCGCATCCTGGCCTACTCCACGGTTTCCCAGCTCGGCTACATGATGATGGGTCTGGGCGTGGGCGGCGTGGCGGTGGGCATGTTTCACCTGATCACGCACGCGTTTTTCAAGGCGCTGCTGTTCCTCGGTTCCGGCTCGGTCATCCATGGCTGCCACGAAGAGCAGGACGTGCGCAAAATGGGCGGGCTGAGAAAATACATGCCGGTGACGTTTGCGGTGTATGGCATTGGCATGTTGGCGCTCTCCGGTTTCCCGCTGTTCTTCTCCGGTTTTTGGAGCAAGGACGAGATTCTTCATCACGCGCACAAATGGCCAGTGTCGCAGATTCCGTTTTACCTGGGTTGCGCCGGCGCGCTGTTCACCGCCTTTTACATGACCCGCCAGGTGGCACTGGTGTTCTACGGCAAATACCGTGGCCATGCGGACGAATCGTCCCATGATCAATCACATTCGTCTCATTCTTCCCATTCGTCCCATGTCGCGGCCGAGGACGGCCACGACACTCCGCACGAAAGCCCCGCGGTCATGACCGTCCCGCTGATCATCCTCGCGGTGTTCGCCATTTTGCTCAGCGTCCTCGGCACGCCAGCCTGGCCGTGGTTCGAAGGCTACCTGAAGGGCGAGGCAACCATCCTGGATTGGAGCCGGTTTGGCGACACCTGGGTTTTGATGCTGGTTTCCTCGGTGATTGTGCTGACCGGTATCACCTTGGGGGTGTTCCTTTATGGCAAACGCCAGCGGCAAACGGCGGAGGAAAAAGATGTCTTGGAAGCCGCGCAACCGGTCGTCTTCCGGATTCTGCAAAACAAGTATTATATTGATGAACTCTATGAGCTCACGGTGATTCGCTTCAATGCCTTTGCTGCGAGCTTTTGTGATTTCCTGGATACCTGGATTTTCGGCGGCGCGGTGCTGCTCGTCTCTTACGCGACGCTCGGTTTGGCCTGGCTCTACCGGCTCACGGATGAATATTTCGTGAATCTCGGTTTTGACACCGGCTGTGAAGCGTTGCGTGAAAGTGGCGGCCTGTCCTCCAAACTGCACTCGGGCCGCGTGCAAACCTATCTCCGCGTCATCGGCGTGGCGCTGGTGCTGTTGATTTTGTTCCTGATCTGGGGACGCAAGGCATGAATCATTCTCTGACCATACTCACCCTGGTTCCACTGGTTGGCGGCAGCATTGTCGCGGGCCTCGGCGCCGGACGGAATAACCTCGTGCGCGGCCTGTCGCTGTTCTTCAGCCTCATCGGGTTGACCGGCGCGCTATGTCTGTGGACCCATTTCAACAGTGCCGCCGGCGCGCTCCAGTTCGTGGAAAAATCCGGCTGGGTGCCCAAACTGGGCGTTGATTATTTCCTGGGTTTGGACGGCCTGGGTCTCCTCATGGTGATGCTCACGGCCATTGTCACGCCGCTGGCGATTCTGGTCTCGTGGTCCATGAATGACCGCGCGCATATCTATAATGCGCTCATCCTGTGGCTGCAGGCGGGCTTGTTTGGCACCTTCACCGCGCTGAATTTCTTCCATTGGTTCATGTTCTGGGAACTGGGCCTCATCCCCGCGTTTTTCCTCATCAAGCTCTGGGGCGGACCGAAACGCGGGCCGGCAGCGACACAGTTTTTCATCTATACAATGGTCGGCAGCGTGGCTTTGCTGTTGAGTTTCCTGGCGATCTGGCTCGCCACCAAGACGGCGACCGAACCAGGTTGTTTCGATTTCATCACGCTGGCCGGCATGGGAAATAGCGGCGAGCTGACCACCAAATTGCAGGCGGCGTTTGGCTGGAAGAACATCGGCCTGATCATTTTCTTCGGCGCGTTTCTCGGCTTTGCGGTGAAAGTGCCGGTGGTGCCGTTTCATACCTGGCTGCCCGCCGCGTATTCGGAAGCCCCCAGTGCGGTGACCATGTTACTGACGGGCGTCATGTCGAAGATGGGCGTCTATGGTTTCCTGCGCATCCTGCTGCCAATTTTCCCCGACCAAATCCGCCAGGTTCTCACGCCGCTGCTCTGGCTGGCGTTGGCGACCATCGTGCTCTCCGCCTGCGCCGCGTTCGCGCAGCGGGACCTCAAACGGATGATCGCCTATTCCTCCGTAAACCATCTGGGCTACTGTTTGCTGGCGATGTTTGCGGCGGTCGGCGCGGCCACGGGCGTCAAAGATGCTGCCATCCAAAAAGCCGCCGCGCTCGATGGCGTGATGCTGCAAATGTTCAATCACGGTCTGACCGCCTCGGCGCTGTTCCTGTTCGTGGCGCTCCTCGAAAAACGCAGCGGCGGGTTGCGCGGCCTGGACGATTTCGGCGGCATCCGCAAAGTGGCCCCAGTCTTCACGGGGCTGATGGGCATTGCGATCTTCTCTTCACTGGGCCTGCCTGGCTTGAACGGATTTGTCGGCGAATTCCTGGTATTCAAGGGCGTGTTTCCGCTCGCGCCGTGGGCGGCGGCGGTTGCCACCATCGGCCTGCTGGTCACCGCCATTTTCCTGCTGACGCTCATCCAGCGCGTGTTTTGCGGCCCGCTGAACGGGCGCTGGGCGCAACTGCCCGACCTCACGACGGCAGAACGCTTTCTCGTGCTGCCCAGCATCATCCTGATGTTCGTGCTGGGCATCTGGCCGCAACTTATCCTGGGCACGATTGACGCGACGGTAATCAAGTTGGTGGCGCAATTGAATTCTTGAAAAGCATGAGCGATACCACCGCACATTTTTCCGCGCCAAAGGCGCCAAACATGATAGCCCAGGGCAACGCCCTGGGTTTCGGATTCGTAACGCATTATCAAGCCCTGAAAGGGCGGAACAACATGCCACCATCCCTCGCCGATACCATCCTTTCAATCACGGTCAAACCCGGCTTCGGTTCCGCCCAATCGGAAATCGGAAATCGGAAATCGGAAATTTTCCCATGTTAGCCTGGACCATCTACATTTCGTTCCTTGGCGTACTGGCGCTGATGCTGCTGCCGCGCGACAATGCACGCGCTGCCCGCATCGTGGCCTTGCTCACGGCCATTGTCGGCTGCGCGATTGCTTTCGTCGGCTCGATCCAACTGGCGCAACAGGGAAACGTGGGCGAGGCTGCCACCATCGTCAAAACCGCGTGGATTCCCGCCCTGGGGGCCACTTATTACCTGGCCGCCGACGGCATCAGCCTGGTGCTCGTCGTGCTCACCGGCCTGGCGGCCATCGCGGGTATTTTGTTCTCGTGGAACGTGGAGAAGCGCACGAAGGAATTCTTCGCGTTTTATCTCGCCCTCATCGGCGGCGTCTATGGCGTTTTCCTGAGTTTCGATGTGCTGCTGCTGTTCGTGTTTTATGAGCTGACGATCATCCCGAAATACTTCCTGATCGCGCGCTGGGGCAGCACGCGCAAAGAATATGGCGCGATGAAACTGGCGCTGTACTCATTCGTGGGCAGCCATCTGGTGCTCATCGGCTTGATCGCGGCGTGGGTCGTGGCGCGCGGGCAGCTCGGTCATCCTTCGCTCGATTTGGTGGTGCTGTCAGAACAGGTGCGCTTCCCGGCCAGCTTTCAACATTGGGTTTTCCCGCTCGTGTTCATCGGATTTGGCATTCTGGCAGGCATGTGGCCGTTTCACACTTGGGCGCCGACCGGCCACGTGGCCGCGCCGACGGCCGGTTCCATGCTGCTCGCCGGGGTGGTGATGAAGCTGGGCGCTTACGGTTGCCTGCGCGTGGCGATGGTGATGTTCCCCGAAGGTGCCCGCGAATGGCAGTGGGCCATGGCGGCGCTGGCGGTCATCGGCATCATTTACGGGGCGGGCGTGGCGCTGGTGCAGCGGGATTTCAAATTCGTCATCGGTTATTCCAGCGTGAGCCACATGGGCTTCGTGCTGCTGGGCTTGGCGACGCTCAATACCATCGGTCTGGACGGCGCGGTGCTGCAAATGTTCTCGCACGGCATTATCGCCGGATTGCTGTTCGCCGTGGTGGGCCGGATGGTCTATGACCGCACCCACACGCGCGATTTCAACGACCTCGAAAAGATGAATCTCGGCAAACTGCTGCCGTTCGCAGGCGTCACCTTCACCATCGCGGGCGTCGCCTCGATGGGGTTGCCCGGTTTCAGCGGCTTCGTGGCGGAATTTCAAGTACTCATCGGCGCGTGGCAGGTCTTTCCCAAAATGACCATCCTGGCCGGCGTGGGCATTGTCGTGGGCGTGGCCTATACGTTGCGCGCGTTGCAGAAAGCGTTTTACTCGGACACCCCGACGGCGGCTCAGGACGGGCATGACCACCATGACGACCATCCCTTGGATCCCATTTCCGGGCCGGAACGCGTCGGGGCGGTGATGCTCATCGCGGCCTCGCTGGTGATCGGCCTTTTCCCCACCTTGCTCATGGATTGGATTGAACCTTGCTTTAAATCAGCCTTGTTCGCGCGGTTGCTGAACGGAGGTGGACAATGAACTCAGGGGATTATCTCCAAATGCTCCGGCTCGCCGCGCCGGAAACGATCGTCACGGTCACCATGCTTTTGGTGCTCTCGGCGGACCTGACGGTGTTGCGCGGCAAATCCATCGCAGCGCGCTTCCACTGCGGCGCACTGCTGTCGGTGCTGGGCTGCGCCTCGGCGGCAATTTTCGCTTTCACCCGGCACGAACAGGCGGATTTGCTCAACGGCATCCTGCTCGTGGACCCGCGGACCGATTTCGTGAAGGTCGCGATCCTGGCGCTGACGATCTTCACGATCCTGATTTCGACTTCCGGCAAGTTCACGGACCACGTGGGCGAATATCTTTCCTTGATTCTGCTGGGCACCATCGGCCTGATGTTCCTCGTCAGCGCCGGGGATTTGCTGATGATCTTCGTCTCGCTGGAACTCGCCAGCCTCGCGCTCTATATTCTGACCGCGTTCAACAAACGAAATGAACATTCCAGCGAGGCCGCGTTGAAATACTTTTTGTTCGGCGGCATGTCGGCGGCGTTTCTGCTGTTTGGTTTCAGTTTGCTGTATGGTCTTTCCGGCTCCACCAATATGACAGACATCGCGCGCAGCCTCGCCGGCAAGGGCCTCGATCCGCTGCTGATGGTGGCACTTGTCATGACCGTCATCGGCTTCGGCTTCAAGGTGGCGGCGGTGCCATTCCATTTGTGGGCGCCGGACGCCTACGAAGGCGCGCCCACGCCCAGCGCCGCGTTCATCGGCGCCGGTTCCAAGGTCGCCAGCTTTTTCATTCTGGCCAAAATTCTGGCTGTCGGTTTCGCCGGCACGGAAGGCAGCGCCGTCGCGCACGGGTGCATCGCGGGCTGGACGCCGGTGGTGGCCGTAATCGCCGCGCTCTCGATGGTGCTGGGCAACCTCACCGCCATCGTGCAATCCAGCGTCAAGCGCTTGCTGGCGTATTCGGCCATCGCCCATGCCGGTTACATGCTGCTCGGCGTGCTCTCCAACACGGATGCCAGCCGCAGCGCCATGATGTTTTATGTCATCACCTATGGCGTGACGGTGATTGGCGCGTTCGGCGTGGTGGCGGTGGTCGAGGAAGCCACGGGCGGCGACGCCTTGAAAAACTTTGCGGGCCTGAGCCGCCGCGCGCCGCTGTTGTCGCTGTGTCTGCTGGTGTTTTTGTTGTCGCTCGGCGGCATTCCGCCGCTGGCGGGTTTTATCGGCAAATTCTTCCTGTTCAGCGCCACCGTGGCGGCGGATGGAAATAATCTTGGCCTGCTCTGGCTGGTGATTCTGGCCATTGCGATGAGCGCGGTGTCATTTTACTACTACCTGCTCGTCTTGAAACAAGCCTACGTGGAGGATGCGGCCAAAGACGCGCCGGCCATCCGGGTGCCCGTGGTCACGACGCTGGCGCTGGTGCTGCTCGCCGCGCTAGTCATCCTGTTTGGCTGCGCGCCCAGTCTGCTGGCGCGGTTCTTAGTGTAGCGGCGCGCATCCTTGCCTGCCGTGGAGCCGGTGCCAAGCCGAGGTTCGGCTCCCAAGCCCGGCGGAAGAAAACTCACACCACGAGCCGCGCGCTAAGATTTCTGGACGACGCTATGCCAGCCGAGCCTCCTCCGGGCGGCAGGGATGCCGCCCTCTACGTCAGTTCACGGAAAAACAAGGACGCCTGACGCCACCCCAAAAATTCCATGTGCATCCAAGGCCATCCGTGGTTAAACTTTTGCCGCAATGGAATATGAAGCCGTCATCGGGTTGGAAACACACGTCCAGCTCAAAACCAAATCGAAAATGTGGTGCGGTTGCGCCAACGCGTTTGGCTCCGAGCCGAACACGAACGTTTGTCCCGTCTGCCTCGGCCTGCCCGGAGTGCTGCCCGTGCCCAACGAGGAGGCCCTGCGGCTCACGGTGCTGACCGGCCTGCTCCTCAACTGCGCCATCCCCCCCTTCGCCAAGTTCGACCGGAAGAGCTATTTCTACCCGGACATGCCCAAGAATTATCAGTTGACGCAATACGACCGGCCCTCCACGGCCAACGGCTGCGTGGAATTCGAATTCCAAGGCGGCCTGGCGCGCGTCCGCATCACCCGCGCGCACTTGGAGGAGGACGTGGGCAAGAGCACGCATTTTGACCGGCACAGCGGGGTGGATTTCAACCGCGCCGGCGTGCCGCTGCTGGAAATCGTTTCGGAGCCGGACCTGACCAGCGCCGATATGGCGTACGAATATCTCAATGCGCTCAAGGATATTCTTGTCTATGGCGGCATCAGCGATTGCGACATGGAGAAGGGCATGGTGCGCTGCGATGTGAACGTGTCCGTGCGGCCGGCCGGCACGCAGGCGCTGGGCGCCAAGATCGAAATCAAGAACATGAACAGCTTTTCGGGCGTGCGCCGCGCGCTGGACTACGAAATCCCCCGCCAGATCGAAGTGGTCCGGAGCGGCGGCAAACTCCACCAATCCACGCGCCGCTGGGACGACGTGGCGGGCCTGACCGAGGAAATGCGCAGCAAGGAAGACGCGCACGATTACCGGTATTTTCCCGATCCCGACCTGATGCCGATCGCGCCGACCGACGCCTGGCTGGCCGACGTGCGGCGGCGCATCGTGGAACTGCCGCTGGCCCGCAAACAGCGCTTCATGCGCGAATATCAATTGCCCGCCGGCGATGCGGAAGTGTTCAAGAATGACGTGCCGCTGGGAAATTATTTCGAACCGATCGCGAAGCTGTCGCAGCATCCCAAAGCCGTGGCCAACTGGGTGATCAACAATTTGCGGGCCAAATTGGCCGAGGCGGCCCAGAGTAGGGCAGGCGTCTCGCCTGCACCAGGGGACGAGGATGACGTCCAGACCACTCGCGCCGCCCTGCCTCCACTGATCAACCTCAAGTTCAAACCCGAGGCCGTCCTGGAACTCGTGAACCTGGTGGAAAACAAAACCATCAGCAATGCCGCCGCGCAGCAGGTGTTTGCCGAAATGTTCGAGAGCGGCAAAGCGCCCGCCGCGATTGTCCAGGAAAAAGGCCTGGCGCAGGTCAGTGACACCGGTGCGCTGGCGAAATTTTGCGATGAAGCCATCGCGGCCAATCCCAAATCGGTGGCCGACTATCGGGCGGGCAAAGTCGCCGCGCTCAATGCGCTCAAGGGCCAGGTGATGAAGCTTTCCAAGGGCAAAGCCAATCCCTCGCTGGTGGGTGCGCTGCTCGAAAGCAAATTAAAAACTTGAAGGTTAAACCGGTGACCGCGCTTGGCGGCCAAGTATTGTTTGGGACGATGCGAACCGAAAAATTGGCGTCGCCGGAACTGATCACCGACGACCAGCCCGGCCCGGCGCCGCAAGCGGAAGGCCGCCCCCCGAGCGTCTTCGTGTTCAATCCCTTCGCCGAGGGCTGGCTGGCCGAAGGAAAAACCTTCAATCCCGCGCAATCCCAAGCGCAGCTCGCCCGCGACCTGGAGAACCTGCCGCAATTCCTCTGCCGCCACGATGACATCGTGCTAATTCGGCGCAAGCCAGCCGTGGAGTTTTTGCGCCGGATTAAGCAGGCAGGCTTCCCGCTGCCGGAATTCGTGGAACTGGACCAGAGCGCCGGTCTCCGCCCCGGCTCGACGGGAAGTGGAAGACCGCCACGCGCCGTGCCAGCGGCCGGCGTTCCAGCCCTGCGCCAACTTGCCGCGCGCAAACTCGACCGCCTGCGTCCGTGGGCGTGGGGGCCGGATAGCATGGCGCGGTTGCAGCCGCTGTTCGCCAGTGTCACCGGCGAGCAGCGCGCCGATGAAGCGCGTTTCAACCCCGGCCTCGCGCAACTTTATGCCAAGTCCTGGAGCGCGGGTTTTCTGCGGAAGTTTCTTGCCGCTGGTGGCGGCCGGGGCAACGAGGCTGCCGATTTAAAGCAGAAAGCAGAAAGCAGAAAGCAGAAATCCAGTCAGAGCCTCCTCACGTCGGCGCCCACAAGGGAGTGGTTATGCACCGAAAATGAAGTTGGGGTGGCCGTGAACTCTTTGGATGAGGCGCTCGCCGCTATTGCAAAGATCCGTGCGCGCGGGCAGCACCGCGTGATCGTCAAGCAGTCGTTTGGCGTGGCAGGCAGCAATGCCATGCGCCTGATTGAACCGGAAATATTACCCACCCAGTTGCGCTGGATGGAAAAGGCCTTTGCCCACAAGCGGGAACTGGTGGTCGAGCCGTGGCTGGAACGCCTGCGGGATTTTTCCGCGCAGCTCGAAATGACGGAGGCGGGTCTGAAGTTGTGCGGCTTCACCGGCTTGGTGAACGACGCGCGCGGCCAGTTCATGGCCAACTATGCGGAACCGCAGCATCGCGCGCGCCTGCCCGCGCGGGTCGTATCGCAATTCGGCCAGGCGGCGGGTATTTCGCGCCGGCTGCTGGCTTTTTACAAGGATCTGTTTGCGCGCCTGGAAATCGAATTGCGCGCGGTGGCTTTTCTTGGGCCGGTGGGCGTGGACGCGTTCGTCTATCGCGAGGACGGCGGCGGCGCGCGGCTGAAGCCGGTGGTGGAAATCAATCCGCGTTACACCATGGGCCGCGTGCTGGTGGAACTGATGCGGCAGGCCGGCCCGGATTGCGCCGGCCTGTTCCGGCTGGTGAACGCCGCGCAGATGCGCGCGGAAGGATGCGCGGATTTCTCCGGCTATGAGCGGATGCTGGAGGAGAAGTTTCCGCTGCGATTCGACGGCGAGCCCGCGCCGCGCATCCTCGAAGGCGCGCTCTGTCTGAATGATCCAGCCATGGCACTGTCCTGCCTCGCAGTGTTTCGCGTCAGTCGCAATCTGGAAGCGCCGCTGGAGCAATCGTGGTGACTCGCAACCTTCAATTTGGCGGCGGCGGTGGTATGATGTGCTGACTTTCCCAAACGTCGAAGTTTCCGTCCGGCTCTGTGTGAACTTCGGCGTGGCCATCGGCGAAGCCATAAGTCTTTTGCCACTTGCCATCGCGCGTTCGCGAAGGGGCTTTTTCCCGGAGCACGATCGTCCCCGCGGTGTTGGTGAGGTTGGTGAGGGAGCCGACGTAAACGATCTCGAAATTCAAGGCGATTGGCTCCAGACCCTCTTTGATAAAAGGCGCGGCTTCGGCGAAGCTGGCCGGGAACTGCTGCTGGTTTTCATCGGCAAACATGATGAACCCCAGCATTCCGTGGTGGGCGCGGTTCAAGCTTGCCAGGGCCGCCTGCTGCTGCTGCTCCAGTGTCTCCATGCTCGCCTGCAAGGTTGGGGAGATACCCGGCGCGGATTCCCGGCGCTGAAGTTCGTCGCGCAGTTTTCCAATCTCGCCGACCTGCTGCCGCAGCAATCCCACGTCCCCCCGCAATTTCAGGAGTTCCGTCAATTGTGCGCTGGCCCGCCGCTTGAACACGCCGTCGTCGGTCAGCCGGTTTGAAAGGCCGGCATTCTCGGCCTGCAATTCCGCGAGTTGGTGCCGCAACGCGTCGTTCTCCCCGTGCAGTCGGTCCTGCGCTTGATGCTGTTGCACGAAGGCCATGATCAAAACGGCAACGACCAGGAAACCAAATCCTAGTTTGAGCATTTTCATAAATGGAACCATTCTGGCATGGCTCGGAATTATATGCTTTGAGCCGCCCGGAGCCATGTCAAAAAAGCCATGTCAAAATAGATTGGCCGGGAAACCGCCAAGGCTTACGATCACGGGCACGAAAATGAACCGCGATATCGCCAAAGTGGGGGAACTGCTGAACCGCGCCCGGCGCGTTTTATTCATCACTGGGGCAGGCGTGTCAGCCGAATCGCAGATCCCCACCTTTCGCGGCGCCACGGCGGCCTTTGCGGACGGGATGACCGAAGATGGCATGCCCTTTGAAGAAGCGCTGGGCGCTGAAACGTTCAGAGAGAACCCGGCGTTGTCCTGGAAGTACCTCGCTCTTTTGGAGTTGAGCATCCGGGGCAAGCTGCCCAACGCGGCGCACAAATTTATGGCGGCGCTGCAAACTCTCCGGCGCGACATTTTCATTGCCACGCAAAACATAGATGAACTGCACCAGCGCGCCGGTTCCCGGACCGTCTTTGAACTGCACGGCAACCTGCGGCGGATCATCTGCACCCGCTGCGACTATGGTGTGCATCTGGAAACTTACGAATCTCTGGCCAAATTGCCGCGCTGTCCCCAATGCGATGCGAACCTGCGCCCGGACGTGGTTCTGTACGGCGAAACCCTGCCGAGGGGCGTCTTGGACGCATTCCAACAGGAGCAGGCAAGAGGTTTTGATCTGGTTTTTTCCGTCGGCACCACCAGCCTGTTTTTTTATGTGGTCGAGCCCGTCATGGCTGCTGCACGGCGGGGCGTTCCGGTGATCGAGATCAACCCGGAAACCACCCCCATATCGCACTTGGCGGATTTTCGGTTTGCCGCCCCGGCGGGACGGACGCTCCAAGACTTCATTGCATTTTCTCCCGCTGCCGGTTGACAAGTTCCAGATAAAAATCCTCCACCGTCTGTTCGTGCTGCCAGATGCCCTGCACCGCTTGGCCGGCGGTCACCAGCGCTTGCGTGATTTGCACAGTGGAGCATCCGTCCGCCAGCGTGATGAACCGGTCTTCCTCGGTGGCGGTGATGAGGCCGCGCTCGCGCAGCAGCCGAGTGGCGCCGGTGAAATCAGGCGTCTTCAGCGCCACCCGACCGTGGACGGATTTCACCCCCGCCACGCTGCCTTCAAACACTTTCCGGCCCTGCTGCAAAATAGCGATACGGGTGCAGAGCTGTTCCACTTCGTTCAGCAGGTGCGAGGACAGTAAAATCGTCAGGCCCAGTTCGCGGCGCAGCCGGAGAATGGTCTGGCGCATTTCGTGGATGCCTTCGGGATCGAGGCCGTCGCTCGGTTCGTCGAGAATGAGCAGTTCCGGCTTGGGCAGCAGCGCCTGCGCCAGGGCCAACCGCGCCCGCATGCCATGCGAATACGTCCGCACCTTGGACCGTTCGCGGCCGGTCAGGCCAACCCACTCGATGACTTCCTGGATGCGCGCCTTGGACGTGGGCGCCGTGTACGTGCTCAGGATTTCCAAGTTGCGCCACGCGCTCAAGTAATCGTAAAAGACCGGCGCTTCAAATATCGCGCCCACCTGTTGCAGCGCGGCGCGGCGGTGGGTGGCGACGTCGTGGCCGCAGATTTTCACCGCGCCGGCCGTCGGCCAAACCTGGCCGAGCATCATGCCGATAGCCGTGCTCTTGCCCGCGCCATTATGGCCCAGCAACCCAAAAATCTCTCCCGGCGCCACCGTGAACGACAAGTCATCCACCGCCAGGCGCTGGCCAAATTTCTTTTGCAAATTGAGGAGTTGGATCATGCGTTGGGGGGTTGTGGATCGGAGATCATAAACTCCTACTTGGTCCCGGCAATCGCCAGCAGATTCTTGATATGGCCATCGGCGTAGAGATAATTCACCGCCTTGTTCGGCCCGCGCGCCTTGTGGAATTGGTCTTTGTCGAACACAACGGGAACTTCTTGTGGAGCGAAATGGAGGTTCAAGACCACCAGATGATCCGCGTCTTCGCCGTTCAAAAGGAAGTTCCAGGAATAGCTTGAACCGGTGCTTTCAAAGAGCGACCCGGCGCCTGCCTGCGGCAAATCGGAAAGGCAGCGGAGGACGTTTGTATTGCCGAGTTGGGCGAGGAGCACCTGATTGATGGTATTCGTAACCGCAGCGGTGACGTTGGTATCCACCGGGATGGCCGGGGGATTCGCGTCGTACATCACCGGCATTTTGTTGTTGTTTTCCTGCACGTACACTTGCAGGGCGATGCCGATCTGATGCAGATTACCCAAGCACACAGTGGCGCGCG
>Ga0316231_1001516_pt1 | contig 25305 bp, 16 predicted proteins | sample TBH18027metaG_FD_206002 | JGI IMG/M metagenome (GOLD analysis project Ga0316231, IMG submission 206002) | Freshwater microbial communities from Trout Bog Lake, Wisconsin, USA - TBH18027 | ecosystem: Environmental > Aquatic > Freshwater > Lake > Hypolimnion/Profundal zone | place: USA: Wisconsin... | reverse complement strand
AGGATGTTGAAAAGTGGGCAGTGATCGGACTTTGTCATGATCTGGATTATGAGCAATTCCCCGATCAGCACTGCATTATGACCCGGAAAATCCTCGAAGCTGAGAACTGGCCCGAATCCTATATCCGCGCTATTGTGAGTCATGGTTGGGGGATCTGTTCTGATGTGGAGCCCCAGGAATGGATGGAGAAGGTACTCTTTGCCACCGATGAACTAACCGGATTGATCACTGCTTGCGTTTATGTGCGGCCGTCCAAAAGCATTCTCGACCTGACGGTCAAATCGGTGATGAAGAAATGGAATACAAGAGCTTTTGCAGCCGGCGCTAACCGCGAAGTAATATCTAAAGGGGCTGAAATGCTCGGATCAGCGGTAGAAGCACTTGTTGAAGAAACTATCCTGGCCATGCAAAAGGGGGCAGAAGTTATCGGGCTGAGAGGAAACCTTTAGTTTTCTGAAACGGTTCGGAACAGTAACCTTTTTTGCTGAATGCGAAACATTTACGATTAGATTATTGTTACTCTTTTTGATAATAAAACAAGAGTCTTGAACTAAAAACTAAAAGTTATGCCTAAATATGTAATAGAGCGGGAAATTCCCGGTGCCGGCAATCTGACAGCCGAACAATTAAAAGGTATTTCGCAGGTGTCTTGCGGAGTTCTAAGCAAAATGGGTTCAGATATTCAGTGGCTTCACAGTTATGTAACTACTGATAAGGTTTATTGTGTTTATATTGCTCCTAATGAGGAGATGGTTCGGGAACATGCAAGACAGGGAGGATTTCCTGCTAATTCTGTCAGTCAGGTGTTTACAACCATCGATCCGACAACTGCAGAGTAATTTGTTTTTCAATTAAGGATTCCATATATTTGGCTTGCCAAGAATAAATCCAGACTTCTATTCACCATTACTAGCTATATGGCTTTGAACCTATCAAAAGATTTAAGAAGTATAAACTGAGCTTTGTGCGTTTAGCTGAATATTATAATAAAACTGCGATTATTTAAGGAGAAACCACTATTGATCATTCGATTATTACATTTTTTTGTGAACAGTCCGGATTGTAAAATAAACTTCTAACTTTGCCTAATCGCCTTAATAAACTACTCATTAATAGTGTTTCATGAAAACTGAACAATGTATCTATTCCGAAGCTACTGGCTGGGAAAGAAAAAGTGATAACGACCTGGGAAAATTGGCTCAGCTTGTTTTTCTATTTGGGAATAAGGAATTATTGAAAGATCAACAACATATTGATAAGGTTGCAGAGAGATATCCTTTGGCCCAAATTGTGGGGTGCTCGACTTCGGGTGAGATTTACCAGGAAGAGGTGATGAATAGTCACATTGTGTGTACTGCTGTTTGGTTTGAGAATACCGTTACCAAAATAGTGAGAGAACATATTCAGTCGATGGAAGATAGTTTCATGGTCGGTGAAAAGCTGGCTGAACAGCTCGATAATAAGGAGCTGGTTCATGTTATGATCCTGTCGGAAGGTTTAAATATTAATGGAAGTGAGCTTACAAAAGGGCTAAACAGTAAACTGAAAAACAGGATTCCGATTACAGGAGGCCTGGCAGGTGATCAGGCGGACTTTCATGAAACTGTTATTGTCCATAATCAGGCTGGTGAAGCGAACCTCGTACTGGCTATTGGATTCTATGGAGACCATCTTAAAGTTGGCTATGGATCGATGGGAGGCTGGGATTCATTTGGCGTCGATCGGGAAGTTACCAAATCGAAGGGGAATATTTTATATGAGCTTGACGGACATCCGGCTCTCGAGTTATACAAGCGATACCTGGGAGACCATGCTGCGAATCTGCCCGCATCGGCGCTGCTCTTCCCGCTAAGCCTGCGATTAAAAGATTCTGAAACAGCTTTGGTCAGAACAGTATTGGCAGTAAATGAGGCCGATGGAAGCATGGTTTTTGCCGGAGACATTCCTCACGGTGAATATGTGAGGCTGATGAAAGCCAATTCTGACCGGCTGATTGAGGGTGCAAACGGAGCTGCCGAAATGGCGAAAATTTCTCTGAAAGATTCCTCTCCTGATCTTGCAATTCTGATCAGTTGCGTTGGTCGGAAACTAGTGCTCAAACAAAGAGTGGAGGAAGAACTGGAGATTATACGGGAGTCTTTTGGCAGGCAGACTACTATTGCCGGTTTTTATTCCTATGGGGAGATTAGTCCGATCAAACCATTTGAACAACATTGCGAACTTCATAATCAAACTATGACCATAACCCTGTTTAAGGAGGTATAAGTCGTTCTAATTATGGAAAATAAATTGAACAAGCTTTTGCTGCGTCAGATAAGACGCCATTTCGGAGCCATTGACCCTTTGCCGAATGGGCTCGTTGCATTTATTCAAGACATTAACAACACCTATGGAAATTTCGAGGAGGACGCTCAACTGCTTCAGAATTCAATTGAAATCAGTTCACAGGAGCTCAGGGAGGCCTATCAGAAACTTAAACTAGACGCGGAAGCCCAAAAGGAGACTATCAATAAAATAAAGGAGGCGATCTATGCTCTCAATCCTGATGATCATACTAAAATTATTGAAGGTGGGGCTGCTCCCTCAGATAGCAGTTATTTGTTCAGTTCGCTTATTAAATTAATTGAGGAGCGTAAACAAGCTGAAGAAGAAATTCTAAAGCTCTCCAAGGCTGTGGAGCAAAATCCTGCATCCATCGTTATAACAAATACAGACGGAGATATTGAATATGTAAATCCAAAGTTCTGCAATCTGACCGGGTATACCAAAGAAGAAGTTCTTGGCAGGAATCCTAGAATATTAAAATCAGAATCCACTCCCTATGAATTGTTTATCGACCTTTGGGATACCATTCTGGCGGGTAACGAATGGCAGGGAGAGCTCCAAAACAAGAAGAAAAACGGTGAACATTACTGGGAATCGGCCTTAATATCGCCGATTATCAATGAAAACAAGCAAATCACCCATTTTATTGCCATTAAAGAGGATATTACGGCTCGAAAAAGGGCAGAAGTGGAGCGGGTAAAACAAACAGGTTTGATAACTTCTTTACTCGACTCTATTCCGGATATCATCTTTTTTAAAGATATCAATGGAGTCTATCTCGGTTGCAATCCACCATTTGCGGAACTGGTGGGTAAATCGAGAAATGAGATTATCGGCAAAAATGACTATGATATTTTCGACCGGGAGTTGGCAGATTCATTTAGATTCTTCGATAATGAAATGCTTAAACAAAAGCATTCTCAACATAATGAAGAATGGATAACCTATCCCGATGGCCGGAAAATACTAATTGACACCCTTAAAACTCCCTATTGGGCAAGTGACGGGGGGTTGATTGGAATTCTTGGTATCAGCAGGGATATTACTGAACGAAAAGAGGCCGAAGACGCATTAAAACAAAGCAGCCAGAAATGGGAAGCCATTATCTCAGCTTCGCCGGATGGAATAGGGATGGTCTCTATAGACGGGAAGCTTCAACTTATGTCCGAGAAGTTAGCCATAATCCATGGCTACTCAATCGATCAGAGAGATGAATATCTGGATAAAACGATCTTTGATTTTATTGATCCGTCGGATCATAAAATGCTGATTGACAATATTCATAAATTACTTTCCGGTGAAAAAGGTCACAAAATAACTGAATATCTGGCAGTAAGACAGGATAAAAGCAAGTTCTTCATTGATGTGAATTCTTCCCTGTTGTATGATGCCAATGGTAATCCCGAAAGTATCCTGTTTGTAGAACGTGATATTACAGAGAGAAAGTTAGCCGAAGAAACGCTCCAAACTAAGACTTCTTTGCTCGAAGCTCAGACAAATGCAACAATCGATGGAATTTTAATTGTAAATAACGATCATAAAAGAGTCCTGATCAACCAACGTGTGATTGATCTGTTTGAAGTTCCGCAATATATTGTTGATAATGAGGATGATTCCTTGTTGCTCAATCATGTGATGAGCCTGAATAAAAATCCCGAGGAATTTCTGGAAAAAGTCAAATACCTTAATGATCATAATAATGAAATAAGTCAAGATGAGCTGGAACTGATTAACGGGAAAATTCTGGACCGTTATTCGGCACCGGTTTTGGGAAAAGATGGGAAGAATTATGGCCGGATCTGGACTTTCCGGGACATTACCAAAAGCAAGCAAGCCGAAGAGTTGCTGCAAAATGAAAGGGCACTTTTTAGAACCATTATTGATCTGATTCCTGATGCAGTGTATGTTAAAGATACCGAAGGGAAAAAGATTCTGGCCAATCCAACAGAAGTTCATTTTGCCGGCAAAATGGCTGAAGAGGAGATAATCGGTAAAACAGACGAAAATTTGTATCCCGATATTCCTGCAAAGCGGGCATTGCAGGAAGACCAGTATGTTCTTCAAACGGGGAAATCAATTCTGGATGTTGAAGGGTCCCTAATAGACAACAAAGGGAAAATCCGCTCATTATTAATATCCAAAGTGCCTTTGCGCGATGTTCACGGGAAAATTACGGGACTAGTAGGGGTGACCCACGATATTAGTTCGCGCAAAAAGGCTGAGGATGATCTGAAGCAAATTTCAACCCGGCTATCATTGGCTACACGTGCAGGTGGGGTAGGTGTTTGGGATTTTGATCTTGTTGAGAATTTTCTGTTATGGGATGATCAGATGTTTTCGCTTTACGGCGCTGATAGAATGTATGTTGGTCAGGCAAACGAGACACGGATCGCAGGTATTCATCCTGATGATGCCTTCATTGTTGACTCTCAGATTGAGCAGGCTATAAGGGGAGAGAAGGAATTTGATACTGAATTCCGTGTGATCTGGCCGGATAAATCAGTGCACAATATCAGGGCGCTTGCTACGGTCCAGCGCGATGACTCAGGCAAACCACTTCACATAATCGGGACGAATTGGGACATTACAGAACAGAAAAAGACTGAAGAGACACTCTTAATCGCCAAGCAGGAATCTGATAGTGCAAATAAAGCCAAATCGGAATTTTTGGCCAATATGAGTCATGAAATTCGGACTCCGCTTAATGGAGTGATCGGATTTACCGATCTGCTTTTAAGATCTCCGCTCAATAAAATCCAACAGCAATATGCTAAAAATGCAAATACCTCTGGCCACTCTTTATTAGGAATCATTAATGACATTCTCGACTTTTCCAAGATAGAAGCAGGCAAGATGGAGCTCGACCTGATAAAGGCTGATATTATAGAACTTGCCGAATTAACATCCGACATTGTTAAATATCATGCGTCCCAAAAAAATATCGAGCTCCTGCTGAATATTCAGCAGGATATTCCCCGTTTCGCGGTGATAGACCCGACAAGGCTGAAACAAATTTTGGTCAACCTCTTATCAAATGCCGTAAAATTTACTGAATCGGGAGAAGTAGAATTGAAAGTTACATTCAGTAAAACAGATGAGATCTCTGGTGAATTTAATTTCTCAGTCCGGGATACGGGCATAGGAATCAGCGAGATACAAAAGCATCAATTATTTAAGGCATTTTCACAGGCTGATACTTCCACTACCAGGAAATTTGGTGGAACAGGACTAGGTCTCACTATTTCAAATATGCTGGCCGAAAAAATGGGGAGTCAGATTGAAGTAATAAGTGAACCTGGTAAAGGTTCAACGTTCTATTTTATCCTTAAAACAGAATTTGAAACTGGAGAAAAATTAGACTTACAAAGTCTGACAACTATAAACCGATTATTGGTAATCGATGATAATGATAATAACCGATTGATTCTGGAACATACCTGTCAAAATTGGGGAATCGAATTTGTGGGTATTGAAAGTGGACTCTCGGCGATTAAACTTTTAGAAACGTCGAAACCGTTTGACGTGATTATCGTCGATTTTCAGATGCCTGATATAAATGGGCTGGACACCATCCGGATGATCAGGGATAATTTAAGGCTCACCCCTGAAAAGCAACCAATTATCCTGCTCCACAGCTCGTCCGATGATATTGAGATTTATGAAGAGTGCAAAAGGTTGGGAGTCATATTTAATCTTACCAAGCCCGTTAAATCGACCGAATTGTTGCATTATCTGAAGAGTATTCACAATTTGCCAGATTTAATCTCCCGGAATAATAGTCTTGTATTTGAATCAATTAACGATACTCTGCAGCAAGTATCTACTCCAGTAATTCTTGTAGCAGAGGATGTTATTATAAATATGATTCTGGTGACCACCTTAATAAAACAAATGATTCCAAAGGCGGTGATCTATGAAGCCAAAAATGGGAGAGAGGCTTTCGAAATGGCCATATCAAAAAAACCGAATCTGATAATCATGGATATTCAAATGCCGGAGATGTCAGGTATTGAGGCAACAATGTCTATTCGGAATTATGAAATCGGGAAAGGTAGCCGGATCCCAATTATTGCTTTGACTGCCGGAGCCCTTAAGGGGGAAAAGGAGAAATGTCTGGAGGCAGGTATGGATGATTTTCTGACTAAGCCACTTGATAATAAACGTTTACGCCGTATTTTAGAAACATATTTACATACTCATCAGGAAATCAGTAATTTTAATATAACAACCTCTGAGCATTCCGGCAATATTCATTTTGACCGGATGATGGTTCTAGAAAGTATCGGCAATAGCGAGGTAATTCTTGAAGAATTGCTGGAAGCTGCTCAAATTCAATTTACTCAGGATATTGCACTTTTAAGGAAAGCGATCGAAGAACGGAATTTGTCAAATGTTAAATTAATTGCACACTCCGTTAAAGGTGCCTCATTAAATATGTACTTCAATAAAATGGCCGAATTAGCCATTGAATTCGAATTGTACCTTGACAAAGACCACTTTAGTGAACTAAGTGATTTATTTGCAGAATTGGTTGTGGAATGGAAACATTTACAGGCTCTTTTGAGGAAATCAGGAGAATAAGACTTTCATAGATTGTTGCACATTCTTCGGATTGTTAAAAACAGGATAGTGACCGGATAAATGTTTAAACAATAGACATTCATCCGGTTATTTGTAATAGTCATTTTATTCTTTAAATCTGGAAGTGCTCACCTTATCAACCAGGTATACAATCGATTGATGCGAGATCCCAGTATGTAGACTTAACCCTATTTCGCAGGTTCTGCTGGTCGAATAGCCATTGAGGATGTCTTCTGAAGTCAATTGATTTTTAAGGTCGGTTAATCCGTGTTTATTCAGTTCCGGATATGAAAACCCGCGATCCCCGGCGAAACCGCAACAATTTGTTTCCGGAATCACAACCTTGGAGGCACAAATTTGAGCCAATTCGGTCAATTTTCTTTCCAATCCCATTTTTTTCATGCTGCAAACGGGAAAGACGGTAATGGTCTCCTGTAAAGGTGTTATTTCAAGCCAGGGGATGAGGTGTTCAAGAATAAACTCAACCGGTTCGTACAATCTGAGTTTTTCTTCCATATTCTCTTTCATGGTAAACAGGCAGGGACTCATATCACAAAGAACAGGATATTTCCCGTTGTCAGTTGCTTGAATCAGGGCAGTTTCAAGATCTTTTGATTTTCTCACTCCCGCTTCGGTGTACCCTTTACTTAAAAAGGCCATTCCGCAACACAGGTTATTCAGATTTTCAGGGTAAATTACCTCGAAACCGGCCTTGGTCAAAAGTTGCACCAATTTTATGGAAAGTTGTTTTTCCTTGCGGTTCTCTTGTGAAACCCCCATAGCCCGGTTAATGCATGATGGAAAATAAACGACCTTTCGTCCCGTGACTATAACAGGCATGCTATCGACATCAATTTTATCGGCCCCCAGAGGCATATAAGGGTTCCATTGTGGAATTCTGTTTCCCGACAAAGTGCGCAGCCCGCCTGAAATACTATTCATCAGTGAAGTTCCCAACAAGGAATGAAAAGCACCAACCGCTGAAAGGGCGAATCTTGCCGAAGCGGTAACCAGGTTCATGTTCCCGGCAATCCAGTCGGCAAATCCATTGCCGGATCCGATCTCATTATGTCTTAAGTGTTTGATGAGTTTGCCGGTGTCAATTTTAACCGGACAATTTGTGGCACATAACCCGTCTGTGGCGCAGGTTTCGTTTCCTGCATATTTAAAGTCTTTGGTTAATGCCGCTAAAATGTGAGGTTCATGGCCTGTTTTAATTAGATTTATCATTTCGCGGTATACGACGATCCGTTGTCGGGGAGTTAGAGTCAGTTCAGCTGAAACGCAGGATGGTTCACAGAACCCGCATTCAATGCATTTATCGATCTTTTCGTTTGCTTCAGGAATTGGTTTGAAATGCTTAAGATGCCCCTTGGGATCATTGGTGATAATCACATCCGGATTCAGAAGATTCAGAGGATCAAACAGGTATTTGATCTGTTTCATCAGTTCATAGGCCTCTTTACCCCACTCCAGTTCTACAAATGGTGCCATATTGCGGCCAGTTCCATGTTCTGCTTTAAGCGAGCCATCATATTTTGCAACCACCATATCTGTAACATCTGCCATAAATTGGCCGTAGCGGTCGATCTCGCTTTGTACTCCAAAATCCTGTGTGAATACAAAATGAAGGTTTCCTTCCAGCGCATGGCCAAAGATTACTGCTTCGTTATAGCCCCATTTTTTGAAGCGTTGCTGAAGGTCAAGCGTTGCTTCAGCCAATCGGGTTACCGGGAATGCAACATCTTCGATAATAACGGTAGTTCCGGTTTTCCGAATGGCTCCAATAGATGGGAACATCCCTTTGCGGATATTCCAGAATTGCTCATATTCTGATGGAATTGTGGTAAACCGAATAGGTATTTCAGTTGGAATTGGTTGAATTGTACCAAGGATTACAGCGATCTGCCTTTCAACCTCTTTCTGCTGAAGCGCCCTGGTTTCGACAAGCAGTGCACATCCTTTGGGATTTATAGTTTTCAGGTATTCCGGAGCCCCTTCCTGATTTTCAACTGAGCGTAAACCTGCCCTGTCGATGAGCTCCACCGCCGAAACCGGGGCTGTTTGCAATAAAGTTACTGCCTTGCAAGCTTTTTCAATATCGGGGAATATCATCAGAGCACTGGCTTTGTAGGGGTGTTCTATCACCGTTTTATAAGTGATTTCTGCAATAAATCCAAGTGTTCCTTCGGAACCGATCATCAGATGTTCTATCACATCAAACGGATCAGAAAAATCGACCAGGGCATTCAGGCTGTACCCGGTAGTATTCTTCATTTTGTATTTCATCGATATTCTGTCCGCCAGGGTTTTATTCGCCTTGACTGTAACTGCCATATCAGCAATACTTCGGATTAACTCAGGATGCAATAGGCCAAATTGCTCCCTGTTTTTCAGATCAGCAGTATCAAGCAACGAGCCGTCGGCAAAAATAATGCGCATACTGTCGAGCGTTTTGTAGGTATTTTCAGATGTTCCACAACACATCCCGCTGGCATTGTTGGCGGCAATACCTCCAATCATTGCTGCATTTACTGATGCGGGATCCGGACCAATTTTACGCCCATACGGAGCCAGCAAAGCGTTGACTCGTCCGCCGGTCAACCCGGGTTGGAGGCGGATTTTTAAACCTTCCTCAATGATGGCATATTTTTTCCAATGATTTCCGGCAATGACCAATACGGAATCGGAGATTGCCTGGCCAGAAAGGCTTGTCCCTGCAGCCCGAAAGGTGACTGGAAGTGAAAGGGCGGAACTTTTCTGTAAGATCAATCTCAACTCCTGTTCGTCCTTTGCCTTTATCACCATTTTAGGGATTAGCCGGTAAAAACTGGCATCTGTGCCGTAGGCAAGTGTATGAAGCGGATCATGAAAGATCCGCTTTGAGTCTATAACCGGGGTAAGTTGCTGAAATAGGGTTTTGTAATTTCCTGCTAACATATAAAATCGTAGTATGTAGGGCAGAGGTAAAATTAGGCAAAATAATCGGGAGGACATCCGGCAGATATAATAATTGGGAAAATCATCATATGAAACAGTTTTAAACAAAATATAAATAAGTTCAATTATTAAATTTAGATTTTGTAATTTTATAAAGATATTTTTTACCGACCTAAATATTAAGGGTTTAATAATAACCCAAATTCATGCGATTTAACCTTTGCCTTTCGCTCCTTGACCGGAATCGGAACGTTTTACCTGTTAATTACCAGTATGAGCTTAGCGCCTGGATCTACAAAGTGATCAATCAGAGCGATCCGGCATTTGCCGACTGGCTGCATAATAAGGGCTACTCAAATGATAATAAGCAATTCCGGCTGTTTACCTTCTCAAATCTTATTGTATCGCAATATGAGATTAACGGTGACAGACTGATTATTAAGTCTGATAAGATTGAACTGATTATCTCCACTCTACCTGAAGAGAATATCCGACATTTTATTTCCGGGATTTTCCGTGACCGGGAGTTTGTGCTGGGTGACCGGATTTCGAATGCCGGATTTAGGATCAACTCCATTGAAGCGATGCCATCTCCAACGTTTACAGACGAGATGTCATTTCGGGCTCTCTCCCCGATTTTTGTCTCAGGTAAGTTGGAGGGGCAGAAATATGCTCAGTATTTTCGCCCCGATTATGATGGATATGCTCAGCTTTTAATCAATAATCTCAAAGAAAAGCTGAAAGTCTACGACGGGGCTGAACTGATATTCCGTGAATACAGTGTGCGATTAGACCTTCTTTCACCTCCCAGACAAAAAGGGATTACAATCAAAGCAGGAACCCCTCAGCAGAGTAAATTGATTGGATATCACTATAATTTTAAAATCAAGGCAACTAAGGAGTTCCTCCGTATGGGTTATTACTGCGGATTTGGTGAAAAGAACAGTATGGGGTTTGGGTGTTGTGAGGTTATTTAAAGACCTTCCAGGTTTCTAAAACCTGGAAGGTCTTAATCGCACCCACAGGGAATTTTTTAATTGTAAAAATTTGATGTTATGAGTATTAAATTTAAAGTGATTGAAAGAGGCCAGCCTGGAGTGGTTGGCGGTGGTACAAAAAAATTCTACGCCATTCCGGTGATGAATGGTGAGTTTGATCTCAGAGGCTTAACCACGGCTATTGAGAAGATTTGTACGGTTAGCGGGGCCGATATTCGGGCCGTGTTATATGCGCTGGTTGATGTCTCCATTGATCAGCTGGCTCAGGGGACCATCGTCCGGTTGGGTGATCTGGGGAGTTTGCGGACGAGCATCAGCGCCGAAGGTCAGGCGACTGCCGATGCGGTTACCGCTTCGACAATAAAGGGTGCGAGTATTATCTTCACTCCCGGCACCCGGATCAAAGAGACCTTAAGCGCCGCAAAATTTCAGAAGGCGTAACAGTTTGCATTTTCCTGCTTAGGGGATTTATTTTCTTAAGCAGGAAAATAAAATTTCTTAGGCAGGAAATTGGATTTTCGTAGGCAGTAGTCTTAAACCTTCGAGGTTTCGAAAACCTCGAAGGTTTAAAAATGGGGTTTGAAATCCTTTCAGGATGGAAACAAATTAAAAGGAATAAAACTTTGGAAATTTCGGAAGGAATGATGAAGATTAAACAGACCTTCCATGTTTCAAAAACCTGGAAGGTCTCGATGAAATAAAAAACGATAAATATGAAACAAACCTACAAAACGATTGATAAATGAGTTTAGATACAGTACTTCAAATTGGCAAAGTTCTCCGCAGTTCGGAGAATAGCCTGAAATATTTCAAATATGTCGAGCCTTGTCCAAAAGACAATAAAACAGGAGAGTGGCCTATTTGTATTACGATTCCGGTTAGTTCTGATTTTACTTTTGATTGGAAAGGAGTGAGAATTACACCAGAAAATGAGCGAAGTAAGCTCTATTATCTGAAGTTTAAAACCTCAGATAGTGATGGATTAGTAAAGTATGTATTTGGAGATATCTATTATGAGCAAAAAGCCACTGTAAAAAAAGATGGATTTATTGAATCAAGCGAAGGTGGGTATTACCGGATAGAAGATCTCAATCGTGCAGCCGCTTACAGGGCAAGTTCATTTAATCGAGGATTGAATGATTACGGAGACATTATCAATTCAAAAAAGGACGAAACTCAATGTATGATGCAACAATTTCATGAGGAGTTGCGGAAAAATATCAAATACATTGAACGGATTCTAAAATATATTCCAGCGACTTCCTATTATTTCGAAAACAGAAATGATACAACCATCAATGATTTTCTTGAAGATGAAGAAAATCTGTATTCAATTACAATATCACAAAATTTTCAGAAAACTTCGAATGCCAATTTGAAGAAAGCGGGAATACCAGCGGAATTGTCCCTGTGTAACGAGACTCAAAAAAGATTACTTTTTGATCTTACCAATTTGGCTGTATTTATCCATTTCGAATTTCAGGAAAAACAACATTGGTATCATTTTTTAGAGGACATGAACTTGTTGAATGCAAAAGTTCTTTCTGAATTCGTAGTTGATACGCCAGATGGATTAGTTTTGAAGAAAACTCTTTATAAAACCCTTTGTTCAGGAGATAAAAAGAATGATATTCAATTTCCATCATTCAGAGATACAAACAAACACAAATCAAAAAACTTTCAGAATGATAGTTTGCAGGATTTATTTTATGCGATTGACTATACAGGTAAAGGGAAGGTTATTTCTGGAACTGATATCAAACTTATAGTCTTACCAAGAGGCGAACATCTAACCACAAAAGATTACGATGACTTTCGTGATAAAAGAGATGAAGCAAAAGTTTTAGCGGGGAATAAGGCCAATATTAAAAACACCATTGATCCTCTTTTCGATTTCTTTACAGATGATGAGAAAAATATCACTTCTTTCGATTTGATATTCTGCAAAAAAGGAGGAATGTCTTCTCCTGATTCAGACTTAATTGAACTTTCTGGTATTGAGAAAAGTAAATTAAGACAAACGAAAGAAAGAATTCAACAAATCTCCTCAGAAATAAATCAGGAAAGGAAAAGCGTTCTAAGAACGGAGAAGGAATTAAACCCATTAACAATTGATTATTCGTTTCGTTGCATTCTGGGGAATCCTCTAACAGATCCCAAAACCGGAAAAATATCTTATAAACCCAATCCGAAATATCAATCGCACCTATTAAGAGTAGTACCACTTATTTATTCCGATAATTACTCCTATGACGAGGTACTCTTATCCGCGTTCATTCAGAATGTGGAGTTTAGTATCCGATCAGGGGACGAAAAGTTTAACTTCTTAAAATTTGATCTAAAGTTCCTTTATAAAATACAAAACGCTAAAAACGATAAATTTATGGAAATCACATCATCCGAAAGTTACCAAGTTGGTTTTATGCTTGGAGGATTGGCAAAGAACTTAAGCCAAGAAATTAATTCATTTGAAAAAAACTATGTGGGTAACCTTACCCGAAGAATTGGAAACATGGCTGATTTCATTAAACTGAAGAATGATATCGAGCAAAAACTGATTATGCACGACAAAGCAAAGTACACCTTTCAAACGTCTTATGACCTTGCACAAAAAGTCAAGGAATTCAATTCGAGGTACGATAAAGAAGAATGTGCATTTGGGTTCATGGAAAGCTATTTTAAGCCAATTCCTAAAGCTGCAATAAAAGAAACTGAAAACACCGAAATTCAATAGTCAATAACCTTTTAAATCAATATCAAATGGAAAACGAATTAAAAAAATCAGAAATTTTGTTTTTGTACGAGACTTCGTATAACATCCCTAATGGCGACCCTTTCACCGGAGAACAGCGCTACGACGAGGAAACCAAGAAAATTTTGGTTAGTGATGTTCGCATGAAAAGATATGTTCGAACTTACTTTGAAGAAAATGAATTGCCAATTTATGTAAGTGAGAAAACTGGAGCAGGTAAAAGTGATTCAAAGGGAGTTCTAAGGTGGATTGCTGAAAACAGGAATGAGAAAAAGCTTACTGATATCGGCGAAATTCTAAAAGAACAAATTGATGTTCGTCTTTTTGGCGGAATATCAACGCTAAAAGACGAAGAAACAAAGACTATAAAAGTTGATAAGAATACTTGTACAAATGGACATGTTCAATTTACTGGTCCTGTTCAATTTGCATTGCTAAACCCGTCGCTTAATGAAGTAAATTTGAGAATGCATCAGAATACAACACACTTCATGTCAAAAGATACTAATACACAAGGTTCTATTGGTACAACAACTTTAGTCCCTTATTCTTTGATGCAAATTCACGGATGGGTAAATCCAAAAGTTGCCGAAAAAACAGGAATGTCAAAAGATGATTTGAAATTAATGTATAAAGGGCTTTGGTATGGAACCAGTGGTGATGGTAGCTCGCATTCTCGTAGTAAAGTAGGACAAAACTCAGTTCTCTTGCTTGAAATTGAATACGCTAAAAACAATCAAAAAATCTATGGAGCGGATCGTTTGATCAAATTAGAGCCAAAAGACGATAAAAAAGGGGAACAACTCCGTAGTATGGATGATTATAAACTTGATTTTGCAATGTTATTTGAAGCTGCAAAGTCAGAAAAAGTGCAAAAGATTAAATTCTACACAGAGATTGAATCAATCAAAGTGGAATTATCAAAGAACCCGAAATTTGAAGCGATTGTGTTATGAAAGGCTTCCAACTTATCATAGAAGGTAACTGGGGGCATTTCAAAAAACCGGAAACAAACAACAACCCATTATCGCATGATTTAATTACCAAAACCGCTCTGATTGGACTAATCGGGGCAGTGCTGGGAATTGAACGTGAAGAGATGAAAAGCAAATTTCCGCAATTGTCGGATGATCTGCTTTATGGGGTTCAATTACTTCATCCGGTAAAAAAGATTTCATGGGGCTTTACCAGTCGAACTGCCATAAGTCCGACTACGGAAGGAACACCAAAGTATTTTGAGTTTTTGAAAGACCCCAAGTTTTTGGTTTCTATAGCATTAAAGGACGAGCATTCGAAATCCGATTTCGAAGATTTCAAAAAGGCAATAAAACAGGAAGAAGCTATTTATCCACCGGTATTAGGCTGGCATAATTGTCCTGCAAACCTTCAATGGGAATCAGAAGGTGAATTTTCGGGAATCAGAAATGGAACATTTGAAACCAAAGGATTTGTGCTTGCCGGAGAACATACCCCCAAGGATATTTCGGGCGGATTTCGTATAGGCTTTGACAAGATGCCCACTTTTCAGAACGAAGATTTCTGGAATCTGCCGGATAAATACAAGAATGTCATTTATCCTGATTCTACTCACTCAATTACAGTTGAAGGAAAGTACTACGAATATCAATCATCAAAAGAATTAGAAAAATGGTGTCTGATATAAACTCGCTCCAATCTCACCCAGACAAGTTATTATTAACTCATGTTCAGGGTGTAAGAGACAATACAAAAAAGCTAACCAACTCCCGACTTGCGGAGTTGGTAGCTCTATTTCATGATTTGGGTAAGGTAAATCCAAACTTTCAGGATAAACTTGATCCTGATAAAAAAGTAGCTGGTTATGCAAATCATTCCTATTTATCTGCATATGCTTTTTTCTGTGCATTTCGGGACAACATAGATGCATTTAAACAATTCATTGGGGCAAATGATTTAACGCCTAATGATTTAATCGCATTGACGGTAATCATAGCCAAGCACCATGGTAACTTGCCAGATTTCACTCCGAAATGTAAGCCCAATGAAGCCTATGCCTCAATACTCTCAAAAGATGAAAATTATTCATTGTTCAACTTCCTTGAAAAAGAGAAAAACTTACCTGTGTTTGAGTTTGCAAATCATTTTATCTCAATTCGAGACTTTCAGCAAACTCTATTAGAACCCAAGATCCAATCATTATTTTCTGAAAAATTTGTGTTTAGAGAAGAACTTAATAAATCACCCTTGGATTTCTTTATCGATTATCAATCTGCATTTGCGAGTGTTCTGCAGGCAGATAAAGCCGATGCTGGTAATATTGGGAATATAATTGATGATCAACAAGAGGCTGTCCAAACATTTTCAGAGAGTTTTAGTTTTCAACTTGATTCTTATTTGGGCAAATTGAATCAGAATTCTGAACTCAATAAATTAAGAACAAAAATCCGAAATCATGCCGTAAACAATATCCGGGAAGGATTGAAAAACGATGAACACATATATGAACTTACAGCACCAACCGGTTCGGGAAAAACATTGATGATGCTTTCATTGGCTTCGGAAATAATCAAAGAAAAGGGAGCCAAACGAATTATTTATGGATTGCCATTTCTTTCCATTACGGAGCAAGTTGAAGCGGAAGTTTTAAAAATATTTGTAGGAAATGAAGAATTTATCCAACGAATAGATTCAAAATCGGAAAACCAACGATTTGAAACGATTCAGGCAGAATTGGATAATAGCCCTACCGAAGAAAATATTTTAGAAGCTAATATATTGGAGTTTCAGGAAAACACTTTTGCCTATCCTTTTGTCATTACCACATTCGTACGCTTTTTCGAAACGCTATTAAGCAATCGGAATGCTGAATTACTAAAGTTGCCGAATTTCTCGAAGTGCATATTTTTACTGGATGAAATACAGGCATTACCTCCAAGGTTATATGGATTCTTTGTGGCCTATCTCAGAAAATTCTGTGCTAAATTTGACAGTTATGCAATTATTTCAACTGCAACCCAGCCCAACTTTGAGTTGCCTAGGAACAATACAGAAGCAAAAAAATTCTTCCCCAATTACGAAAAACCATTACCCTTGTTACCGTTAAGTTATTTCGAAAATGACTTGTTCAATCGGTATCAAATTGAATTCGAAAAAGAACCAATAGATATTGAAACATTGAAGGATTCCATCCTTTCAGAAAATCAATCCGTTTTGGTCATTCTTAATACCATTGATGACACGAAGGAGCTTTTTAAAAGGCTTCAAGATGAATTGGAAACAAATGAACTGATTCTTTTAAATACTCATTTCACTCCTCAACATCGAAAGCTGAAGATTTATTTGGCCAAACGTAGGTTGCGCCAGAATAAACGGATTGTAGTTGTTTCAACACAACTTATCGAAGCGGGAGTTGATATCGATTTTCCGGTGTTGTACCGCGATTTTGCAACTGTTTCCAGTATTATCCAATCAGCAGGACGCTGTAATCGAAATGGAAAACTTGATTCATTTGGGAGAGTTAAACTATTCAAGTTGCAGCGAAATGGAATGCCCCGTTGTGAATTAATTTATCGTGGCAGAGATCGTGAAATATTAAGACTCACCAAGGATTCCTTTAATGACTTATTATATCAAGAAAAAGATTTGCTCGATGTTCAACGAGAATTCTTCAACAATATACAATCAGATTTAGATTGGGGAATACACATTCCTCCATCCAATCCAAATTTTAAATTCGATTTTATTAAAGATATTCAGGAATGCCAATACGATAAAATAGGGAAATTCCAGTTGATTGATAAACAATTGTTCGGGGAAGAAATTCAATTCTTTGTTCCCCGAAATCATCAGGATGAAAAATTTGAAAAGCTTTTAACACTTCAAGATGAACTAATTGAGTTCTTTAAAACAAATGCAGATAGATCAATCATCCGATCAAAAAAGAAATCGATTGAAATGCAATTAAAAAAGATGTCTGGCCAAATCGTTCAGGCTCGTTTGAATAGAAATCAAATCAGACCTTTACAAGGCAACCCAAGAAATTACTTTAATCTTTTTGAAATCGATAAAAAATCATATTCTTTTGAGAAAGGAGTTGATTTAGAAGGAGCTGAATTTATTCTTTAATCCGTAAACCCCAATAAATTAAAGATTATCTATGTCCAAAACCGATTTAAAAAAACATTTACAGGCGCTTACCAAAGAGCAGGTGATAGAACAGGTACTCGAACTGTACGACAATTGCAAGCCAGCGAAGGAGTACCTTGAGTATGTATTAAATCCGGATGAGAAGGAAAAATTCAAAAAGTACAAATCCATTATTTTTGATGAGTTCTATCCCAAAGGGAATCGATCGTATCCCAAATTGCGCTTTTCTGTGGCTAAAAAGGCGATCGCCGATTTTCGGGCGCTGAACCCTTCCCCTGGATTACTGGCCGATCTGATGGTAACACTCCCGGAAACTGCCTGTCAGTTCACACACGAGTACGGCGATATGACGGAACAATTTTACGACAGTACGGTCACCAATTTCGAAGCAGCCTTAAAATTTCTTCAAAAGAATAACCTTTTGGAAAATTTTAAACTGCGCTGTCAGAGTTGTGTAAAGTATGCTGAACCCTGTGGATACGGATTTGCAGATGAAATCGGTCAGTTGTTTTACGATTATTATGGGTGTTAATTATTTTGAAACCTCGAAGGTTTCGAAAACCTTTGAGGTTTAAGTATCGGAAATATGCAACAGCTTGAACCAATAATGGCCGGGAAAACCTACCACATTTACAATTGTGGAATCAATGGTTGTGACCTGTTCAGGGAAAATGAGAATTATGAATATTTTCTGAACCTATATGATAAACACATTTCTCCGGTTGCCGACACCTATGCCTGGGTATTGATGAAGAACCATTTCCACCTGTTGGTTAGGATTAAGGAGGAGGAATATTTTTCAAACCTCGAAGGTTTCCAAAACCTTCGAGGTTTAAAACTCCACCAGCCTTTTTCCAACCTTTTTAACGCGTATACCAAAGCGTTTAATAAACGTTACGAACGGTCCGGAAGCCTTTTTCAAAATCGGTTTCACCGTAAACTGGTTTCTGATATTGATTATTTTAAACGGTTAGTCGTCTATATTCATAACAACCCAGTTCACCACAGGTTTACTGAATATGCGATGGACTATCCATGGTCTTCATATTTAACCTGCATTTCTATCAAATCGACACATTTACAACGCGATGCTGTCATAGGTTGGGTTGGTTTGACAGTGAGGCAAATTTCAAAGCAACGCACGATAAACCAGGCGATTTTACCGATCTGGAACAGTGGCTGGGATTGTAATTAATCTGATATCATCATGGAAATCACCGGTACACAAATCAGTTATTTTTTCACCTGCCATCGCAAATTGTGGCTGTTTTGCAATGGTATCCAAATGGAGCAAAACAGCGAACTCGTTGAAATGGGGAAGCTGATCCATGAAACTTCGTATTCCGATCGACCGGACCGATTTCAGGAGGTGGAGATCGGTCCTGTGAAGATCGATTTTTACGATAAGCGCGATAAGGTGATCCACGAGGTGAAGAAATCGGATAAAATGGAAGAGTCGCACCAATGGCAGGTGAAATACTATATCATGATTATGGAACGCGCAGGCATTACCGGCGTAACCGGACTCCTTGAATATCCCCGTCTACGCCATACCGAACAGGTAATGCTTACTGATACTGACAGGGAAAGCCTAGATGTCATAGCAGCCCGGATTAAAATTATTGTCATTTCCGAATGCTGTCCTCCTTTGGTTAAGAAGGGGATCTGTAAAAACTGCTCCTACTACGATTTTTGTTACGTAAACGAAGATTAGATGCTTCAGAATTTTTAAGTATTTGATAATTTGATTGGATTTAGTATCCTAAAGTTTTTGAAATGAAGAAGACCTACTACCTTTTTAATCCGGGCCGTTTAAGCCGCAAGGATAATACGCTGCAGTTTATTGCATTCAATGAGGAGGGAATCGAACAGCAGACGCGTTATCTGCCCGTTGAACAGGTTGGCGAGATCTATGCATTCGGAGCATTGGATGCCAATTCAGCGCTCTACAATTTTCTGGGACAACAGCAGATCCCTGTTCATTTTTTCGATTACTTCGAAAATTATACCGGTTCCTTTATGCCAAAGGAGGCAGTGCTTTCGGGGAAGATGGTGATCGCCCAGGTTAAAATGCAGCAGAATAAAACAAAACGTCAGGAGATTGCGCGGTTGATTCTTCAGGGTGCTGCGCATAATATGTTAAAAAATCTCCGTTACTATAACAGCCGGGGAAAAGACCTTGAGTCGATTATTACAACGATAGAGCATTATTTGCCTGGTATGGCAGATGCTATGGCAATAGATGAACTGATGGGAATTGAAGGGAATATCCGGAAAATGTATTATGAAGCTTTCGAATTGATTATTAATGATTTTTCGATGGAAGGCCGCAGTTACCGTCCCCCAAAAAATGAGGTAAATGCGTTAATCTCGTTTGGCAACATGATGTGTTACAGTCAGTGTCTTCGTGCAATTCATCAGACGCAGTTAAACCCAACCATCAGTTTTCTGCATGAACCGGGTGAACGCCGTTTCTCTTTGTCGCTGGACCTGGCCGAGATCTTCAAACCGTTATTGGTTGATCGGGTAATCTTTAAAGTGCTGAATAAACGGGAAATTCAGCAACAACATTTTGAAGAGGCTATCAATCGTGTGGTTCTGAAGCCTTCAGGAAGAAAAATCTTTGTCCAGTCGTTTGAGGAGCGGTTGCAGGAGACCATAAAGCACCGAAGCTTAAATCGTTCGGTCAGTTATAAACACCTTATCAGGCTGGAATGTTATAAATTACAGAAACATATACTGGGTATTGAACAATACAAACCGTTTAAAATGTGGTGGTAGAAAAGTATGAATGAATTAAAGAATTAAAAATAAAGAAATTGACGAATGTTTTTTGATATGCGGGAATTGAAATAAAAAGAAATTTAGATATGTATGTGATTGCAGTTTATGATATTGGAGAGAAGAGGGTAGGGAGGATGCTAAAGCTCTGCCGCAGGTACCTGAACTGGATTCAGAATTCGGTCTTCGAAGGGGAGATCACCGAAGTTAAGCTGGAGGAGTTAAAACTTCGAGCGTTGAAGATAATGAAGCCGGAAACCGACAGTTTGATTATCTTTAAAGCCCGACAGGAGAAATGGCTTGAAAAGGTAATTATTGGGAAGGAGTTGAGTAATCTTGATAACCTGTTATAATTTAGGAAGTTGTACTGATTTTGTGTTGTCAGTGGGAAAAGAGAAGATAAAAACTTAATCCAATTCCTCAGATCTTTGATAATCAATGTTCTTTGACATGTTGGAAATGAATAATTTAGTTGGCATTGTCGCTCTCCCGTAAAAAGGCGGTTACCGGGGAGCGACAACTTTCTTGTGAAAAATATATTCGGTAATGATTTCTAACTTATTGAAAATCATTATTATTTTTGTGGTCGTCGAACGACCCCTAATCGCACCATATTGGAATTGAAACAGATCAGCAATGTTATTATCATTTGTGGCGGCGTAGCCCCTAATCGCACCATATTGGAATTGAAACTCCTATATCAATAAATTCGACCCGCTGACCGGAAAACCCCTAATCGCACCATATTGGAATTGAAACGTAGATGAAGTAAAAATGATGTGCATTTCGTTATTCCCCTAATCGCACCATATTGGAATTGAAACTCAATTTAACCAATATTGAACTGGCGGTGAAAATCACCCCTAATCGCACCATATTGGAATTGAAACGCGTTAACGATAACGGAGCGATCATCCAAAGATGCTACCCCTAATCGCACCATATTGGAATTGAAACGACATGGAAAGATATGATCGCTGAAATTAAAATCGGACCCCTAATCGCACCATATTGGAATTGAAACATCTACAACTATTGGATAGTGTTTTGAAAGGCTGAACCCCTAATCGCACCATATTGGAATTGAAACTGAAAAAGCCGGCTTATTATTGCCACTTTTTCGAGTCCCCTAATCGCACCATATTGGAATTGAAACGTTTAAAACTAAGTACCAGGTAGCTTCAGTGCAACCCCTAATCGCACCATATTGGAATTGAAACTAATCTCACCTCGGAGCGCACTTGCAATCTTTGAATCCCCTAATCGCACCATATTGGAATTGAAACTTTCCATATACGGTGACATTGGAACTGTTTATGCCCCCTAATCGCACCATATTGGAATTGAAACTAAGGCAGGAGTTGAGAAAGTTGACCATACGCCGCCCCTAATCGCACCATATTGGAATTGAAACTCCTGTAGCGGTGTTTAGATAATAAGTAGCTCCGCCCCCTAATCGCACCATATTGGAATTGAAACATGCGACAGCTGCTTTGCTGGCGGTTAAAGCATCAACCCCCTAATCGCACCATATTGGAATTGAAACAGGGGTAAAAAGCTCTCAAGCACATCGCTGCACATACCCCTAATCGCACCATATTGGAATTGAAACCAGTTTCGAGTTGCATTGATGAAATGATACCTCGCTCCCCTAATCGCACCATATTGGAATTGAAACATAAGGGTTTCCTCCCTTAATTACTTCCACCATCCACCCCTAATCGCACCATATTGGAATTGAAACTCTATTCGTACTGCCCGAAACGTGCTGAAATTTCAAACCCCTAATCGCACCATATTGGAATTGAAACGACAAAGCAATGAGACAACGCGGGGAAACAGCGAAACCCCTAATCGCACCATATTGGAATTGAAACAAAGAATGTACCGATCATCCCTAATATTGACCCTCCCCCCTAATCGCACCATATTGGAATTGAAACTAATTAGATTAGTCCGGTCTTTTGGTTCAGGATAACCCCTAATCGCACCATATTGGAATTGAAACATATAAATTTCTATGAAAAAGACACCGACAAAATACCCCCTAATCGCACCATATTGGAATTGAAACTACAATGCCCCATTCCAGCCAGATCCCTTGAGTGCCCCCCTAATCGCACCATATTGGAATTGAAACTGAAGTAGATATGCATCGCCAGTTGGCAGGATAATATCCCCTAATCGCACCATATTGGAATTGAAACTTGAACTGGTTCAACGAGGCCGGGATATGGTTGCCTCCCCTAATCGCACCATATTGGAATTGAAACATCTTTCAATGAAAACGGTTATGATCGTATTAGTTTCCCCTAATCGCACCATATTGGAATTGAAACTATTCAATCCACCATTGTTTGGTGAGATCTCCTCCACCCCTAATCGCACCATATTGGAATTGAAACTCGGGAGGCACATATTATTTTAATGGTGAGCAACATCCCCTAATCGCACCATATTGGAATTGAAACTAACGTTTCGAACTGGTTGCAGTGGACGGATTGTGCGCCCATAATTGCACCATATTGGAGTTAAATTTATAGTAATTCAACGAGCAGATTGCATTTTACTGATTAGGAGATTTATTTTCTTAAGCCGGAAATTAGATTTTCTTAGGCAGGGGATTTATTTCCATAAGCAGGAAATCAACATCGGGAAACATAAACCTTCGGGGTTTTGAAAACCTCGAAGGTTTAACGGACAGATTGAACGCAGTTCCGAAAGGGGTTTGGAATCCTTTAGGGATAGTAACAAATTAATATTGAATGAGATAAAGGAAATGTATTGATTTTGATAAAACAGACCTTCCAGGTTTCTAAAACCTGGAAGGTCTTCAGCCAAAATCACCTCACCAGTATTTTTCAGATCTAATTAATGGGTCCACCAAAGGCTTTTAATAAAATGAGTAGCCCTCAAGGAACCTTTTTGAACGCCCATTTAGACAGAAGAAGATAAATACTAAGGAAATTAGGAAAGTTTTAAAAGGTGAACGCAAACTCAAGCTCCAATTGATTCATCTTCAGATTTATAGTTTGGTTTGGAACCCCATTCCCGGTATAGTCCAGGGGGTTAAAACCTTTAACACTTGCAGGAAGTGCATAGACCAATGCCGCATGGACTGAGTTTTTGGTCTTTCCAATCTTTTTGGAAAATCCTAAAGTAAGGTGATCCTGTATTGTTGCCGGGGCCAGAATGTTAAATAAAGTCTGGGTAGATGGGATGGGTTGATCACTATGAGAATAACCACCTCTTAATATCCACCCTTTAATTCCGCTAAATTCGACCCCAACTTTATAAATATTGATATCTTGCCAGCCAAAACCGGGACCATTATTAGAACCCAATGGTGCAGTAGCTAAAGTTTGTGGGTTAAAAGAATTGGAAACGGATGCAACACCTGTATAATTAATACGCTTATAATCTGCCAGAATAGCCCATTCGTTACTGAACTCATAAGCCAGTCCGACAGACCAGTTTGAAGGAATATCAAAATTCCCCTGTTCAGCAAAAAGACCGGCATATTTACTGAATTTCGTCATTGTTATCTTCGGCTGATAATTTACACCTAAGGTTAATCCCTTTGCCAGTTGGCCCATATAGCCCAATTTAAATCCTAACCCGGTGCTGTTGTCGGTTCCGTTTCCGCTTACTTTCGTTTGGGCTTCTGACATTGGTGCAAATGACGCCACACCCTTGGCACTGAAATACTGGTATACCACCAGGGCTGTTACTCCAAGACTATGCTTTTCAGCAATTTTCCTCGAATAAGTAAGACCGAGGAACATCTGCGCGAGGTTAATTCCCGTAGATTGCGAACTAGGGTCATAAAAGGCAGGAGTTTTATAATTGGTATTCATCCCTCCATTACCAAAAAGGGTTGCGGAAAAACTGCTTTTATTATTGATCATCCAGTTGGCTCCGAGGCTTGGTTCCAAAAAGAGCCTGGAACCGCTCTCAACAGTCCCGGGGGCTAATCCCATTGTGCCTGGGTTACCTGATGGAGTTCCGGTAATCGTATATTGCCTGTTGGGATTAAAAAATTCGAAACCCAGATTATACTGGTTACCCAGAAAAACGTTTCCTGCCGGATTCCCGTTAATCAGACTGTTTTTGTACCATGCAGAACCGGCTCCAGCCAATCCCTTATTCTGAGCGCCGTAACCTACACCGAAATATCCATCTGTCGCCTGCACTGTTTGAAATAATCCAAAACCTGTTAGGATTAACAAGGTCGAATAGGTAATCTTATAAAATCTTTTCATAGTTTAAGTATTAATAAAAAATTTGGTCGTTAATTGCTCACAAAGTTATGATCACCTGTCTTATGGCAGGCAAATATGGGTGTGCATCTTTGCAAAGGACCTTGTGACAAATCGCACATTTAAGGTTCAATGAATAGTGTCTGATAATCAGTAATTAAGACATGAAGTCAAAAATAGCCAATCTGATTCCGGATTATTTTACGAAATTTGGTTTTTGGTTAAACCCGTATTTCAAAAAAAACAGATTCTGTCACAGTTATTCACAGAAACACCCTTGATCTATCCAAATCTGAAATAGATCAAGGGTGTATTTGTTGAGGATTTTCAGAATATGTAATGGATTAATTTGCTGCCACAGTCGTAGCTTTTTCGTCTTCAAACTGATAGAGCACTGTTGACAGATAGCGTTCACCGGTATCACACATAATGGTAACGATCTTTTTACCCTTGTTTTCAGGCCGTTTAGCAACCTGTAATGCAGCATAAGCTATTGCGCCTGAGGAAATTCCAACCAAGAGTCCTTCAGTTCTGGCTAATTCAC
>Ga0316231_1001515_pt1 | contig 25314 bp, 21 predicted proteins | sample TBH18027metaG_FD_206002 | JGI IMG/M metagenome (GOLD analysis project Ga0316231, IMG submission 206002) | Freshwater microbial communities from Trout Bog Lake, Wisconsin, USA - TBH18027 | ecosystem: Environmental > Aquatic > Freshwater > Lake > Hypolimnion/Profundal zone | place: USA: Wisconsin... | reverse complement strand
ATGGGTGGGCGGCCAGCCACATGCCTGCATGTGGAGGGCCGCCTGCCCATTGGACGCGAAGCTCGCAGAGCTTCGGCGAGCGCAGCGAGCAGGGCCTGGGCGGAGTCGGTCGGCGCCTTGACGCGCTCAGCACGCTCTGCGTCCTCAGCGCCTCTCTGCTTCCTCTGCGTATATAGCTTTTTACCTGGACTTGCCAGGGCGCTGGGATGGGCCAGAAGACGGTTGCGGATCTCCGCCAGCCGGAGCGGGTCCAGATGCTTCCGCCATTACGTTCGGCCTACCCTAGTTGGTTTCGCCGTCCAGGTAGGTCCAGCGCCCCTCTTCCCGCACGAACCGGCTGCGCTCCCAGTGCAGCATGCGCTTGCCGTTGATCAGCAGCTTGGCATGGAAGGTCACCTCGCCGGTGTCGTCGCCCGGGCCGCCGGCCTGGGTGCCTAGCACCTTGAGGGAGATGCATTTCACGGCCTGGCAGTAGCGCTTCAACTCGTCCACATCCAGCTTTTCCCGTTCGGCCGCAGCGGTGGTGGCGGCCAGGTAGTCGGCCCGGGCCAGGGAGTATGCGGTAAACCGGCTGCGCATCAACTTTTCCGCCGTTTCCGGAGCTTTATCGCCGGTGAGGTAGGGTTCGCAGCAGCGATCGAAGGTAAGCTTGGAGGCGCAGGGACAGGGACGGGACATGATGGCCTTTCAGACTTGGTGGATCCTAAATAAATGCAATGACTTCGGATCCCATGGCACAACCGCTCGCACCGGCCGCGCCGGTATCGAATGTTGACTTTACCCAGCACGCTGTTAGTCTGGAGTGGAAAAGCCTGAATTTTCTTTTCCTTGGCACTACGCGTCCAGGTAGGCCCTTATTCATATGGGCTGGTATGTCATTTCAACCTTTTTCGCAGGGGGAGTGTCCATGAAGAATGGATGGATCGATAAGCTTAAACTCGTACCGTTAAAACGCAAGATTTATCTGCTTTTAATGGTGATGATGTGCGCCATGGGGTCCGGATGGGCCCAGGCGCAGGAAACCGGCTTCCAGTATTTCTCGCCGTTCCGTGAGGGCAGCGACTTCATCATGCTCGAGAAGGTCTGCCTGATGGCCGTCCTGGCCGTTGCCGTCGCCGGCCTGCTGTACGCCTTCATGCTGATGAAGCAGGTCATCTCGGCCGATGAGGGCACCCCGAAGATGCAGGAGATCGGCGCCGCCATCCGCGAAGGCGCCAACGCCTACCTGTCGGCCCAGTTCAAGAAGATCGGGCCCCTGATCATCATCATCACCGTGCTGCTGGCCGTCACCTTCACCGGCAACGAGGAAGCCTTCCGCTGGGGCCGCGCGATCTCCTTCCTGATCGGCGCCTGCTTCAGCTTCCTGGTGGGCTTCGTCGGCATGCGCCTGGCCACCCTGGGCAACCTGCGCGTGGCCGCCGCGGCGCGGCACAGCTATGGCGACGCCATGCAGCTGGGCTACCGCACCGGCACCGTCACCGGCATGCTCACGGACGGCCTCGGCCTCCTGGGCGGCACGCTGATCTTCCTCACCTACGGCGTCAACGCCTATGAAGCCCTGCTCGGCTTCGGCTTCGGCGGCACGCTGATCGCGCTGTTCATGCGGGTCGGCGGCGGCATCTACACCAAGGCCGCCGATGTGGGCGCCGACCTGGTCGGCAAGATCGAAAAGGACATCCCCGAAGACGATCCGCGCAACGCCGCCACCATCGCCGACAACGTCGGCGACAACGTGGGCGACTGCGCCGGCATGGCCGCCGACATCTTCGAGAGCTACGAAGTGACCATCGTGGCCGCCATGATCCTGGGCATGGCCACCTTCGGCCACAAGGGCGTCATCTTCCCCCTGCTGGTGCGCGGCATCGGCGTGCTCGGTTCCATCATCAGCACCTACACCGTCAAGGCCGGCCACGACGACACCTCCGACACCGCCCTGAAGAGCGTCCACCGCGGCTTCTGGATCGGCTCCTGCATCAGCGTCGCCGGCTTCTTCATCCTGGGCTGGTTCTACCTGCGCTTCGAACCGGCGGTGAACCTGCTCAAGGGCGCCACCCCCACCGAACTCGCCACCTACTGGGGCACCATTCCCAGCCAGCTCGGCTGGTGGGCCAACTTCGGCGTCATGGGCCTTGACATGCGCCCGGCCATCACCTGCCTGATCGGCGTGTTCCTCGCCGTGGCCCTGAACAAGGTCACCAGCTACTACACCCACACCAGCCACGCCCCGGTCAAGGCGCTGACCAAGGCCTGCACCACCGGCCACGCCACCAACATCATCGAGGGCTTCGCCCTGGGTTATGAGAGCACCGTCGCCATGCTGTGCGTGATCGCGGTCGCCATCTTCCTGTCCGTGCTGACCTATGCCGGCACCCCGCCCATGTTCATCGCCTACGGCGTGGCCATGACCGGCATCGGCATGCTGACCCTCACCGGCAACACCATCTCCATGGACGTCTTCGGCCCCGTCGCCGACAACGCCAACGGCATCGGCGAGATGGGCTACGACAAGGAAGAGATGGACCGGGAGAAGCCCGGCAGCTACAAGCGCGCCCGGCAGATTCTCGCCGACCTCGACGCCGTGGGCAACACCACCAAGGCCGAGACCAAGGGCATCGCCATCGGTTCCGCCGTCATCGCGGCCGTTTCCCTGTTCTCCAGCTTCATCGCGGTGATCGCGGTGGGCGGTGAGGACCAGATCAGCAAGATGAAGATCGCCCAGTACATCGAACAGGCCGGACGGCTCACCCCGGCCGATCCCAAGGTATTCATCGGCTTCCTGCTCGGCGGGGCCGTGCCCTTCCTGTTCAGCAGCGAGCTGATCCGCGCCGTGGGCCGCGCCGCCTACTACATCGTCCAGGAGTGCCGCGTGCAGTTCAAGGACGCGGAGATCTGGGCCGGCACCAAGAAGCCCGATTACGGCCGTGTGGTGGACATCTGCACCAACACCGCCCAGAAGGAACTGGTCGGCCCTGGCCTGCTCGCCATCGCCTCGCCCCTGTTCGTGGGCTTCATCCTCGGCCCCTACGCCCTGGGCGGCTTCCTGGCCGGCATGATCCTGGTCGGCCAGCTGCTCGCCGTGTTCATGGCCAACGCCGGCGGCGCCTGGGACAACTGCAAGAAGATGATCGAAGACGGCCTTTATGGCGGCAAGGGATCTGAAGCCCACAAGGCTTCGGTCACCGGCGACACGGTCGGCGACCCCCTGAAGGACACCGCCGGTCCGGCCATCAACCCGCTCATCAAGGTGATGAACATGGTGAGCCTGCTCACCCTGGGCATCATCATGAAGTGGACCCTGTTCCCGGTCGAAGGCCGCGACAGCAACAAGGGCATCGGCGTCATCGCCGCCCTGGTCTGCGCCGGCGCCATCGCCTGGGCGGTCTACAAGAGCAAGCAGGAAACCCCTGGTCTGGTCAGCGAAGAAGAACTGCAGGCCAGCATCCAGGCCGAGCACAAGTAGGCTCTGCCGACATTTTACTGAAAGGAACGCCGCCCTCCGGGCGGCGTTCCCCTTTTCCGGCCGCGGGGCCGCGCCGAATGCGGTTCCGCGGGAAATTTTTAAGAGTTTCCGCTCTGAAATACTTTACAGTTTCAGCTCATGGTGGTCATATGGTGCAACACCAAGCCCAGTCCCTTAGGAACCCATGAAATGAACGACGTGCCATCCGGTTGTCCATCGTCTTCCCGTGTGCAAGAAAGGAGCGCCAATGCCTGCAGTTGAATCCAGCCTGGCCCAAACCGCCACATGCCCCGGCTTCATGGCCTCCTCGGTGGGCAGGAAAGTGGTGATGGCGGTGACCGGCATCATCCTCTTCGGCTTCGTCACCGTGCACATGCTGGGCAACCTCACCGCCTACATGGGCAGCGAAGCCATGAACGAGTACGCCAAGCTGCTGCAGACCCTGATCCACGGCAAGGGGATCTGGGGCTTCCGGCTGGTCATGCTCGTCGCGGTGGGCCTGCACGCCTGGGCCGCCGTGACCCTCTACTTCGAGAACAAGAAGGCGCGTCCCGTGGGCTACCGGGCCCAGCAGCTGCAGGCGGCCACCTGGGCCTCCCGCACCATGCCCTGGTCCGGCCTGGTCCTGGCGGTCTTCATCATCTTTCACATCCTGCACTTCACCACCGGCAGCGTGCACCCCGACTTCATCAAGGGCGACGCCTACCACAACTTCGTCACCGGGCTGCAGGTGCCGCTGGTGGCGCTGTTCTACATCGTGGCCCAGCTCTGCCTCGGGTTCCACATGTGGCACGGCGTCTGGAGCCTCACCCAGACCCTGGGCTGGTCCCACCCGCGCTACAACGTCCTGCGCCGCCGGTTCGCCATGGTGATGGCGGTGCTGGTGGCCGGCGTCAACATCTCCTACCCCGTGGCGGTCCTCACCGGCCTCATTCACTGAGTTCCCAAATTCATTGTAGAGAAGGCTCCCATGGAACTGAACGCGCACATCCCCGAAGGCCCACTCGAAAAGAAGTGGGACAAGCACCGCTTCGACGAGAAGCTGGTCAACCCCAACAACAAGCGTAAGTACAAGGTGATCGTGGTCGGCTCCGGCCTGGCCGGCGCCTCGGCCTGCGCCTCCCTGGCCGAGCTGGGCTACGAGGTGGCCTGCTTCTGCTACCAGGACAGCCCGCGCCGGGCCCACTCCATCGCGGCCCAGGGCGGCATCAACGCCGCCAAGAACTACCGCAACGACGGCGACAGCATCCAGCGCCTGTTCTACGACACGGTCAAGGGCGGCGACTTCCGGGCGCGCGAGGCCAACGTCTACCGGCTGGCCCAGATCTCCAACAACATCATCGACCAGTGCGTGGCCCAGGGCGTGCCCTTCGCCCGGGAATACGGCGGGCTGCTGGACAACCGCTCCTTCGGCGGGGCCCAAGTGAGCCGCACCTTCTACGCCCGCGGGCAAACGGGCCAGCAGCTGCTGCTGGGCGCCTACCAGGCGCTGGAGAAGCAGATCGGCCTGAAGACCGTGCAGATGTACACCCGCCACGAGATGCAGGAAGTCATCGTGGTCGACGGCGTGGCCAAGGGCATCGTCACCCGGGACATGATCTCCGGCGAATTCGAATGCCACGTGGCCGACGCGGTGGTGCTCGCCACCGGCGGCTACGGCAACGTGTTCTACCTGGCCACCTACGCCAAGGGCTGCAACACCACGGCCATCTGGCGCGCCTACCAGAAGGGCGCGGCGTTCGCCAACCCCTGCTACACCCAGATCCACCCCACCTGCATCCCGGTCACCGGCGACCACCAGAGCAAGCTCACCCTGATGTCCGAAAGCCTGCGCAACGACGGCCGCATCTGGGTGCCTCTGAAGAAGGGCGACAAGCGCCCCGCCGACCAGATCCCGGAGAACGAGCGCGACTACTACCTGGAGCGCAAGTATCCCTCCTACGGCAACCTGGCCCCCCGTGACATCGCCAGCCGCGCCGCCAAGCAGTGCTGCGACGAAGGCCGCGGCGTGGGCGACACCGGCCTGGGCGTCTACCTGGACTTCACCGAAGCCACCAAGCGCATGGGCCTGCACAAGATCGAAGAGAAGTACGGCAACCTGTTCGAGATGTATGACCGCATCACCGGCGAGGATCCCTACAAGGTGCCCATGCGCATCTACCCGGCCAGCCACTACACCATGGGCGGGCTCTGGGTCGACTACAACCTCATGACCACGGTTCCCGGCCTGTTCTGCATGGGCGAAGCCAACTTCTCCGACCACGGCGCCAACCGCCTGGGCGCCTCCGCGCTCATGCAGGGCCTGTCCGACGGGTATTTCGTGCTGCCCTCGACCATCGCCCCGTACCTTGCGAGCATCAAGCCCGGCACCCGGATCAAGCTCGACCACCCGGAGGTCAAGGCGGCCCAGAAGTCCACCCAGGCCCGCCAGGACCGCATGTTCGCCATCAAGGGCAAGCAGACCCCCACCGAATTCCACCGCAAGCTGGGCAAGATCATGTGGGAATTCTGCGGCATGGCCCGCAACGAAGCCGGGCTCAAGGAAGCGCTCAAGCAGATCCCCGAATTGCGCGAGCAATTCTACCATGACCTCTGCCTGCCGGGCAGCGGCGCCGAAGTGAACCAGACGCTCGAACTGGCCGGCCGGGTCGCCGATTTCCTCGACCTGGGCGAATTGATGTGCCTGGATGCCCTGGAGCGGCGTGAATCCTGCGGCGGCCATTTCCGCGAGGAGTGGCAGACCGAGGACGGCGAAGCCAGGCGCGACGACGAGAACTTCTGCCACGTCGCCGCCTGGGAGTACACGGGCGCAGGGAACACCCCCAAGCGCAACGTGGAAGAGCTCACGTTCGACAACGTCCATCTCGCGACCCGCAGCTACAAGTAAGGAACGGACATGTCCAAGACCATCGACATCACGTTACATGTATGGCGCCAGAAGAATGCCGCGGACGCGGGGCGCTTCGTCGACTACCAGGCCAAGGGCGTGAGCACGGAAATGTCCTTCCTGGAAATGCTGGATGTGGTGAACGAAGGCCTCATCCACAACGGCGGCGACCCGATCGTGTTCGACCACGACTGCCGCGAAGGCATCTGCGGCGCCTGCAACCTGGTCATCAACGGCCGGCCGCACGGCCCCCGGGAGCGCACCACCACCTGCCAGCTGCACATGCGCAGCTTCGAGGACGGCGCCAGCATCACCATCGAGCCGGTGCGGGCCGAGCCGTTCCCGGTGATCAAGGACCTCATGGTCAACCGGGACGCCTTCGACCGGATCATCCAGGCGGGCGGCTTCGTCAGCGTCCCCACCGGCTGCTCGGTGGAAGCCAACAGCACCCGGGTGCCCAAGCTGAACGCCGATCTGGCCATGGATGCCGCCGCGTGCATCGGCTGCGGCGCCTGCGTCGCCGCCTGCCCCAACGCCAGCGCCATGCTGTTCGTGGCGGCCAAGATCAGCCACCTGGCGCTGCTGCCCCAGGGCCAGCCCGAGCGCTACACCCGGGCCCGGGCCATGGTCCAGCAGATGGACGCCGAGGGCTTCGGCAGCTGCACCAACCACGGCGAATGCGAAGCGGCCTGCCCCAAGGGCATCACCCTGGAGAACATCGCCCGCATGAACCGCGACTTCATCAAGGCCAGCATCAGCTTCCGGCCGGAACCCGGCGGGGGCGGCGGGGCGTAGCGCCCAGCCGCCGGATCGACTTCGGAGCCACGTCCGGGCCCCGCTCCCTGGGAGCGCGGACCCGGACTTTTTGATCGGACCGGCTGTTCAGATGGTTAGACACCTGGCCGGCGGTGACGCCGCTCCGTTCACCCGGGGGCGGGAACCTCCGGCGCGGCCCGCGGCACCTTCCTGGGAGCGGAGGGAGTATCCTGGGGTCTGCCAGGTGCCTCTCCGGAAATACCATGAAACCCGAAACGCCCAAAGAGCAAGCGCCGGCCATGAGCCTCCCCCAAGCCAAGTCCGCCCCTTACACCCTCGCTGATTGGGCGACCTGGGATGGCCGCTGGGAGTTGATCAACGGGGTCGCCTACGACATGACGCCGGCACCGTCACTTGTCCATCAGGAGATCAGCATGGCCCTGTCCATCCGGATCGGCACCCTGCTGGAGGAAGTTCGGCACAAAACGGGCAGCCGTTGCAAGGTCTTCGCGGCTCCCACTGATGTCTTCCTGGACGGTGGTGTGGTGCAGCCCGATCTCCTGGTGGTCTGCGATCCCGCCAAGCTCAGTGATCGCGGGATTGAAGGTGCGCCCGATCTCGTGGTGGAGATCCTCAGTCCCAGGACCGCCAGCAAGGATACCGTGCGCAAACGTTGGACCTACGAGGCGGCAGGCGTCCCGGAATACCTGATTGTGGATCCGGAGGAAAGGGTCGGGCTTTTGCTGCGCCTGGAAGCAGGCCGCTACGAGGAAGCTGCCCGCATTGAATGGGGGGCCCCGATGGGGCTCCTGGGCGGAACCCTGACCGTTCAGCTCGGTGATCCGTTCACCCCAGATACCACCGCAGGTATGGAATCCCCAGCAGCAGGAACACCCCCAGGAAGATGATCCCGAAGATCAGCCCCAGCCTCCAGAAATCCTTGCGCTCGATGTAGCCGCTGCCGTAGTAGATGGCGCTGGGTCCGCTGGCGTAGGGGGTCAGCATGGCGCTGATGCCCGAGGTGTAGCACAGGCCCATGGCCAGGAGCTTCAGGGGCATGCCGGGCACCGCAGCCGCGGCCACCAGGAACACCGGCAGCAGGGCGGTGGCATGGGCGGTGAGGCTGGCGAACAGATAGTGCACCAGGAAATAGATGGCCACGAACAGGAGCACCGTCCACAGCATGGGCAGCCCGGTGAGCAGCCCGGAGGTGAGGCCGGCGAACCATTTCAGGAAGCCCAGGTTCTTCAGGCCGTCGGCCAGGGCCACCAGGGTGCCGAACCAGATGAGCATGTTCCAGGCCTGCGGGTACTCCAGCAGGTCGTTCCAGGTGATCACCCCGGTGAGCACCATGGCCACCACCACGCCCAGCGCCACGATGGTCGCGTCGAAGCGCTGGCCGCCGAAGATCCAGAGGCCCAGGGCTGCCACGGCGAGCCCGGCCATCAGCAGTTCCCGGGCCGAGACCCGGCCCAGCTTCTCCAGTTCGGCCCCGGCCCAGGTGTTGGCCCCGGCGCTTTCCTTGATCTCCGGCGGGTAGATCAGGTAGGTGAGCAGGGGCACCGCCAGGAACAGCAGGATGCCGATCGGCAGGAAGCCCATGAACCATTCCCGCCAGGTGAAGGTGATCTTGATGGCCTTGCTCACCAGTTCCAGGCCCAGCAGGTTGGGGGCGTTGGCGGTGAGGAACAGCGAACTGGTCACGGCGGTGGTGGCCAGGCCGGTCCACATGAGGTAGGCGCCCATCCGGCGCGAGCTGGGGCCGGGCCGCGACTCGAAGATCTCTGGGATGTTCTTGATGATCGGATAGATGGTGCCGCCGGCGCGGGCGGTGTTGGAGGGCATGAAGGGGCCCAGGCAGAGATCGGACAGGGCCACGGCGTAGCCCAGCCCCAGGGTCCTGCGGCCGAGCCGCTTGACCAGGTTCAGGGCGATGCGCCGGCCCAGGCCGGTCTTCTCGTAGCCCAGGCCGAACATGAAGGCGGCGAAGATGAGCCAGACCGTGCTGTTGGAGAAGCCGGACAGGGCCCACTTGACCGATTCCCCGGCGTTGGGGCTGACCAGCCCGGCGCCGGCGGCCACCGCCACGCCGAGCATGCCGATGACCGCGCCGGGCACCGGTTCCAGGATCAGGCCGACGATGACGCCGGCGAACAGGGCGAAATAATGCCAGGCCTGGGGGGTGAGCCCCTTCGGCACCGGGATCGCCATGAGGATGCCCCACAGGGCCAGGGGGATGACGATCGTGACGAGGCGCTTGCGAGTCATGGGGCGGATCCCTTATTTGATGAAGCGCACTTGTTGCGAGATGCGCGCGACGATGGCGGTCTTGCGCTCGTTGAAGGTGGCCTTGTTCTTTTCGAACAGGTTGTTGCCCTGGGTGTCGATGGAGATGATCAGCGGGCCGAAGTGCTTCACCCGGCAGACCCAGAGGGCTTCGGGCATGCCCAGGTCGAGCCACTCGACCCGTTCGATCTCCTCCACTTCGGTGGCGGCCAGCACCGCGCAGCCGCCCGGGAAGACCGCGTGGACCGCCTTGGACTCCATGCAGCCGGCCACGGTCTCGGGGCCCATGCCGCCCTTGCCGATGACCAGCTTCACCCCGGTCTGCTTGATGAACGGCCGCTCCATGGACTCCATGCGCATGCTGGTGGTGGGGCCGATGGAGATCATCTTCCAGCCTGCGCCGTCCGGCACCACGATCGGGCCGGCGTGCAGGATGGCCATGCCCCGGAGGTCCACCGGTAGTTCGCGGCCCAGTTCGATCAGGCGCCGGTGGCCGACGTCGCGGCAGGTCACCATTGTGCCGTCCAGGTAGACCACGTCGCCGGCCCGGAGGTCTTCGAGGTCTTCGCTCTTGATGGGGGTGGTCAGGACTTTGTTCACAGCGAAACTCCACGGTGCGAAAGGATTTCATGGGTCATGTCGGCGTTGATCCGGATGGTGCCGCGGCGGTGCGCCCAGCAGCCGGTGGAGATGCCCACGCCGATGGTGGAGGGGTGGCGCGCGCTGTTCTCGATGTGCACGCCCATGACCGTGCGGTTGCCGGACAGGCCCTGGGGGCCGAGCCCGAGCTCGTTCAGGCCCTGCTCCAGGAGCAGCTCCATCTCCGCCGCCCGGGGTTCCGGATTGCGCGAGCCCAAGGGGCGCAGGATGGCCCGCTTGGACAGCAGCGCGGCGGTCTCCACCGCGGTGGAGATGCCCACGCCCACCAGCAGCGGCGGACAGGCGTTGACGCCGTAGGAGGTGACCACGTCGAACACGAACTGCACCACCCCCTCGTAGCCTGCGTTCGGCATCAGCACCTTGGCGGCGCCCGGCAGGGTGCAGCCGCCGCCGGCCATGTAGACGTCGATCTCCAGGCCGTCCCCGGCGACGATGTCCCAGTCGATCCAGGGCACCCGCAGGCCGAGGTTGTTGCCGGTGTTCTTCTCCAGGAAGGTCTCCACGGCGTTGTGGCGCAGCGGGGCGGCGATGGTGGCGGCGGCCACGGCGGCGCGCAGGATCTCCCGCAGCTCGCCCAGGTAGGGGAAGGTCGCCCCGGCCCGCACGAAGAACTGGATGACCCCGGTGTCCTGGCAGCAGGGGCGGTCCAGGGTGTCGGCCAGCCCGAGGTTCTCGAACATGGAACCGTAGACCACCTTGGACAGTTCGCCCTGCTCCTGGGTCCTCAGCTCCTTCAGCTTGGCCAGGACATCATCGGGAAGGTGCTTGCCCACATGGGCGGTGAACCGGGCCATGAGGTCTTTCAGGAAAAGGACATTCTGTTCATCGTTCACGGGGGAGGTCTCCTGAGTTGGAAAAGCGGGGGATGCATGCAATAAGCGAATCCAATGCCATAAAATAACTTTATTTATTTAAGCGTTTGAATATTCAAACGACTCGCTTGTCGCATTATCTGTTGCATGATTGAATCAACCTGTCGCATCATGTCGCAAAAGGGGCATTCATGTCGCACATCGCCTACCTGGCGCCGGATCCGGAGATGCTCGAACGGGCCAGGGCGGCGTTCCTCCCGGCCCACCCCGACATCCGCCTGGCCGAAGGGCTGCTGGAGGAAGGGCTGAACACGGCCCGGGCCCTGGTGGAGGAGGGGGTGGAAGTGATCATCGCCCGGGGCGGCACGGCGGCCATGCTCAAGGCCTCCGACCTGGACGTGATCCTGGTGGAGATCCCCTATTCCGGTTTCGACCTGATCCGGGCCGTGCGGGAGGCCTCCCGTCACGGGCGGCGCATCGGCATGGTGGCCTTCCCGTCCATGTTCACGGAGGTGGAATGCCTGGCGCCGATCCTGGACGTGGAGCTCCGCCCCTACCCCATCGCCGGCCGCCAGGACGCGGAGCGCCAGATCCGGCGCGCCTTTCAGGAAGGCATGGAAGTGGTCATGGGCGGCGTCACCACCGGCCAGATCGCCACGGCGCTCGGCCTGGCCCACGTGGTGATCCAGACCGGCCCGGGCGCCCTGGTGCTGGCCGCGGAGGAAGCCAAGCGGATCCAGGTGGCCCGCAACGAGGAGCAGGTGAAGACCAGCTTCCTGCGCCGGGCCTCGGCCACCGGGCACCACGCCACGTTCCTGTTCGACGACGTCCTGGGCGCCAGCCCCCAGGTGCAGCGGACCATCGAGACCGCCAAGCGCTACGCCCGCACCGGCTCGGCGGTGCTGATCCAGGGGGAGACCGGCACCGGCAAGGAGGTGTTCGCCCAGAGCATCCACAACGCCAGCGCCCGGGCCCAGGGGCCGTTCGTCGCCATCAACTGCGCCGCCCTGCCCGCCCAGATCCTGGAGAGCGAGCTGTTCGGCTACGTGGCCGGCGCCTTCACCGGCGCCAGCCTGAAAGGCAAGGCCGGGCTGTTCGAGCTGGCCCACGGCGGCACGCTGTTCCTGGACGAGATCGCCGAGATCGATCCGCCCACCCAGGGCAAGCTGCTGCGGGTGCTGCAGGAGAAGAAGGTCATGCGGCTGGGCGGCGACCGGGTGGTGCCGGTGGACGTCCGGATCATCGCCGCCAGCAACCGCAACCTGAAGGAGATGGTCGACGCCGGCGGCTTCCGGGCCGATCTCTTCTTCCGGCTCAACGTCCTGCTGCTGCGTCTGCACCCGCTGCGCGAGCGCCGGGAGGACGTCGGCGCCCTGGCCCGGATTTTCCTGCTCCAGCACCGCTCCGGCCGGGCCCTTCCCCTGGCCCCGGACGCCCTGGACACCCTGCGCGGCTACGCCTGGCCGGGCAATATCCGGGAGCTGAACAACGTCATGGAGCGCCTGGTGGCCCTGCACGACCGGGGCCCCATCACGGCCGTCATGATCCGCCAGGTGCTCGAGGACGCGCCCCAGGGCGAGGCCGTGCCGGCGGGGCCGCTGGCGGAAATCGAGCGGGCGCTCCAGGCGACCCGGGGCCGCCAGGGAGCGGCGGCCAAGCTGCTCGGGATCAGCCGTTCCACGCTTTGGCGCCGGCTGAAACAGGGTCAGCCATAGGCGCCCACCAACCAATGGAGTAGAGTTTCCGCCATGGACAGCCAGCCGCTGCGGGTCGAACCCTTCGCCATTCAGATCGACGACCAGGTGATGGCCGACCTCCAGGCGCGCATCCGCCGCACCCGTTGGCCCGCGCCGGCCCCCGGCCGCGCGTGGGGGCAAGGCGCCGACCTCGATTGCCTGAAGCGCCTGCTGGCGTACTGGGCCGACGGGTTCGACTGGCGCGCGCAGGAGCGCAGGCTGAACGCGTTCCGTCAGTTCCGGGCCGAGATCAACGGACTTCAAATCCACTTCGTCCATGAACGGGCACGCAACGGACACGGCATACCGCTCATCCTCACCCATGGCTGGCCCAGCACCTTCGTGGAGCCGCTCCAGCTCGTGCCGCTGCTGACCGATCCGGCGGCCCACGGCATCGATGGCCCGGCGTTCGACCTGGTCATCCCGTCGCTGCCGGGCTATGGCTTCTCGACCCGGCCGGATCGCTCGAACTACCGGGACATCGGTCAACTCTGGCACCAGCTCATGCGTGGCCTCGGCTACCAGCGTTATGGCGCGGGCGGCGGGGATTTCGGTGCCGGCGTCACCACCCTGATGGCCCTGGACGACCCCGCGTCGTTGATCGGGATCCACCTGAGCAACCTGGAGTTGTCACCCATCGTCGACCAGGGCTCGAGGCCCCTTTCGCCAGCCGAACAGAGCTATCTGATGCAGCGCGGCCGCTGGGATGAGCAGGAGCGAGGCTATTCCGCCATTCAATCGACCAAGCCGCAAACGGTCGGCTATGCGCTCAATGACTCGCCCGCCGGTCTCGCCGCCTGGATTCTTGAGAAGTGGTGGGCGTGGAGTGACTCCGGCGGTGATCTGGACAGCCGTTTTTCGCGCGATTTCCTGTTGACCACTTTGACGCTGTATTGGGTCACTGAAACCATCACCCCTTCGATGCGGGACTACTTCGACAACCGCTGGGACGGGGTTGCGCTCGGACCGGATGATTTCGTCAGGGTTCCAACCGCAATCGCCAACTTCGCCAAGCAGTTCATCGATGAAGGAGAGCCGCCGCGGGAGTGGGCCGAGCGGCTGTACAACGTTCGCCGATGGACACCCATGCCGAGCGGCGGTCATTTCGCGGCAGCGGAAGAACCCGAGCGGCTCGCCCGCGACATCGCGACGTTTTTTGCCGATCTTTGACCCTTGCCACCCGGGTTTCGCTAACGAATTGAATTTCAAATAATGCTATGCTGCTGCACCTCACGGCCCGCGCCATGCCCTTCATCCAGCCCGCCCCCCAGCTCGCCCAGCCCTACCGGGCCGATCCGGTGCTGCGCGGCTTTCTGCGCCGGGCCCTGCCCCCGGAGGTGCTGGCGGAGATCGAGCCGGAGCTGGCGGCCATGGGCGACACCGCCCTGGAACTGCACGCCCTGTCCCTGGAGGACCGCTGCCAGGAACCGCGCCACGTGCCGTTCGACCCCTGGGGCAAGCGGATCGACCGGATCGAACTGACCCGGCTCTGGCGCGCCGCCGAGCGGATCGCCGCCACGGCGGGCCTGGTGGCCACGGCCTACGAACGGCGCCACGGGGTCCATTCGCGCCTGCACCAGTTCGCCTTGGCGCACCTCTTCCACCCGAGCAGCGACGTCTACACCTGTCCCCTGGCCATGACCGACGGCGCGGCGGCCACCCTGCTGCGCAGCGGCAACCGGGACCTCGTCGAACGGGCCCTGCCCCGCCTCACCAGCCGGGACCCGGAGCGGTTCTGGACCTCGGGCCAGTGGATGACCGAAAGCAGCGGCGGCTCGGACGTGGGCCTGGGCAGCACCGAGGCGCGCCTGGAGGACGGCGCCTGGCGGCTCTACGGGCGCAAGTGGTTCACTTCCGCCGCCACCTCCCAGATGGCCCTGGCCCTGGCCCGGCCCCAGGGCAATCCGCCGGGGGGCAAGGGCCTGGCGCTGTTCTATGTGGAGACGCGGCTGGAGGACGGCTCGGCCAACGGCTTCACGGTCAACCGGCTCAAGGACAAGCTGGGCACCCGCAAGCTGCCGACAGCGGAACTGGAGCTGGACGGGATGCTGGCCACGCCGGTCGGCGCGCTGCGCGACGGCGTGCGCGCCATGGCGCCGATGCTCAATGTCACCCGCACCTGGAACGCGGTCAGCGCGGCCAGCCTGCTCCGGCGTGGACTGATGCTGGCCTGGGACTACGCCGGCCGGCGGGTCGCGTTCGGTGCGACGCTCGCCGAGCAGCCGCTGCACCTGGACACCCTGGCCGGCCTGGAAGCCGAGGCCCAGGCGGCCTTCCAGCTGGCCTTCCACGGGGCGGAATGGCTGGGCCTGACGGAATGCGCGGCGGGCGACGAGGCGCTGCACCGGCTGCTGACGCCGCTGGTGAAGCTCACCACCGCCCGGCAGGCGGTGGCCGGGTGCAGCGAACTGCTGGAATGCTTCGGCGGCGCCGGCTACGTGGAGGACACCGGCCTGCCGGCGCTGCTGCGCGACGCCCAGGTGCTGAGCATCTGGGAAGGCACCACCAACGTGCTGTCCCTGGAGACCCTGAAGGCCATGGGCGGCTGCGGCTTCGGGGGCTTCCGGAACCACGTGGAGAGCCTGCTGGCCGAACTCCGGCCGGGCGACCTGGAGGGGCCGGCCCGGGCGGTGCGCGACGCCCTGGCCCGGAGCGAGGCCTGGTGGGCCGGGGCCGAGGAGGCCGGGGCGCGCCGCTTCGCCCTGACCCTGGGCCGTTCCCTGGCGCTGGCCTTGCTGGCGCGCCAGGCCCAGTGGGCCCGGGACCGGGAACAGGACTCCGCCCCGGCCCGGGCCGCGCTGCGCTTCGCTTCCCACGGGGTGGACGCCCTGCTCGGTTAAGCTGCCCAGGCCTCAGGGGGCGACGAAGGCGGCGCCGAGGCACTCCCTGGCGCGCTCCCGGCGCAGCAGCAAGGTGTCGAGCAGGTCCCGGTCCCGGCCCGCCTGGTCCGGCCCTGCCAGCTGGGCCTGGGCGGCGGCGATGGCCGAGTTCACCCAGAGCACCCGGATGACCCGGCGCTTCGCCTGGCCCGCCATGAACTCCCGCCAGTTGTTGAGGTTCCAGAGCGGTTCGCAGACCGGGTCCTCGACCGTCACCCGCTCGGTGCCGTCGGCCAGGCGCCGTTTCACCAGCCGGCACTGGAGGGCGACCCCGTCCCGGCTGTCGCCCCCGTTCACCTTAAACAGGTCCGGCAGGTACATGCGGTCCTGGTTGGAGACGAAGTTGCCCAGGGAGTAGGCCACCAGCGTCCGGTTGCCGCCCTTGGCCAGGATTTCCACGGGTTGCAGGACATGGGGATGGGTGCCCAGGATCAGGTCGGCGCCGGCCTGGCAAAGCCGCTCGGCCACCTCCCGCTGGCGGGGCAGCGGGTCGTGCTGGTACTCCACGCCCCAATGGATGCTCACCACCACCACGTCCACCAGGGGACGGGCGGCGCGCACCGCCTCGGCCGCGGCGGCGGGGTCCAGCCCTCGCACCCAGGGTCCGCTGTCCTTGGCGTTCAGGTTGATGTTGTAGAGGTCGGTGAAGCCCAGGAACCCCACCCGCAGCCCCTTCACCTGGACCACCCGAAGCTGCTCCGCCTCCCCGCGGGTGGCGCCGGAGCCCACCGCCACCAGGTTTTCCTCCCGGAGCCGGCGCAGGGTCTCGACCACGCCCGCGACCCCCTGGTCGTAGGCATGGTTGTTGGCGGTGGAAAGCACGGTGAAGCCGCTGGCCCGGAGGGCCGCCGGAAGCTCCGGCGGCCCATTGAACATGAACGGCCTTCCCGGCAGGCCGGAACTGGGCGCCACCGGCGTCTCCAGGTTGGCGAAGGCGATGTCCGCCCCGTGGATCAGCGGCTCGACGTCCGCCCATAACGCCCGAAGGCCGGATTCGGCTTCCCGGGCCGAGCGCTGCACGTCCTGGTGCATGAGGATGTCGCCCACCGCCAGCAGCCGCACCGAAGCCAGTTCCACCGGGAACACCGGGCTGAGCGCAGGCGCGGCCACGGGCGCCGGTCCCGGCCTGCCGCCGAGGGTGGCCAGCAGCAGCGCCGCCGCCAGGGTCAGGAAGAACCTATTCAGGGCCGTAGAAGACCTCCACCGGGAGGCCGGGGAGCGCGCTCCGCACCTGTCCGGCCAGATCGTCCATGATCTGCGCCCGCAGCGGCTTGGCTTCGGGTTCGGGGGTCGGGCGGGCCACGGTGTAGAGCTGGATGGCCTGGATCCGCCCCTGGGCGAGGATGGCGCGCAGGCGTTCGACGTAGGCCGCCACTTCCTGGGCGCCGGGCCCCTGGCCGCGCCACTCCAGGAACAGGGTCTGGATGGTGATGGGCCAGCGGCGGGCGGTGGCGGCCAGGTTGTCCAGGATGCGCGCGAACGGCACCTTGGAGCGGTTCACTTCCCGGTAGTAGGCCTCGCTGCCGGCATCCAGCTTGCCCCAGATCTCGCCCTGGTTGGCCATCATCACCTCCAGCCCGCGAATCACGTCCGGCGCCTGGAGCCGGGTGGAATCGGTGATCAGCACCAGCTTCACCTGGTCCAGCCCGCGCGCCCGCTTGAGCCGGGCGATGCGGTCCACGGCGCCGGCGAATTCGGGCGCGGTGGTCGGCTCGCCGTCCCCGGAGAAGGCGATGTCGTTGAGCCGGCGCTGCTCGGGCCGGGCGGAATCGAACGGCGAGGTGCGGAACAGGGTGCCGTTCACCGTGAGGTCCAGCAGGGTGGCCATCTCCCGCTCCAGCTGGTCCAGATCGACGTCCGAGCGGGGCCCCGGCGTGGTGCGGTCCACCTCGCAGTAGACGCAATCGAAATTGCAGGCCTTGTCCGGATTGAGGTTCACCCCCAGGCTCACGCCCTTGCTGCGGCGCGAGATGACCGGATAGGCGTACTGGAAATCCTGCCAGATGCGCCGGTGGTCGAGATGGGCCTGCACGAGTTCGCTCATGCCCTATGATAAGAGCTTTGACACTTCCTTGATGTGTTTGGACCGAAAATCTACAGGTGCAAGGAGGCGCACCATGCCCTCAGCTTCACCGCGAACCCAGGAACCCCTTCTGGAACCGCCCCCGGACACCCTGGCCGGCCTCGCCCACCGTCTCGGGCTGCCGGTGCGGGAGCTGTTGCAGGGCGGCTCATGGCCGGGATGCGTGACCTCCAGCCTGCTGATGGAAGGCATTGATCCGACCCAGTCGCGGCTGACCGGACCGGCTTGAAGTCAGCATCATTCGGAATGAAGGAGCCGGTGGATCAAACTGAGGCCCCCCGCCGCCGGCCGGAACCCTCGGTCCAGGGTTAAGCCTGAGCGCTGGCTGTTGTTGCCATTCTGGTACTGAACGTGCTGAGTAACCTTGGCACCGGAGGTTCCAGCATGCGGCTTCGCCTTTCCGCTCCGACCATCATCACCCTGGCGGCCCTTGGCCTCACCCTGGGCTGTTTGGAGCCGCAGCACGGCAACTACCTCGAGCACGCCAAGCCGGAGGTGCCGGCGCCCGCGACCAAACCGGCGCCGGATCCCGATTTCCATCCCGAATGACCCCCTGACCGAGGTGCCCGATGCTTCGAATCATGCTGACTCCCATACTGCCCCGGTTCCTGCTCTGGCTGGGGGCCATGGCGTTGGCCATGTCCGCCTGGGGCCTCTGGAGCGGCACTTCCGGGCAGGTGTTGAGCGACATCTATGACCTTTTTTTGTTGAAGCTGAATTGCCCCTGATGGCCCCGTGACGTTGGGCAGGCCGGCTCAGGGCATGGCCGCCTGTTCCTCGCAGGTGAAATGCAAGTGGGGCTAGGCCTATATTGAATGCCATAAATATCAGTCTGGTTCCTTGTTTGAAATATAAGCCAATTAAACCATTTTTACAGTCATTAGATTCAACAGGAACCTATCCCATTAAATTGGCACACCATTCCTAGCACCGGCCGTTCCATCCCAGTCGGAAGGCAGGAGGACCATGGACCAAAAACAGTGGCTGCACTGGTGGCCACGGTCCCGGAAACGGGTGGACTTCATCGCCCAGATGGAGGCCACCGAATGCGGGGCAGCCGGGCTGGCCATGATCCTGGCCTACCATGGCCACCACGCGCCCCTGCCGGAAGTCCGCCAGGCCTGTGGCGTTTCCCGGGATGGGGCCAGCGCGCTGGCGATCGTCAGGGCGGCCAGGGCCTATGGTCTGGAGGCGCATGGGGTGCGGCTGGAACTGGAGCAGCTGCCTCTCCTGCCGCTTCCGGCGCTCCTGCACTGGAACTTCGACCACTTTGTGGTGCTGGAGCGGGTGGGCAAGGCTGCGGCCACCCTGGTGGATCCGGCCCATGGCCGGCGCCGGGTGGACTTGCGGGAGCTGGGACGGAGCTTCACCGGCGCCGCGCTGGTGTTCAGCCCCGCCGGAGCCTTGGAGCCCCGTGCCAGGGTCAGGCCAAGTCTCGCCAGATACCGCGAAGTCTTCCGCCGCAACCTGCCCGGGCTGGTCCAGATCCTCCTCGCCACCCTGGCGCTGGAGGTGGCCGGCCTGGCCTTTCCGGTGGCCAACCAGCTGCTGCTGGACCGGGTCGTGGCGCCCAGGCAGGAACCCTGGCTCTGGGGCCTGGCCCTGGGCCTGGGTTCGGCGGTGGTCGCCAGCGGCCTCCTTGGGCTGGTGCGCGGCTGGGTGGTCCTGAGCCTGCAGCTGGAACTGAACTTCGCGCTCATGGGCCGGTTCCTCGGCCACCTGCTCCGGCTGCCGCTGGGCTTCTTCCTGCAGCGCGATCCGGGCGACCTGGTGCAGCGCGCCCAGAGCAACGCCGCGCTGCAGGAGCTGCTCAGCACCCAGGCGGTCAATGCCCTGCTGGACAGCTTCCTGCTGCTGGGCTACGCGGCGCTGATGATCGCCTACAACCCGACGCTGGCCGGCCTGGTCATCGCCATCAGCCTGCTGGATGGCGCCATGATGGCCGTGCTCTGGGACCGCAACCGCCAGCTGCTGGCTTCGGGGCTGGCGGCGCAGGGGCGCGAGGGCGCGGCCATGCTCGAGGCCTTGTCCGGGCTGGAGGCCACCAAGGCCAGCGGGGCCGAGGGGCGGATGGTGCAGCGCTGGGCCCACCGGATGACCGAACGAGTCAACCATGATCTGGAACGGCAGCGCCTGGCCAGGGTTGCGAGCGGGTTCCTGGGACTGTTCCAGGGCGTCACCGGCCTGCTGGTGTTCGCCGTGGGCGGCCAGGCGGTCCTGGCCAACCGGATGACCCTGGGCACCTTCGTGGCCTTCCTGACGCTGCAGGGCCTGTTCTCGGCGCCCATGGGCTCCCTCATGGGCGCCGCCCTCCAGCTCCAGTCCCTGGGCACCCACCTCAGACGCCTGGACGACGTGCTGGAAACCGCGGTCGAACCCGCCGGTAGCGAGGATCCAGGACGCCTCAAGGGGGCCATCGAGCTCCAGGACGTGACCTACCGCTATGCGCCAGGGGGCAAACCGGTCCTGGACGGCATCAGCGTCCGGATCGCGCCGGGGGAGAAGGTGGCCCTGGTCGGTCCCACCGGGGCCGGGAAATCGACCCTGGCCCGGCTGTTGCTCGGCCTGCACCTTCCGGACCAGGGGAGCGTCCGCTTCGATGGCCGCGACCTCCGGCGGCTGGACCTGGCCGCGCTGCGCAACCAGATCGGGGTGGTCATGCAGGAGACTTTCCTGTTCGACGACACGGTCCGGGCCAACCTCGCCCTGCACGACGACGGGCTGTCCCGGGAACGGCTCCAGCGGGCCGTGCGGATGGCCTGCGCGGAGGACGTCATCGGCAACCTGCCCCTGGGGTTCGACAGCCGGGTGGGGGAGAACGGCAGCCTGCTCTCCGGCGGCCAGCGCCAGCGCCTGAGCCTGGCCCGGGCCCTGGCCCACGATCCGGCCATCCTGCTGCTGGACGAGGCCACCAGTTCCCTGGACCTGGAAACCGAGGCCCGGGTCCATGCCAACCTCGCCCGGCTCGGCTGCACCCGGATCCTCATCGCCCACCGCATGGCCACGGTCCGGGACGCGGACCGGATCCTGGTGCTCCAGGACGGGCGGATCGTCCAGGAAGGCACGTTCCGGGACCTGCAGGAGCGTCCCGGGCTGTTCCGCGAACTGCTCGCGGCGGCGGGGCCCGACCATGGCTGAGGCCGTTTCCGGCTTCCCGGCCATTGAAGCGCTTTGGCGCCTCCTGGGCAAGCACGGCCACGACATCGGCTTCCAGGCCTTCAAGGACAGCCACTGGGCCGGTCCCGAGTCCGAGCAGATGGTCGAGACCTTGGAAGCGCTGGGCATCCAGGGCCGGCCGGCCCTGCTCCAAAGCCGGGACCTGCGCTTCCTGGTATGGCCCACCCTGCTCGAACTGCGGGAGGGCACCTGGGTCCTCCTGCTCGGCTTCCGGAAACGGCGGTTCCTGCTGGAAACCCCCGAGGGCATCCGGACCATGCGCCAGGAATTCCTGGCCGGCCGGATCTCCGGGAAGGCCCTGGATCTTTCGCCCGCGCTCCCCCCGGGTGCCACCCTGTGGGCCCGGCTGAAGCCCTTGTTCCTGGCCCAGCCGGGATGCCTGCTGCAGGCCGGAGCGGCGCTGCTGATGCTGCAGGCCATGGCCCCGATCACTCCCGCCATCACGGCACTGGTCATGGACCGGGCCCTGCCGGACGGGGCCCGCTCCCTCCTGGGCCTGGTGGTGGCCGGGATGCTCCTGGCCACGGTCCACCAGGTCTGGATCGGCTGGATCCAGGAGCGGGTGCTGCTCTTTTGCACCACCCGGGTCACCGTTGCCGCCGAACGAGGCTTCCTGGACCATGCCTTGCGCTGCCCCTTCCCCTTCCTGCAGACCTGGACCCTGGGCGAGCTCATGCAGGCCTTCGCCGGCTTCGAAGCGGCCCGGAACCTGCTGCCGGCCAAGACGGTGGGCGTCTTCCTGAGCGGGGCCCTGGGGTTCATCTACCTGGCGGTGATGTTCGCCATGCTGCCGGGCCCCACCCTGGTGATCGGCCTGACCACCGCGCTTCTGGCCCTGGTGACCGTCGCGGTGGGCCGCATCGAGGCCCGGCTGCGGGCCAGGCAGGTGGTAGCGGCGGCACGGGAGCAGAGCCTGCTGATCGAACTGGTGGCCGGCATCAGCACCCTCAAGGGGGCCGGGGTGGAGGACAAGGCCCTGGGCCGCTGGCGGGGCCTTTGCCGTGCCGTGCTGCGCCTGGAATTGACCCGGGGCCGGATCAACCTTGGTTCGGGACTGGCCATGGGCCTGGTCAGCCAGGCCCTCGCCATCGGCCTGTTCACCTATGGCGGCTGGCACCTGCTGGATGGCACCCTGCGGCCCGGGAGGCTGTTCGCCTTCCTCCAGCTCAGCACCGGATTCACCAGTTCCTTCATGGCCGTGGTGCACACCAGCCTGGCCCTCATGATCCTGCGGCCGCAGCTGGCCAAGGCGCAGGAAATCCTCTCCCAGGAGCCCGATCCGCGCCCCCGGCAGGCACCGCCCGCCCCTCCGGTGCCGGCGGCGCTGGAGGGCGTCTGGTTCCGCTACGGCGCTGCCGCTCCATGGGTGCTCCAGCGCTATGATCTGCGGATCGAGCCCGGCCAGAAGGTGACCTTGGCGGGGCCTTCCGGATCCGGCAAGACCACGGTGCTCCGGCTGCTGGCAGGGCTCTATGCGCCAGAGAAAGGCAAGGTCCTGGTGGCAGGGCGGGAACCCAAGGACGTCCGCCAGAACCTTCTGTACCTGCCTCAGTTCGTCCGGATCTTCGGCGGCTCGATCCTGGATAACCTGCGGATCTTCTCCAACGGCGCACCCCTGGAAAAGCTCATGGAGACCGCCGGCACGACCGGGCTGCGGGAGCTGGTGGACACCCTGCCCATGGGCTACCGGACCCTGCTCCCGCCCGGCGGCAGGACCCTGTCCGGCGGCCAGCGCCAGCTGATCGCCCTGACCGGCGCCCTGGCCTCGGGACGGCCGCTGTTGCTGCTGGACGAGGCCATGGCCAACCTGGACGCCCGGCATGCGGCGCCCCTGCAGGCGATCCTTGCCGCGGGACCGTGGACGGTGGTGGCGGCGAACCATGCCACGGTTCAGCCAAACGCATCAGGCCCCCGGATGGGGGCCTGATGACCTGACTTGATTGACCGCCCGGCCGTTCAGGCCTTGGCCGCCAGCAGCGCGGCCATGGCCTTGCCCATGTCCGCCGGGCTCGCCACCACGGTGATGCCGGCCTCCTGCAGGGTCTCCATCTTGGCCGCGGCCGTGCCCTTGCCGCCGCTGATGATCGCCCCGGCGTGGCCCATGCGGCGGCCGGCGGGGGCCGACTGGCCGGCGATGAAGGCCACCACGGGCTTGGTGACGTGGGCCTTGATGTAGGCGGCGGCCTCCTCCTCGGCGCTGCCGCCGATCTCGCCCACCAGGATGATGGCGTGGGTTTCCGGGTCGGCCTGGAACAGCTTCAGCACGTCGATGAAATTGGTGCCGTTGATCGGGTCGCCGCCGATGCCCACGCAGGTGCTCTGGCCGATGCCCAGCGCCGTGAGCTGGCCCACCGCCTCGTAGGTGAGGGTGCCGGAGCGGGAGACGATGCCGACGTGGCCGGGCAGATGGATCCGCCCGGGCATGATGCCGATCTTGGCCTGGCCGGGGGTGATGACGCCGGGGCAGTTGGGGCCGACCAGCCGGGTGCCGGGGTAGTTGGCCAGGGCCTGCTTGACCTTGACCATGTCCAGGATCGGCACGCCCTCGGTGATGCAGATGACCAGCTCGATGCCGGCGTCGGCGGCCTCGACGATGGCGTCGGCGGCGCCGGCCGGGGGCACGAAGATCACCGTGGCGTTGGCGCCGGTGCGGGCCCGGGCCTCCTTCACGCTGTCGAACACCGGGAAGCCTTCGATCTCGGTGCCGCCCTTGCCGGGGGTGACCCCGCCCACCACCTGGGTGCCGTAGTCGCGGCAGCCCTTGGCGTGGTACAGGCCCTCGCGGCCGGTGATGCCTTGGACGAGCAGTTTGGTTTTGGATCCGACCAGAATGGACATCGCTTATCCTCTATGACGAAATGGGTGGGTGGAGGTCACTGGATCGCCGCGACGACCTGGCGGGCCGCGTCGTCCATGTCGGCGCCGACCAGGATGCGCAGGCCGCTCTCGGCGAGGATGCGCTTGCCCTCCTCGACGTTGGTGCCTTCCAGCCGCACCACCACCGGCACGGTGACGCCGTTCTCCCGGGACGCCTTGACGATCCCGTTGGCGACGATGTCGCAGCGCATGATGCCGCCGAAGATGTTCACCAGCACCGCCTTCACCCCGGGATCCGCGAGGATGATCCGGAACGCGTTGTTCACGGCCTCTTCGCTGGCGCCGCCGCCGACATCCAGGAAGTTGGCCGGGCTGGAGCCGTGGTGATGGATGATGTCCATGGTCGCCATGGCCAGGCCGGCGCCGTTGACCATGCAGCCGATGCTGCCGTCCAGCTTGATGAAGTTGAGGCCGAACCGGGAGGCCTCGGTCTCGGCCGGCGCCTCTTCGCCGCGGTCGCGGAAGGCCTGGATGTCCGGGTGGCGGAACAGGGCGTTGTCGTCGAAGGCGACCTTGGCGTCCAGGGCGGTCAACTCGCCCTTGGCGGTGATCACCAGGGGGTTGATCTCCACCATGGAGCAGTCCTTCTCCAGGAACAGCCGGTAGAGGTTGCGCAGGAACGGTGCGGCCTGCTTGGCGGTCTCGCCGGTCAGGCCCAGGCACTTGGCGATCTCGCGGATCTGGTAGGCGGCCAGGCCCACGCAGGGGTCCACCACCACCTTGACGATCTTTTCCGGGGTCTTGGCGGCCACTTCCTCGATCTCGACGCCGCCTTCGGAGGAGGCCAGGAAGGCCACCCGGCCGGAAACCCGGTCCACCAGCATGCTCAGGTAGAGTTCCTTGGCGATGTCCACCGGCCGGGCGATGAACACGGTGCCCACCTTGCGGCCTTCGGGGCCGGTCTGCTTGGTCACCAGGGTCATGCCGAGCATCTTCTCGAACAGGCCGGCCGCGTCGTCGGGGGTCTTGGCGAACTTCACGCCGCCGCCCTTGCCCCGGCCCCCGGCGTGGATCTGGGCCTTGACCACGCTCTGGCCGCCGTACTCCTGGGTGATGGCGCGCGCCTCGGCGGGGTTCGCCGCCACCCGGCCATCGGGGGTCGCCACGTCGAATTGCCGAAGCAGTTCCTTGGCCTGGTATTCGTGGATGTCCATCGAGACTCCTGAAATTGAGCGGGTGAAACGGAAGGGCCCGGAGTTGAGCAACAAGTGTAGCGAATTCCAGAACGCGCGCCGGATAGAATAAACGGGTCGAGGGGGACGGGCGATGCCTCAATTGGACAAGCTGTTGGCCCACATCGCACCCAGGGGCGGAACCGGCCTCATCCTGGAACCCGAACGCCAGCCGATGCTGCAGATGGCCGGAGGCGGCCAGCAGGCCCTGCTGCCCAACCCGATCCCGTCCACCATGCTGGAGATGCTGGCCCGGGAGGTGCTGCCGCACCACCTGGAGGAGAGCTGGAACTCCCGCGGCGAAGCCAGTTTCGAGCACAGCGCCGGCGGCGAGGCGTTCCACATCAGCTTCACCCGGAGCCCGCAGGGCATCCGCATCCAGGCCGGCGCCCTGCCCCGCACCGGCGCGGCCACACCCCACCCGGAACCCCCGGCGCTGCCCGCGCCGGCGCCGCCGGCGGCCTTCGCCCCGGCCCCGGCCGCCCCCGGCACCCACCCCCTGACCGAGGCCCTGTTCGCCGAGCTGCTG
>Ga0316231_1001508_pt1 | contig 25363 bp, 1 predicted proteins | sample TBH18027metaG_FD_206002 | JGI IMG/M metagenome (GOLD analysis project Ga0316231, IMG submission 206002) | Freshwater microbial communities from Trout Bog Lake, Wisconsin, USA - TBH18027 | ecosystem: Environmental > Aquatic > Freshwater > Lake > Hypolimnion/Profundal zone | place: USA: Wisconsin... | reverse complement strand
GCTGGTGTTGAGCCTGCTGGAGGAGCAGGAGGTAGCTCGAGTGGGAAACCGTCGAGGAACTTTCGCCGAAACAAGAAACAGGCGGCGGAAGGAATGGGTGGTGCTGCGGTGAACGAAGAAATTGTCTCGGAAGAAGCGAAACGAAAGCAGGAACGGGAGAAATCTCTAATGGAAACCGCGGTCAACTTTCTGAAAAATATGTCCGTGGTTGAACCGGAAAAGAAACCGATTTTTGATAAAGCTTTCGGAGGAAGTGGAGAAATGCGAAATCTGGAAATTGGCCTGTTCCTCGAGCAGCGCGCAGCATTGAATCAACCGCGAGGTGATCGGGGACTTTCAGAGGGAATGGTTGAATCGCTGATCGTTCATGGCATGCCAAGGGCAGCCAATATTACAGTTGTTGCCGAAGTAATCTGCCGAATCGATCCAGCACAGGAGGAGTTTCGGCAAGATCTAATCGGCCATATGTCTCCGTGCGATAATATACCGATGGCCGATGGCAAATTGCGCGAAACTTCGTCGTTCCGAATCGCACAAATCCGCATAACACAACGCCTCCTGAATTTTATCAGCGGTGTGGACATAGGGCTGCCCAAAGATGATCCGGTTTGGAATATTCAATTTCAGCGAGAGCTACCAAGCACCCTCAGAATGCAATTCAAAAGGTCAGAAGAGCTGCGCGACGTGTTGAACGCTCTCCAAGCTGCGGGAATGACCATATCTGAGGCCACCAGGTTTCTTCACAAAGAAATCGAGGACAGTCTCTCCGAAACAATATTCAGAGAAAAAATAATTGCTGTGCGCATTAATGACAAGAAAAGGCGCGATGGTTCGGCCAAGGCCTCCCTTGTCATTGTACCATATGGGGAGGGAGACTGCAGCTTCTACTTCAAAGGAGATGAGGAGAAGCAGTCGTATCTACGTCTGTGCCCACCTCCAGCTATAAAGATCCTTGGTCGCCCGCTGGAAGTTGAAGATGCTATGTCGCGGGAGCGCATCGAGCAGGAACACAGCAGAAAAATTAATGAGAGGGAAGTCTGGGTGCGGAAAGCTGTAGCTGATTCTGACCTGGAAATTGCTGCAATTACAGTGCTTAAGGTTCAAGTGGCAGTCCATCTGAAACCCGCAACGCGCTGGAATGTCATGAAAATGGTTAATGCTGAAGTTGAAAAACTGGTCCAAGAGGCACTTGGTGGAATCAAGGAGAGCGGAATTCTGTCCGTTGCAATGCAGCACGATTTGGCGACGGCGAAAACGCCCTTGAACAGAAACGATATTTGCATCTGGATCCAAGACATTGATGAGTCCAGGCCGTATGCGAGAGCACTTGAAAAGCTGCTGTCGAAATCCACAAGGGAAAGAACGGAGCTCGTCTCCACATTATCACGCGGGTTGTTGGAAGACATTGTCGCGTTTGGAGACTGCACTTCAACATCTTGGAAGCCGGACGCAAAAGAATTGGTCGCGGTGGCACCAATCACATTCACGAAATTCCACACGGCTTTAAGCAAGGCCTTATATGAGCAGGGTGCACTGGTGATGCCGTGCAAAACCAAGGATGGATCTCGGATCCGCATGAAGCCCGGGAAAGCTAACAATCCAATTACACCAATACAAGAATGGGAATCATTTGCGGATATTCACCCAAGCGAGGACGAAGCTGTCGACATTCGTTCTGTGTTCGACCCAGCTCGCTTTGGCCTTACCGCGGATGTGATGTACGAAGTGCTCGACAAGCGGCTGGATCTGACGCTCGTGGTGTACGAAGACACCTGGCACGGCCGGGAGGTGTATGCTCTGTACCATCCACAGCGGGATCCCTATAGGGTCAAAGCCAGAATGGAGGTGCAAGAGGACAAGTGACGGGGCGGGCCTGCGTACAGTAGTTCGGTGGGCCTTCGAAAGAAGCCACCGGACATTCAGTCGCAGGCGGGTCATATTTTTAAGCAGAGGCAAGTCACTAATTGGGCGGGGGTCGCGGAAAAGGTTGGTAAAGATGTTGCCATGTCCGGCTGTGCAAGTTTCGAAAAGGGGTTGAATGCCAGCGGAGGAACCGGTTTCTGTGCGAGCGTCAGCAAGATGCCGGAAACGGGGACTATGCCGGAACATCCGCAATTCTGTGGAGCAACTAGCAGTGTCTGCGGATTTCTCGGAGCAAGCTACGACGCCGGAAACCACAGCCGAACAAGCAGCAACATTGGTAACGATGTCGGAGCAAGCACCAATTATGTTGAGTGTACCTGTTCAAACGGAAACGGGGGATACGGGATTGAAGAGCGGAGCAGCACCAGTATCTGCACCAGAACAAGCAGCAACATTGTTTACTACATCGGAACGAGAGGTAAATCTGTCGGCTTTTGCGGAGCATACAGCAACTGCGGCAACTGTGTCAGTGCAAGAGACAACGTTGATGACGATCTCGGAGTAAGCAACAGTTGCTGCAACTGTGTCATAGCAAGCAGTAGCGACAACATCTATATGGAAGCAAACAACAACATCGGCGACCGTGATGAGACAGACGGCAACATTGGCACTGGGGTCGGAGCAAGCAGCAAAGTCGGTGACCAAGAAAGAAGCAACGGTGGCGACAGTGTCGGGACAAGCAATAACGGCGGTGATTATGTGGAAGCAGGCAGCAATGATGTCGACTGTATCGGAACAAGCGGCAATGTGGACGATTGTTCTGGATTAAGTAGCAATGCCGGGAACTGTGTCGGAGCAAGCTACAACGTCGATGATGGTGCCTCAACAATCAGCAAATTCTGCAGCCATGTTGTAGTGAGCAGCAATGTTTGCGAATCTGTTGTAGCAACCAGCGGCACCAGAAGCTACAATAGAACCAGCAGTGACTCTGTTGCGCATGTTGGAGCAAGTCGAAGAACTGGTACTTTTGTCGAAGTAAGTAGGAACTGGTGCGATGCTGACAGAACAAGCGATGGCCGGATAGGAACAAGCAGCAATGTCGAAGGATGTGTTAGAACACTTAGCAACTGCGGCGACGGTGTGGCAGCAGGCAGCAATGGCAATGAGCGTGTAGGAGCAAACGGCATCATTGGCAATAGTGTTGGGACAGGCGGCATGGTTTGTGATTGTATCGAAGCAAGGAGCACTGTCGATGACCATGATGTAGTGAGCGTGAACGATGTCGACGGTGTCAGAGCAAGCAGCAATGGTGCTGACGGTGTGTTAGCATCCCACAGCATTATCGGCTATATCGGAACAAGCTGCAATGCTGGAGAGAGTGTCGGAGCAAGCTGCAACGTCGGTAATTGTGCCTCAGCAACCAGCAACATCCGCAGCCATGTTGGAGCAAGCAGCATTTTTTGCGAACGTGTTGGAGCCAGCAGCAACACCATTAGCTGCATCAGACCCCGCAGTGACGTTAGTGACAATGTAGGAGCAAGCCGAAAAGCTGGTGCTTGTGTTGGTGCAAGCAGAAACAATGACAATGCCGATAGAACAAGCAGAGGCCGTGTTGGAGCATGCTGCAACGTCGGCGGCTGTGTCGGAGCACGCAGCAACGGCGGCGACGGAGACGACTGTATCGGAGCAAATAGCATCATCGGTGACCGTGTTGAGACCGGCTGCGACATTCGTGGTTGGTTCTGCGCAAGCAGAAATGCAGGTGACTGTGGCGGGAATGAAGGCGAATGTGTTGCAGCAAGCAGCACCAGTGCTGAATGTGAAGGCCGCCAGACTGGCGAGTGTGCAAGGTGCCACGTCGGTGAGTGTGCCTTGACAACAAGCAACATCCGCAGCCATGTTGGAGCGAGCAGCAATGTTGGCAAGCGTGCTGTAGAATGCAACTGCATCAGAGCAGGCAGCGACGATGTCGGAGCAAGCTGGCAAGTTGATGCTTGTGTCATAGCAATTAGGGACTGTGGCGACCGTGACAGAGCAAGCAATGGAGGTGTAGGGGCTAGCAACAACGTCGTTGGCGGTGTCGAAGCACGCAGCAACGGCGGCGACTGTGTGGAAGTGAGCAGCGACGGAGAAGGCTGTAAAGGAGCAAATAACGCCATCGGCGACCTTGTTGTGACAGGCAACAACGTTCGCTATTGCATCGGAGCCAGCAGCGATGTCGGTTACCGTGGCGGAGCAAGCATGAACAATGTATACTGTGTCAGAGCAAGCAGCAACGATGCTGATTGTGTGGGAGCCAGCAGCGATTACGTTGGTTATATCGCGACAAGCAACAATGCAGGAGGAGCTGGTGTAGGAACAAAGTGCAACGTCGACGACTGTGCCTCAGCAAGCAGCAACATCCTCAGCCATGTTGAAGCAAAACGCATCGTTGACGACCATGTTGGAGCAAGCAGCAACGCCAGCAGCTTCATCAGAACAAGCTGCGACATCAGTGACTATGTCGGAGCAAGCCTGACAGCTGATGCTTGTGTCAGAGCAGGTGTTGTAAATGGCAGCAAGGTTGGCGATCGTGCCGGAGCAAGCTGCAACGGTGCGTACTATGCAGGAGGAGCAAGCAACAATGACGGCTGGTGTACAGGGGCAGGCAGCGACGGCGGAGACTGCTCTGTAGCATGTAGATTTGCACGTGACAGTGTCGGCTCAAGTAGCAACGTTAACAACTGTGTTGGCACAAGCAGCAACGGCGGCAAACGGGTGCGAACATGCAGCAAGGTTGGCGGCTATGCAGGACAAAGCAGCGACGTTGGCGTCGAGGTCAGAGTCAGCAACAACCCGAGAGATTGTGCCGGAGCACGCGACAGTTCTTGCGCAAGCAAGACAGTGGGCAACTGTTTTGGAGCAAGTGGCAACCTAGGTGACTGTATCGGGGAGAGCTGCAACATGGGTGATTGTACCTCGGCAATCAGAAACATCCGTAGCCATGCTGGAACAAGCAGCATTATTGGCGACCGTGTTGTAGCAAGCTGGAAAGCCGACGCTTGTGACGGAGCAAGTAGGAGCAATGGAGACTGTGACAGAGCAAGCTTCGGCGATGTAGGGGCAAGCAGCAACGTTGGAGCAAGCAGGAGCATCGGTGATGTTGTCCGAGCAAGCAGCAACGGCAATAACCGTGCAGGAGCAAACAGAAACGTCGACGGCTATGCAAGTAGCAACGGCAGCGACTTTGTGGCAGTAAGCAGCGACTGTGACGACTGCTTCGGAGCAAACAGCAACGTCGGTAACCGTGTTGTGACAGGCAGCAACGCTCGCAACTGTGTTGTAGCAAGCAGCAGCATCGTCGACCGTGGCGAAACAAGCAAGAATGATGGCAACTGTGTCAGAGCACGCAGCAACGGTGCTGACTGTGTAGGAGCAAATAGCAATGACGTCGGCTGTGTCGGAACACGTAGCAACCGCTGTGAGTGTGCCATAGCAAGCAATAACTTGATCGGAGCAAGCAGCAACGTCCGCTCCTGTGTTGGAACAGGAAGCAACTTTAGCAATTTTGTAGGAGCAACCCGCAACGTTGGTAAGTGTGTAGGAGCAACCAGCAGCAGTGATGACTGTGAAGAAGCAAGCAGCAGGGATGACTACTGCGTCAGAGCAAGCAGTAACTGCGGAGACTGCCCTGTAGCAAGCAGCAATGCAGGCGAATGTATCGGATTAAGTAGCAGCGTCGGCGGCTGTGACGCCGCAAGCAGCAACGTCGGTCACTATGTCGGAACAAGTAGCATCGGCTGTGAACGGAGGCGAGCATGCAGCGAGGCTGGCGGCTGTGCCAGAGAAAGCAGCTACGCGGGAGTCAAGGTCAGGGCAATCAGCAACACTGACAACTGCTCACAAGCAAGAAATGTTAGCAACCGTGTCAGAACACAGTCCAGGACATTGCTTGGGTCGGCGGCAGCCCTCCGGCCCGTGAATGGATTTGCAGCAGTCTCCGAGTCAAGGAGTGAACAAGAGAAAGTGCTCAAGTTAGGAGGTGGGTCTGTGGTTATCCCCGTGTCGTTATGTATGCTGGAATTTAATGGATCCGTCACTGAGTCACCGGCTCTCTCGGCAAAAGTCTCTGCGCCAACGGGTCTGGGTGGCCAAGGGCCACTGGCAGCCGCAAGCTCCGAGTCAGGAAGTGGGTCAACGGCAGCCTCTGAGCAGGAACGTGCGCTGTTGACAACACATCACTGGCGATTACTTGAATTGTGCGGGGCGAAGGCACCCTCTGAGTCCGAGCATGCATCGGCTGTCGTCCCTAACCCAGCAAGCGAGTCAGCGAACTTGAAATTTCTCGAATCAGCTAGTGCTTGGATGGCAATCTCCCAGCCCAACAGCCAGTCAAGTACGATACCCGAGTTCGTGGGTGGATCTGCGGAGGTCGCTGCCCTAGTAACCAGACCGGCAAAGGTCCCAGAGTCCGGACTGGTATTGAGTGAGCCGGGCCGGCCGGTAACTGCTTCTGAGTCTGTGCGCGTGGCTGCGGCGGTCTTGAAACCAACGACTGAGCCTGCAGTGCCTGATTCAGAAAGATTGCCGTGCAGCAGGCCGGAACCGAAAAAATATCACCTTTCGTGGTGGCAGGCAGAAAATCTCGGGCCCGATCCGGCCGGGCCCAGGGATTTGCAGAGCTATAGTCACGGTACCCAGCAAATGTTTTTTCAAAAAATTGCAAGTACAGCCGGGCCGGCAATGTTCTTGGAAGCAGCTCTCGTGCGTCTGATTGAACAGCTGCTGTTTGCTGGAATCTTCTTTCAAATTCTGGTTGTTCATCATAACTTAGCTCATAATTTCTTTCGGCGATATATCTTCAATCTTTCGGAATCTTCTGTTGCTGTTCGTAAATTGACTCATTGGAGCGTGTGGTTTTGGAGGGAAGTTAAACTTCTTCAACTCGCTCTGCTGCTTCTGTGTACTGTTCTGCGAGCTGGCGACACACTCCTTGATCAAACTCTCCACCGTTTATTGATTCTTTCGGTAATATCAAACATGACAGATCGTCGATTACCGGCAAAAGTGGATGCCAAGAAGTTTCGGTTTGGACGGGAGTCTCCAGAAATCGAAGCTGGTGTTGAGCCTGCTGGAGGAGCAGGAGGTAGCTCGAGTGGGAAACCGTCGAGGAACTTTCGCCGAAACAAGAAACAGGCGGCGGAAGGAATGGGTGGTGCTGCGGTGAACGAAGAAATTGTCTGGGAAGAAGCGAAACGAAAGCAGGAACGGGAGAAATCTCTAATGGAAACCGCGGTCAGGTTAAAACAAGGTTGGATTCCGAGCCTTGGTGTTGCATGTGAATCTCTCTCTTGCTCTTTCACTGTGTCAATGTATTGGTTAAGTCCAACACACTCTTCTCATCAGGGGTTTCCAAATCGCTCACACCTCACAGTTCCTAGTCTAGTATCGTCTGCACAGCTTCCGTTCGGTCTCGTATTGTACACAGTTCAGCCGGGAGGAGCTGTCAGAAAATACACCTTGGAAGCGGAAGAAAGGCATCTCAAACTCATTGGGGGATCGAGTTCCGACGACCTTTGTAATTTGTATGTGGAGATAACGCACGTCCTAAATGTGGCGTCCATTGCTTTTGAAAATCTTCAAGTCTCTTTTTTGGAGATTGTCGTCAGCCCTCTGGCCACTGGGACAGTCGAATTGCCAGCAGACAAAGAGATTGAGGTGACCAATGCCGACCTTGTCAACATAACAACAGCGCTCGATCAGGAAATGCATGTGCCTGCTTGTGCTGATATTGTAGTACCTGCGCGAACGATGGCATCAATTGTCAGGATCGTTGAAGAGGGGACCAACCTGGTGATTGAAAGTGCACCAACAGGGGACCCTCAGACCAATACCGGCGTAGGCCGGTGTGACCATGGTGCAAGCAGAAAGCTGTGGGATCCAGGCAGATCAGAGGAGCTTTGCGCTGAGGTGACTGGATATGGACTCTCTGGTGGAAATGGACCGAGTGCAATGCAACCTTGCTTGGTTGACTCGGCGGTTGGCGGTACAGTGGTTGCAACTCATGGCAGCTACTCACGTGAAGTGGCCCATGACAGCAAAGTAGCTGGGGTGGCTGATGGAGCTACCAGGGAAATCGACGGGGATTCCGCGGCAATGGCAGGAGGCAAATTGTCAACGCTGGTTGGCGGTACTTTGGTTGTAGAACTTAGCTGTTGCACTAAGAGGACCAGTCCTCTGTCAATTCCTGTTGAAGACCATCACAAGCATATCAGCGCTGCAGATGCCAACACCTGCGTGCAGGTTGAATCTGCCACTATTGCTGGTGTAAACATTGACCGGATCGGAAATAACAGTTGCAGGTGTAATGATGCAGGGGCTGTGGCAGAAGCTGTCCCAGGCTTTGAGGGCAATGGCTGGCAGGTAGCATTTGGGAAGCACACTACTCCTCCCAGGCAAGCGTCGGTCGAGTACTGGACGATTCCAAGCAACCGTTTTGCTCCATTAGGATGTCTAGATGTGAAAGATGTCGACATTTCTCGACAGCTGCAGACAGCACAGCAACAAAATCGTAAGAGGAAACAGCGATCCAGAAAGCAGAGGAAAGCCACTGGTATCCCCAGTAAAAGTAAAGCCGAAGTCGTAGAGTATCCAACTGTGGTGGTACAGGCAGCCCTCTTGACGACAGCTCCGTTTCAGGCGATATTCCCGACGATAATACCTGGCTTAGCGATGTCAGCTGGGGTTGTTCAAACTGCGACAACATGCTCCATGCCAAATGGGGGCGCGGCCGCCTGCGAAATACATGCTGCGGGCGTCCACGTGAGTGTGATGACCGCGCTGTCCCAAGTCTATTTTCCGGGGTCTACAAACCAGAAGCTCCCAACGTCGATGCCCTCACATCACTGGAGGGCATTCCGGCGGCGTCTGGCTTGTCGGCCTTCTTTTGTCTTTTGGTCTCAGCGCACGTTTCTTTATAGACTTGCGAAGAGCATTACCGACCATCATCGATATTCTCCATCTGCTATCACCCCTATTTTCGACTTTCGCTCTTCACAGGCATATGTGGAGCATCGCAGGTGGCTACGTAGTAAATTGCACTGGCTTCTGATGTGCATGCAATTTCGCAGATTGACCTTATGGGCCAAGATGCTATTGTTTCCCCATATCTTCGACTGGTTTCTCAAGATCTTGAAGCGGTTTGGAAAATGGAGACGGAACCAGGCCCGAGGAACCAAAGTCACTGTGTCTGTCTGGCAAGATGTTCTTGTGGACTGTGTTCGTTGGGCTCTTGCTACCACTCTTGCCTACGTGCTTTCTCAGGAACTCGGAAATGGGCCTACCATGGGGCTAGTGTACCTTGCAATGCTGATCCGAGACGTCTGTCTCACATGTATGTTTGATGATATATGGTCGACGCCTGCTCTGATACTGCTTTATGGTCTCCTATACCATATGATTGCTCCTCACATCCCTGGTCACCATCAATGGCATTGGATGATCTTGACTCTCCATAATTGCATGTGGATCAAGTGGATCAATTACATGTACTTAAGCCCTGACACGGACCTGATCTGCTCAGCCTTCACCCGTTGCGGTACCTACCCGATTGTCTCCTGGAACACGGCTAGTTCTGTCTGGTCCCCTGATCAGCTCAGCCCTGCCTTGGCAATACTCTTGCTTTTGCTACTGCCTGTTTGTCAGTTGCTCATACTCGTGTGGTTCTTACTCCTTCACAGTAGGATATTGCCTTCCTGTGGCTCTTCCCTCGCTGTGCTCCACGTGAAGTTGGATGTATGTGGGTCCTCGCTTGGAGAAGGATTAATGTCGGGGCTAATAGCTGGTTCAGATCCAGCGTCTGAACCAGAAGATGACCAAACGGAAGTTGCACTTTCTTCGAGCAAGTCTCCAGGCGTGCAAGTTGACGCTGGTTGCCAGGCTAAGCTGCAGGATATTCACAGCTTGTCAGAAATGAATAAGCTGAGTCAGCTGTGTTTTGCTGAAGCAATCGCTTGTGCATCTCTCCTGTCCGAGAAAGTCATGGAGCTTGAAGGCCAAGTGGCAGATGCCCTCAAACGCCCCGATTCCAACCAACAGAACTTGATGAACCACCTCAAGCCTATGCTTGGTACAGCTTTGCTGATGGATTGTCTGGTAACCAAAATATTAGAGTCTGCTGATGCTCATGGTCGCAGGACGGAGCGTCGACCGGTCATTCTCCAGGTCAAAAAGTTAGACTCCAGGATAACGCCACTAATTTGGCGGCTGGAATCAGCCCTTGACATAGTTACGCCAAGTACGCTTGATCGTGTCTGTGTTGGGCCAAGAAGTAAATTTGTTCAGAATGATGAGGAAAGCAGCAATGTCTGGGATGGTGTGGCAGCAAGCAGCAGCGCCTGTGTCTGTGCTCGAGCAAACAGCAATGTCAAGAACAGCGTCAGAGTAAGAAGTAACATCATTGATTGCGTCGGAGCAAGCAGCAAAGTCCACGATCATGCAAGACAGCGCAGGAATACCGGTGGCCGTGTTATGGTATGGAGTACCGTTGGCATCGATGTCAGTGCAGGGAACTGTGTTGGAGCGAGCAACAGGATTAACGGCCGGGTGGGCTCGAGCAACAACTTAATCGTTAGCAGCTTACCTGATGTTGATGCAGAGCACAAAGCAGGCAGCAGTATAGGCGACTGCATAGGTGCCATGAGCGAGGCCCAAGAAGCCGCCTGCATCTGTGCATGTGCTTATACCGAGTGTGAAATCGAAGCTAGCCCCATTTCCGAGGTGAAGACATGCTGCAACACTGTCGACAGTGTATGTGTAGCTGGCGAGATTGAATCGGGTGTTTGTTTTGGAGAGGGCACTGGTATCCAGACTAAGGTTGCAGCTGCAGGCGGCAGAGTCGGCAGCTATGCTAGTGTTGAAGATCAGTGCAAATCAAGCAACGAGGCTGAGGGCGGGATCAGAGCTGGCGACATTGTTGGAGAGTGGGTGTCTGGCAAGTGGAAGGTCCAGACAGGCGGCAGTGTTGGCGCTTGTGCTGATATGGCGGGTAAGGTCGCATGTGATCAGGCTATCACATTGGAAATTGAGTCTTACCAAGCTGCGGCATTATCCAATGTGATGGAACAAGCAACAACCTTGAGCCCTGTACTGGCTCCCGAGCGAGTTCACTGGTCAGCAGCAGCCGTCGAGCCAACGACAGTCCTCGCAGGCTGGTTACCAGCCACAAATGACGCGATTATCTTGTCTGGACGACCAGTGCAAAGCACTCATGCCTCGCTCACCTGCACCACCTGGGAGGACCATACAGTCCTTATTGAAGACATTACTCATCAAGAAATCTTCGCATGGCCAAAACTCGCTGGTGAGATTGGAGGATGCTTCTCCTGTGGCTTTGATGACACACCCTATGGAGCCGGTAGCACTAGTCAAGGTTACAGCAGCACGCCCTATTGCCCCCCTTCAGTACGGGCTGTATCGGATCTGTTGATAGTTGTGAAGCCCCCGGTGGTGCACGGCAGTGAATCTGAACCTTACGCACGGCTAGTTGGCTTAACCACAGACTCGCCCTGCAAGGAGGTTTACTCTCGCGTGGCTGCGCTCTGGGGTATGAGTCAGGGTTGTTACTACTTGCAGCACAAAGGAAATCGGCTTCCTGAATCTGCTATCTCACTCGGATCATTTCTTCTCAACCCAGTGGGCATAATACAGTTTCAAGTTTACTTGCGACTACTGGGTGCTGGTGGCCGCCCAGATATGCCCAGACGAAACCCTCCACGCTCTGGCAGGCACGTCTCTTACCCTGTGAGCGTTCCGGACGATCACATCCTGGTTTATCAGCTGGATCCAGCTGCGACAGACCAAGACGGACATCTTAAAGAACTAGTCGATAGCGCTAACAACAGCAAGGCCTGCCAACTCTACTGTGCCAGCATCAGGGCAGCAGGGGCAGTGTATTTGGAGAAAGTACAGGAGGACGGAAAGGGCCTAGGTGTAAGGCTCGTGTGCCCAGTTCTGGAAGGTCAAACATTAGCCCTGTGCTATTACCCAGGCAGCATATCCGACTGCGAGAATGGCGGAAACCACTGCCTAGAGTTGGGTCCGTGGCATGATCACACCGTCTATCTAGATGGGGCACGATGTGTGCCATGCATAGACCAGCATCGTACACCGATGCAGTTGGTAAACCATAAATGCCATGAACACAGTAACAGTGTGGCGAACTGGAAGGAGTTTGATGATGACGCGGGTGGCCTCGGCCTTCTAGAACTGGTTGTAAAGGGCCCTCTGGCAGCAGGAACATTCCTCTCTTTTGACTATATCAGACGGGGAGGAAATTTCTTCCGTCAAGGTTTGCAGGGCACTGAGACTCCGAAAGGGTTCAGAAGGATCCGCTGTTCCTGTGGACCTGGTGGGACGTGCCCTCGTGACCTCCAACGTTTCGAAGAAGAAGTAACTAAGCAATTACTGTCCCTGTCTCAAGATACGTATGTTGTTCAACTGAGCCAGCCGCCAGTGGCGGCTGCAACAACAATAGCAGTAACTCGTAGCTGCGGTGTCTTTAAGCGGCGTGATGTTGGTAAAAAAGGAGCTCGTAGGAAATCGGAGCTTACTCAGATTCCTATTCAGATTCGCAATTCGAGTAAAAGGAACAAGTATCGTCCGGTTCCTGGTCTCAATGCTGAACAGGGAACATTGAAGTCATTTTTCGCAGCGCTTCAACCTACCATGCGCCTCCAAGAGCACTCGAACATCCAAGAGCACTCGAACATCACGGGTTGTCATGAGCAGGGATTGGGTGATGAAGTGAACAACCCTCCAGTTGCTGCAATGGCGATTGAAATAGGCGGCGACGACGAATGTATTGTAATTGATTCCGACTTGGCGTTGGCTGCAGCATGCGGAGGGGTCTATGAAAATGCTCATCTTGGAAATGGAGTGGCGATCGTAGCAGGAGGGGAGATCAATGCGGGTATAAATCAGTTCGGTGCAGCAAGTGAAGTTGACGAGTGTTTGGCCGTCGACAGGCGAACTGGAGTTGATCACAGAATTGATTGTAGTGTGGATGTCGAAAAGGAAACTGTATATGTAGAGGTGGGTGCCAAGAGGGAGGACGAAGCAGGCGGCGAGGTCAGCCCGTGGACAGGTCTCAAGTTTAAAATACTCAACGAAGAGTTTCGAATAACGAAGCAGGGCCTCAATGTTAACGATACACCATACGCTTGTATTCAAGGTACTCTGCACCTCGTGCGACGTGGACAACGGTATACTGTCACAATGGATGATGAGGTGCGCGCAGCGCGGGGTGAAGGGTCGTGTGGTCTCTTGGGGATCCAGGACATTATTCGTGAGGCTGAGTCAAACCTTGGCTTTCGGGAGCGCAGACAGACGCACATAGCACTTCAGGGCGAGTTTCAGGAGCGCTGGGAAATGCTTTCAGCAATGGCCGATGACAGCGAAGCAGAAGGCACTAGGGTAGCAATTTATTGCCATGCTCTGAAAAACCGACAACGTCTAAAGAGCACCTTCCGCCAAGATGTATCCATAAAAGATTGTGACCATTCACCCATGCTTAGGTTCGAACAGATGAATGGATTCGTATTCGCAAAGAATGACCCCCCATGCAATGTCCGTAAGGCTGCTTTCTCGTTCCTGCACCCCTCCACTCATCTGGATGAGAGATATGCGAAACTGCTGCTCGATTGGCTTCATAACAAAGTGGCCCTTATTCCGCTCACTCAGGTCCGCAGAGAAGCAGATGGCGCCCCCCTAGTCTTTCATGTCCCAGAAGCTGATCTGATTTCAGATGAGGCTGTCCTCTTTATCAAAATGTTGAATGTAGAAAAACAAGGCTATGCGCGAATTCATCTCAATCACTTCGACCGAATAGGCAACCACAACCCTATTGGATTCCTTGAAGATTTGCCTTCAGTACCTTTCCCTGTCAGCGTGTTGGCCCCCATACCCAAAGGTGGTGATACATACGGTGAGGTCACCTGCAGCAACCAAGGCGTTGCTGCTGGCCGTACAAATGCGCATGCTCATCTTTGTCGTAAGGCTACTGTTGTGAGTGCCGCTGATCCCAAGCAGAGCGAGGTAGTGGCCAAAGCGAATCGTGGAATCAACGTCGGAAAGTCGCGGTGTTTCGAGACCGAGTTCAGACCTAACGACGAAGCAGCAGACGGCAGTGCACGTGTTGGCTGTTACGTGGACATCGTGGGGGAAGAAAAACTAGACGGCATAGTCGCCAATTCTGCTGCAGGGTCGTACCCTAAGGCTAGCGCTGCGGTTAAGGAAGGCGAGTTATCGGAACAGGGTGCTCTGGAGCTAAAGCTAGAGAAGGAGCGCACCGTTCCCATACAGCATATCGCCGGTGAAGTTCAGTCAAATGGGTCCGTCTTGAGAGCAGCATTACCGAATCCTGCTATTGCTTTGGGCGTCAACACTGACGACATGTATACTGAAACGACTAAAGCATGCCAACCCATCGAGAACCAGTGTCCTCTGCAATGCAGGGCACTGAAATTCCAAGTGCCTACCACTATCTCTGAGGCGGAACTGCTACTAAATAGAAATTTCGATCTTGCCACAATATGGGGGCCCCGTTTTTCAGTTACCCGGGAAGAACGGCTGAAGAGACGCCGGAAGTGTTGCCCGGACCCACCGGGATGGAGCTGGGTGGACGCGGTTCTTGAGGTGTATCCCCTGCTTGCCGAATTGAAAAGCGAGCAGAGAGTTAAAGAACACGAGAGGCAGCTTGCAGCTGTGTCTGGATCTGCACCAAGTCAGAAAGCTGTATCGGCGCCTTCCAAAGTTCGGGTCGCGGCGGAGGCAAGTGAGTCTGTACACGCTGTGCTGCGATCTGCAGTATCTGCCCGAGTACACATGTTGGCGGCTGGATTGGTATCGATTGGAAAGGTGCCGATTGGCCGTGTACTGCTGACAGCAGGATCAGGAAAATCGAAGACAGCTGCGAGCCAGAAGGGAAAATCTGTAGCCTGGTCTGACCACTTATTGGTACACCAGGACACACGCGTCCAATCACAATGCAATACGCACAGATTGAAGGATGCAATACGAAGACCACTCGTGGCAGCAAACTGTAAGCCAGATATGGCAGTCAAAAGCAAGGATCTACCTAAATTTGCACAACGTACCGTTATTGACTGCTGGAATCACTCTCTGCCATCTAGTCCCATGTGCTCGTCAGAGCTAGCACGGCAATCGTCAGACATTGCACCGGCTCCTCTCTCAAACGTTAGAGCAACTCCAGCGGTTATTCGACCGCTGTCTATACCAGTAGAGGAGGACACGGTGATCTCTCCCTCGACAGTGAGCGCCCATCCTCCTCTGCGACATCCTCCGCGTCCTCAGCCTGCCCTGGGGCCATCCTGTCGCACCTTCCTCCCGCGTGCTGTACGTATTCCGGAACCTCCCTCTATTCCTGGCTTGTCTCCATGGATTTCGGGGACCCTGGGTCTCTACCCCAACTTCAATGGTGGTGCAAATCAGTTCCCGATCTGGAACGTGCGCATTGAGGGGTTAACGCGGCAGCAAGCCATGTTTACATCATCGGATGCTCTCTCCCTATCAGCATTTTACGTGGCAGCAGACGTGTGGACTAGAGACAATGATGGCTGGCGTTTGGGGAAAATCTTCGGTGCCTTTTACGACGCGGGCAGCTTTGCATATCGCGCGTTAATGGGAATTCACAGGGCCCCAACCCGCTGCTTCTATGAGATCATTCGCGAGGATCGGCCCTGCAAAGCGTACTTCGACCTTGAAGTTGAACCAGGAGTAATGGACGCAGTACAGGGCAACTCTCTATGCCAGCAAGTCATCTCTGTGTGGGCAGACAAGATACGCGCCAAGTGGCCGCATGCGGAGCAACAATGCCCCCGCTGCCTTGAGGTGCTGATGCTGGATGGCAGCCGCCACACAAAAGATGGATGGAAAGTTAGTTATCACTTGGTGTACCCTTGGTTGACATTTCCGTGTAACAACTCCGCTCTCAAGGTTGAAGTTGAGGCCTTAGTAGTCTCACCCCAATTTCAATATATAACAAGTAATGGAACCATGAAGAAATTCATTGACTCGTCAGTTTACACTCGTAACAGACAATTTCGCTTGGCACTCTCTTGCAAGCTTTCTGACCCCACACAGACGCCCATGCGTTTGCCTGCCGAACAGTCCCTCTCAATGTTCCTGTTATCATGCATTACTCGTATCGAGTCAGATTCGTGGATAGTGCCAGAGGAAAAGCCAAAACACCCGCATATGAGCAACACATGTGGTGCTTGGCAGTCGAAGCCCTTATCCCACCAACCTGGAATAGGATCTCTGCGGCAGCCAAACACTGCGCCCTTGTCACAGGATATCACCACCTCCCTCAACAAACTTCTGTGCCAGCACGGTCTACCGGAAGGGCGGCTTACTGGCCAACGAGGCGACAGCAAAGCTGCGGCATTCCGTTGGGGTGCTAAAAAGGGGGTAAAATGGCCCTGCTTGATAGCGCAGATCTGGCGACCTGCAGAGCCATTGCACGATAGCAACGGTGGAATTGTTTCCTATAATAGATTCCGTGCAGTGTTCTTTCAATGTCTTCATCCAGACTGTCAGCGGTGGAGCAGAAAACCTGGAATATTTCTCGGATTTGTCCAAATATGTAATACAGCAGCTATCACAGCTGCCAGTACTTCAATCAATGCCAGTCCGCTGGGTGCAACCGGGAATGCACGTGGCACGAAGCGGTCTCTAGCAGTTGGTCCAGTTTTTAAAAATAAAGTTTCAGCCAATAGAAACACCACCTCGTTGTCCGGGATGGAAGAAAATTTCATCCAGCCTGTCCCTCCCCCTGTAGCACCTGCTGCAGCTCCCCCGGTTATTTCACCATTTGGTAGGCCGGAGGCGATGCTGACCCCGAATGAGCGGCCGAATGAGCGACCACCTGTTGCTGCGTCTCCCCCATCTCCTCCACTTTCTCGCGAGCAAAGCCTTCGATGTGTTTACTCTTTAAATCAAGCTTCTACAGAGGACTCGTTTGCAGCGCAACATATGCCCAATGGTGCATGGGGTGGCAGGATGGGAGGGCCCTCCTCGGAGCTGATGGGTCGAGAATTGGACCCAGATCGAAATCCGGACATTGCGGAAACACATCACTCAATACAAAACTGGGCTACAAAGGTGGTTGAGGCTCCCTTCTTTGCACCACCTCCAGAAAGACTGCTTCCTCTGCTTGTGGAACAACTTAAAAGGGCAAATCAAGAATATTCTAACGAGTGTGGTGGGGTCCTTCATGGCCTAGATAATCTACTGCACGCTGATGCTACACCAGCCCCCGCTTGCCAGGCAGGGATGGATGATATTGACCTAAAGTGGCGATTACTGCCACCAGCGGCTTGGTTTGAGCCCCCTCTTGGTAAGAGATTACCAATTGGACACAACCTTCTAACCCAAGCTCTAGGGCGTGCAGAGGCAGCACAAGGTCAGGTGGATGCAGATTCTCTTATCGACCCATCTAATGTCTGGAGCAGTCCCTTTTCAGTGGCCTTCATCAGTGTCGGATTCAGGCGTCTGCGCTTTTCGATGCCTGGTGTTCTTGGCCTTCTGGAACAGCACAGACCAGACATATTGTTCCTTGGGGATCTTGGCGTCGCTAACCATCGCATCGGTCGGCTAAAGCTCCTGCTGGAAGCGTCGGTTGATGAAGAATGGATCTTTTTTAAGAACATTTGCAACTCGCGAGGGTATCCAGTAGGGTTAGGAGCGATGGTGCATGTTTCCACTGCCAAGTTCATTACGCAACTGGAGGTTTCCTGTCCGCCAGATCTGGACCAACAGGAATGGGCTCTAGCAGTTGGCGGTCGTATCCTCCACTTGGAACTGAATCGTCCGGAAGCAGGTGGGCGAATATGGTTTGTTGGTCTCAACCAGCATGTGGCAGCCAACAACAGGGTTGCATCTCGTGAGCTTGTACTGTTGACGTTAGCGCATATCTCAACCCTAGCCAAAACGCACGGTTGGCGGCTTGTTATTTTGGGGGATGCCAATGCAGCTCCGGTTGGAGGGCGATGGGGCTATTCACACAACACCAAGACAGGTGCTGCTGACCAAAGGATGCATGATTGGCTAGCACAAACTGAGTTGTGCGAGATACGCAGCGCGCCTCTGCAGCCCACATGGAAGGCCTGCCTTCTCCCCAAGAAAGCGACGCTGGATCGTGCCTGGGTCCACCCTGCAGATCTCCCTGTCTCCAGTTTACTCGTGAAATGGGCTGCAGCGCAACCCGTCTTTGATCATGCTATGATTATGCTGCAGCTTCCACACACTGTGGCAGGATTGGGCTTTGCAGGAGCTTGCCGCCCATTGAACCAAACCATCCAAGCTCCGCGATGTCGTGTGAATGTACGCAAATTCCGGGAACCAGCCATACGCGCTGAATGGAGTAAGCTACTGCAACACGCCTTGACGAACTTTTCAGGCGGCTCTGTGGCGGAACAGCAGGACGACTTGGATCCTGCCGGGACTCAACGAGCAACATCGACAGTTGCACATGGCTCAGCTGCAGTCAGTAATTCAAATGTGCAAGGCTGCGGTGATTCGGATGCGGGTGCAGTGGCGGACAGCGAATCAGGCGTGGAGGTCAGCGGTGTTCCAGAGTCAGGGATTGATGGTGGCACTGACGCAGGGGCCACTGATGCCCCAGTGGACATGGCTGGTGGCGACATGGGCTTGCTGAACAGCGGCAATACGGATGGGGGGGCAGGCAATAACAAGGATGATATGCCTGGTAGCGACCCGAAAGATGCGGAGAAACAGACCACCCAGGACCCATTCCAGGCCTTGCGATATGCAGAGATGATGGCTGCTCAGATAGCACATTCACTCGCCCCTCGCCGTCAGCGGAAACGAGGGGAAGTCTGCCGTTCATTTGCCTTTTCAGGTCATCGTACCATCTTCCGTGAAATCAACCTACTGAACGCCGCCCGCGCATTGGTCAAGAAAATTATTCTACGCAGTCCAGATATCTTGCACTCTGCCCATCGTGACATGCTTTGGTATCTAAAAATTGGCCGGTTACATGGCAGCATTGCACGAAGTGGACACTACCGCCCTTCGACGCTGCATTACTCAACTAAGTGGTACTTTGGCCATGCAGCCAACATGGTTCTGACAAGCTGGCTAGGTCAGGCAAAAACGGCAGTGGACGTTCGATGGGCGGCAGTACGGGAAGATATAGCCAAAGCAAAATATATCAATGAGTGCAAAGCTCGAGAGATGCTGATCCGTAGTGGGGGAATGTTGGACCATAGACTGCTAGCTAATGCTCTTGGCAAAAGACAGCCACGCCCAAGAATGTGGGGGGTAGCCGGTCAAGTAAGTCTAGGAGTCAGGTTTAATCTATGCCGCGAGAATCCGCCACCACTACTTGCATATCTGCTTACGCTGCCCGAAACCGAAGGAGTTGTGAGCGCAGAAGGTACTGATTGCACCCTGAAGATCTGGTTTCGAGGTCCACGGTCATTGGGTGACTTCCTTTCCTGTTGGTGTTCTTTGAATCCTCCCTTTGATAAGCCATCTGTTAGCACTGTGATGCCACCAGAGACCTACGTGGCAATTATTCCGGACGACATATTGGCAGTGCAAGAGTTACATCTGGCTGGCGAAGGTATGGACTCTGAATCAATCTGCCCTAGCTGTCAAAACACTGGAATTCAGCCCATTGTGACTTCCGCGAAGGCCCAGCCCTACGGTAATCCTAAGCGTGCTGTGCGTTTCTTCTGTCAGCAATGTTGTTCTGTCCATGATGATGTTGCGCTCGCCCAGCTCCCGCCCTGCCCCATCCCGTGGCAAGTGTGGAAGGAAATGCGCAAGATTCCTTCGGGTCTTGCGCCGCTCATTTGTCGGCCAGTAGATATGGATACATTGGAAACAATTGTGAGGCGCTTGGGCAACGACTTGAGCATGGGAATCGACGGTATACCGCGGGAATTCTATAAATATGGCCCCTTGGTGTTCCTTGAATTTCTTCGCTCAGCCATCAATGCGTACCTTAGTGGCATGTCACCAACAGTGGGCGTCCATGAGTGGCAAGGAGCCATCTTTAGTCTGATCTCGAAGACCCTTGCCCCCCTATGGATGACTGACCAGCGACCTATCGCCAGTGAATGCACAAAGTACATCATAGCTACAACTGTTATCAACACCCGACTTGATCAGGTAACGGAAGACTATTGCCTGATAGATGATGTACAAGAGGGATTTCGTCGGAATCGCAGCACAAGACGTCAGCTCACCAAGCTTCGGACCATCCTGGAGCAGCACAGCAAAGATAAAAGTCAGTCAGTGGTTCTCTACCTGGACATCAAGAACGCATTTAACGCGGTCAACCATCGAGCAGTCCTCGCTCTCCTAGAAGGCTATGGCTTCCACCCGACTGATGTAGACTTGTTTCGCCGCATGTATGATGGCAGATTTATATCAGTTGGCAACTCCTTCGGTGAAACGGCTGCGTGTTTCCTTCGGCGTGGTGTCTTCCAAGGTGACGCACCAAGTCCCAAGATATTCACCCTGGCGTTTGATCCGGTCCACAAGATGGTGCGAGCCAGTGGACGTGGCTGCACAGTAACGGGCTTGGAACATCCAGCGGGTTCAAGTGGATTTGCTGATGACACCATTCTTCACACTGGTGGTCCTGACTCGATCCCGGCCATGCGAGTTATCGTTGATACCATCTCGCCATTCTCTGCTTGGCTGGGTATGTTCTTCAACCTGAAAAAATCGCTCATCTCTGCTGTTGACTATTCTACTGGCCAGTCCATGCCTACTGATAGCATTACATTTGACGGGGTGCCATTCACAGTCTTGCTTCCAACTGTGGCCCACAAGCACCTCGGTGTGCGTATGTCCCTGACACTAGACTTCGGAGCGGAAAAGGCGCACGTGATCGACGAAATGCAGCGTAGACTCAACGAGCTGCAAAAGGAAGAAGTGCTGTCGCCCTCCCTGAAAGAACTAGCCATCAAGATTGGGGTAACGTCAGTCTTTCGTTACAGTGCTGGGGTGGTTCCATGGCTGCAATCGGAGCTGGATACAATCTCAAAAATGTGGATTAGGGGTTACAAGAGCGCTTGGTTCAAATCGGGAGCACGCAGTATGGACAGTTCCCCAATCGTTCTTGATCTGGTTGATGGCGGTCGCGGTTGTCCTGCAGCGCCGGAGGTCTGGATGCACGAAGTGCTAGCTACTCTAGACCAATGCCTGACCCTGCCTGGTGAAATTGCCCAGATTGTCTTGCAACACCTTTGGCGTGAATGCAATTCACATGGATGTGCTGCCCTAAACCAAATGCAACTGCTCTTGCGTCTTGGCAGCAGAGCGGAATCGGGCTCGCTTCTGGGCCAGATGTTGCTGCGACTAGACGAGCAGGGACTCTCTGTCACTAGCCCATGGCCGCCGATTTCAGGGACATTAATTACCGAAGTCGTATGGCCACATCTGCAACAAGCTTGGCGTGCTAAAGAACAAACCGCAACTATCGATCGCTCAGCTCCCTTGTTTAGTGACTGTGAAGCTCAAGCAGCTTGGGAGCAAGCGAAGCTGTGCTTACAAGCTGTTCGTAAACTTGGAACGGGTGGTATCCTTGAACTCTCAAAGCTCTATGGCCAAGCCGGTCGATGGCTGGCTTGGAGGGAAAGGCCCCTGCATGCCTGTGGGCTTACTCAAATAGAACATGCCACTCTGCTCTCCTGGCTGGACAGGGCCCAATCATCTGCAAACAAGGAGAACGTGAGCGCTGATGGCAGTGCACAATCTCCAGTGGGATTCCAACGCGAGCTAGTTCCCAGCACCAGGGAGCAGAGTCTAGGTGCTGCACCCTGTGTGGAATTGCCCTCGTGCATTTGTGGTGTGGCCCGATTCAGTGCGTCGCACGATCGGATTGTTCTGGAATGCTCACAAACTCGTGCTATCTGTACTAAATTTAATGATAAAACTGATCTGAGACACATCTCAGATATCGACCTAGCGTGGGTGATGTGTCGAGCACGTGCAGTGTTTTCCTTTTCCCTGAGCGACTCACAAACTACTACTGTCGAATGCTTGCTTCCTCTGCGTACAGTTCTACCTTTAGCACCTGTGTTGGCACCACCTGAATGTATCCTTGTCCAGAACACGGCTGCTGAGCGTCTCAGCACGCAGTTTACTGTCCTCACAGTACCCTTCATCCGAGACTGCATGCTGGCGTGTGGAGCTGAGACGCTCAAAGCAGCCTGCAAACGCGAGGCGTGGATGGTCCCTTGCTCTGAGTTGCGACGCTGGTATGCCTTCACCCACCATTCTCCTTCGTCTTCTCAGTGGGCGCTGGGCCCAGGAGGCTTGGATGGGCAACAGATCCTTGGAGGTTTAGACAGGAATCTCTGCATGCGACGCGTGGTTGAGGTGCCCAGTGTTCCTTCTCTTCTCCACCCGTGGCAAATTGACCCGCCTCTACCAACCTCAGTCTGTATAGATCTCTCAAATCATCTTCCCCAGTTCTTGCCGTCTCCTGAGGGATGGGATGTGTGTAAGCGGAATGGTCGGGTCACAATCACTGGACCAGGACATATTGCTGTGGGCATGGACGCAGCACAGTATGGTATGCTACTAGACCAGCAGGCACAAACTCTGCATGAGGCCTTCCTGAACAGTGTTGTTGCCTCCTGTCGTTTGCAAGGCATTGCTGATGGGGAATATCATGTGCCGTGGAGCAGACACTTGCTGTCCTGTTTACGTGGCATCCTAGGAACTGACTTGCTGGTCGGAGCCCGAGCAGTAACGTTTAATCCTCACTTCGCACATTTCTGCTCCCCTGATGCTGAAGACTCTGCATTAGGAGCGGAAGTGGAATGGGAGCCGCTTGCAGCACTGCTCCTACTTGACTCTTTTGCTCCAGAAAATCGATTGGTCGTGTTGAATCAAGCCCTGCACCATGTAGTGCAGTATGACACAGCTGTTTGGATCCTGAGATATGACCAACCGTCTTCATGGGCTACTAATGATCTTAAGAAACTACGTGAACTCAAGGCACGTATGGTAGCTAACCTTCCTGCCAAGAGCTTAATTCTCCACGACATTGAATGTTGGAGTTACGCCAAATGGGACTCCAAACCCTCTCACTTCAACTCCCAGCTCTGGCTGCTCTGCCCATCCTCAATGCAAGCCAAGTCCCTTCCTGAACCCTTGCGTGTACAGACTTTGCTTGGCAACTGGCACGAACGGCACTATGACTTTCATCACAATACAGTACCGATCACACAGCACCTTAAGGCGCACCGTAATCACCAGCAAGACTCTCTTAGGTTCTCTGCATCTGGTGCCTCAGACTACTTTGCAGGTACTGATGGGAGTGGCCAGAGACAATCAGAGCGACAAGGATCTGGTTTTGTGGTCACTAAGGGTGAGATCCTTGACCCTATTTTGGAATTTTCGTCTCCAGTGGGCGGTCCATTTGCATCTACTAGGGTAGAAGCAGTTGCCCTCCTCTGTCTCTTGGAACAAGTTAGTGATTCTCTTATACCCCTCACCCGCCTGATCGTGTTCATTGATAGCCTGTGCTTGCTTGACATACTGTCGCGATGGGGCAGAACTAATTTCTGGCCAGGGCCAAAAGACGTCATTCACTTTGATGTCCTACTTCCGCTCCTAAAGATATTGCGGAGATGGCCCTCTAAACTAGTGCTTGTAAAAGTGAAAGGCCACACTGGTTGCTACCACAATGAGTTGGCAGATGAACAGGCAGACAAGGGTTGTGAATCAGATGCAGTGAGACTCTGTAATGGACCCCAGAAGTACGGCACTCTCCACCTGAGAATTCACCCTGCTCTGCGCGATCTGGTCTCAAACGAACATGCCAGGGCAGCACTTCCTTCTGACATTGCACCCAATAAGTCTATCCTGAGACAAGTTGTGCGTGCCAACCAGTGGCGTTCAGTGCGGCTTCGCAGCACCATCTTTGCACGTGACCTGGTACAAACAGAGGATGGTTCTACCGTTGCTAGCATCATTTCCAAGCAGAAGGACTCGGAAATTCGTTGCTGGATGCAAGCAATGACTGGGACATACCCAGTTGCAGCGTATCTGAAACGGATAGGGAAAGTGCCGACAAATGAATGTCAATTTTGTTCTTCTCAGCAAAAAGAGACCTTTACCCACTTTATGAGCATCTGTCCTCGATTTCATGACGCCAGAGTGGCAGCCCACAATCAGATTCGTGAATGTCTATCAGAGGCTCTTCGAAAGGTTCTTCCAAAAGGATGGGTCCTGCATGAAGAAACTCCAATGTCTAGAACTGGTCTAAGACTGAACCCAGTGCCTACTGTGCTGGTTCAGAACTCTGGTCGACCTGTCCAGGAATCTGATATAGCTGCTGGCAGTATGCACCTTGGGCGTTGGCAACCTGATCTTCTGCTGGTTTCGTATACTCGCCGCAAAATTGCTATACTGGATGTCAGCAGGCCCTCAGATATTTGGCGTGAACGGCTGCGAACAGCACATCAAGATAAACTGCACACCTATGAGCCATTGTGTCAAGCACTCAGCAACTATGCAGACTCTAACTGGGAAATACGAATACTACCATGGGTGGTTGGCACTCGGGGGCTTGTCCAGCAATGTGCCCTGGCCAGTGCTCTGGAATTCTTGGAAGTACCCAGAGGCAATTGGCAGCGGGTGATTGAGAGTACTGTTCAAGCAGCTGTCACTGCGCTGGTCTTCATGCACAGGGCCCGCTTCTCACACACTGGATCAAACCTGACTTTAAAACCCACGCTTGAGGAGGTCCTTCCGCTGCGCGGCACCAAGAGGAAGGCTTTGAACCAGGGTGGAAATTTTGCTGCAGATATGGTCTGCTTCAAGAGGATGGCTGCAAATACTTGGAGGCGCTGACGACCTGAGGATAGCTGCAGATAGGGACGAGGAGATGCAGCCACTATTTGCCTGATGCTGCCGGCCGCCAGGCTGTGGCTGCACAGCTGGAATGTTGAGCTGGTGGTGGACAGGAGCGATGGTAGGAGGGCAAAGAGGATGTAAGGCAAGATGGGTGGATAGTTAGTTAGTACTGGAGGAGTAGCACATATATGGGGAAAAGTAGAAGGATGGATGAACATATATGAGAAGAAGTAATGTTGACAGGAGGGTCAAGGTAGCGGATGACACAGTGGTTTGTAGTTGGAGGTGGATGGTGCAATGGCTATAAGTCTTAACAGGGGCAGTCATGTCGATATATATGCAATGGTTTTGATTAATGAGGCCTGCTTAAGTGGATGGCACAAGACAGAGGACCAGGCTCAAGTGTAATTATCTGTGCAATGGTTGCATGTGTGTGTGTGTGTGTGTGTGTGTGTGTGCGTGTGTGTATGTGCTCTCAGGAGCATGCCCTGGTGGGTGTGCTCCATATCCCCGACGCAGATATCTGCCTTTGATGATATTTCATTAAAGCTAGTAAGTGTGTCCTGAGGCTGTGCTCATTTCTGGGGCTGCGTCCGTG
>Ga0316231_1001505_pt1 | contig 25408 bp, 4 predicted proteins | sample TBH18027metaG_FD_206002 | JGI IMG/M metagenome (GOLD analysis project Ga0316231, IMG submission 206002) | Freshwater microbial communities from Trout Bog Lake, Wisconsin, USA - TBH18027 | ecosystem: Environmental > Aquatic > Freshwater > Lake > Hypolimnion/Profundal zone | place: USA: Wisconsin... | reverse complement strand
TTGTTGGTCGTGGGATCATCGGTCAAAATGCAGCCCGACACGTCCACGCTATTTGAGCTATGATTGTAAAGTTCGATGAATTGTGGCACGGCCGGATTTTCCGAATGCGGCAGGATCTCATTAATAACCACATTGCGCAGCGGGCTGGGTGTGAACCCGTCCATCTGTCCTGGCGAGCCGCCCACGACATCGCTGATATCCCACGCGCGCGGATCCCCTGCGCCAAAAGTCGGATTGGCCAGCACCAGGGAATGCCCCGTGGAATCCGTGGCCACCGGCCATGGATACGCATCCGTGTAGGGCACCGTGAGCAAGACATTGGTCCGTTCATCCAGCAATTCCAGCGTCTCGGCATGTTTGAGGCTTCCGCTGTATGGTCCCATGACATTGGTGATGCCATAGACGCTCTCGATGTCCATCGGCGCCGCGGCCACCACCAGGTAACCGCCGCCGGGAAGCGTCGATCCAGATGGAAACGTATAGCTCATGTCCGCGCAGCTAAGCTGATAGCCGCTGATGTCCTGGAACCATGGATTGGAATTGTACAACTCCAGGAACTCCAGATTTTTTCCATCCGTGCGCGCGGCGGGTTTCCACATGATTTCGGAAATAACCACGGGCGTCAGCCGGCTGCTTGGCCCGATGACTTCGTGCGGGTTGACTTGGACGCCGACCATGGCATTGGTCACAGTGGCCAGGTCGCGAAATTCCGCGGTGGTGACCTGATTTGTGCTGTAGCTGCTCACGGAAAAGCCAAGATAAATCTGGCTTGGCAGGGAAATCGTGTCGCTGCCGAGCAGCGTCCACGTCTGGCCGTCATAGCTCGCAAATCCGTTAAAGGTGTTGCCGATGCGGTTGAGCCGCAGCCAGGTGTTCGGATAATTCGCCGGGAAATTTCCAGCGGAACTGCTCGGATTGCCCGTGGGATCACGCCATTCAAAGAAACAGCCGTTCATCGCCGGCGTCGCCATCGCCGCCGCAAACCGGCTGCTGACTGCGAGTGTTTCACGCGCCATCAAGCCCGCCTTGGCAAAAATGCCAGACAAGCCCAAGCTCGCCACCCGCACGCACACGTCGAAGTTGCCCGAATAAGCCTGGTACGAAAAACTGCCTTGATCGGAGCCGCCGCCAAAGTCGCTGCCCGCAGCGGTCACATTGTAGCCATCCCCGGCCACGGTGATCGTGGAACTCACCGCCGGACTGCCGAGGTTCTGCGTCGCATAGGGCAGCGCCAGGAACGACACGGTCGTGTTGGTGGCAATGGTGTTGGGTGTGGTTGCCCGGTCGCGCACGCCGTTGATCACAAGGGAATAATTGCTGCCGTAAGTCATTGGCGCGATCGTCAACACCACCGTCATGTTGTCGGCGTTCATCCCCGCGCCCGTCACCCGCAGGCCATTGTTGAAAACATAATTGGCCACATTGGTCGCGCTCGCGACTGCCACCAGCTTGGAATAAACCACTTGCACATTGGTCGCACCCACGTTGAAAACCCGCGTGACCACCGGCGGATTCGTGTCGGGCAACACCGCAAGCACGGCATTGGAACTGAGTGCGGTGAAGAGCGCGCTGGTGACGCTGTTGGTCAGCGCGACGGAAAATACCGCGCCGCTGTCTGCCGGCAGCGGCGCGGCAAGCTGATAGGCCGAATTGGTCGCGCCGAATATGCGCCCGCCGTTGCGATACCATTGAAATGCCACCGGACGCCGGCCAATATAACCGACGCTGAACGTGGTTGGCTGCTGCTCGGTCACGGTCACATTGGCCGGCTGCGAGATGATTGTGACCGGCCCGGTTTGCGGCGAGATGTTCGGGCCAAGCTGATAATCCTGCCCGACTTGCTGGGCGGACAAGGCCGCGGAATAAATGCGGAACTCATCAATCGAGCCGTAGAAATAGGGGTCATTGTATTGCGAGCGGCCTAGCCAGTCGTTGACGGTGGCGCCCACCGCCGCCGGGGTGTATGTGAAGCTGTCGTTTTCTGAAATTAATGCGCCGTCAATGTAAACTTTTGCGGTCTGCGCATTGTAGTCCTGCGTCCAGACGACATGATGCTCCATGCCAAGGGTTGGCCTGGTGGTGGAATCCACCGGTTCTTCGCCGGAGCCAAGGTTGTAAGCGCCACGCAGGCCGCCGGAACTGCCCACGGCCGTCAGATACATGTAACTCGTGCCGCCACCCTGGCCGCCTTCGCCGTCCACACTATTCCCAAAATCATAAATCCGCGCCCAGGTGCTGCTGCCGTAATCAGTGAACCACACTTCGCAGGTAATGGTGGTCAGATTGCTAACCAGGTTGTTCGGCAAGTCCACAAAGGCGCTGCTGCCATTGAGCACGACGGCCCCGCCGGAAATCGTTGCGCCGCCCGACAGCGTGCCGTGCGCGCTGCCCTCGGAATCATTGGCGTTGGTCGTGAAACTATAGCGATGGACGAGCGATTGCGGCGCATCGGCGACGTAAATTGTTTGCGCGCCAATGATACCTGCGTAAGCGGCCGTGACAGTAGCCACGCCAACCCCGACCGCTGTGATGATCCCCGCGGAATTCACCGTAACCGCGTTGGTGTTGCTGGAACCATAGACCACTCCGGAAATGAGCAGCAAATTCACATTGGTCACATTCGCAAAATTGCCGAGCACGCCCGGCGTCTGAGCCGCGCCTTGCGTCATCGTGGTGGCGGCTTGCAGCCTGATGGATTGCAGTGCGCCGGGATCGGTAACCACCTGGTTCGGCCCCGCCGCCAGATCAACGGCGACTTGCAAGGGACCGATCGCGGCGTCATAAATCCGAAAGTCGTCAATCGCGCCGTAAAAATACGGATCGTTATATTGCGAGCGGCCCAGCCAGTCGTTGACCGTTGCGCCGACTGCCGCTGGCGTGAACGTGAAGCCGGCAGTTTGTCCCATCAAGATTCCGTCCACATAAATGCTCGCGACTTGCGCACCGGCGTCCTGCGTCCAAACGATGTGATGTTCGACCCCGACGACTGGCCGCGTGGTGAAATCCACGAGTTGCTCGCCGGAACCCAGGTTGTATGCGCCGCGAACACCACCGGAACCGCTCGAGGCGGTCAGAAACATGTAACTTGTGCCGCCACCCTGGTTGCCGGCACCGCCCACGCTGTTGCCCACATCATAAATGCGCGCCCAGGTGCTGCTCCCGTAGTCGGTGAACCACGCCTCGAAAGTCACGGAGGAGAGGTTGGTGACCAGATTGGCCGGCAAATTGACGTAGGCCCCCGAACCGTTTAATACCACAGCACCGCCGCTGATCACAGCCCCGCCAAGGAGTTGACCGTTCGCGCCGCCAACCGCGTCGCTGGCGTCAACACTGAACGGGTAATGATGAAGCAGGTTCGCGGCGGAACACGGCAGCTCAAACAGAACACAGGCGAGACTCGCCCAAGCGGAGAGAACAAGAAATTTCATTTTAACCGGCATTTCCCATTGAGTGTCCGGCCCGCAGCTAACGCGAACCAAGGGATAACTGGCCAACATTATCTTGCGGCTTCGCAAATTTGCAAGGACTTCTTCTCAACTGTTTTCATTCGGGAAAACAAAAAGGGCGGGCAAAGGGCAGTCAAGAACTGCCGGCTATGCCCGCCGTTGAATCGCACCGGACCCAAAGAACGCTCAGTACGTTATGCGATAGAATACGCTGCCGTTTGCCGAGCTGATCGGCACGGTGACCTGATTGGTGGTGGTGGAGCCGGCAACGGTCACCCAATTGGTGCCTAATCCAGCCGCCAGAGTATTGGTCTGCGCCTGCAAGCTCCAGCCGGTATGATCAGCCGGCCATGTGAGCTGCAGACTGCCACCGATAACCACGGCCACAACATTGGTCGGATTGGTGGCCACCCCAAGTCCCGTAACCGTGATCGTGCCCGCCGCCAAGTTGGTGGCCCAAAGATAAGGCCCAGGCAGACTGACCGATGCGAATGAGCCATTGTAACCTCCCGCCGAGAACAAGTGGAAGGTATCAGACACTTGGAGCTGATCCGATCCCACATTGTTGACCACCAAGGCGCCGCCATAATTGACCTGGGTCAAGCCAACCACTTGGTCACCGGTCAACACTCCGCTATGGCGGGAGATTCGCATGACCGCGGTGCCGTGCAGGGTCATGGTGTTGTAGTTCGTCAAAGTGCCGATGGCATCTCCGGGAGCCAGCGTGCCGAGCGGGCCTACGGTAACTGGGCCGTCTATTGTACCCACGCCGCCCAAAGTGCCGTTGACCACGTTGACCGCACCGGCCACGACACCGTTCACAGCCAAGGTGCCGTTGCTAATGGTGGTATTGCCTGTGTAGGTATTCACGCCGGTCAGTTCCAATTTGCCACTGCCAAACTTGGTCAAGCCGCCGCCAGTGCCGCCATCCAGCAAAGGCTGGCCAATGGCGAGGATGTTGGCACCGCTATCAATGACAGCTCCGCCGGCCAGGACGTTGACTGCGGCCAGCCCGCTCATGAAGTTGAGGTACGCGCCGGGCATCGCCTGCAATAATCCGCCGTTGAAGTTGAACGTGCCAGAACCGCTGCCAGTGAACACATGCGCGACACTCAAAGTGCCACCGCCCAGGTTCACCGTGCCAACCCCAGTCGCGTTCCCGCCGACATCCAGACCGCCCACTGCCGAAACCAGGCCGGTATTCGTTATATTGAGCACACCCGTGCCCGATTCGCCAACCAGCATGAATGTAGCGATGTTAGTCTGGTTGAAGCTGCCACCGGAGATATCCGCCTGACCATACGAGTTTGGCCAGCGTCCGACTGACGGATAAGCTCCGACCCACGCGGTGCCACCCGTTTGATTCCATTCGCCAGACGCGCCCGCGCCGAGCTGCAAATTGGCACCCCCGGAGGATACCACACCGCCGTAAAGGTTGTACGTACCAGAAATGGTGGCATCTATTCCACTCGCATTGGTGGTATTGTTGCCACCGATGCGCCAGTCGCCACCGGCCGTACCCACTACGGTGCCGCCACTCTGGTTGACGATACCTGTGCAGTATCCGGTGGCAGGGTTACCATAGGCCTTGCCAACATAGAGGGTGTGGATAATCAACTGGGCGTTGTCCTGGATGTTGACCGTGCCGGAGCTCGGCGAGGCCGAAGTGCCAGGAAGATCCGTGACATTGAAGTCGGTGAGCGACTGCCAAACCGCGTTGTTCTCCAAGGTGGCCGTGCCCACCCCCGAGTCACCAACATCACTAAAGCCGCCATTAGTCAATGCGGCGTTATCGGCAATCAACAGGTTCCCAATAGAATTGGGCTGCATGGCCGTGAGCAGGCGGTTTGCCGAATAGATCCAAGAGTTATTGCTGACAAGTTGAAGCCCGTACCGCCGTTATCTATCAGTTTTGAATTGCCGTGGAGCGTTAGCACAGCGATTTGGCTGTTTCCCGATATGCCGTTGTCATAGCCCAAAGAGACGTTGCCGGCAGTATAAGCGCTGTCGTAAAGATCGGCGGTGGAAGTAAGACCGCCCGTGCCGTTGCCACGCCCGACCGCAAACCAAGTGGTGTTGGTGAGCGTGGTGTTGGTCAGAATCAGCGATGCGCCGTTAAGCGTGTTGAAACCAACCCAGACATCGCCAACCACATTATTGGTCTGACCCGCACTGCCGTCAAGAATGAGCGTGCCGTTGGCCACACCCACGGCTGCGCCACCGCCGCCCACGGAAAGGGTGTTCTTGCCCGCGCCATTAAGGGTGAGATTGGCGGGGCCGGATTTCGTAAAGCTACCCGCACTGGCCGTAACCTGGCCGCTCAGGGCGAGATTGCCTTCCGTATCCAAGGTGCTGCTGCCCGCAACCGAGTAGCCACGGTTGATGCTGGCGCCGGAGCCTTGATAGCTCAAGGTGCCGCCGGCCAGTACCAAGTTGGTCGGACTAGCTGAGGACATCCCAATCGAACTGGCACTCAAACCATTCTGCAAGTTGGTGACATTCAAGGTGCCGCCGCTGACCACGGTCTTGCCCGTGTAGGAATTATTGTTCGCGACCGTCACCAATTCGGTGCTGGTTCCCAGCGCGGTCAAGGAACCGCTGCCGGACAGCGCCACGTTGACCGTGGTATTTTCCAGCGTGAAGCCTGTCCCGGTGAGGGTAGCGGTGGTGCCATCAACGAGCGCGTCCAAGGCGTTGAGGCTGCTCACCGTCTGGCTGTTAGCATTCAGTTCCAGCGTGGCATTACTCATCACGACCGGACTGTTGGGTGACAGCGCGGACGGATAACCTGCCGTGAGGCTGCCGCCGCTGATCACCGTGGCGCCGCTGTACGTACTGTTGGTGATATCCAAGGTCACTGCCGCCGTGCCGTCCAGTGTCAAACCGGTAGTGCCGGTGACCTTGCCTTTGCCTTGCAGGGTATAGTTAAGCAGGCTGTTGCTGAAGGTAACCGAACTGGGACTGTTGGTGGTGAGGAGGGTGACCGTCGCGGTGGCGGCAGAGTCGTCGAAAACCACGCTGCTGCCCTGCGTATAGAGCGCGGGCGTGGAATTCAGGATGTTCGTCCAGTTGTAATCCGTGAGGACGTTGAAATCCCAGTTGGTGTTGACCGAACCGGTCCAAAGCAGGATGTTGACCGCCGTGACTTGCAGGTCAATAGTGTTCGGGTTATTGACCGTGTTCGTAAAGATGTAACCGACGACCCCCGGCGGCAGCGTGCCGCGTACAATGCTGCCGGACCCGGCAAGTGCCCCATATTGAATCAGCGGAATATCTCCGGTGGTCAGCCCGCTGCCGGTCACGTTGATAAAGTTCGCGCCATTTAACTGCAAGGTTCCAGAAGTGACCAGCGGGGGCACACTCGGCACGCCAAAACTGCCCAGATCGAATTGCAGGGTTGCTCCGGTGGCCGCGCCCAAAGTGATGTTGCCGGGCGACGACTGGGTGTTTGCGGAAACCAATTGCATGTCCAAAGTGGCGCCATCACCGGCCACCAAGGTGCCAGAAATGGCACTCCCGCCAACCGGAATAATCAACTCACCTTGGCTGACCGTGGTAGCGCCAGAATAATACAGATTGCCAGCCAGCGTTAGGGCGCCCGCACCAATTTTAGTGAGGTTGCCCGAACCGTCGCCATCATAAACATCCTGGCTGATGGTGATCGAATTTGCGCCGCTGTCAATGGACGCACCGGGATATCCACTACTGGGACCGTAAGCGGTGACTTGCGACAGTCCGCTCAGGAAGTTGGCGTTTGCCCCCGGCATGGCTTGTAGTGTGCCGCCGTAGAGATTCAGCATGCTGGTGCCGCCCCCAGTGATGACCTGTTCGGTGGCCAGAGTGCCGCCGTAGAGATTGACCGTACCAGTGCCGCCACCGCTGGCGATGGTCAGATTGTTGGTGGCGCTAATCAGGCCGTTGGTGAGGTTCACCGTGCCAGTGCCCGAAACGTTGTCGTGCCAACCCACTCCCAGACGATTCATCGTACTGACCACCCCGGTGCCGCTGACGTTGAGCGTGCCGGTGCCTTCTTCACCAATGATCAAGATGGTGCCGCTATTCAACTGGTTAAAACTGCCGCCGGAAACATTAAGCGTGCCGGTGCCGCCCAAGAAACGACCAATAGACGGGTAGCCGCCGGTGAGGTTCACCGTGCCGCCGGTCTGATTGAAATAGCCGGTGCCATAGGCGCCCATCTGGAAGTTGGCCGCGCACGTAATCGTGCCGCCCGATAGATTCCAAATGGCCATCTGGTTGGGATTGGCCCCAGCGCTGTTATCGTTATTGCCGCCGATGCGCCAGTCACCACCACCGTTGCGGAGGAGCGTGCCACCGCTTTGGTTGATAGTGCCGGTGCAATAGGCACTCTTGCCCACGTACAGCGTGTTGAGGATCAGCGTCGCGTTATTCGCAAGGTTCAACGTCCCAAGGCTGGGATTCGCGGAAGTGCCTGGAGTATCTGTGACGTTGAAGTCCACCAGCGCCTGCCAAACAGCATTGTCTTGGAGGGTGGCGGTCGCCACGCCCGGCGCACCGATGGAAACCCAGCCAACATTGGTGATGGCACCGGAGTTGGCCACCAGCACCGAGCCGGTCGAGCCGGTGGACAACCCGATGAGAATCCGATTGCCCGAATAGATCCAGGAATTATTGCTCACTGTGACCGAACACGTTGATCCCCCGCTTTCGCCAATGTTGAAACTAGCACCGTTGATCAGGTGCGAATTGCCATTCAGGTTGAGAATGCCGGTTTGATTGTTGCCGGCGATACCGTTCGCGTAGCCAAGGGAGATGTTCGGGCAAGTCATGATGGAATTGTAAAGCGAGGCGGTGGAGGTGTAGCCGCCCGTGCCATTCCCGCGCGCAATCGCAAACCAATTGCCAAGATTGGCGGTGGTGTTGGTCAGGATCAAGGTTGCGCTGTGGGCTTGGTCGGAGCCCACATAGATCTGACCTGAAATATTATTGGTTTCGCCCGCGGTGCCGTCCATGACCACAGTACCATTGTCGGCATAAAAGTCGCCGCTGGAAAGCTGGTTCACCTGGGCGCCATTATACGTCAGAGTGGCCGGACCTTCCTTGGTGAAGTTGCCGCCGGCGCCCGAGACCTGGCCGCTGATGGCCAGATTGTTCTCCACATCCAGCGTGCTGGACCCGGCCAAATAGCCGCGATTGATAGTGGTGGGCGGACCTTGATAGCTCAAGGTGCCGCCGGTAAGTGCCAAGGCGGTCGGGGCCGACGAGGCCGCACCAAGGGCGCTAGGCAAACCGCCGTTGGCGAGGTTCGTCACGATGACCGTACCGGCGTTCAAAATCGTGTTGCCGGTATAGCTATTCAAATTATCGATGGTCAGGGTACCCGCTCCGTTCTTGGTCAAACCCACCGAGCCGCTGATGCTGCCGCTGCCGTAAAACACGTAGTTGGAGTGGGTGTTGTTGACCGTGAGGGTGCCCGGCTGCACCGTGGTGGTGACATTGACCTTGGGAGTGCCGGTCAACGTGTCGTCAAATTGCACCGTGCCACCGTCGTTGTATTTTACAGAGGTCGCGCCGACGAGCCAGTTGGCGGTGGTGCTAATGTCCCAATTGCCGCTGATATTGCCATTCCATTTTTCCACACTAGAGACGACCGTCGGGCCCACCTGATAATCATTGAGGATTTCCGCCGGCGCGACGATGCGGTTGAACTCCCGGAACTCCTGGACGCTGCCGCCGAAATTGACGTCACCGCTCCACACGGAACGGCCCAGCCAATTGTTGAGATCTTGAATGCCCGCCATGCGATTGGTTACGATGGCCTGGGCCACTTGAACGCCGTTTTCATAAACGGTAATGACATTGTTGGTGACATCGTCCCAAGTCATCGCGACATGCATCGGATGGCCGTTGAACTGGGAGTCGAAGACAAAATTGCCGTTGACCGTGCCGATGGCCGAGTGATTGGCGTCGCCACCATTAGGGTTGGCGACAAAACCCAAATAGTTCACACCATTAAAACTCCCGCCGGGACCGGTGACTTTGCCTACGGTGGTGCTGCCTATGTCAAACAAAGGCGTCCAACTGGTGTTGGCGCTTTCAGTAGCCCAAGCCTCGAGAGTGAGCAGGCCAGAACCGCCGTTGTTGGTGCTCAACACGGAAATCAGGGAATTGGTGATATCCACATACGGCGCGGTGCCCGAGCCACCGCCGCTCAGGGTCAATGCCGAACCAGTAAAATTCGCCGTGCCGCCATTGTTACGGACGATGGCATTGATCTGGCTGCTGGAGCCATTCGCCGTGCCGACATCCGTGACCGTCGCGCCGGTTGCACTGGCAGCCGCATTGGTAAATGACCAGCGATGCAATGGTTTGGCACTCAAAAAGACCGGCACGCCGTTGGTGAAGGACTGGACTTCATAAGCGTAGTTGTTGGAAACCTGCAAACTGGTCAAGACGTGGTCTTGCACCCGCACCCGGCCCACGATCTCGCCGCCATAAACCGCGCCAGACAACGAATCCGCCGAACTGGCATGGGAGGCGCCGATCAGGATGTTGTTATTAGGATCCGGATCAGGGATGACGCCCGTGTAAGTGGCTTTCACCACACCGTCTGCGTAAAGCACCTCGTTGCTGTTGACGTCCACAGTCCAAGCCAGAAGATGCCACTGGCCGGCGACCGGCGAACCCCCGCCGCCCCAACCTTCGTCGTGGCACCACATCGCCAGACCGCCATAAGCGGAACTGGAGCCATAAGCGCAGGAGATTTGGTTGGGCGTGCAATTGCCGCGCGTGCCCCACGAAACCACCGGGTTGTCGGCCGGGAGCGTCGCCGCATACACCCACGCTTCCGCAGAGAACCCAATAAAAGATCCGTTGATGGCGCCGGTTATGGTCGCGGGCGCATTCACCGGCGTGCCTGCGCCGGGGAGAGCGGAGGCGTCGGTCTGCTGCAAGAGGCAGTTGCCGTCAAACAGAATGCCGTGTGTGCCGCTGCCGCCCAGGGCGATCACCTGCGGCCCGACAGACTTTGGCTGTCCGACGGCAGGCAAGTTGGTGTAGGATGCGAATATGCTGTTCGCCGCGGCCGAATTGGTGATGTAGCTGATCGGACCGACCGGCAAGGCGGTTGCATCCAAATTGACCCAGAGTGTGCCAGCCACTTGGACCTGGCCATACGCTGAAGCAACCACGCCTGCGGCCAAAAGCGCGCAGGCACCGATTTTACTAATTTTTTTCATTGGTTTATTTTGGTTGATGAACGGTGAGACACTACGGAATGCTATTGGGTTTGACGTTTTCATTGAAGTTGGATCAATGGTAATGATAACTTGTCGGTTAAACTGCAGTTCATAATGTTCTTGGTTCAGGATTTATAATAATTCGTATTCAAGTCTTGTCATGTGGCATAAAATGGCCACACAGATTTCGACTACGGATAGGCCAGCCGGTAGTACTCCACCGACACGCCGCCGTTTATCGGCAGGGACACCTGATTCGTAACCGCCGAACCCGGCACCGTGGCGAAATCAGCGATATTTTGGCTCACCCCCAGGTTGAGGTGGTTCGTCTGCACCAGCAAGCGCCACCCCGTATGGTCAGCCGGCCACGACACGTTCAAGTTGCCGCCCGACACGGAGAAGGTGAGGTTGGTGGCCGACAGATTAACCGTTGAATTAACCACCAGAAAAAGCCCGCCGTTGTTGATCGCCAGGGCCGCACTCGCCACCCCGCCGCCAGTGACGGTGAGCGGCGGCAAGGTGCCGACGACCGCTCCGCCGATGGCCGGGGCGATGATTTCATAGCTGCCCACGCCCAGCGCCGGGCCGATGTTGTTGACCAAGAACGCCGTCGCGGCGGATAACGTCAGCGTGCCGGCGGTGATCGTCAAGGCCGGAGTGCCGGAGACGAAGCTGACCGAAACGGTGCCGGAACCGGTGTTAAAGTTGCCCTTGATCGCGCCGGTAGCTGCGGCGTTGTTGGACAAGGTCTGACCGTGGCCCAATGCAAACGGGGAACCCAAGGCGGACACGTCAAAGACGGCTCCGCTGGCCACACTGAGGAGAGCCGTGTTTGAGATCGAACCACTGCCGCCCAATGCCAGCGCGCCCGCGTTGATCAACGTGGCACCAGTGTACGTGTTTGTGCCGGTTAAAGTCAGCGTTCCCCCGCCCTCTTTGGTCAGGCCGCCGCCCGTTCCGCCATCCAACAACGCCTGACCGATGGTGATGGCGAAGCCGCCGTCATTGATGATGGCGCCACCAGCCTGGACAATGGCCGCCGTCAGACCGGTCATGAAGTTGGTGGACGACGCATTCGCCATCAGCGTGCCGCCATTGAAATTGAAGGTGCCGCTGCCTGCTCCGGCCACAACCTTGGGCACGGCAATGACGCCCCCGTTGAGGTTCACTGTGCCAGATCCAGTGGCATCGTCTCCCAACAGCAACTGAGTGCCAGCCACGTTGAACCGCCCGGAACCGGACACAGTCAGGGTGCCGGTGCTCGCCTCGCCAATCAGAGTGAACCTCGCGGCATTGGTCTGAGAAACGGTGCCGGAGGAGATGTTCATGGCACCTACGCCACCCGGCCACCGGCCGACGGAAACATAACCCGACAGCGTGGCGCTGCCGCCACTCACATTCAGCGCGCCACTGCCATAGCCACCGATCCAAGCGTTGCCTCCGGTATTCACGGTGAGCGCGCCACCATAGAGATTGTAAACGCCAATTCCCAACGCGCTGGCGGAATTGCGGCCACCGATTACAAAAACGCCATCGTAGGGACTGAGCGTGCTCACGGTGCCGTTGGTTTGGTTGATCGTTCCATTCGCGCTGGAAGCGGCGCCGTTGGCGGAACCGACATATAGCGCGTTGGCAATCAGCGATGCGGCACCGGTGATATTCATCGTTCCAATGCTGTTCCCGATGTCCCCGACGTTGAAATCGCTGGTCGTGGCAAAAGCGGCACCTCCCTGAAGTACCAGTGTCCCGTTGTCGCCGGTCGTTTGGCCGACGTCGTCAAACGACGTATTCGTGATGGCCCCGCCCGCATCCACCACCAGCGTGCCGGTTTTGACGAAGGTGCTGCCGGGGAAGGTGTCCGCCCCGGTGATGCGCACAAGGCCGAGGCCATTCTTGGACACCGTGCCACCGCCGCCACTGATGGGTCCCGAAAGCGTCAGGGTGGAATTATTGCTGAGGTTCAGGTTGTCAGTCAGGGTGATCGGTGCGGAAATAACGTCGGTGGCGCTGGTGTTGGCCTGCACCAGACTGGCTCCAGCGCCGCCGTTATTGAACGTCAATTGCGCTCCGCCGACAGCCGCGAGGGTGTAGCCAAAGTACGGCCCGGTGGGGCCGCCGAGGTTCAACGTCCCCACCGTGCGCGAGTTGGTGTCAAGGGTGACGGTGCGCGAAGCCGTGATGCTGAAAGTCAGGCCGGCGTAATCTCCGGGATTGCTGCCGGGTACGGTGGGGTTGGAATTCCAGCGGCCGGCCACGCTCCAGTTGTCCGAAGCGTCCGCCGACCAGTTGCCCGAAGAGGCGGTGGCAAGGGCGGCAATCTGGTTGGTGGCGAGCCACCCATTATAAAGCCGGACGTCGTCCAGCACACCATTGTAGAATGTCGCGGCGTTCCCGGTCTGCAAACTGCCCAGCCGCAGGAACGGCGGAGCCAGACGCGCGCCGATGGGGCCGAAGGAATTGGTGTTGAGCTTGCCATCAAGATAAAGAGCCATGATTCCGTCCAACCCGTTGCGCGTGGCGACGATGTGATGCCACAGTCCGTCATTGACCGAGACGGTGGAGGGCAGCGTGGTATCTGGATTGCCCACACCAAAGGCGATTTTACCACCCAGCAGGGACACGCCGAAGTCGTTCAGTCCGGTGGCAACTTCGCCATCCACCAATCCGGTGCCATTCCACCAATTCGGGCCGCCATGGAACCCGGCTGAAGTGGTTTTCATCCAGAAAGCGATGGTGAAGGAACTGCCCGCGCCGATGAAACGGGGAATCTGAACATAAGCATCCACCCCGTTGAATTGCAGCGCCAGGGGGCCAATCCGGCCGGTGACGTAATTGGTCGCGCTCGTGCTGGGGGTGCCATTGTTCCCATTGCTGCCGCCATCCAGCGTGTTTCCGTCGAGCGCGTAATAAGCGGCTGGCGCCCCGCCTGACTGTGAGGAAAACCAATTTTGTTCCGCCGTGACTGTGTTCGTCCACAAGACAATCGCGGCACCCGGACTGGGGGAAGCATTGGTCACCGCCAGCGTCAGTCCGGAATTGACATTGATGAATTTCCAGGCTCCATTGCCCACCGGTCTCAGTTTAAACTGTTGTACCGCCAGACCATTGTAATCCCATTGATCCACGATTGTACCCGGCGCGGTGCCCCAACCCAAATCGTCCCACGCGAGCTGATTCCCAGGATTGGTGACCGTCCAAACATTGTTGCCCTGGTCGTGGAAGGTCCATTGCTCGGCGGGACCGCCATCCACAATCCATTGTTGCAATCCAGTACCATGCACGGTTGTGTTGCCTGGAATATCTAGTGCGAGTCCGCTTCTTTGATTGCAGAGTGTGTAGGTGGCACCCGGCAACAGGATTTGTTCACGTGCGAACAGCATCTGGTTGTCGTTGGTGTTGCTGCTGACCGAACTGGCCAATTGGATGATTCCCTGGCCATCCCACGTCGGGATCATGCCCTGGCTCCAACCCGCCAAAGCATTACCGCCGCCCTGCCACTGAACCGCCGCTGGAATCATGGTCCAGTTCCCCCGACCGAGGTTGGTGTTAATGAGAAACTCGCGGTCGGTATTGGGGCTGTTCACCAGATATTGGGCATTGATGACGAGTGTCCCATTCGAACCGCCGGCTGGACTCCACATGATGTAGGGGCAGGCGCCAAGGTAGGCGCCACTCGCGGTCTGGACGGCCGTGCCATAATCAGTGGGACCGGCTCCCCAATTGGTGCCGTCGGTGGAAAACTTGATGTGGACTTGGCTGAGCGTGCCGCTGCCGACCGCCTCGAAGCTCACGACATACTGCCCGTTGGGCAACTTGGTGGTTACCGCCATGCCCGGGCGTTGGACGCCGTCGGCAATGGCGCAGACGTATTGTTCGGCTCCCCACGTCAGCCCGCCATCCGGGGAAACCCGTTCGCCCAGCAGTTGATTATAGGTCGGCGCAAAGCGCTCATCCGAGTAATAGCAGACCAATTGGCCGTTGCTGGCCGAGCCCAGGCGGGGTTCCCATATTCCTTTGAGCGTGGCGCTGTTGTTTTCCGCCATACCGCGATATTGCCAAGTGACGCCATGATCGAGGCTGTAGTAAACCTCCAATTGATGACCGTTGCCATTCACGGAATTGCCAGCCAGCAAAATGGTTCCCGCCGGCAGATTGCCCATCGGTGCAGGTGCCTCGAACAGATCCGGCTCGACCTTGAATTGCCAGCCGGGGAATTGGGTTTCCGTGGTGGTGGCAATTTGGGTCCAGGTGAACCCGTCATCCGTGCTCTGGTAAATGCCAAAATCATTGGGCCAAGCCTCGAAAGTGGCGATCAAGGTGCCGTTGGCACTACCGCTGTGTTGCAAACGAATGACCCGGCCATACCGTGTTCCGCCCACCGCCGGGGAAGTGGGCGTAATGATCGTGCCCGTGGTGTATGGCAAAACCGTGCTGGTGCCGGAATCGCCCAAAGTCGAATGCACAAAACAAAAGCTGATCAGGCCGGCAAACAACCAGGCCCCCAGCCCGCATATTTCACGACACCTCCCACCGCATGAGGGCACGCGGCCTACAAGCCGGAGAATGCGCGCCAGCAGGCTGCGTGCCCTCACGCGGCACTTGGTCGCCGACTCGATCGCAGTCTGAAACAAGTGGACTAAATCGCTCTTTGGCATCGTCATACTTGAAAATAAAAAAGGGGCGCCTCCTGCGAGGCACCCCCTCAACCCAACCCAACCCAACCCATTCAAGTTTGTGGCGGGAACCCAAACCCGACACAAATTAATCGTCCCGACCGGCCAAATCTCAAACGCAGACCGCGGCTGCACCATCACTACCACGGTTTCTAACAGTTAATCATCATTCCGAGGGAATGTCATGTGGCATGAAGTGGCCACAACTCTGCTGTGGCCACTTCATGCCACATGACACAAATGGTTGTTTTTGATTACATTTTACCACAGATAGTCCCTGTACCACACTCCGGTTCAGTTTTTGATCCGAGTCAGACAGCCAGACCCAAAAGTTAAAACCACATTTAGCGATCAAAGTTTATGAAAAACCTCACAGCGCCATTCCCCTACCCTTGCAACCTCCTCCATTTGGCAGAACATTTTGCGGTCGGCTTCCGGCTGCTTGGGCGGCTGCGGAAGGTGGTGGCACCAGCCTTGGTTCTGTGCGCCTCAACCGGAGCATGGGCCGACAGCTATTACACGAACAACGCCTCTGCGACCTACAATGTGGCCACATATTGGAATCCCATCGGCGTGCCGACCTCCACCATTAATGCTGATTGTGACAACGGCGCCTTCCAATGTTTGATCCTTTCCACCGACCCGGCTTGGAGCACGCTTGATCTTCGGGCGGGCAATGGCGCCGGTGCCACCGGCAGTTTCTGGCAACAAGGTTCTACCGTGAATGCCACCGGCTGGTTCCGCATGGGAGTGGGATCTTCCACCTCAGCGGGTACTTATTCCATTTCCGGCGGCACCTTGAACGTTAACGGCACTTCGATGTATATGCGAATTGGTGAGTTGGGCTTTGGCACGCTCAACATCACCAATGGTGCGGTCAATCATACGGGTACAACGCCCAACCCGTGCATCATTGGCAGCCGGGATACGGGGAATTATGGGAACAGTTCATCGCCCGGCGGCGTCATCAATCAATTTGGCGGCACTTTCACGAATAACGGGGAACTGTGGGTTGGTGAAGGTGGGGGCACCCTCACGTCTGGCATTCTCGGCACTTACAATTTAAGCGGCGGCATAATGGCCGAAAATAGTTGGCTGGCCATCGGCCGGAATTGGTGCAACGGCACGTTCAATATGACCGGCGGCACGCTGATCAAGAGCGCCAACAACACCTTCACCATGGCGGGAATCGGCACGACTCAAACCGCCACCTTCAACCTCAGTGGCGGCGCCTTTACCAATCTCGCCGCGACATGGATCGGGGAAACCGGCATCGGCGTTTTTAACTTGTCTGGGAGCGGCCTCGCCAAATTGTTGGCTTGCTCGGTGGGCTATAATGGCGGCACCGGCTACCTGAACATCAGCGGAGGCTCCCTCATCTGCTCCCTGTTGAACGTTGGGGGCAATCAAAGCGCGACTTCAACCTCCAAGGGCTATGTGGTGCAGACGGGCGGCACCCTGACCATGACGGGTGGAGACGATCGCATTGGCGGCCCTTACGGCACCGGTGATGTCAACAACATTGGCATCTATTCAATGTCCGGCGGCACCACGACGATTGCCGGCAACTTCCAAGTTGGAGCTTACGGTCCGGGTGAGATGAATTTGAGCGGTGGCATGGTTACAACCACCAGTGGCTACCCGGATGTGGGCCGCTTTACGAACAGCTTTGGCGTACTGGACATCAGCGGCGGCACCTTCACTAACACGACCACCGGCACCAAATTTATCATTGGCGAGCAAGGGACTGGCACTCTAAATGTCCGCGGCGGTGCGCTGGTAAATGGCAGCACCAGTGCCGCGGGCGCTTTGCTCGTCGGGGGGTCCGAAAATACCGGCGGCACGGTCGGCATTGTGAACCTGCTGGGTGGAACGCTCACAACGTTGAACGTTGGCACTGGCACCAGCGGTTCGGCCAACGTCAGCAGCACCTTCAATTTCAACGGTGGCACCCTGCAGGCCAGCGGGGCCAGCGCCGTGTTCATGACCGGACTCAATAATGCCAACGTTTGGCCGGGCGGCGCAGTGATTGACTCTCAAGCCAACGCCATCACCATTGGTCAGGCCCTGATCACACCTCCTGGCAACGGCGTGACCAGCATTCCCGTCGCGACAGCTGGCGCAGGTTATGTGACCGCGCCAATTGTCAAGATCACCAGCGGCGGCGGCACCAACGCGACCGCCATTGCCGTGACCAATGGCGCGGGGGGATTGGCCAGCATCCTGATCACCAGCCCGGGTGTGAATTATTCCTCGGCACCCACCGTGACTTTGCTGGGAGGTGGCTTTACCACCGCCGCTACTATCGGCACCGTGACCATTGGCGCCAATGCTTCCGGCGGCCTGACCAAGAACGGTTCTGGCACACTCACTTTGCCTGGGGTTAATACTTTCACCGGTAATATCACCGTGAACGGCGGACTGATCAACTTCAGCAATGTCAACAACCTCGGCACCGGCACCGCGATCACGCTCAACGGTGGGGGGCTCCAATACAGCAACAACAGCGTTGACCTTTCCACCCGCACGATAACTTTGAATTCCGGCGTCTGCACCATTGACACCGGCTCGAACATCGTGACGTTCGCCAATGCCATCGGCAACGGCGGCAGCGGCGGCCTAACCAAGAACGGCACCGGCACGCTGACTTTGAATGCCGCCAACGCCTTTACCGGCAACGTGAATGTCAACGTCGGTTCCCTGGTGATCAATAACAGCGCTGCCTTGGGCACGGGGGCAAAAACCATCCAAATTAACAACGGCACGGCCGGTTTGGATCAATTGCATCTGAACGGGAGCAGCGGCGCCATCAGCCTGCCGGCCAATATGGCTTTCCAGACCAGCAACGTGAATGTACCCGGTGCCATCGTGAACGACGCGGGCAACAACGTCATCAATGGCCCGATCACCATGACCGCCGGCGGCGGCGCCACACTGGTGACAGTCACCAGTGGTACGCTGCAACTGGGCGGCAACATTACCCCGAATACCACTGGACGGCTTTTGGTGCTGGACGGCGCGGGCGTCGGCACGGTCAACGGCCAGGTTCTCGATGGCGGTTATTTTCCAGGTTTGACCAAGAACGGCACGGGAATCTGGACCTTGAACGCCGTCAATACGTATAGCAATGCCACCATCATCAACGCTGGCACGCTGGTGCTCGGAGCCGGCGCTTCCATCGCCAATACCGCCAGCATCACGGTGGCGACGAATGCCGTGCTGGATGTTTCGGCTCTGAGCGGCGGCTTGGTCTTGAACAACTATTTCAGCCAGGCGCTGATCGGCGGCGGCACGGTGAACGGCAGCGTGACCGCCGCCAGTGGCAATGTGATCAATCCTGGCGGCAACAACCTGGCAGGCACCCTCACCATCAACAACAATCTGACTTTGAGCGGCGGCGTGACCAACTTGATTGATCTTTCCAATGTCACCACCGTGGGCGGCGGCGTGAACGACGAAATCATCGTCGTGGGCAACCTCAACTTAAGCGGCCTGAACACGTTTGCCATCAATCCCACCGCCGGCAGCCTGGCCAGCGGCCGTTACAAATTAATCAGTTACAGCGGCTCGCTCACCGGCGGCGCGACCAATTTCAACTACACTTTCGTCACCGTCCCGCCGCGCGTGATTGTGACGGTGGATGATTCAGTCGCCAACGAAATTGACCTGGTCATCACGGCGAACCCGTCCTCGCTGGTCTGGCAGGGTGATGGTTTGCTCAACCCTTGGGACGCGGGCATTACCGCGGATTGGACCAACTACCTGGGGGCCAGCGTGTTTTATACCGGTGATAATGTCACCTTGGACGACACCTCCACCAACCGCACGGTCAATCTGGTTGGCACCTTGGTGCCCGGCTCGGTTACCATCAACGGGACCGGCAATTTCACCCTCGCTGGCACCGGTAAAATATCGGCTGGCACTGGGTTGACCATGAATGACAGCGGGGTGCTGACCATCGCGACCACGAACAGTTATACCGGATTGACCATGATCAACAACGGCACGGTGGTGGCGGGCAACGGGGCCGCGCTGGGCAGTGCGACCGGGGCCGCGGTGATTACCAATGGCGCGACCTTGGACGTCAATAATCAGAATCTCGGCCCCAAACCGGTCACTGTTTCCGGCGCGGGCGCGAGCGGCAACGGCGCGATCATCAGCAGCACTGGTGGAACCGCCGGTCAACTCAACGCCTTAAGCAGCCTTACCTTTGCCGGCAACACCACTTTGGGCGCCATCGGCGGCCGTTTCGACGTGCGGCCCAATCCCACGGTCAGTTTTGCGGCAAACGGCTATGCCCTGACCAAGACAGGCACCAACGCCATTTACATCGTCAGCGCCGGCCAAACCCGCCTCGGCAATGTCAACGTCACCAGCGGCACGCTGGGCATCCAGGATTCCACGGACTTGGGCGACCCGACCAAGAACCTGACGATCAGTCCAGGTGCCGGCGTCACTTTCTGGGCATTGGCCGCCACCAACATTCCTGGCAAAATCACCACCATCAGCGGCGGTCAAATATTAAGCGGCAGCGGCAGTAATAATTTTGCCGGGCCGATCACCATGTCTGGCCCCAATCAATTGGATGCCGTCAGCGGCACGACCTTGACATTGAACGGAGGCATCAGCGATGACGGCACCGGCAGCCTGATCAAGACCAACACCGGCACGCTGGTACTGGCGGGAATCAATACCTATGCGGCGGGCACGGTGGTCACCGCTGGCACGCTGATGATGGGCAACGGTGGACCAGGCACGTCACTGGGCACCGGGCCGGTAACCAATGGCGCCGTGCTGCAATTCAATCGCAGCGACAACTGCGTCATCGCCAACAACATCATTGATCCCGGCGCCAGCGGCACTTTGCTGAAGGTCAACACCAACACCGTAGAATTGCAAGGCATCAATACTTATCTCTCAACCGCCACTTCGGCACAGGTGAACGGCGGCACGCTGCAAATTGATCCCACCGGATCACTGCTCGCGGGCGGCCAATTCTGGATCGCCCAGAATGCGACAACCGGCGCATGCATCATTAATGGCGGCACTTTGATTGTCAGCAATTGGATCGCGGTAGGCCGAAACAACACCAACGCGTTGGGCAGTCTGACCCTCAACAGCGGTTCGATTCAAAAGTATAGCGCCAACGGAAACATCATCCTGGGTTCGCTGGGCGGCAACGGTACGCTTACGGTCAATGGCGGTTCCCTGTATGACAGCACCGCGCTGCTCTTGGCTGAAACTGCCAACCAAGGACAGGGTTATTTCAACCTCAACGGCGGTTTGGTCGAGGCTCTATCGGTGGTAAATTATGGCGGCCTTGCCGCGGTGGCCCGGTTCAACGGCGGCACCTTGCAGGCCATCACCAACAACAACGCGTTTATGACCGGGCTAAGCCAGGCGCTCGTGCAGAGCGGCGGGGCCATCATTGATGACGGTGGTTATACCATCGCGGTGAACCAGCCCCTGCTCGGCGATCCGACTTCTCCGGGCGGCGGGCTGGTCAAGCAAGACACGGGCACCTTGGTATTGAGCGGCTATAGCAGCACTTACACCGGCGGCACGGTGGTCAGCAATGGCGTGCTCCAGCTTAACCAGGACGCGGTGCTGCATCTGACGTTTGACCAGAGCAATGGCAATATCGTAACCAACATCGGCACCGGCGGATCGGCCATGAACGGCTATATCATCGGCAACGGCGCCAGCATTGTCAGCGGCGGCCGCTATGGCAAGGCACTCTCAATCAACGGCACTGGCGCCGGAGCGTTTACGAACATCGTGGTGATCACCAACAATGTGGTGAATAACATCAATGGTTCCGGTGGCAATTGGACCGTGGGCTTGTGGGTGAACACCAGCACTGCCGGTTCGGAGTACCTGTTCAACGGCACCACTGCCTACACCTGGAGCAATTTGGAGACGATTTTTTATCTCACCAGCGCCAGCTCCACCGCCGGCACCAAAGCCGGCATGGTTCGTTACGCGGGCGGCTTCGACGAGGGCACGGCCGTCCTCAATAACGGCGCTTGGCATTTCGTGGTAATCACCGACAACGGCGGCACCGTCACCCAATATGTGGATGGCGCGGCCGACGCTTGGACGGTAAACGGGATTTCCGCGACGGCCACCGGCGGCATGTGGGTGATCGGGGGATCCCCCGACACCGGCGACGGCACCGCGCACTTCAACGGCCTGATTGACGAGGTGTATATGTTTAACCGGAGTTTGAGCGCGGCGGAAATCCAGACGCTGTATTCCGCCAACAACAACTTGAATCCAGTGCTGCCAACCACCACAGCAGTGACGCTGGCCCGGAATACCTCCGTATTGGAGCTGAACGACGTCAGCCAGACGATCGGTTCGCTGACTGGGCCGGTTGGCAGCAGCGTGATCATCGGATTAAATGACGCGCTGACGGTGGGGAATGACAACACCAGCACCTCGTTCCCGGGAGTCATTTCCGGCGCGGGCGGCCTGACCAAGATCGGCCCCGGCACGTTTACGCTGACCGCAGACAATACCTATTCGGCCAACACCTTTGTCAAGGCGGGCACGATGGTGGTGGACATGGGCGGCATCATCACCAACACGGCCTTTGATGACGTTGGACAAACGACCAACGACAACGCCACGCTGACGCTGCAAGGCGGCAGTTCCTTCACCACCACCAGTGATTTCAATGCGGGCGATGTGGCCAACAGCATCGGCACCGTGAATGTGACCGGTTCCTCCACCCTCACGGCCAATGCGATGTATGTCGGCTCGGCCAACGCGGCCGCTTCCACCGCGACGGGGACCATCAATCAAACCAACGGCACGGTGACCACGCTGGGTGGCGGCGACGGCGTCTTTGTCGTCGCGGGCCGAAATGCCGGCAGTTCACTGGGCGTGGGCAACTACAACCTTTACGGCGGCACGCTCAACGTGAACGATGGCGGCAATGCTTGGATTGGCGGCTATGGCACCGGGGCGCTGAATGTGAGCGGTGGCAGCGCCACCTTGTCGGGTTTTGTTTCTGTCGGCCGTTTTTCCGGCGGCATCGGCAGCCTCAACATTTCCTCGGGCAGCGTTTCCCAGACCAATGCGGGAAGATTCACTCTGATCGGCGAGGCGGGGACGGGCAGCCTGACCCTTTCCGGTAATGGACAGTTTATCGGGACCGGCACCCAATTAGCCTTGGGATGGGATGCCACTGGTATTGGCACGGTGAACCTCAATGGCGGCACCCTGACGGTCCCAATGGTGGTGCCGGGTTCCGGGAGCGGCACCTTCAATTTCAACGGCGGAACACTCATGGCCAATGCCCCGTCTGCCGCCTTCATGACCGGCCTCACGGCGGCGAACATCCAGGCTGGCGGCGCGGTCATCAACGATGGCGGCTTCGCCATCACCGTGGGCCAACCGTTGCTGGATGGCGGCACCGGTGGTGGCCTGATCAAGAATGGCACAGGCATTTTGACCTTGAGCGGCTTGAGCACCTACACCGGCAACACCGTGGTGAGCAACGGCACGATGCTCGTCAACGGCTCAATCGCAGGCAATACCGTGGTGGCTGCGGGCACATTGGGCGGTACCGGCACCGTTGGTGGCGCACTGAGCCTCCAATCAGGTGCCACTCTGAAGCCCAGCGCCACTCTCAACACAACCGCAGCGCTGACGGTGAATGGCAGCGTCACGTTGAGCGCCGGCAGCGTCACTTCGGTTCAATTGAACAAGGGCGCCACCCCGGCTCAAGACCAGATTATCTCCAGCGGCACGATAAATTACAGCGGCACGCTGGCGGTAACCAATCTGGGCGCTGCCCTGGCCCCCAACGACAGCTTCCAACTGTTCACTGCCTCCGGCCATACCGGCAACTTCACCACCATCGCCGGCGACCCTGGCACGGGCAATCTGTTCAGTTTCGATCCCGCCACAGGCATCCTGTCGGTGGTCAGCAGCGTCAACCAGAATCCCGCCACAGCGAATTTCCAGGCCGTTTCGACCAGCGGTTCGCTGCAGTTCTCCTGGGCGCCAGACCACCTCGGTTGGCAACTTTACACCAACGTCGTTGGTTTGGATGCCACGAACAGTTGGTTCCCGCTGGCGGGATCCGGATCCGTCACTAATAAGAACATCTCCATAGACCCCCTGAATCCGTATGTGTTTTTCCAACTGCGGTATCCATGATCGCGGATTATTTGAAATAGAGTGAACAGCAAGGAGCCAGAACCGTTTCTGGCTCCTTCGCTTTATGCCTCGGATTCTCCGGTATAGCAGGATAACGTTTGGCGGAAGGCCGCAACCCGTATCCCAATCAATTGCAGGAACTGCAACTTAGCCCGGATACTGGTTCCTAAAAAGGGGGTATCCATGGCTTGGTTCATTTGTTGATTGACGCCATTGGGCGACAAACTTAAGGTCGTGGAACGAAAATACTTTCGGCGATTCTGGTGTGCCTCGGTTGGTTGCCGCTCTGGTTCGGCGGCCTGCCGGCGCATTGTGAAAAAATCTCGGGGTGGGGCGGGGCGCATGAGTTTGCCTTCGACGTGCGCACTGTGCCCGCGGCAGCAGTCTTCCCGGTGGCTGAAGGGTCGGCGGAGTTCGTCGCCCTTACTGAGGTATATCCCGATACCCCCCAAGCGGTTTCATATCATTATCTCGTTACGAACTTGGTTTTCCGAACGCCAGCCGCTTCCAACCGGTGACCGCCGGCTGCTGACGTTTATTTTTCCGGTGCCAGCCGAGGTGCATTGGTCAGCCCCAGGCACGATTCGCCTGTGCGCGTATGCTGCGGGTGGCGCGGAGGTGTCTGGAGCGGTGGCTTTCGCCAACGGCGCGGCGCGGGAACTGCGCTTGAGCTATGATTTGGAGCAGAGTCGCGCCCTTAGCCGGCTGGTGATCCAATGGCAACAAGCTGCACCGTGATGACTGAAAAAACCATATAACTTGCCAAAAAGGAGTCACCTTTTACGCCTCAGGCAGTTCACCTTTGGAAGCAGGGGAGACTTCCATTGCCGAGCTGGGGGGCGGCAAGTGGGGCAGCGAGCGGCGCCAGTTTAGCGCCGCCTCACGCAGCCGTTGTGTGATTTCGGGCTCTTGCGACACCAGATTCTTGGTCTCCTCCGGGTCACTTGCCAGGTCGTATAGTTCCGTCGCAGATCCGTCATCATTGACGAGCAGCTTCCATTTGCCTTCGCGAACGGCGAGATGCGGGCTGCAATCGTAGGCGCCTTGCGGATAGGCAAACAACTTTGATTTGCGTCCGTATTCCCAGAAAATCGTTTTGACGTGGGCCATCGGCGAGCTAACCAGCGCCGCCGTCATATCCTCGCCCGCAAAAGTCACCCCAGCCGGGAGTGAGGCATGGGCAATGGCGCAGAGGGTCGGGAAAAGATCCACGGCCTCCAGCACCGTTTGTTCATCCACCCGCCCCGCGGTCGTATGGCCGGGCCATCGGACAATGAATGGGACCCGGATGCCGCCCTCGTACAGGCTCAACTTGCTTCCGCGCAAGCCACCGGTGCGTTCATGGTTGAAGGAAGGCAGCGGTCCGTTGTCGCTGGTAAAAATGACAATCGTATTCGACTCCAGACCGAGACGCTTTATGCCGTCGAACAGCCGCCCCATCTGCACGTCGTAGGCCGCGAGCACGGCGCAAAAATTCGGCCTCGACGACCAACTCCCCTTCTCTTCCTGCCGCTTTGCGTCCGGAACCCACGGCGTGTGGGTATCGTCGGGCCAAACCTCGACGTAACTGGGCTGATCCTTGTGTCGGCGGAGAAAATCGAGAGCGTGATCCACAAAATAGCGGGTGCGGTCCCAGCGCTTGACCGGATCATTGGGCGACCAAATCCAGTCAGTGGAGGTGATCTGTGGATCCGGCTCGGGACTTTCCCACGTACCAATATGCTCGTCATAGCCATAGGCGCTGAAAGGCGGCGAATCTTTGACATCGCGGCCGCCGCCCAAGTGCCACTTGCCAAAATGGCCGGTTGCATAGCCGGCGGCCTTCAGCGCACGGGCCAGTGCCGGAGCCGACGGCGGGAGGAAATCTGTCTGCTCACAATCGCGATTATGCCGGCGGCTGTCC
>Ga0316231_1001499_pt1 | contig 25458 bp, 15 predicted proteins | sample TBH18027metaG_FD_206002 | JGI IMG/M metagenome (GOLD analysis project Ga0316231, IMG submission 206002) | Freshwater microbial communities from Trout Bog Lake, Wisconsin, USA - TBH18027 | ecosystem: Environmental > Aquatic > Freshwater > Lake > Hypolimnion/Profundal zone | place: USA: Wisconsin... | reverse complement strand
TTCAAAAACAGAATTTTTTATTTCTTCCAGATTTTTGAGGGCCGAAATCGCCTCATCCAATTGTTGCCGCCGTTCTGAAATCCGCTAGGGCAACCAGGCCGGTGGTTCTGTCCACTCATTGGCAAGCCAGTCTTTGGCTTGGCTGATCTCCGCAGCGGTGAACCCGACATAGTTTAATTCACGAAGCGGCTGAACGCCATCAACGACTGCACCTATAGGCGGCATTGGGGGGGCAATTCTGTATTATGAATTGTCCCATCGCGGCCTGTTTTCGTGTCAATTTAGTGGCAGTTTTTGCATTTCTAAATTGCCCAACCCAACGGCTCTCATGGCCATATCATGGCGAAATGAAAAAAGTCCTTGCAAATATGCGGGACAGGCAGAAAATTTCATAAGTTCACCAAAAAGCCCCGCCGGTCGCGGGCCAAAAACTAAATGAGGGAATATCCATTTATTTCAATCCGGCGCATTTAATAAAATATTCACGGGATGATTCTTTCCGCCTCACCATTTATGAAAACACTGATTCTCGTCTTGTCCGTTGGCTTGCTGTTCACCTTCGCCGCCGCTGGCAAATCCACCGTCATTGTGCCCGCCGCCACGCTGGCCGTGCGCGAAATTCATTACGCCGCCAAGCTTGCCGACGACGAGGCGCGGTTCACGCTGGACATCGAGGCCGAGGCCGCCGGCGCGGGCGAAAGCTCGCTGAAACTGCTGGAAGGCGACGTGGCCGTGCTACCGCCGCAACTGCCGGACGCGCTGAAAATTGTCCGCGAGCACAACCGCTATCGGCTCGTCGCGCCGCACGCCGGCCATTTCAAATTCAGCCTCGCGGTCGTCGCCAAAATTTCGCACGACGAGCCGTGGAACCAGATTTCCTTCACCGGTCCGGCGGCGACCATCGCGTCTGTCACCGCGCAGGCGGCGGGCACGAACACGGAAGTGCAACTGCTCAACGGCACGCTGCTCGAAACCTTCAAGACCGGCGGCGTTTCCGGCGTGAAAGGTTTTCTCGGCGCGGACCAGACGGTGGCGTTGCGCTGGCAGGGCAAGGTGGCCGAGGTCGCGCGCAAGGCGCTGCTCACGGCGGATTCCACCATCACCGCGCTCATCACGCCGACGGTCATCAAATACACCGGCAAGTTTCATTACGACATCGTGCAGGGCAACGCCGCGCAGCTCACGCTCACGCTGCCGGCGTCGCAGGCGCTGACCAAGCTCACCGGCGAACAAATCCGTGACTGGCACGCGACCGCCGAGGGCGACCAGCAGAAGCTCGTCATCGAATTCATCAAGCCGGTGGAAAATTCCTACGACCTGACGATTTTTTCCGAGCAGCCGGTGGAAGGCGCGGCGGAAAATTCCGCGCTGAATCCGCCACAGCCGCTGGGCGTGGAGCGCGAGTCCGGTTCGCTCACCGTTTCCGCCGAGGACACGCTGGTGGAAGTCGCCGCGCTCACCGGCCTGCGCCAGGTCAACGCGCCGGACAACGCCGTTGCCGCGTATCGCTTTAGCGCCCGACCGTTCACGCTGGCGCTGAAATTGAAGCACATCGAGCCGGTCATCACCGTGACTGACCGTGTGAATTCGCGGCTGGAAGAAACGCGCCTTGTCGTCACACACAGCCTTGCGCTGAACGTGGAAAAGGCCGGGGTTTATTCGCTGGAACTGCTGCCGCCCGCCGGCTTTGCCGTTGCCGATGTTCGCGGGGCGGGCATTGAGGATTGGAAAGTCGCCGGGGGAAAGCTGGCGGTGAACTTTTCGCAGCGCGCCCTCGGCCAACGGCAAATCGAAGTTCAACTGGAGCTGGCGCTGAAAAAATTTCCGGAACAGATCCGGGTCGCGCCGCTGCGCGTGACCGGTGCGGCGAAGGAAAGTTCGCAGATCGGTGCGGCGGCAGTTCCGGGCATCCGGCTGAAGACCGCGTCCATCGCCGGGCTGCGCGAAATTCCGGTCAGCCATTTGCCAAACCGCACGGATGAAATTCTTGCCTACACCGCCGAGTCGCCGGACTGGCAGCTCGCCATTGGCACGGAAAAACTCGCGGCGCGCGTGGTGGCGGATGTGTTTAATCTCGTCACCATCGGCGACGGTCTGGTCGGCGGCAGCGCGACAATCCGCTACGGACTCGTGAGCCAGGGCGTGCAGGAATTCAAGGTGCGCGTGCCGGCGAATTGCAAAAACGTCGAGTTCACCGGCCCGAACATCCGGCGCAAGGAGTCGTCGGGCGACGTGTGGACGATTCAATTGCAGGACAAGGTCTGGGGCGGCTACACGCTCGTCGTCACTTACGATTATCAGTTTGACGCGAAAGGCGCGACGCTGCCCGTCGGCGGCATTCACGCGGTGGATGTGGAACGCGAGACCGGTTCCATTGCCGTCACGACGGCGGCGAGTTTGCAGCTCAACGCGCAATCCGTCAGCGACACGTTGCGGCGCGTGGACGAGACGGAGCTGTCCGCCACCGACCGTTCGCTGGTGACGCGCGCGGTGATACTCGCCTGGCAATACAGCGGCGACCAATATGATTTGAGCGTGGGCGTAAAACATTTTGCCGAGGAGCCCGTGCTCGAAGCCGTCGCCGACCGCACGCAAATCACTTCCGTGCTCACCGAGGCCGGCGAGATGCTGACGCAGGCGTCGTTCATGGTGAAGAACAACGAGAAACAGTTTCAGCGGTTCCAGCTGCCGGCGGACGCGCGGCTTTGGGGTTGCTACGTCAACAACCAGCCGGCGAAACCGGAACGAGATGGCGACTGGGTGCTCGTCTCGCTGCCGCGCGATGTGAACCGCGATCAGACGTTCGCCGTGGACATCATGTATGCGCAGACCAACGGCACGCTGAAATCGACGTTCGGCAAGACGCTCAATCTCGCCGCGCCGCGCACCGACGTGCCGAACACCTACGCCGAATGGCAAATTTCCGTGCCGCCGACGCTGCGGGTCTCGGATTTCGGCGGCAGCATGAACATCACGCAGGGCACGACTTATGACTGGCTCGATGCGTGGGAAAAATTTCTCGCGTTCTATGGTGAAGTGCTGCGCGAGGCGGGCGGCGCGATTCTGGTCATCGGTTTTCTGGCGCTGCTCGTCATCGCGCTGGTGATTTCAGCGGCGCGGCACGGGTGGAGCGGCATTCTCACCCTGCTTGCTGTGATGATGATTCTCGCCGTGCTGGGTGCGATGCTGTTGCCCGCCCTGTCCGCCGCCAAATGCAAAGCGCAGCGCATCAGCTCGGTCAACAACCTGAAACAGATTGGCTTGGCCGTGCGGCTTTTCTCCGGCGACAACGGCGACCGGTTGCCAACCTCGTTTGAAGAAATGAAAAACGAGTTGGGCACGGATAAAATCACCTACAACCCTGCCACTGGCCAGCGTTACATTTACTTGGGCGGCGGCATGTCAGAGGGCAATCTCAAGCCCGACTCGGTGCTCGCCTACAGCACGCCGGATGAGAAAGGTCGCTGTGAAGTGCTGTTTGTGGACGGCAGTGTGCAGCAGATGAGCGGGCAGCAGTTTGCTGCGCTCCAGCAGCGTGGTCTTGTGCAAGTAGCCACCGGTCAGGACCTCGCCGAGAAACAGCGCGAAGTCGTGGCGCATAACCAGCTTCAGCCGGCAAACAAACCGGCTCCGGTTAGCGCCCCGGCGGCACCGGTTAGCGAGACACGAGGCGGGGTTGGAGCATTAAAGCTTTCTTCTGGCGCGAACACCTACCACGGGGCCACGACGATTAACGCTGGAACGTTAGCCGTTGGAAATGGTCGGGTTGCCGGAGAGGCCTTTGCTTCCCGACTCGACAAAGGTGTTGGTGCCGGTGGAAGCACGGTTGAGATGAATAGTGATGTCGGTCAGTTGGAAAATCGGGTCACTAGTGTCAACGGGGTAATCAGCGTTGATGCGAATGGGTCCGTGAACGAAGCTTCCACCGCCGCGCCGGTGGATGCCCCGCCGCCGGCGGTGGCCGGCATCCGTTCCATCCGCATCGAATTGCCGCAGACTGGGCAGCCGTTTATGTTCACTAAAGTTCTGAACGTCCACGGCGAACCGCTTTCAATCCGCGCCCGGTTCGTTCCGCTGCGCACGTTTGAAACGATCCAGATGCTCTGGCAGTCGGCGGCGTTTCTGGTCGGCCTCGTCGTGTGGTGGACGCAATGGCGGCGCGAAAACCGCCGTTCGTTTATCCTCACCATTGCGCTCGCGCTAATGCTCGTTTCAGTGTGCAGTCTGCTCATTCAGTGGCGTGCGTTGCATGACGCGCTCATCATCGGCTTCCCGGTGGCCGCCGTCGCCGGCATCGCGCTGCTCGTCTGGAAATATTGGCCGCGTGGCAAACAAACCAAAAAATCAAAACCCGCCGAGCCGCCGCACATTGACCCGCCGACCACCGACAGCGGCCTGCCGCCGGTTTTGGCTGCTCTGGTCATCGCCCTTTGGTTTGTGGCAAATTCCGCCACGGCCAGCGAATCCCGCATTGTGTTTCAACCGGCCCAGGCTTCCCTCGTTTCCGCTGTTTATGCCGGCACGGTGAACGACCGCGTGGCACTGCTCGATGCAACGCTGGATTTTTCCGCCGCGACCGCCGGCGAAACCGTTCCGCTGTTCGGCGACGAAGTGGCGGTGCAGCAATTTTCCGTGAAGAGCGGCCGCGCGGCGCTCGTCCGTGACGGCGGCGGCCTCGCCGTGCATTTTGACCGCGACGGCGGCGCGACGCTGCAAATCAAAATGCTCGTGAAAATTTCCGGCGACGTGACGAAACGGCGGCTGGCGTTCGCGATTCCGCCGGCACTGACCAGTCAGGTTTCGCTGGCGCTGGATCAAGCGGAGGCGGATGTGGATTTTCCGGCAGCCGTCGCGTTCAAGCGGATTTTGAGCAAGGACAAAACGCGCGTCGAGGCCGTGCTGGGGTCGGCCGAACGGGTTGAGTTGCTCTGGACACCGCGCGTGAAACGCGTGGACGAAGTCGCCGCTACGGTGTTCTGCCGCAACGCCGCGCTGGTGACCTTTGGCAGCGGCGTGGTGAACTGCCGCGCGACGCTGGATTATCAAATCACGCAGGGCGAACTGCGCCAGGCGCGCGTCCAACTGCCCGCCGGACAAAAATTGCTGCGCGTCGAGGGCAAAGACCTTCGCACCTGGGAAATCAAGGATGCCGGTGGCGCGCAAATTCTTGTGGTGGATTTGATGAAAGGTATTCCGCTCGGCTGGCGGCTCACCCTCGAAACGGAAAAAATTCTCGCCGCGCTGCCCACGACGGCACCGGTGGAATTGCCGCACGCGCTGGACGTAAAGCGCGAGAACGGCCTCGTCGCTTTGCGCGGCGCAGAGGAACTCAGTTTGTCCGTTGAAGCTGCCACCGGTTTGACGCGAGTAGACGCGGAGGAATTTGGCCGGGCGGTGGCAGAGAATGTGGGCCCGCTCGTGAGCGTGTTCCGTTTTGCCGGACCGGAATTTTCGCTGCCAGTTCGGGCTGAGGCCATCCAACCGTCAATCGAGGCGGTGGTGCGGAATAATTTTCGTGTGAGTGCCGAGCAAGTGGCGCTTTCGGCGGTGGTGGATTACACCATCAAACGCGCGGGCGTGTTCACCTTGAAGGTGGTGTTGCCGGCCGATTACCGCGTCGTGCGTGTGAACGGCGACCGCATCCAGCAGCGCGCGGAACGCAGCGAAGGCGGCGCGCGGGTTTTGGAAGTGACGCTGAAAGATCGCACCACCGGCAGTTACTCGTTGAGTTTGGAACTGGCGCGAAGCTTCAAGGAGTTGCCGAAATCGCTCACCGTGGCGGGCGTGCATCCGCTTGGCACGGCCAAGCTCACCGGTTTTGTCGCGGTTTCCGCCGAGCCGGGCGTGGCGGTGAAAACCGAAACTTTCGACGGCCTGACGGAAATTCCGGCGGTGACGCTGGCCAATTATTCTGCCGCGAGGAACGCGGGCAACCTGTTGGCTTATAAATTCATTTCTGCCGAACCGAAGTCCGCACCGGAATGGAAATTGTCCGTGTTGACCGAAACCGTCGCCGCCTGGGTGCGCGCGGAAATCGTCAACCATTTCACGCTCGCCGAAACGCTTGTGAGCGGCCGCGCGTTGGTGCGTTACGACATCGGCAACGCGCCGGTGAAGGAACTGCGCGTGCGCGTGCCGGTGGCGTTCCGCAATGTCGAAATCAGCGGCGCGAACATCCGCACCCGCGAGCAGACCGGTAATGTCTGGCGCGTGGAACTCCAAAGTCCGGTGCGCGGAAATTATCTGCTCACCGTGACGTGGGACCAGCCGCGTTCGGCCAAGACCAATGCACTGGCACTCGCCGGCGTGGTTGCCGAAAACGTGGAGCGCGAGACCGGTTTTCTCGCGATCTCGGCCAAGGCACCGTTACAGGTGAGTGAGACGAGCGCGGCGGATTTGCAGCGCGTGGACACCAGCGATTTCCCCGATTGGGCGGGCGTTACCGGTGGCAGCACGGCGCTGGCGTATCGCTACGTCCGGCCCGGCTACGCGCTCGCGCTCGACGTGCGGCGGTTTGACGACGCGGCGGTTTTGGAAGCGCTCGTGGACAGCGCGCAGTTCACCAGTGTCGTGGCTGACGACGGCCAGATGATGACCGAGATGGCGCTGTCCGTGCGCAACAACGGCCGGCAATTTCTCGAAGTCGAATTGCCGGCGGACGCAAAAGTCTGGTCGGCATTTGTCGCGGGCCAGCCGGTGCGGCCCAGCCAGCGCGACGGAAAATTGCTGCTGCCCATCGAATCGTCCGGCGCGGACGACGGCGCGATGTCCGTGGAACTCACTTACGTCGGCACCAATGTTTTTCCGAAAACGCTCGGTGACGTGGGCTTTGCCTCGCCGAAATTTGACGTGCCGCTGAAGAACGCGCACTGGGAGGTGTATCTGCCACCGGATTACAATTATCAGGATTTGGAAAAAGGCACGATGACGCGCGAGGTCGCGCCGGTGGCGGTGCCGCTGTCGTCGAGTTTTTCCATCCTGGATTATTCGCGCATGGAGCAGGCGAATAAGGAGTCGGCCAAGGTGGAGATGAAACGCGACGTGAGCGTAGCGCGGCGGCAGCTCGGCATCGGCAACGTGCGCGAGGCTACGGCCAATTACAACCGGGCCAAGCAGAAGTTTTCTGCCGATAAGGATTCGTTGGAGGCGGTGAAAAAACTAGAGGGCGACCTGAAATCCGCGCAGGCAAGCAACCTTATCAACGCGCAGAATAATTTTTATATCCGCAACAACGGCGGCCAGTTGACGGTAGACGGCGAGACGCCGGTGTTGAGCGGACAAAACTTCAGTCTGTTCAGTGACAACGATGCCGCCGGTGAGCAATGGGTAAAATTGCAGCAGGCGCAAGAAATCATGACGGCCAAGGTGCAGCCGTTGCGCGTGAATTTGCCGGTGCGCGGTCAGCGCTTCGCCTTCACGCAGGTATTGCAGACGGAAGGCGGCAAGCCGATGACGTTCCTGCTTTCCGCCGAGAACAACCGGACGGTTCACTGGCCGGCGCGGCTAAGCGTGGGATTGGGCGCATTTCTTGCGCTGTGGGGAATGGTGGCGTTGCTGTCGCGCGGGACGCGGCGGAACGGCCAGCGGGCGTGAGGAAAATCAGAGCCGCGCGAGCTGCTCTAGACAGTCGCGAACTTTTTGGGCGAGCATTTTCCGCTCGGCTTCGGGCAAGCCGGGCGGATCGAAACGGTGCTGGTAATGCAGCCGTAAAATTTCGCGCAGCGACACGCGCAAATGAGTGAGCGCCGGCTCCGCCAGCGTCCGCTCCAGCCAGGCGGCGAGTGGTTCGCCGGTCTGGCGCGGCAGGCCGCGCGCGGCGAGTTTGGTTTCAAGTTGGTAAAATTCCGAATCCAGCCCGGGCTGAAAAATCTTTTCCGAAACATGATTATTCAGCGTGGCGGTTTTCCGTTTGCGCCGTCGAAAAATGATTTGAACCAGCAGCACCCCCGCCACCGGCACCAGTCCCCATAAGAGGTATTGTCGCAGGTGGGCTTGGCCCCAGCGGAACTTGGCAATCTGGAATCGTATCCACGACCAAAAATCCGAGACCGCTTGCCAGCTTGGCGCGTGTTGAGATTCCATCGCCACCCATGAACCGGGAGTGGTGTCAAAATCCTCCCAGATTTTTCGCTGGCCATTCCAGACCAAGCACCAGGCGTGGGCGTCGCGTTCCCGGACAACAAAGCCTTTGCCGGAAGTTTCGTGGACCAGATAGCCGACAGCATAGCGCGCCGGAATGCCCAGTTCACGCAGCAGTAAGACCGTGGCTGTGGCGAAGTATTCACAATGTCCGCTGCGGCTGGCCAAGAGAAAACGCGTCAAGGGAGTGGTGTTCGTCCCAACCAGTTGGGCGTGATCCTGCCAGAGGCTGTATGTGAATTTTTTGGCGAAGAATTGCCGGACGGCTTGGACTTTATGCTCCTCGTCGGCCCCCGCCAGATTCATCTCCGAAATCACCTGTGCGAGCGCCGGGGCTTCATTGGTTGGCACCGTCAGATCCCATAAATTGGTGCTGGCGTCCGGTGGCGAGTCAACCGTTGCGCCGGGACCAAAGCGTGCATCGAAGATCACCAATCCCGGCCCACTGGCCAGCGCCGCTGCGGTCCGGTTCATTTTAAGCGTGATGACCGGCAGGTTTTCTAGACGACTGCTGCCCGTTGGGAGCGGCAATAAGCCTTCCGGCACCTTCAATTCCGACGACCAGTCGTTGAGATAGCAGGCGATGCGCACGGCGGACGCATTGGTTTTTCCAGATAGTAAATCCCAGTTCACTCCGCCGGAATCGGCAGTCAAATCGGTGAATTCATTTCCTGTTTTGCCGGCCTGCCATGTCTGCTTCGGCGACTGATAATGGCGATAGGTGGCCTCCCGCAGATAGGTCGGAACCAGGCTGTCGTTCACCGGTTCGAGCCGGATGACGATGCGCGGGGAAAGTTTGAGCTGACCGATTCGGCCCAGCGAGGTGATGCTTTGGGTCGGATCGGTGTTGACGCGGAGCATCCACGTCATCCACTGCGCATTCAGGTTTTGACTGGCTTGGACCAGCAGGCCAATGCCGCGCAGACCGACGAAGCCGAGCGCTATCGCCAGCATCATCGCGCCGAGCCAAACCGGAAGGCCAAACCGTCGTGAACGCACTGGCCACAGCGCCCAGGTGATTAGACTGATTTGCCCCAAAAAATAAGTCTGGGTGCCTCGATCGGCATGGAAGCCAGCGGCGAACAGGCACACAAAGAAATAGGGAAAGGAGACGTCCATCGTTTTTCCCGCCGCCGCCGGATCGCCTTTCTGCCGCCGGCGATGAAAAATGAATGATATCGCCGCGAGGGGAACCGTGCCACCTTCGCTGAACTTTTGCGCGGCCACAACGAGAAACAGCGTCATCGGCAACCAGCGCAGCAGCGTGGTGGCGGTTTGCACGGTGGCATTGCGGGCAAGGTTCGCTGGCGCGCCTTGAGTTGGGCCACCGGTGTCATTGCTGGTGAACACCACCACGGCCACAGCCAAGGTGAGCAGGGTGCAGAGATTCCAGAGGCGCCGGAAATCCGCTTCGGTCAGATCGAAGCGCGCCTTGATGAGCCGGGGGCTTTCCAGTCCGACACCGAGGGCGATGCCGATCCACAATAGCTCCGACTGCCAGCCCCAAAAGGCCAGCGTGGCGAGCAGGAGGAAGGGCGGCGTCTTCATTTCAGTTTCGCCAAGGTTTCTTCAATTTTTCCAATTTCAAGAACGTGAAGGTTCTCTGACTCTTCCGGCAGTGGGTGATTGCCACCGCGCGGCACGATGATCAGCACGAGCAACGGCACGCCCAGTAGCCGGAGTTTCTCCACCAGCGTCCGGCGCGGGCCGTCCCAGCGCTGCAAGACGCAGATGCAGCCGCTGACCACGGCGACATGGTTCACCACCAGTCGTTCCAGCACTTCGAATTTTTTGTCGGCGCAATTTTTCACCGACGCCAGGATTTCCAGCATCTGATCCCCATGCGCCAGACCGCGGCCGGCGGTGAAGCAATAGGACTGGTTGCCCACAAATAAAAGATCCAGAAGTGATTCCTGGGTCAGCACCGTGCAGGCGAACGAGGCCGCGACCGACACGGCTTCCTCCAGCACCTCGCTGTTCGGCTCATCATCGAACGTGTCCAGCACCAGCGCATGGCGCACAAAGAATTCATCCTCGAACTCCTTCACAATCGGCTTGCCGGTTTTCGCCCAGCTCCGCCAGTGGATGTGCCGCAGGGGATCGCCGTGCCGGTAATCGCGCAGGGCGACGAATTCCTCGCTGCGCCCGACATTTGATGCCAGTGCCACGCCGCCTTCCTGATAACGCAACGCTCCCGGCAGCGCGATGGGAGGCAGCGGATAACGTTTCGGTAAAATTAGAATTGTCTGCGCGGCGGCGATTTTAACCAGTGCCCGGCAGAGTCCCAGCGGATCCGGCCGGGCGAGAGTCACACCTGCCAGCTGTAATCGTCCGCGCCGCAGCGGGAGTATTTCCACTTCCGTTTCCACCTCGCTGTTCGGCGGCAGCGGTGGAACTTCGGCAGTCTTCACCTGCGCGAGGCGAAATGGGTTTTTCCGCTGGGTGACCCGGAACGGGCGGGCGCGGCGGTTTTCCGCCCTTTGAAACGCAAACCATTCCGCGAAATCCGGCAGCGGATGGGCGAGGTTCTCCAGCAGGGTCAGGCCATTCTGGATTTTTCCGGTGGGGTTTTTAACTGTAATGCGGTAGCGCAACGGCTGGCCAGCGGTGCCGAAGCGCGGGAGCGAACGCGTCACAGAGAATCCGGCCCGGAAGAAAAAACTGCCGGCAAACGCTAGCAGCAAAAGCGCCAGCAGCAGAGAGAACGACTGGTAAATGACGGTGTTCTCCATGTCCAACCCGGTTGCCCCGGCGACCAGAAAACCGCCGGCCACGCATAATCCCGCCAAGGTGAAGCGCTGCTTGATCCAATGCCACAGGCCGGCCGCCGTGCGGTAATTCCAATAGACCGGCTGGTAGATCCACTTCACAAACATTTGAAGCATGAAATATTTTTTCCGCTCGAATCTTCAATTCCAGCTCATGCCGGAACAGGGAGTTTTTTGAGAATGCCCTCGACCACGCCGCGGGCTGTGACGCCCGAAAAGCGCGACTGCGGATCCAGCACCAGCCGGTGGGCGATGACCGGCACGGCAAGCTTCTGAATGTGTTCGGGCGTGACGAAATCGAGGCCGCCAAACAAAGCCTCAGCTTGGGCAATCTTCATCAGGGCGATGGATGCACGGGGACTTGCGCCGAGCTGAACGCCGCTGGCCGACCGCGTTGCGGCCACTAGATCCACCACATAGCGTTTAATTTCGTTGCTGATGCGGATGTTTTCGACGGCGCGCTTCAAGCTGGCGATTTCGGTCAGCGACACGACGGGTTTCAATTCGTCCAGCGGGTGATTGTGTTCCTGAGCCGTGAGGATAGCGACTTCCTCTTCCGGTGGCACATAGCCGAGCTTGAATTGCATCGCGAAACGATCCATCTGCGCTTCCGGCAACGGATAAGTGCCCCGGAACTCCACCGGGTTCTGGGTGGCGATGACAAAAAAGAGCCCGGGCAGATCCCGTCGCTCCCCCTCGACGCTCACCTGAGCCTCGCCCATGGCTTCCAGTAACGCCGACTGGGTGCGCGGCGAGGCACGATTGATTTCATCCGCCAGCAAAATATTGGTGAACACCGGCCCTTCGTGAAAATGAAACTGTTGGTCGCGCTGGCTGAAGACCGACACCCCGAGAATATCCGATGGCAGCAGATCCGGCGTGAACTGGAGCCGCTTGAAGCGCACGTCAATGGATTTGGCGAGGGCCTTTGCCAGCGTGGTCTTGCCCGTGCCGGGAAAATCCTCCAGCAACACATGACCACCCGCCGCCAGTGCCGCGAGCAGATGCCGCGTGGCTTCGCCCTGTCCGCGCATGATCACGGCGATGTTGTCGGCGACCTTCCGATACGTTTCCCGGGCAGCGTCAAAGGGGGTTGTTGTCATGGGCTGATTTTACTGATGAAACCGCCCAATGGCCAAATGGTTTCGCCGGAATAAATAATGAGATTCGAAAAGTTATTGGCGGGAATGGCCGCGGCGGAAACTTGCCGATTTTTCTGCTTGCATAATCGGCTTTGCAATGCAAAGTGAATGTATGGAAACTAAATGGGCCGTTGAAAATCTCCAAACCATCCGCACCTTGATGGAGCGGTCCGTGCTTTATCGCCGGGCGCTGGCTCCCATCATGATCCTGGCCGGCACCATCGGAATTGCCGCCGGGCTGGCCGGATGGCTTGGCCGAATGGAAAGCAGCCGCGAATTTGTGTGTCTGTGGGTGGTCACTGCCATCAGTTCACTCGCCGGCGCATTGTTTCTGATGCGCCGGCAGGCATTGAAAGATTCCGAGCCATTCTGGTCGCCACCGACCCGCCGCGTTTGTCAGGCATTATTGCCGGCCTTCTTTGTTGGTTTGGTGATGGCTTGCCTTATCCTGGTTTTCATCTCCGGTCCCGGGGGCGAGGGGATTGAACTTATATTGGTCATCCTCTGGGTGTTGTTTTATGGCTGTGCCGTCAATGCGGCAGGCTTTTTTATGCCTCGGGGTATTCGCTGGCTGGGCTGGATTTTCATAATAGTTGGTTGTGCTCTCCTCAGCTCCCTGAGCTTAGGGGCACATTGGGTGGATCATATGCAACCGAATCTTCTGATGGGGGGAATCTTTGGCGGCCTCCACCTTGCCTACGGCATTTATCTTTTCTTTACGGAGCAGAAAAAACCAACCGCGTGAACCCGGACCTTTTCCCTCAGCTCAACCGTGTGATTCACGAGAAAGGGCGGCTGGCCATCATGTCGGCACTGGCCGCCGCCCCCGAACTCACCTTCACAGAGTTGCGTGACCTGCTGGACATGACGGACGGTAATCTCACTACGCACATTCGCACCCTGCAACAGGAAGGCTTTGTGTCCGTCGCCAAATCTTACCAGCACAACCGCCCGCTGACCTCCTGCGCGCTTACAGCAGCCGGCCGCAAGGCCTTCGCCCAATATATTGACCTGCTGGATCAGATTGTCCGGCAGAGCAAACCCAAATAAAAATAATTCTTTGAACGTAATTCCCTAGCCGTAGTCTCACACTTTGTATCACAAAGTATAAAACATGAAAATTCTACGCGCGGAACATCTGGGCATGTGCTTTGGCGTTCGTGATGCCATCGCACTGGCTTTACAGGCGGCAACCAACCAGCCGCTGACCGTCTTGGGTGACCTCGTTCACAACGAAACCGTCCTGGCCCGGCTGCGGTCAGCGGGCATTCAGTTTCAGAACGATGCCGGATCGGTCGCCACAGCCCGGGTGATGATCACCGCGCATGGGGCTTCAGCTCGCAAGCTGGCCGAAACCCGTCAACGCGGTTTGCAAGTGATCGAGGCGACGTGTCCGCTGGTGCATCTGGCTCACCGCAGTCTGAAAACGCTCTTGGAAGATGGGTTTCATCCGATCATCATCGGCAAGCGTGATCATGTTGAAGTGCGCGGAATGACGGAGGATTTGACAGTGTTCGATGTTCTGCTGGACGAGAACGAAGTGGCCAACTTGAAGGAACGCCAACGGTTTGGGGTGGTGGCGCAAACGACCCAGCCAATTGAGAAGGTTCGACGGCTCGTGCAAGCGCTCCGTGAAAAATTTCCGCAGTCGGATGTGCGGTTTGTGGATACGGTCTGCCAGCCCACCAAGCAACGACAACATGCCGCCGCCGATCTTGCCAAACAGTGCGATGTGGTCGTTGTCATTGGCGGCACCCATAGCAACAACACCCATGAACTGGTCAAATCCTGCGCCCAATTCTGTGAGCGCGTGCATCACGTCCAGACCGCCGATGATTTGCTGCCGGACTGGTTTCGCGCCGATGACACGGTCGGCATCACGGCAGGAACCTCCACGCCCGACGATGTCATCGTTGCGGTTGACGTCTGGCTGCGTCATCAATCATATCTTGTTGGCCGAAAAGAATGTTCATTTTCCCACCAGTCAGCATGAATCACCAGCCCGCCAGTTCTGCAGACCCTGATTTTTCCACCTTGCTGCGCGGCGAGGCCGAATCGCTGCAAAGGTGGCTGCACAATGGTAACGTTGGCCGTTGGGGACGCGAACTGTCTGTGATCCTGATTGGCTCGGGATGTTATGGTGCGGCGATGGGGTGGTGGCGTTCACCCGAACAAGCGTTGTTCGTGGCTGTGAAATTTCCGCTCATCATCTTGCTGACCACGTTGGGCAACGCCTTGTTAAACGCCATGCTCGCGCCGTTGCTGGGATTGAACCTCACGCTCCGACAGACACTGCGGGCGGTGCTGATGAGCTTTACCATTTCGTCGGCCATTATGGGCGCATTCAGCCCGTTGATCGCCTTCGTGGTTTGGAACGCGCCCGCCATGGCGGCCGAGAATATTTCAGGAACAACCTACAACTTCATTTTGCTGGCCCATGTGCTGGTCATTGCGCTGGCCGGAATCGCAGGAAATGTGCGTCTGTTCCAACTGCTCGCCCGGCTCGGCGGTAGCCGGGCGATTGCCCGGCGGGTCCTGTTCGCCTGGCTGGCGGGCAATTTATTTTTCGGGAGCCAGCTCACCTGGATGCTGCGGCCGTTCATCGGTTCGCCCACGCTGCCGGTCGAGTTTTTTCGAGCATCAGCCTTGCAGGGAAATTTCTTCGAGGCTGTTCTCCGAACATTTCTGCAAATTTTTCAAACCAACTGAACCATCAAACCAAAACACATTATGAGTGAAATCAACCAGCCACCGCCAAACCGCCCCGAACCTCCGCCACAAATTCCACCAGTCATCAACGGCCCACGCGTATTAGGCGACGACCCGGCGGAGCGTGTCCCCATCAGGAATCTGTTCGGCGTCATTGAGGCCGTCTTGCGCCAGCCGCGGCGATTGCTGTTCCAGCTCCGCCAACCCGGATCCGGAAAGCTTGTTAGCGGAATGTTGTTTGCCAGCTTGGTTTGCGGCTTGATCTACGGCCTGATCATCGGCTCTTTTTCCGGGCACGAACAGTGGTGGGCTGCGCCTATAAAATTCACCGGCGGTCTGCTCATTTCCGCGCTGATCTGCCTGCCTAGTCTTTATATTTTCGCCGGCTTGAGCGGCTCGACGGCCCGCCTCAGCGAAATTTTCGGCCTCGTTGCGGGACTGCTGCTCTTGATGACGGTATTGCTCATCGGGTTTGCGCCCGTGGCGTGGCTGTTTTCACAATCCACCAATTCAGTATTATGGATGGGATTTCTTCATTTGCTGTTCTGGTTTGTGGCCACGGCGTTCGGCCTGCGATTTCTGGATGCTGGCTTTCGCCAAAACAACGCCCGCAGCGGGGCCGGACTAAAAACCTGGACGGTCATCTTTGTTCTGGTCGTGCTCCAAATGAGCACGGCACTGCGCCCGCTACTCGGCCGAGCGGATACTTTTCTGCCCATCGAGAAAAAATTCTTTCTGGCGCACTGGGGCGATTGCATGAAAGATTCGGGTGAAAATGAGCAATCCCATTCCAACCGATGACCCTAATCCGCATATGAACCGGGACCAACTCCTTCGCAAGCGCATCCGGTGGCTGACGGGATTCTTTATATTCGGACTGGTCGTCAGTGGGGTAACAGCCATCCCTCTGGTCAGCGAGTTGAACTTGTTAGTGCAAGCCTTTGATCCAAACCATGCACTGTCGTCCGGGCCGATGCAATGGCTCGCCTTGGTTCACGCCGCGCTGGCGCAAACACAATCGCTGTATCCGTTCCTCTTCTACGGAACGGACTGGCTGGCGTTCGGACATTTCGTCATCGCAATCGTTTTCATCGGTGCCTTGCGCGACCCCGTCCGCAACCGCTGGTTGTTCGACTTCGGATTGATTGCCTGTGTCTTGGTGATTCCCTATGCATTCATATTCGGAGGATTACGCGGAATACCAATCTGGTGGCGGCTGATCGACTGCTCCTTTGGTGTGTTCGGCTTCATTCCGCTTTGGCTCTGCCGTCAATGGACGATTGAACTCGAAAAAATTGTGGAATCAGTGCGGAAAACCAAGTGATTACGATGGAGCAAATCCATTTCGCCGCTTATCCTTCACGATGCCAAAGACGAGCTGATCGCCAACGAGTAGTCCGTCTGGTTGCATGATCGTCTGCAAACCTGCGGCGAGGAGGTCGGTTGGTGGTGTAATTCCCACACTAACGTAGTTATTTGTCGGTTGCATTACATATTTGCGGCATGAGTTAGAAGGGTAAATATTCGGATAAAGGGTTAATTATTTCTCACAATTGTTCCAAGGAATTGCTGCTACCAATCGTCTAATTTATTAAAATGGCACGCATGGGGTCTGACGACGAATCTAGGTTGATTGAACAAAGCCTTTCCGGCGACCCGGAAGCGTATGCCGTTTTGGTGAATACCTATCAAACAATGATTCGGAACTTAGCCTTTCGCATGACTGGATCGCTCGACGATGCCGAAGAGTTAGCCCAGGACGCTTTTTTACGCGGCTACCAGCAACTGGGTTCATTCCGAGGTGGTGCAAAATTTTCAACGTGGCTTTGCCGGATTGCCATGAATTTGAGTCTGGACTGGCGGCGACGTGAAAGCCGCCGTGACCACATTCATTCGCAATGGGCGGCGGATGTTGTTCCTGAAAGCAGTCCGAATGGTTTTCCCGATGAGCTTTCGCGAAAAGTCCAGACGGCGCTGGACCGACTCCCAGTAAAACAGCGCGCTGCGATTGTGCTGACCGTTTATGAGAACCAAAGCCATGCGGAAGCGGCTAAAACCCTAGGCTGCACTGAAGCCACCGTTTCCTGGCGGGTTTTTGCGGCCCGCCGAAAACTGAAACAGCTTTTGAAAGACCTGCCCCATGAATAATGCTGAACTGGACTCTATTTTAAAACGGGCTCGGCTGCCGGCCATCCCGGAAGAATCGCTGGCCCTGTTTCCGCGAAGGATCGTCGGCCAGCTCAAACGTCCGTCTCTGCCGGCTCCCCGTCGGCGGAATTTCTGGCCCCGACTGGCTTGGGCGGGTAGCTTAGTGGCCTGCCTCATCCTCGCCTTTGCCATGGGGCACTGGCACGGTCGGACACAAACCGAGGCAGTCCTGGCCAATAACAGCCTAGCCAATCTAAAGCTCATCCGTGAAACCATGGCGATGTTTCCCCAGCGTGTTCGCGCGATTGTGCAGGATGACCAGGGTTTGAAACTGGTTTTATCCGACAACGCCGATGTGCCCGTTTCTGCGCCGCTATATATCCACATCTGTGACGGCAAACACTGTTCCTCGGTCGTGACGTTCAGCGGTCAGGAAATCCTGATGGCCGGTCAGAAAGTCACCGTGCTGGAAGATGCCAGTGGCGGAATAATTTTAGAGGGAAATAAATTTATCTGGTCCAGCACGGAGCGGGTTCGTGCCGACGGCGCTTGGAAAATTCAGGTGAAAAATCTGGGCCTGACGGCCATGTAATGGATGAAAGGAGATAATTCAATGAAAACGCTGTTTGTTTTATTAATTGCTTTGCTTGCTGCGGTTCAATTGCCGGCCAGTCCGAGTGAGACGCCGGTTAAACTGGCAATCCTTTCCGAATCGTCGGACACGGTGACTGCGGCGGATGTGCTGACGGTGGCTTTTTCTCATTTGGATCGGGTGCAATTACTGGAACGGGCCGAGATTGAGCGGGTAATCCGCGAGCAAAAACTTTCACTGAACAACCGGGATTATTTGAAACTTGGTCAGATTCTCGGCGCGGATGGGTTGCTGGCGTTGCAGTCCATCACGGAGGGAACCAACCATTTTATGCGGGTGCATCTGGTTGCGGTCAGGCCCGGCGTCATTCTGGAAGACACTCGCTTCGGTGTTCCGGAGCAAGATGCCACCGGATGGGCGGATAAAATCATCCATTACCTCAATCCTTTGCTGCCAAAACTGAATGTGTTGCCGCAGGCGGCCATCCCGCTTTCAGTGGTCAATTTCCACGCCGGGGTGCGGACGCCGGCGGCAGCCGAATTGGAGCAACAAATTTTTTTCCTAACGGTCGAGCGGTTAGTGCGTGAGAATCGATTGTTCGTGCTCGAACGGCAACGGATGCGGTCGCTATCGGAGGAAAAAGATTTGGCACCCGGAGAACCGGAACCTTTTTGGAACGGCAAGTATCTTTTGGATGGGGCAATCGACCGCGCTGGCTTCAATCCCGATAAGCTGACCCTCAACGCCCGGTTGATTCCTCCGGGGGGCAGCCCGATTTTGATCGAAGTCAGCGGCAGTCGGACAAACTGCGCCGAGGTGGTCAACTTGCTCGCTGAGAAAGTCCTGGAAGCGTTGAAGATCGGTTCCAGCTCCACGGCTTGGAACACAAAGGATGAGGCCGATAAATTTTTCAAGGAGGCGCAATGGAATCTGGCTTGGGGGCTTTTGCCGCAGGCCCAAGCGGCCATTGAATCGGCGTGGGCGCTGGGAAAGCAGGATGAAGATTGTGCTTCGGCCCGGATTCGTTCCTATCTGCCGGAGATTTCCCAGTCGCTCTCCGGTTATAACCATTGCGAACATTTTTTTTCCGCAGCTCACAATGCCGCCGGTCAGGTTGTCGGGCCGTTGCCCGCCGATGCGGTGTTGGATTGGGACATCGCGGAAACGGTGCGGGGCCATGAAGACGGTTGCGCCTTCAAAAAACGGATCGAACCGGGCTCCAAGATTGTGGAATATGTATACGCCAACAGCCCGCCTGATTCCGCCAACCTGAATCGGGCGCAACACATCCTTGAACTCTTCCAAAACTATAGCCGGAGAGCCTATCCTACCGATGGGCGCGCTTACGCGAAGTTGCAAGATTCGGGTTGGTATAAGCTCGGACTTGAAAGTCTGACGGCGGCTTCGGAAGTCCTGAAGCAGTTCAACCTTTCAACGAGGGCGCGGCTGGCCAATGCCGAAAAAGTTTCCGATTTGCGCGCTCTGACTCGGGCAGTGGCAGAGTGGCTGGGTAACTCATCAGGGGTGCGGGCCAGCTATTTTGTTGGTAACCGGGTCGCCACGCACGACGAGTTGACCCATACGGTTGAGGAGACTTCGACCATTTTTCGCTGTCAGTTGAACTGGGGCTGTTTCTGGCAGGAAAAACCCGAAGACACGGTTGCGCTCTACCGTCAGTTGATGGCTAGCCCGGTTTTTTGTTATCTGCACAAGGATCTGTGGAAACGGGATCTATTGCAGCCGCGGTTGGCCGCTTGGAACGAACCGGATCAAAAACGGATTCCTACCCTCTGGGAGAATTTTACAAACGAACTGGCCACATCCACAAACTTGTTGTTGCGCATGGAGGCCAAGGCACTGGCGTGGGCTGACACCGATAATGAAGTGCAAAAGAATAACGCCTACGAGGAATTGCGAGGTTTTGTCCGCTCCCACCGGACTGAACTCGTCGCCAACAAAGTTGAATTATTCTATCTCGGTTGGGGGCTGGCTTATCCAGATTCAGAATTGGATAGCATGGATCAGGAATACTGGCAGAAAACCGCCCGCGGAACGGTAGCCGAAACCACCCCCGCTGCGGTTGGTGTTTCGGTCGGTAATGCTGGCGTTACCGCCAATAGCAATCTCACTCCTTTTGAGGCGCAAAAGGCATTCCTGAAAGCTCTGGCTCCGTTTGAACCAAGCAAATTTTTTGATCTGTTCTTCATCGGTTACAAGAATTACACCCGTGAGCAGGCATTGGACATCAAACCATTATTGGCGGAATACAAAAAGCATCTCTCCGGGAGAATGGCGTTCGTCGGTGTAAGCCAAGTCGGTAACATCGAGGCAAACCTTGAGCGTATTCTCAACCCTGACATGGCGGCCAAAACCTCGCCCAGCCAGCCGCCGGGAACCAATGCAACCCCATTTCATCCGGGCGGAAATTTCCAGTCGGGCCGGCCACCGGGACAGCCTTTTGGCAGCTATCCTCAATCGGGTCAGCCTGCATTCGGAATGCCGTTTCATCAGCCTGACATGGGGCATTCAGCAGAGTCGGCGGCGGTGGCTGAACCCCCGGCCCCCGAACCGCTGGTCGCCCCGAACATCATTTCTTTCAAAGATTTTTATCCGTTGCCGTTGGCGGCGTTGCCCGATAATGACACATCTGAACTGAAATTTGTCGACCATGTGATGGTCGAGGGCCAACTGGTCTTGGATTTTGAAATGCTTTCAGTTTATGCCGAAAAATCAGGCTATGCGGGCGTGGCGGTGTTTGACCCGGCACACAAATCCTGGCGGGTGGCGATTCTCCCGGGAGTGCTGAAACTGGAAACGCGCAATGTGTTTTCACATCATAGCACGCTCTGGCATGGAGCGTTACTCACCAGCAACAACGGCAAGGTGCAGCGATTCAACTGGGAAAACAAATGTTGGGACGACAATGCCCTGCCAGTGCAGGGGAATTGCCAGCTTTACGCCCTCGACGGCAAACTTTATGTCGCCGATAACAACAGCATCCAGCTGATAACTGACGGGGCGCATGGCACCAAGTTGTTGGCCAGCATCCAGCGTCAGCCACCTGTCAGCAGTCTGGATTCCCAAGGCGCCTTGATTAATCTGGCGCTGTTCACGGACACTCGGAAATCGCTATGTGCCGCCGTCCATAATAAGATTTTCCGGTGGGACGGAGGTGACTGGCATGAAATCGGTGCCACCCTCACCTCGTTTACGCCAACGGTCGGCGACGAAGGGGTCATATTTCCAACCGATGGCTTCAATATAAAACCGGCACGTCTATCCTGTTTTAATATTCAAAGCAATACGGTGGAATCGTTACTGGTCAAATCGACGGAGCAAGCAGCCCACGGTGGCTTCATACCACGCCCTACCAAGGTTAATAGCAGTCCAAAGCCATTGTGGAAATTGCCTGCGGAATTATCGTTGCCCAATATGTCCGCAGCCCTATGGCATTCAGATTTATTCCTGATGGCTGACCATTCGGAACCAAATAAAATCTTTGACCAGGAACAACAAGTGACGGTTGGTTGCAAATATCTGCCCAAGGATGGTTATCATGCCGCGTTATATTGTTTTTACCGTGATTTGCCGGCGGCGGGAAAGGTGCAGTTGAAATTCGATGTTGCCGATGGTTGTCCACCCATGGGAGGCATCGGTTCCTATTCCTTTCCCATTCAATTGGGGGGGGCGGTCAGACCTTGGATGCTGTTTACTGACAATTTTCTCTTCTGTGGTCGGGAGGCTGGTGGCGGTTTGCCGGGAAATTCAGAGGCGAGTGGGCTCAAGCATGGCATTTGGGCAATACCCATGCAGCCAATCAAGACGGAGCTGGATGTCATCAAAAAACGACAACTCGCCGCAATGCTTCGTCAATAAAATCAGGATTAACTTCCTGCAAAATAAGCGAAGGTGGAAGCGTAATAATATCTGGCTTTATGTCCCTTTGGACTTGTGAAACAAGTCATATTATTAATCACTGTTATTTGTCTGTTCAGCGGTTGCCGGCGCAGGCCAATGCGCCAGCCCGTCTGGCAAGTATTTCAAAGGATTTATAGCCTTGAACCGTCTAATTAATTAGAAATGAAACTGTCCGTCATCGGGTTAACGCTCTCGCTGGCCTGTCTTGGGCCGGTGACGGCTTTTGCCCAGCTGCAGCTTCTGCCCGACAAAGCGCCACAGTCCATCTTTGGCAGCAATGCCCGGCAGATTTCTGCGGTCTGGCATAACGCCGGCCAGCAGACCTTTGAAGGCGAGATCCAAATGCGGATTTTTCAGGCTACTTCGGCGACGGCCGTCCGGCTGGGAGAACAGCCTTGGAAAAAATTTCAGGTGTTACCTGGCCAGACCGTGATCGAGTCAGCTTCGTTGGATTTTCCGACGGTAAGGGCGGAGACGAAATTTCTGGTGCAATGGCTGGAGAACACCAACCGCGTCCTCGGCACAACCGAGGTGCTGGTGTATCCCACCAATCTGCTGGCAGAGTTGAAAACGCTGGCGGGCGAAGACCAGCCGGTGGGCGTGTTTGATCCGGGCAACGATCTCAAGCCGCTGCTCAAAACACTCAAGGTGGAGTATGAGGATTTGGAAGATTCCGGCGTGGCCACTTTTGCCGGCAAACTAACGATCATCGGTCCGTTTGCCGCCCGCGAACAGATGCCCTCTGATTTGGCGGAACGAATTGTGAAGCTGGCCGGCAAAGGAACAGGTGTGGTCTGGCTCCGGCCTCCGCCCGAACCACACGCCAGATTAAAGCCCGCATTTTATGCCGTGCCCGTCGGTGCCGGAACGGTGGTGGTGGTGCAAGCCACATTCGTAACCGGACTTGCCAATAATCCGCAAGCGCAGTTAAATCTATTGCATTGCTGTCGGCTGGCGCGTAATCCTGAACCGCTTTCCATTCCTGATCTCGCTCCATAACCTTGAACACATAAAATTATGAAAACAAAAATACTCCTGACCCTGTTGCTCGCGGCCAGCATAACCATTTATTCAGCACCTGCTGACCCCGCTCCAACCACAAACACGGCCGTGGCAGCCGCCGCGTCCGGTGCCGACGTCCTCACCGTGGCGGTCTTCGACTTTGAGTCCAAGGACGAGGCCGTGCAGGGGCTCGGTCCCAAAATCGCCACCATTCTCAATGCGGCCTTATCGGCTGAGCCGTCGGTAATCACCGTCGAGCGCGTGGAGTTGGAAAAGGTTCTAGGCGAACAGGAACTGGGCAAGTCTGGCAATGTCAGTGCAGAAACCGCCGCCAAGGTCGGGCAACTCACCGGTGCGAAAGTGCTCGTCACCGGCCGCGTGTTCAAGGTGGATCGGGACTTGATGATTGTGGCCAAGGTTATCGGCACCGAGACCAGCCGCGTCTATGGCCAGATGGTTAAAGGCGGTGCCAGCGCATCCATTGCCGACCTGGCGACGGACCTCGCCAAAAAGATTGGCACCACCATCGGCGAAAAAGGCTCAACCCTCGTCGCGAAGGTGGAGACGCATGAAGAAATTGTGGCCAAAATCAAAAAACAATTGGGTGACAAAAAACTGCCCGTGGTCGCGGTGAACATCACCGAACGTCACTATGGCTTGTGGCGGGCCATTGATCCGGCGGCGGAGACGGAGTTGGGCAAGCTGCTCCAGGAATGCGGCTTTACCATCACCGACGCCAAATCGAACACCAAGCCGGACATTGAAATCACCGGTGAAGCCTTCAGTGAATATGGGGCGCGCAAAGGCAACCTCGTTTCCTGCAAAGCCCGCGTGGAAATCAAAGTCCATCAGCACGACGGCAACCTTCTATTGGTGGATCGCCAGATGAGTGTGGCGGTGGATCTCTCCGAGCAAATCGCCGGCAAGACGGCGTTGCAAAATGCCGCCACCGAATTGGCGGAACGACTGCTGCCGAAGTTGGCGCATTGAGGATCTGTCATCCCGCAACTTTGAATTGAACCATTCGTTTCTCAACCATCTGGCCTGTGAAGAGGGTAATTTTGAGTTGCTGGGTTCTGCTCGGTCTGGCTGGGTTGCCGCAGAGATCAAGCGCTGACACCGCAGTAATTTCAAACCACGTGGCGGTGCTGGACAGTCCTGCGGTCGGGGCAATGTCCGTCGGGTTGGCGGACCTCATCGAAGCGGGGTTACAGCGGGAAGGCGTGCCAACCTTTGACCGGCGCTATGTGCAGTTTTGGCTGGCGGAACGGAATCTTGGCCGGTCGGGTTTCATGGATTTCAAGACGCTGCAATCGGTGCGATTGCCTGGGATGGAACTCTTTGTGCGGGGTGAAGCGCAGGCCATCGGCACAAACCGGTTTACCCTGACGCTCGAAGCCGTTCGCGCCAGCGATGCCGTTATTGCTGCCGCGTTTCATGAAGAAGGCAGGTATCCGCAAGAATGGCTTCCGGCACTGGAGCACTTGATCCGAAAGATGGGGATGAAATGGCGCGAGATGGAGACGGCCGCCGGCAAAGTTTCATCCGGTCATGCCATCACCTGGATGCCGGAAGCAAGCTTGTGGTTTTTTCAAGGGTTGGACTGTTTTGCCAATGGCGATACGGCGCAGGCAGTGATCGCCTTTCGTCAGGCCCGGCGCTGGGATGAACAATTCCGGCTGGCCTGGTTATGGGAGGCCCGCAGTTACCAGCGTCTGGGACTGGCGGCACCGGCGCAGCGGGTGCTGGAGGCAGCGCATCTTTCGGAAAAGTCCATTGGCCAGGCCGGCCGTAATCCAGTCTTTGCCGTGGTGGCTGGGATTGGGATTACGCCAGAGGAAAAACAGGAGCTGGAACGTGAACTGGTCAGCAAGGGTGGGCTGACGGTGCTGGATCCCCAATGGATCGGCGCCTCGGCGCGGGAAGTGGATTTACAACTGACCGGCCAGATGACCGCGCGCACGCCGGCACGCAATGTCTGGCTGATGGTGGATCGCTTGGTATTTCTGGAAAAAACCAGCGAGGCGAATGCGAAGTATCAAGCCCGGCAACAGAATGTCCTGACTGGCAAAGTTGAAAATCAGGCCGAGACAGACGTCGGAACGAACCGCATGGAGCAACTGGCTCAGAGACTATTAACTCAAAGCCGCCGCGCCAACGGGACGGCGGAGAAAATTTCCCTCGCCCCAAAGAATACCCGCGCCCTCTTCAGCCTGCCGGTGAATCCCGGCGAGGTGGAATTGGCCCGCTGCTTGGACCGGGTGGCGCGCAATCCAGCAGATGTGCGTGCGTTGCTGGCGGCAGCAGACGCATGCCAGATTTGGGAAGCAGAGGTGATTTTTAATCCGGCCAACGACCAGCGAGAACGCGGCGTGGAGTGGCGAGTCCGAGAAGAATTTTTGAACCAAGCAATTGCTGACATCCGCCGCAACCCATCGCAAAGGGATGCTTCCTTCCTGCTGGCATCAGCCTTATGGCGGCAGCGTCATACGCCGGAATACGGCATCTGGGCCGGCAGTTTCTCCGGCATGCCGCTACGGGAGCAGATGCAGCTATTGCTGGAATTGTTTCCCAACAGCGCGGATGCGACGAATCTGACTGAAACCATCACCGAAAACTTGGTGCACAATCGCCGGTCGGTGCCAACTGACCCGCGCTATCTCCAGCCAGCAATCAAACCCGAAGCTAAACCTGAAATGACAGTGGTGGTTCCATTGGAGAATTCCAGCGAACCGCCAGATGCAGAAGCAAAGCGGCAGGCCTTTATTTCGCTGTTTTACCAAAACCAGATGGATCAGGCGGCAGTGCAGTATTCTCAACTGGCGCACGCACACGTCCGGTTGCCATACTACGAAACCGAGCGTTTCCTGCAGACAATGTTGCAACGCACTCCGGTGCCGGAGAATTTCATCCGCGAGTTGGAATCGATCATTGAAACGCCGGACGTGCCGGGCGAAACCCGATTTCCGGCCGCCTACCAACTGGCAGTGCACGATTACAAACAGGCCGATTATTTCCACGCCTCCGAACTGCTACGGAA
>Ga0316231_1001495_pt1 | contig 25499 bp, 20 predicted proteins | sample TBH18027metaG_FD_206002 | JGI IMG/M metagenome (GOLD analysis project Ga0316231, IMG submission 206002) | Freshwater microbial communities from Trout Bog Lake, Wisconsin, USA - TBH18027 | ecosystem: Environmental > Aquatic > Freshwater > Lake > Hypolimnion/Profundal zone | place: USA: Wisconsin... | reverse complement strand
GCAAACCACATAAAGCCAAAGAAGAAGTTTCGATTTTTAGTCGACACACAACTAGAAGAGTGTCCACGATTCAAAACAGTTAAGTTGCTCTTCAGGTATGTAACAAGCAACATTCGCGAAGATACCTATCTAAAAGTTGAGGCCATTCTATCTTCTACTAATACGGGCATTTCAATCCGCGAGCTGATAGAAAAAGCTGAAGTTGAATTAGTTGATGTCTATACCCTAATCGCCAAAAGAAAGCTGTGTATCGATTGGAATGCCTCGCTAGATGACCAAGCAGAGGTAAGCCTGCCAAACAAACCATTCGAGGGACTCTCAATTGAAAAAATTCTTGCCTCAGGTCAACATGGTGATTTTTTGGAAAAATTGGCTTTGGGTTATCGGTCCGAAGATAAACGACTCATATCACTTGCGAAGGTTGGGCGACAGTATGATCATCCGCCAAACCCATTCAGAGTTATATGTGGATTTTCTCAGCCAACACCTCTTGATGGTGTCCAGCAAGCTGAGCGCCCCACTCGAAAATCTTGGGATCGCAGAGATGAGGCAATTGGTAATAATCCTCTCCCAAAAAAAGATAGTGATGAGGAGGGGGAGATATGAATAACTTCCTATTTGAGCCCGGCCTGGTAATTTCACGCATCGGAGAGGAGCTCAGATTAACTTCTCATATTGGTAATGAGATTGAATTTGCAGATCTTGCGACGGGGGAAATCATTTCCCTCGCAGAAAATCAATTCTGGGAAGAATATGTTTCCAAAAAACTAAAAATCATCAAAAGTTTTTCATCGGATAAGGAAATTCTGACCTTTGGAGAGGTTGAGCCAATTAAACCAAGTGAGTTTCTTGATAATCTCTCAGAAAAAAATCGGGCAAATGCACTGAGGAAAAGCCTCTACATTTCAGGCCTAATAAAAAGAAAGTTTACGCGGGGTAAGAAAAAATATCTTCTAGAATCGATCAAAGAAATAGCTCAAGAGATTTTTGATAAGAGGCCTCCGAGCCCAACTTCGATTCACAGATGGTGGCAAAAATTCGATGAGTCAAATCAAAGGATGCATTCTCTTATATCAATGAATTCGTATAGGCGGAGAAAAAAAGGAATTGATCGCGAAAGCGAGCAATTTATGCAAGATCAGATCGAGGCCAAATACCTAGTCAAAACTAGACCTGGAATTGCAAGCGCATACCGAGGATATCTAACTGAACTAGAGCTTGAAAATAATAGTCGAGCCTTAAGGGGCAAGCAGCTGTTGACTATCGTCTCCGATCGCACCTTCTACGAACGCATCAAAGTAAAAAATAAATACGATGTCATGGTTGCAAGGCATGGAAAAGAATATGCCGACAATCACTTTCGAATGATTCGAGGCCACCTTCCATCGGAGTACCCGCTAGATGTCATCGAGGTTGACCATACTCTCTTAGATATTATGGTTGTAGATGATGATTTGCACTTATGCCTTGGCAGACCTTGGTTAACCACCATGAAAGACCGCTACTCAGGAATCATTATTGGCTTTTCATTCTCCTTCCAAAAAACAGGCATCGAGAGTATTGCCAATTGCTTTAAACACTCTATGACAGCACATCTTGATGTTCAAAAAAGATGGCCCGACATAAAAAACCCTTGGCCTTCATTTGGATTTGCCCAATACTACGAGTTTGATAGGGGGAGTGACTACATAGCAGAACAATGCAGAAGAATGGTCAGCAGTACAGGCGCCCATTATGAGTATTGCGCAACAAGAGCTCCATGGCATAAAGCATCGATAGAACGATTCTTTAGAACTCTTAATGAGACGCTATTTGAGACCATGCCTGGAAGAACATTTTCGAGTTTAGCAAAACGAGGGGATTATGATCCCCAAGTAGATTCGGTAATAAAAATTTCGACGTTTACATACTTATTGCATCTTTGGGTTTGTGATTTTCACAACATACTTCCCAATGCTGACAATCAGGCAACCCCGCTTGATCTTTGGAATGGCGGCATAAAAATTGCACCTCCACGCTATGCAGCTAATCTCGACGATATCGACATCATGGTGGGAAAACATGTTGAGGGGACGCTCACTAATGAAGGCCTAAGATACAAATGGATTAACTATGCCAGCGATGAACTAAGTGAACTGATGAGGGCTATTGGGAAAGGTCAGAAGGTTGAGTTTGTTATCAATCGAGAAGACCTTGGATCCGTTCAAGTGAAAAACCCAATCGCAGATAAGTATTTTGAAGTTCAATCTACAAGACCAGAATACAGTAGTGGCCTTAGCGAATATCAGCATCGATACTTGCGAAAAGAAGGCGGAATAAAGCTCAATAAAAATAATGCAATTAATGAGCTTCTGAAAATGAGAAGAAAGGTTGATAAAACTATAGAGGGCTCCATAACGGGTAAAAATAAATTTAATCCCTCTGAAGCTGCAAGACTAGCCGGAATCGACTCTAACTCAGTGATTAAAGGAAAAAATAAGTCGATCAACAATGTTTTCGCCAACCAAAATCTGGGGTCAGAAGAATCGGCTGCTGAAGTTATTCAATTTCCAGCATATGTCCGCAAAAAATTGACGTGGGGTGCATGATGAATTCCACTGACTTTCATACAGGGAACTTATTTGCATCAATTACTCCCGAGATTCGTGAAGAAATTTGTGCGGAGCAATTACGCGAACAGATAATGGCTCGTCATAATTCCTGGGAAATGCAAAAATTTGTCCGAAATATTCCCATTGCCTATGATCAATTCAGGGAGGCAATGGAGTTTGCTGATCACCTACTGTTGTGGTCCAAAGAAGGGGGTGAGCGCCCGGGTGGGCTCTGGCTCCTGGGGGATGGCGGCTGTGGCAAGAGCTTCTTGCTAGAGCAGATCATGAAAAAATATGCGCCCCAAGAAACAATCCATGCACGAATATGCCCAATTGTAAAAGTTTCGTTTTCAGCTCAGCCAACCCAAAAAGATTTCTTGCGAGCATTGTTAAAGCAATTGGGTCAAAACATGACTCTTTTGAATGACCGTAGCATAGCGGATCTTCAAAAAATATTGCTGGCCGCACTTGTTGCCGCCAAGACAATCGCAATCATTTGTGATGAGGCTCAACATCTCTGGCTAAATGTATTGGCAACACGGGTAGCAGATCGGATCGGAGGAAAGGTTGGAGATCTCATAAAAGATATTTATAACTCATCACATGTTGCTTTTATTTTTTCCGGGACGCCTGGCCTGCAAAAAATATTGGATATTGATTCTCAAGTTCGAACTCGCTGGAAGGGAGTATTCCTATTGAGATGTTTTACCAATGGCCCTGAGTTTGAAGATGTCCTGAGTGCAATTGATGAGGCTATCCCATTGCCAGAAAGATCCAACCTTGAACGATATTCTTCAAAAATACACCTCATTACTGATGGCAATATTAGAGATGTGAAGGACTTTATCGCTCAAGCAGTCTGGTTTGCAGCTGAAGCTAAATCAGCCAGTGCTGAAAGTCATCTTTACCAAGCCTGCCAAAAGACCTTCGGGCAAAGCAGGCCCAATCCGTTTGAGCCCCATCATGGATAGACTATTTCATCGAGTGCAACCCTATCCAGGGGAAGACGGTCATGGATTTTTAATAAGAGTGGTTCATGCAAACTACTTAAAGGGGGGTCCCGCCAATTTACTAGGGCTTATTTGCGAAGATAGTAAAGAAATTCGCATGCAAGATATACCAAGGATAGCCAACTATTGCCTTAATTCTGTTGCAGAACTCTCGCAACTTTCTGGTATTGAAGTTTCTCGAACGGGAGGGGAATATATTTGGCAAATTAACGGCGAGCTCATTACAAAATCAGCATTCTTAGCCAGCAAATATTCTAAGGTTTGCCCAAAATGCTTAGGAGAATCCAATTATTTACGTGGGTCTTGGTCCCTGACTTTTTATACCGCATGTCCCACCCATAAAACCTCTTTAATAGATAGTTGCGGTGGCTGCGGAAAGCGCCTTAAGTGGAATCGTCGATTTATAGAATATTGCGGATGCGGCCACCCTTTAAAGGAATCTCAATCCCATACCGCATCTCCTGGCTCTATTTTTATAGCCAGCCTGATAGATCATCGATTTAATCAAGAAACTCGGCTAACTAGAGGCCTTCTTGAAGATAGAGAGACAGAAAGACTGAGCAATCTATCCTTGGATGGTCTATGCAAGACCCTATGGTTCCTAGGTCATTGCATATTTAATCTTGGAAGTTATGGTCCTGGGCATGGCAGAAAAATATTAACCATTGATGAGGCAGATCAAATGATCAATCAAGCCGTCGAACTTTTGCATCGGTGGCCCCACAATCTCGGAAAACGCTTATCCAAACTATCAATGCGTCAACCATCTAACAGCGGGGCTTCTTTAATTGAACGTCTATTTGGCCCTGCACAGTCTTACTTACAAAGCGAAATAACTACTGATGAGCTGTTTTATGTACGAACAGCTTATGAGCAACATATAAGAAAAGTTTGGCGCCAATTTGATACCCGAAATCAAAGCACGCTATCAACAAGACAAATGGAGCTGGACGCAACATGGTAAAACCTCCATCACCCATCGGTCAGCTTGAGTCTAAAGCGATAAAGGAACTTGAAAAACTTGGAGGGAGCTGGATGCCACAATATGAACGTATATATGGGGTGCCGGCAATTGAGGAATTTGAAGTCTTCAGCTCTTGGATTGCACGCACATCCTTAGCAACTGAAATTCCACTTACTAAACTCCTAGAAGCCATGGACATTAAGCAGCAATCCCATTTAGTAGATCTTGGCGCAATCCATTTAGATCTCGAACGCATTAGCGGCATTACCGGTGCCAATATAGACTCCTTATTACATTTAAATTTTCCCGAAGGATCAATTCTTTCTGAATCTAAGTTCTCATTTTTAAGCACGCATCAGCTTACAGAAAAACCGCTCTATCAATTTTGCCCACATTGCCTAAAATCTGACACTACCCCCTACTTTAGATCTTCATGGAGACTATCTATAACGCGTATATGCCCAGTACATAAAGTGGAATTGAGGGATTGCTGCCATCAATGTAAGAAAAAGATTAATTTGAGTCATTTGAGAAAAATGAGGAATTTCAGTGGCTTCTTTCGAATTCCATCATTACTATTTTGTAATTTTTGCATGGCCAATCTATTGGGTGCACCCACACAAGTTCTTAAAGAAAATATTCTTACCAAAGCCCTAGATCATCAGGCGTTAATTGATGGGTTAATCAAGAGGACCTTTAATGGTCATATCTCAAAAGAAATCTCAAGCTATGAAAATATAACTTTAGGAGAACAGCAAGAAGTATTAACCTCCAAAAGAGTGCTGAGAAATAGAATTAAGAAATTGGGCAAGGCCTACCTAGCATTCGAATTTGACGAACACATGGCTAAATTAGGTCCAACTGATATTGTTACTTTTTGGAGCAACTTCCCTTGACCATAGTTAACTCTCATAAAGAAGCCTCGTAAGCTTGCTTAATGATGTACATCGCATACTCAATATCCTCAGACTTAGAAATACCTAACTGGGTATTTCCGTTACCCCAACGACCCTTACCACTAACATCCTCACACAGATTATGCGGATCCTTAATATCTCCTAAATCTACATTAAGGGATAGACGCAAGCGACTCTTTTGTGGCACAACATCTACAAAGTTTGAATCCGTCTTAAAGGCTATATAGAGCTTCTTATTTTCTTCTAAAATTGCTGGATCAAGTGCCTTTATCGATACTTCAAGCTGCTTAAATAGATTTAGCATGTCCCCCTTAAGGTATTCATAGCTATCTAAAGAATATTCAACAATCTCCTTTTTTTGAATCTTTCTGTTGCGATAAGACTCAAGCGTAGATTCATTTATTGCAGGGTAAATCCAAACCTTAGAGGCCAGCTTAGACAACTCTGAGGCCCTTGAAGTGATTGCCGCCTCATTCCATGAAGTTAACTCGCCTAAGCCTTTATTTAAAAACAAGTTGCTTGACTTAAACCCGCCAGAGATTGACTGCTTTTCCTTGAATGGCCGATCACTTAACTCGGAGTTATATCCAGTTAAAGTTAAATTACCAATCGTATGCAGGTACTTGGCCTGAACTTCTTTCCAGGATTCTCCTAGATCAGCCCTCCACGAATCACTTAAATTGCTGTTTTGAGGCAAGATATGTTCAATCGTGTAATCACCTACGTTTACTGGCTCTCTTGAGTGTCTTGAGTTCTCAAGACGAGTCAAGAGATAATTTTTATTCCTAAAGTTATATACATCCTTTTCTTGGAACTTTCTAATGAACTCATCATCTGAGGGATAGCGCCTTGCAGCGTCTTTAAGCATCAAAGCAGCCTTAAATGAACTCAGATAGTCAGATGTATCGATTTCCTTATAAAGCGTAGCAAATGTTTTGTTTAAGGCATTAGTTGGTATCTCACAGATAGCACGCCTAAAGACGTAGCTTTCTAGAACATCTAGAATTTCATTAAATGTTTCTAGGTCGATTACTTCTTTGGCGTAATCAGAGTAGACATCCAGTAAGAATGGATAAACAACATCTACCTTAAGTTCATTTAAGTTAACAAAACGCTTGAGGAGCTGAGCCTTAGGCTCCTTCTCTAGAGCCATATTCACAAAATATTGGGAATACTGGTCGATATCCTTAACCAGAGAATCAATATCCTTCTCCAAGGAGAAAACCTTAAACTCTTGATAAACAGCATCGATATTAGGGATGCGACCCAGCTTCAAAGTTAGGTAATCACGCATGAATCGGTCAAATAGCTTGGTGTATTCAGCATGGCCGAAGCGCTTTTCAATCGGAAACCAGAATTCTCGATAAACCTTTGATTGATGATCTGGCGGCAAGTCCATTAATACGTAATTACGAATTAAGTCTGCTTGACTTAACTTCAAGCCCGTTGAATTCAGACTCTCAAAAATTAACTGCGGATTGTCGTTACCCCTATCTAAGGAGATATCAACAATCATTAGCTTTTGCAACCCTTTATATACATCAACAAGATTAGCTTGCTCTAACCGCTCAAGAAAAAATTCGAAATTCTCAAGGACCCGCTTTGAATATTCTTCGGGAACCTTTTCGCCGTTTACTAAGGCTAAAAGGGTGGTCCTATCAGACTTAGTGAGAATTAGCTTGTAGAAAAGAGGTCCGTCTTCATTCGGATTGCAAATGTATAAATTGCGAATCTTCTTAGCGGTGATAGATTCCACCTCATTCAGCTGGAGCGTCCCACCGTGTTTATCAATGGTGGCCGCAAGTGCCAAAAGGATGAGAGTTGTAGTTGTTAAGCGCTGTTGACCATCAATGACTGACAGCTGAGGAGTGGCTGAGGCCTGATAAATACCGTCTTGCACATAAACAACTGAGCCAACGAAGTGAGACTTGATGGCGTCATTTTCGCCGGCATGAATGATGTCATTCCACAGCTCATCACATTGATTGTCTTGCCAGCTATAAGTCCTCTGGTACAGAGGGATCAGGCATTGCATGTCTGTTTGCAGAAATTTTAGGAATTTGTTTTCACTAGCTTTCATATTCTTTGACTTATAAAACCACTTTATGACCATTTTTAGATAACCAACGCTCAGCATCTCGATACTTTGGCATTGCTATCTCCACTTTTCTCCAAAATCTATCGTCATGCCCCGTAGCCTCGATATGGGTTAACTCGTGAATAATGACGTAATCAGCAATATGCATGGGCAGCATTGCAAGCCGCCAATTCAGGTTAATACGCTTGGCATTTGAGCAAGATCCCCATCTGGCGCCCAACTCCATCACGCGTATTTGACTTGCTTTGTAGCCAAGCTTTTTGGCCAAGCTCTCAGCCCTTGGGATAAGGGATTCCTTAGCCACTTTCTTATAAAAAGAAACAAACCACTTTTCACCCTCATTAGTAGATTGTGGCTTTAACTGAAACCTTTTGCCATCATGAATAAGATTGGACTGCTTCCCATGATTCTTAATCTCAAGCGAATAGTTCTCGCCAAACAAAAGGAATGACTCTCCTGGTACGTACTCTTTTTTGTTTTTTTGCAGGGTTAAAGAACGGGCTAGTCGTTTAGATTGAATCCATTGCAGCCGTTGATTAACTAATGACCTTACCTCATCTACTTTTGTGGCAATAGGGGCAAATACGACTACAGAGTTATCAGCCTTAATTTGAATCTCAACATCCTTTCGCTTACTACGCTTCAAAGTAGCTGAAAAGTCTTCAAATACAAGAGCTTGATTAAGCTTTTCTTTGGACATGGAACTTTAAGAATTGGTAAACTAATTTTTCACCTTGTTCAAAGCTATCAATCAAACCAGCTTCTGCAAGGTTGTCGCACGCTTTAGCTACGATTTCCTTGCGGAACATGCTATTGGCAGATGGGTCAGCCTGAAATCCTGCAACAGATTTAGTAATTTCAGTAAGACGATTTTTGATATCTGCAAACTCTGCCTGCTTCTCTGGAGTGGCTTCAGCCAAAATTACCCCCATCTCCATTGCTAAAGCAGCATCAATTGGATCAACCTGACCAGATAAAACATTCTGCTCATGTTCGCGTATTTGATCAATCAAGTCTTCGAAGTTTTTGATCAGCTCATCCCAATTCTCATTGTATTTGCTAATAAGCTCTTCAACTTTTTCCAACAGCGGCTTATAAAAACCAGGGTCACTATCGATACCAATTCGAGCGCGATGTGTGATGGCATGCTTCATAGTTGCCGCTTGGGCACCCTTCCCCGGCTGCCGCTCCAATTGTTCTGTAAAAGCGTCCGAAAGAATATCTACAGGATCAATAGCAACCTCAACGCCTTCTGAGCGGATGTGTTTATCAATCAGCTCCTTAACTTTAGCTCCAGCCCAAGTAATTGAGGTCATTTCCTCCCTATACCGCTCGCGCGCTAAAGCAATAATTGTTCCTAAACGTCTCGTAGCAGGCATAAATTGCTGAGCTGCTGCGCTTGGCATTAATAAGTCCACAGATTGGAAGAAATTTCTAGCCAAAACATTGAACCCGTCTCTATCAGATTTAACTTCCAATGCTTGAATCATCAACTCTTGCACTGACTGTGCATCTATAGCGCCATCATTCTGATTTAAAAAATCAAGCATACCAAAAATATTTTTCCTACTAAAGAACTGAACGATAAGATTCATTCTTGATTCCGCAAGAGGAACATCAGACTCAACGCTCTGTATGCCCTCCATGATGTCTTGCTTAGCCTCATCCTCATACATGGCCAATGCCTCAGATAAATTGGCCAAAACACCTATGTAGTCCACGACTAGACCATAGGTCTTGCCCTCCATAACACGGTTAGCTCGTGCGATGGCTTGCAATAAGGTGTGCTCTTTTAGATTTTTATCCAAATAAAGTACTTGTTCAATTGGGGCATCAAAACCAGTAGTGAGCATGTCACAAACAATCAAAAATGCTAGGTATGTTTCGGGCTTTTCAGGGTTAAATTTCTTCTTAAAGCTATCAATCGCATTCATTTCACGCGAGCGTTGGCGCTCAGTAAGGATGCGAGCATCTTCATTCGTACCATCGGAGGACACAACCACGGCAGATAATAATTTAGCCACTTCCTCAGATTTCTGAATTTCACCCTGATTAGCTAGCTCTTCCGCTTTTTCTTTAATTGCTACATCAATAGCAGTACGGTAGTTGTGCGCAGCTAGCTTTGATGACGTAATGATTTGAGCTTTAAATCTATTGGGGAATATTGATTCCACATAATGATGAACAATATCTTTAGCTATCTCTGAAATTCTCTCTGGAGCCTCAAGATAGGCATCCATATTGCCGTATTTCTGAACAATTCTATTTCTGGTTTCGTTATCCAAACCGGAAACAAGGTTTTCAAAATCCTTTTTGAGCCCAATACGGCCAGCAACAGAAGAATTTACAGTTTTTCCAACATACTTCAGCGGGACAGTCGTTCCATCTTCAATAGATTCGCGAGGCGTATAAACATCCAAATAAGAACCAAATCGACTTGTTGTTCTTCTAGTTTTGCTAACCAATGGCGTGCCAGTAAACCCATACCTAACAGCATTGGGGAAGGCTGCCGCTAAATTATTTCCAAGGCTAGAGTTTTGGGTTCTGTGAGCCTCATCAACAATCACAATGATGCGATCTGAAGTATTAATTTCACCAAAAGCTTGATAGTTTGTAACCTCGGGAAGGCCCAAGGTGGAGCGAATGCCTTGATGAGATTTGTTATCTCCAAATTTATGAACCATAAGCAGGTTTAAATTCGGTGTTGGCGTTGAAAGCCTATCTAATTCATTTTTGGATGAAATATTAGTAACCGTCTCATGGGCCACTTTTGCAGTATTGACGAGTTGACCCTCCAAATCTGTGCGGTCTACAATAATGATGAACTTAAAATCTTTTAAGTCGTCAAGCTTCCGTAGCTTTCTGACCAAGAACATCATAGTTATAGATTTTCCAGAACCAGTCGTATGCCAAAAGATGCCGCTTCTATTCAATCCATTTTCAGCTCTAAGGCGGTCAATAGCTTTCATTACAGCGCGGTATTGTTGATGTCTAGCAACAACCCTGAACTTGAAGTCATCTTCTTCAACGACTGCAGAAAAGTTTTCAATCAAGTCCAATAGACGTTTAGGCTCGCACATAGACTGCACAATGACTTCTTGCGCATTCATGCCATCATTTTCAAGCGGATAGGGGTCGGTCCATTTGTAGTAATGCCTACTAGTAGCGCAAACTGTGCCAAACATTGCGTTTTCTCGACAAGTTGCAATATTGAATGCGTTATAGAGAAATAGATCCTCACAACCCTCTTTAAGCCCTGCCTTATCGGCGGAACGTTGGTTTGAATAACGCAAAATTTGTTCAATTGCATCCTCTACCGGATTTGCCCCTGAAATTGGCTGCTTAGATTCGATAACAACAAATGCAAGACCATTGATAAAAAGCACCGTATCAGGGCGTATCCCCTTAGTAGTTCCGGGAACCTCTAAGCGAAACTGGTTAATTGCAATAAATTCATTTTTATAAACATCTTTGAAGTCAACCAAACGCACAGGTTTATCTTCGTGATTAGCCTCATCCCTTTCCATGAGAGGTTCAATGAGCCTTTGATAAGCAGCTTCATTTCTATCAATGAGGGAATGTTCACTTATCGATACAGCTTTTTTAGCCCAAGTTTCAATTTGAGCGGAATTCATCCAGGGATTTAAGTCCTTGAGTTTTCTAGCAAGAACTTCGGGCAAATAAAACTGATGAAATGTTTCTCGAAGGCTCTTGGTTGGGTCTTCAGGAATGCCCTCACCCTGGTTGATAACTTTCCAACCAAGGGCTTCTAACTGCTTTAGGAGTGGCTTTTCAACTTCAGTGTATTCAGACATCTTTAACTTTCATTAATTAAGAGGTTGCCGCCTCCATAGCAACTATGTATAACTAATTAACCCTTACCCGTCCCGTAAGTAAATCCTGCATTAAACCTTGTTTTTGAAGCTCCAACTTCTCTAAGTTTAATTTTTCATTATCAATAACGCTATCCACCGATGAAATAATGTCAGCAATTTCATCCTGTCTATCCCTATCAGGGAATTTAAATTTTGCATTAAGTATGCTTAAGTGGGACAAGTGTTTCACTGTAGTTTGGGGAGTCTTATTTTCAATTTCCTGCAAAAAGATGGGTAAGTAGTGAGATAAGTACCTTAAACTCATTTTGCTTTCAGGCAACTCCCTCAGTCTCATTACCCTCTGATTTAATAAAGCTCTTTCCCCACGCCATACCCTTAAATTAAATTCACCATCCATACCAATAAGTACATCCCCATTCTCAACCCAAAAACCATCGGGGACGGGACCCGAGTAATAAATTTCAGTTAAAGCTGAAGATAGGTCTCTTATTCTTAATAATGGATAGCCTAGGGCATCGCCATTAAATTCTTGAGAATTAAACGGATATCCAGTCAAGACTTCGATATTGCCTTTGACTGGAATGCTATTTCCAAAATCCAAATCTCTAATTATTAGCGAATCAATCAATCCATACTTAAGAGCATTATTCTTCTCAATCAACTTTGCAGTCACTTCAATTTGCTCGTCAATCGAAGTAAGAATTCGAGCTATTTTTACTTGCTCTTCCCATGAATCAGGGAGTCTAACTATGATTTTTTCAATTTGACCGCCACTAATATTAGGCTGGGCCCCACCGATTGCATCTACTAAAAGTTTTCTCTGAAACTCTTCACTTGTCACCAGGTAAAACAAGAAGGATGGGGCAATGCATGAGGTTTTAGACAAAAATCTACCCACACGCTGATTTAAATAAGCTTTACCTCCATCATTAAATCTCCCAACTTTTCCAGTTGTTGCACCGGACATTGCAATTAGGATATCACCCCTATCTATCAAAAAAGGTTTATGCATTTCGCACTCTGAAATACAAACAGCCTCTTTCAAGATGATTTTTGAATTTGAAATATCTGAAATACGAACAACTGGAATACCTTCAGGGCCAAACAACGCACTAGAAAATGCATATCCACCTTGGAGTTGTACTCTGGAACCTAAAGGCTCAAGAATAAAATCACTCATAACCCAACTCCTTTAAAAATTGAGCTAATTTTTTAGCCTCGGCATTTCTATTTTCCTCAATCTCTCTTAGAGTGATTGAATACTTATCTTTAATGCTAATAACCGCCTGTTCTGCAGCATTTCTAGTCGCTCTCAATCTTAAGAAATAGGCACTAACTAAAGCATCTCTCCAGCGCCTAAGAACATTCTCACGTGCCTGCTCAGGCGTAACATCGGCTCGTAATTCCTCAATAAGCTTTTCTTTCGAAAGATTAAACTCCTTGATATTTTTTTTGAGCTCTTTTAGCTCCTTATCCAAGGCAAGATGTCCATCTAATTGAGGTGTAATCTCATCAAGTTGCTCTTGGATGCTAGCCATTTTGGCCGTATCCTTTGCTTTCTTAGTTGTTTTAAAGGACTTATCCAAATCTTTCTTGGTTTCTTTTAACTCATCAAGCAAGGCTTTTGGGAGCGCCCCTGAGTCACGAGGATCTACGTCATCTTCTTCCGCCTCTTTAAGCTCCTGAAAAATAGCCTCAAGCTCAGCAATGCGAGATGTCATCTCTCTTGTTTGTTCGAGAATATCGGGCCTTGCTGTAATGAGGATTTCATCATCAGGAACTAAGCGATTGTCATATCCACCGGATGCAATAGAAGCTAAGCCATCTGTAATGACTTTAGAAAAGTCTGCGTAAGAACCCAATATCTGGAACTCATCCAAGACCTCTAGTGACTTTAATGTTTTTAACAGCTCATCAGAAAATTGACGACGAAGCTCAAATGCTTGAGATTTACCTTGTTTGGCAATTCCATCAATTTTGGCCGTAGACTTCTTAAACCAGGATTCTAGAGCAGTCTTATATTTTTCTTCAATATCTTGAATGCCGGAAAAGGACTCAATAGCAGCCTTAATTGACTCTTTATCTTTTGCTAAAGCAGTAAATTTCTGATATCCAGGTTTATCTTTTTTAACAAAGAGTTCAATTAGCCCTGGATAGAATTTCAAAGCACCGCCTCGAAGTTCATCTATTTCAATTTGCGGAACACCGCCATGAATATGGGCTCTAACATCTTGTCTCTCTGGAGTTGGGGTATTATCTACATAGCGACGAATGTTGAGGTTGTAGCCCTCTGCGGCCAACTCATCAGTTGAAATAATTCGTGAATAACCAGGCTGCTCAATACGTTTGTTAAACACATGAGCAATCTTTTCAATGTCTTCAGGGCGCAAAGAATTCTGATTCTTACCCGCTTTAAAGTCCCTGTCAGCATTAATAAATAGAACTGATTTACGCTTTGCCGTGTCTTGTTTATTAATAACCAGCACACAAGCGGGAATGCCAGTTCCATAAAATAGGCCCATTGGTAAACCTATAACAGCCTCAAGATAGCCCTTGTTTAAAAGGATTTTTCTATATTCTTTTTCTTGGCTACCCCTAAATAAAACGCCGTGTGGCATGATTACCGCGGCTTTTCCTTGGTCATTTAATGATGCAACCATATGCTGCAAGAACATAAAGTCTGCTTTTTTTGAGCCCTTGGGAATAAATACATCAAAGCGACCAGGCAGTTGAACTTCAGCCTCACCAGAAGCCTTCATAGAAAACGGGGGATTAGCTAAAACTCGGTCGAATGTTTTAAGAGCGCCGTTCGAATTAAGATGCAAAGGCTCTTTCAAAGTATCGCCGTTACGAATATCCGAGTTAACGATGCCATGCAAAATCATATTCATTTTGCAAATAGCCCAAGTCGCAGAATTGTCCTCTTGGCCAGCAAGTAAAAGGGTATTTTTATCCCCGCCTTTTTCTTCTACATAATTTGCCGTTTGAATTAACATACCACCAGACCCCACTGTTGGGTCATATATGTGCATTTTTTCCACCGGTTCCAACAGCTGAACGAGTAAGCGAACAACTTCTGATGGGGTATAAAACTCGCCACCTTTTTTGCCTGCAGAATCAGCAAAATACTTAATCAGATATTCGTATGCGGCACCGAGTACATCAGGGAAATCAAGATTATCATCTTGCAACTCAACCTTATCAAACTCGCCAATTAAATCGCGCAGTTTTTGGTCATCCATCAGGCGCTTCTTATCATTGCCGCCCGTGATATTGAAATTAATTGAAGCTGTTAATACCCCGCCCAACTGCTCTGGATTTGCTTCTTCAATTGCAGCTAGTGCTTTATTTAACACTGTGCCAACATCTTCAGCTGAATACAGGATTCCGGACTTTCCGCCATTATCTAAGTCATAAGACCATCTAGCCTCTTTTGGCACAAAAAATTGTGGGGCATAGAATTCAGCGCGCTCCAGACGTTCAGCCTGGAGTTTCGGAGAAAGCTTGCCTTTTGCGTTTTCAGCAATTAATGACTTACGTTTAGCCACAAACTGGTCATTTAAACGCTTTAAAAATAACATCCCAAAAATATAGGTCTTGTACTCTGATGCGTCCATTTTGCCGCGCAAGATATCAGCAGCGGCCATTAGGCGTGTTTCCAGTTTGGATAACGTTAGTTTTGTCATTTCTTGCCCATTAATCTACAACCATTAGTGTCGCATTTTATCGAGGGCTCTTATATTTTCCAGCACGAATATACCCCCGCTCAGCTTTGTTTATAGATCAAGCTTGTAATTCCCCAAGAGGATTTGTCTTGGCGACCTTTTGCATAGATCTGGTAATCGTCAATATATACATTACCAACCCCTCACAGTAGGCGCTTGTGGTGCCTGATGCGGAACATTAATCGTTGAATTGGGTACAGTTGTTATCGGTGCTGTTGTAGTGCCCTGGTACTGCCCTTGGGGTGAATAAAAATTGGTTTGCCCGTTATCAGTCTGAAAAGACTGCATACTCTGTCCTGTGGCGTTATATACGTTAGTCACACCACTAGGTAATGTTTGTGAATAGCCCTGGTACTGCCCTTGTGGCCCGTAAATTGCTTGTGCCAAAACCAATGGCGGCATAACCGCGAAACCCAATATCAGTAATTTTTTCATAATGAATCCTTATTGCCTCTTACTGGGAGAGTAACCAACACGATTACCGTTGTTATCAAAGATATTAGTAACACCTTGGGGCGATTGCACCTCATATCCAATTCGATTGCCGGTGTTGTCATACACCCCATTAGTTGAGTTGTAGTTCATAGGACTATTTTGATAGTTCATTGGACTATTGTTGTAATTCATGGGGCTGTTGTTGTAATTCATTGGACTATTTTGGTAGTTCATCGGACTGTTATCCCAGCTAGTGACCTGCGCTCCGGCACTCCTAGCCAATAGTACCGCCTGAACCAGAATAAACACTGATATTAGAAATTTCATGATTTCTCCTTTTTAAGCCTGAATCCAGGTTAATTTTTCACAGGCTCATACCATGAGCCTGTCATTAATTAATCTCATATATACAACTTCGGGAGGAATTTCAAATGATGAAGATTTTTGGTGGTTTCGTAATGCTGACTAGTTTCTACGGCCTAGAACAAGGCTCTGATCTGGCTTTAGCCCAATCTTTTCTGATTGGTCTATTCATGTTCTTTAGTGAATATCTGTTTTCTAGTGTGCGCTCCCTACACAAGCAAAAAACCCAACCCGGTAGCGAACAGAGCATGAATCAGTTGATGTGCAGAATAAAATGATAATTGTTCATTTAGAAAGTACCCCATGGCAAATAACTTCATTAGAGCCGTAGCATTTGCAGCTGAAAAGCATCGCGATCAACGCAGAAAAGATGCAGATGCTTCGCCATACATCAATCACCCTATTGCATTGGCAAACGTATTAGCCAATGAAGGTGATATCGCCAACGAAGATGTATTGATTGCGGCATTGCTGCACGACACGATTGAAGATACACAAACTTCTGAGGAAGAGCTCAAAAAAGAATTTGGGAATAAAATTGCCTCTATCGTTATTGAAGTTACTGATGACAAGAGTTTGCCAAAAGCGGAGCGTAAGTTGCAGCAGATTGAGCATGCATCTCACTCCTCTATTGAAGCAAAGCTAGTCAAGCTAGCAGATAAGATCTGCAATCTACGGGATATGCTCTGCTCACCGCCAAAGGATTGGCCCCTAGAGCGTCGTCAAGAGTACTTTGCCTGGGCAATCGCCGTAGTGGCAGGCCTACGCGGCACCAATTCAAAGCTAGAGAAAATATTTGATGATTTGATGGCTAAGGCACCTTAATACTTTTGGGCAGCATTTTTCAATTCAGTAGCGACTTTATTCCTAAGGGTCACCGGTCCAATTACCTCAACTTCAGAGCCATGCTTGAGAATATCCATTACCAACTCTGGATCTTGGTTGTAATCAAACTCCAAGGTGTAATAACCATCTTTATCAAAAGAGCCTTCTTGTTGGCCATGCCATTGCTCGGAAGAGACCCAGCGTGCTCGCTCAGGTGTAAACCGTAGCTTCGCTCTTTTGTTTGCCTTGCCTGAAAAGATGCCATAACTCTGAGCAAAATTTTCCTGGAGCATCTTCTCAGAAATATCATCTGCCTTCTTATTTGTTAATGCGGCAGAGCGAATACCATCCACCGAAAAGCTCCTAAGCTCTTTACGCATATGGCAGTAGGCATCGAGGTACCAATTGTCACGATAGTAAATTAAACGTTGTGGGGATATTTCTCGGTCAGTGATCTCATCAGAGCTTCTAGAGTAATACGCAATTTGCAATCGCTCTCGATTAAGTAAGGCGCTACCAATTTCCGAAAAGTGACTGACCGGGCTTTTGCGCGCCGCCATCCCAAATACCCTTAAGCGCTTACGAAGCTCTTTGGCTGGAGTTTCAGCTTGCCCAAGAATGCCATCAATTAAATTGGTTAATGGCGCTATGTGGGGCCCGATCAATCCGCCTTGATCTAATGACGAAAGCAAGTGCTGCATGAGCACCAAAGCGGTTGCCTCTTCTTGACTAAACCATAAGCCGGGCAACTCTACTTTATTGCCCTGCTCCTCATTTTCAAATTTATAGCCGTTTTCATAACGGTCATAAATGATTGAGGCATTCATCCGATCGCGCAAATACTCCAAATCTCGCTTAAAGGTAGCGGGGGAGATTTCTAGCTCTTCAAGAAAGGCTGATTTAGGAACGCATTTACGCGTCTGAATCATGTACTTAATGCGGTGAAGCCGCTCCATCGAACTCATAACTACCTCTTAGCGATAAACCGAGTGAATTATCAGAATCTACAAGCTCATTGTATGAGCTAATGGATCATTTTTTGACCCTATTAATATCTCTAGCCTATGCTTATTACGATAAAAAGAACCGCTCAAAATTATTTAAAAGAGCCATCCACAATTAAAGGTTAGACCAATCCCACCTGCTTAGGTTTACTGAATTAGGCCGATATAAGGCGTCAAGCGGTCTATCAAAAAAGTTGCCGAGGACGTACTTTCAAAGCTTATCGCCTATATGCAGTGATTAGGCTCGTCCGACAGCGTACGGCTCATCCCTCATTCTCCTCGTGACTGCCGAAAAGCAGATTCCCGGTGTGCCAAATGGCGTGACTGAAGTTGCTGATTAACTGCTCACCTTGCCGCAGATATGAAGCTGAAGTATCAATACTGGCGAGCTTGAGAGCTTCGCCGATCTTCGAGCTTGTCGGGTGTGCGTCGCCAAGGCGCAAATCGTAGACACCGACGATTACAGAAAAGACCTCTCGTGCACGCGCCTCCCCAACCTTCTGGGCTAAGATGCTTTGCAGCAACTTATTAGATTTCAGCTTGTCCTTGCCTGGATGCTCGGAGAGCTTGCGAAGAGATCGCTCGTCGAGTCGGTCAGTGAAAATGCGAACTAGGTCCTTGGCCAAACGCAAAAGTGAAGGCTGATCCTTACTCGAGAAGCGAGAGATATGCTGCATCAATATCTCATCATCAATCTCATGTGAAAACAGCGACACACCGAATGTCTTACGAAATTTATCCTCCAGTAACCGCATGCATCCAAACAGCATCTCCTCCACGGCATTCGTACTAGCTGGCTGAGCCCTCACTTGTGAAGCTAAGAGCTCCGCGCAGACCTTGCCCTCCGGAGCGACATTGCTTGCAACCCACAAAAATTGCTCCCAGGCAGGCAGCTTAGCGACGTCTTGGGCATAGACGGTGATAAGGTCCGAGGCATTGATACCGAAATGAGTTGAGTACCCCGAAGTGGATTTGATTGCGCCAGTTTCAGCCGTGTACCACTTCAGCGAGAAGCCTCGATGGCTTAGGAGCTCATTGACCACCTGAGGGCGGAACCATAGCCACCGTCCTATGTCTTCGTTATTGAGCTCCACCGAGCACTTGCGCCCACCATCAGTGTCTACAATGAAGTGTGGCAGATTTTGATCCTCGTCTCCGCGCACACGCGTGCTCTTTCCTTGATGCTCAATCCACTCGTCCCGCCAGAACTCACCTTCGACGCGCACACCGGGGTAGCCGCCTTGATGACCCTTGGTGCTCTCGGAGGCAGTATTTTCGTTCGTCTCGGGGCCCATGACTGGAGCATCCTCATCCACGTTGACGTCAGTGCGCCACATACGAAAAGATGCCCAGCTTCCACCGAACACAGCATTTAGCTCCTTGATGCGCAACTCGTACCTTCCGCCTTCAGATTGCGCCTCGACATGGCTCAGGTCAGCATAGGGACTGCTCTTGAAGTCGGCCACATTCTCGACACGCTGACGGTAATAGGACAGGCGAAGGGACAGGCCGCGCGCAGCCAGATAGTCGATCAGGAACTCTCGCTTAATCTCTATCAGGCGAGAACTGCCATCGCTGTCCACCGTCTCCCTGGCAACCACGACAAAGTCTTCTTCGGGTCTGACCCAGTTCGACCCCTCCTTAATCAGTCGGAGCGAAACCACCAGGTCAGGATTCAGAATCCACTTCAGGCCGCCGACCACAGGCTGTGGGTGCTCGAAAACAAGATTGACACCAATGGGCTCCTTGTCGTTGTACCGATACTCATCAATTGGTGAGTAATGTCCATCCGAGTATGAATACGGTGCCACGACGTGCCCGATGCCGATCTCATTCCAGCTCAAGCGCTCGGCAAGTTCGAGATGCTTAGCAGGAAAGGCGACCGAGCCACAAGCGAATACGTCACCAATATATCCAACCTTCTTCACGCTGCCCTTCTCGTCGTTGAGTGATGCTCGGAGAGGAACCCAAGTCGCCTGCGAGAACGGTCGCCGAATTTCAGAGGTTTGAAGAATCCAAGCTTCATTCATGGGTCGGCTCTCTAAGTGGTATCAGTAACACATACTTTAATCTATTAGCCTGCGCCCAAATAGCTTGGGGCCATTAGATGACACGGGTGAAGAGGCTGATTACCTTAGAAGCTAGATTTATTGATCCTGAAAATTACTATAAGGAAGGCTATGAATTAATTGAAATTAGAATGTCTTAATACTTGAGCCAGCATTACCTTAGCTCAATTAAAACCCACTATTTGTGAGCTTGTCGCTTTTGTTTGCTCACCAACCACCCCTTCCCTTTGCGGGGTATTAGCAGAGAATCAATGTTTATTTCTTTTAAAGAGCTTTTTTCCGCAACATATGCCTATTGATTTATTGGATAGGCATGGGCAAGGCTCGTCAGCAGACCAAAACCCCACCCAATTAGGTAGTAAAGCCTCAATAGACTTTTCATTTTCTTTTAGTAAAATTTTTCTAGCATCCTCTAAAATTACGGTTGCATGTTGAAATTCAATAGATGCTTCTGTGAGTAACTCAAAACATTCAAAAATTGGCTTACTCATACCAGCTATTGAATCAGATGGTGTTTGGTTGCTTGTTGTGGTCTCAATAAAGGTGAATGCGCTTTTGGCTGAGACTATTTTCTTTCCACTTCTATATATCAGATAGGCTGCAGCATTTGGATGGGCAAACTCGCATAAAAACTCATATGCCTTTCTAATGCCTTTAATTTTCTTATCTAATTTATCAATTGAATTTAGAACAGATTCAGATTCGCTACTTGTAAATCCCTCTACTGCCTTATAGCTTTTTTTCTACCTTCACGTAAAGATCCCTCCAAATACACCTGCCAATCTATTTTGGTGGAGAGTAACTTTTTAAAAAGAATTTCTGAGAAATCATTGTGTCTAAGTGTCTGATCCTTGAGCGATTTAACTTCCTTAAAGAGGATATGGCACTCTTCCGATAGCGAATATAAATCCCCAATTTGCTCTAAAGCAGATCTTACTAATACCAGCGCATGCACCAAGAAACCTTCGCCAATACAATTTTTAATTGCATACAAGTTTTCAGATAGGACATTTTCTTTTGTCCAAATATATTGGTGAAATTGATTATTAGTTAAAGCCTTGTCATACAAACAACCTTTAATGGTTAGAGTTAGCTTAGGGTCAGCATAAAGTGCTTTTTCAAGTTGTACTTGCGAAAGACCCTCAAGACCAGCCAATGTAAGACCATTTTCTGAAGTTAAAGTATTGGTTTGGGTTCTGGACGGCTCAACTAAAACAAAGCCATATTTTGGTTTAATTTTTTTGGATATTGAATCAATTAGATTTAATTGATTCGTAAAATCTGGGTTAAGTTGGCATAAATATTCTTTTAAGTTATTCATAATCTCAGCCTAAATCTTCGCCCTCTGATCACATAGTCTACACTCAACTGCCAATCATATGGTTTCTCTTCTCAAACTTAATTACTTCTTGTATGGACCCTTTTGCCTTTTTGCCGCGGGATCTTGCACTCACAGTGCATAAAGACGCAAGCATAGACTTAGGTTTGTTCTGGAAATCGTTCATATGAGGTTTCTATAGGATCAGGCTTTAGTTTTCCTGCTCGCCTTAGTGCCCTATCTAATTCATCCTTACGAAATTGAGCTTGTTCCCGCTTGAAATCTTCCTCTAATGAGGTAAGTCTTTGGGGTTTGAGCTTGCCCATAAACTCTAAGTTTGATTCAATGGTCATTTTCATATTTTAAGCCTTGCTTTAAGTAGTAATGGAATCGCGCTAACCTTATCTCCTGAGCTTATTTCGGAGATAAGTATGAAAACTACTAGAAAAGAGTTATTTGATAAGGCATGGGAATTACCCATGACTAAGCTAGCAAAAGAATTTGGTTGCAGTGATGTGGGCCTCAGAAAGGCTTGCGTTAAAAACCAAATTCCTTTGCCCCCGCAAGGCCACTGGCAAAAGCTTTCCTATGGCAAGGGCTTTACCAAGCCTAAATTACCACTGCCTGATTTCAATCCCGATATTTCTATAGACCCACAGGCCGTCAAGATCGCCAAGAAGGCTCATCAAGAAACGGTAGAAGTGGAAGCCACAGTGAAGACTATTACCAATCCGCAAATCACAATTGCGAAAAACTTAAACAACCCTCACCCCTTAATTAGCCAAGCTCTCAAAACGGCGGAAGACTATAAGCGTTGCCTGACTATTGCGCGGAAAGTAGGATGGGGCTCGTATTACAAACTGAATTCCAAAGATCATCCACCGCATGATGACAACGGAAAACTGAGGTATTCGGAGTGGGATGGCTGCATTCCTATGTCCGTTAGCTTTGCCACGCTTGATCGCGCATTACGTATCCTAGATCCATTGTTAAAAGCATTAGAGCTAAATGGGTTCAAGATTCACATACCCAAAACGTCACAATATGAACGAAAGAATTTACTATTTGAAAAGGATGGCGAAAAGCTTGAAATCTTTGTTCGCGAAGGATATACAAGAGTATCCATCTCAACAAAATTACGCACTATTGCCGAAAAATTTGACTTACGCTGCCACGAAAAAGAAAACTTTGCCAATGGGATGTTAAATATTGAAGTCAAAATTCAGGGGCATTACCGCTCTGAGACTTTTAAAGACCTAAAGAAGGTTTCCCTGGAAGAGCAGATGGATTTATTGTTTCAGCATATGCTTGATGCACCACAGAAAATTAAGGATCGGCGTGCTGAACAAAAGCGTGAAGAAGATGAGCGACGGGATCGACAGGTCATTCGTAGCTTCAATGAAAATATCATTAAGAGCCAACAGAAGCAATATGAATACGCACTAGTAGAAGTCAGGCTTCATAAACAACATCTAGAGCTAAAAGAATATATAAAGCTACTAGAGGGGCAGATATCTGAATTTTCAGACAAGGAGCGCAAATTAGGAAATTTTTGGGTAAAAATTGTTCGAAAATATGCAGAAGAAGCTGACCCGCTTAAAAAACGACTTCAATATATTCAGAATGTGGCTTGCAGTCCAGAGGATGTGTATAGCAATTACTGGTGCAAAAAATCCAAGGAATATACCCCTAATGCAGAGGATGAGTGGGATGACGAATACGAAGATTGACTGGCAGACAATGAAGACAAAATGGATTGACGATGTTAAAAATACCCTGCTCCCTAAATTAGATATGGATAACAGATTCATAAACTCCATTCAGCTAATAAATCGTTTTCACTCTGAAATTCAAGTTTGGGAAAAGACGGCGTTATTCAAGCCTCTCATTGAAATTGGTAATGAACTGGCATCTGCTGAAAAATTACTAGACCACTTAACCGCGAACGATACACTAACCTATGAACCCCCAATAATTGGAACTAACAAAAAAATTGATTTTCTAATTAATGCTGCGTCCGGCGCATATGAGTGGATAGAAGTTAAAACCGTTGCCCCGCAATGGGTGGATGACCAAGCAGGTTGGATTCGTTTTACTCAAATAGCCCAAGAGGCACCAGAGAATGCCTCATTTATAGCGAGAAGAGAGTGGGCCGGCGCTGCAATCTCAGGCCAGGCTATCAAAGCCAGGTGGAGCTTTATTCAGCGCGCCGCAGAGATTGAAGCTCGCGCACAATCTATCCCCAAAAATCAAAGCGGGCCTATATCGCTACTATTTTGCTCAACCGGCTTAGCCTGGGCAAAAGATGAGCTGGAAGACTTTGCAGATTTCTACAGAACCGGCGCTTTCAGAGCTGATGATTGGCTTAGTAATGCAACCAAGCGATATATGCAAGATCAGTCACTTACATTTGATCGCTCAATAGCAGGCTTTCACTTTTTAGGCAGAAAGCATGATGAGGTATCGGCTAATGATTTCTCGAGGAATATTAGTGGCCCTATTTTGGGCACCTAAATTCTCCACTAAATCAACGATTAGTTCTTACGCCCAAAAGGGATTGGATAGTATCCACCCCAATAAACGTTGCAAGATTAAAAATATCCGTAGCCATTGAATCTAAATTTATTGACCCTATTGCTTGCCCCACGACTACCTCCCAAGGTTTTTGGGTACCAGCAATAGTACAAATTAGTTGACGTATATCTTTGATCTTAGAATTCTGCAGCCTATCAGAAGAGGCTATCAATTTCTCAATAAAATCATGGTCTTTATGACCAACATTTATGGACATCCAAGTGGATGCTTTGGTATGAAACTCATCCCAAGTTAACCCGAGAATCAAAAGAGCCTCATCAGTTAGTAGAAGGTTTTCTATAGAATAGCAATCTAGTCGATATCTCAGAACGGGGCCAATTGGTTGAAGTTTCTCATGATTTCCATCACCATCTCTTAATGAAAAAGCAATAGGATCATCATATAAACTCTTCAGTAGTGGTGCGCAAAACTCTTCTAATTGGGTTTGCTGTTTAACTCCAGAAGAAAGTACAGGAAAGAGCTTTATTCTTCCCTGGGATGAACGAGCAGCCTGCTGCCAAACACGCTCATCATCCTCACCCTCCAAGATAAGCATTACATCCTTACTAAGAGTCAGCGATAAAGGATGTCCAAAGAAAGGTGCTATTTTGGTTAATTGATCTGCAATAGGAGAAAATTCCACTGTATTCAATCCAAATTCTTTTGTACCGATTGCAACAGAATTTGAGGCTGTCAGAGCACAAACAAGAGGCGTGCTATGAGTTGCCAGTATGACCGTTACAGCTGACTTAATATTCTCATCAAGCTCATCAACCATTCCTATCAAAAACTTTGCAAGCCTTGCCTGAAGATCGGGATGTAAATGAACATCAGGCTCATCAAGAAGCAGGATATTATCTCTATCAACTTTTATATTTTCAAAAAAATACATAATTTCAGCCGCTAGAGCAACGGCCTCTGATTCCCCGCTGCTTATTTGATCCGGAGGAATTATTTCTCCATTTGAATTACAAAAATGAAAATCTGATCCTTCCTGCACAATTGAAATATTTAGCAGCAGTCCATTAATTTTTTCTAAGCGCTCAACCCGGAAATTCTTTTCATGATCGCTTCTGATACTTGGTGTATCTTGAAGTCGCCTTAAATACGTAGTCTCGATTTCCCTAAGCAAATTGGCCGAAGCAGCTTTAAAGTTATCGGCTTGATTCTTACCCCTTACGTTACGCAACCACTGGGGATCTCGTTCCATATTTGTAAGAACATTACCATCCCTTTGAAAAACTCCCGCTCGCTCGGGGCTAATATAGCGAATATTGAATTCTGGCTTCTACGAGTACTGAGCATCTAACGCCCTAAGATATCGACTCTTACCGGCACCATTTCTCCCAAGAAGTACATTAATTTTCTTTAAGCCTTTTATCCAGCCCTCGCCAACTTGAAGCTCCATTGCGATTTTCCAGTCTACTTTTGGCGTTATATTGCCGTTTAATTTCTACCTAAATCATCTTAATTCATTAATTATTTGCATTAGAGGTCTACTACAGCCTTAATTTCCTTGGCCTGTTTAGCAAAATCCCAACTTAAGCTTCGGAAAGTTAGCAAACTCCCAACTTAGACTGCGAATACGCACCAAATTGGCATTTCGGTATTCTTCCTAAGTCATTGAATTTAATGAAATTTATAGTACCAACTTAGACTGCGAACGATATTAGCCCCTATCTATACTTTGGACGGGTACTTAAGAAGATTCCTACAGTCGAATCAATCCTAAAGTCTTACTACCCCAATCCTTCATGCCTAGACTGAATG